>Ga0209254_10006619_pt1 | contig 10688 bp, 8 predicted proteins | sample FrelakmetDIP11DI_FD_187148 | JGI IMG/M metagenome (GOLD analysis project Ga0209254, IMG submission 187148) | Freshwater lake sediment microbial communities from the University of Notre Dame, USA, for methane emissions studies - DIP11 DI (SPAdes)... | ecosystem: Environmental > Aquatic >... | reverse complement strand
CGTGAACGGCATCGCTGCATCCGGATCGAGCGTGAAGCCATCGAGGGAGACGCCGAGTGTGTTGATACCAACGGTCGCAACCGGCATGACGGCGTGATCGGTGAAGCCGATCTCACCTTCCGCCATTTCGAACCTGGCCACCTGCACCGACCACGACGGCGCGGCGGCGGGTTGGACCGCCGGCGTGCTCGGCGCAGACAGTTCCGGGGCGGGGGCTTGCGGCGCGAGCTGTGCCGCCACGGGCCGACCCGGTTCGCCGCTGGGTGTATTCACAGCGCCGGAAGTCGTCGCTGCCGGGTCGGCAGCCATTGCGCCCTGCAAAAGGGTTTCCCATATAAAACGCTGCTGCGCATCACGACTCAGCGTGACCTGCGGTCGCGTAACCGCGACCCGTTGCAGCGACACGGTTCGTTCCGGCCAGGCCATTCGACCGCCTTCGACTGCGACCCCACCGAGGCGCAGCAGCTCGCTCCCGGCGTCGCCGCGGTGCGCGAGGCCAAGATCGTTCAGCGCCACGGTCAGATTCTCGACGGCGGCGCTCACCGCATCGCCGGGCATAGCGAAGCTGTAGTCGAATGCCACGTTCACCGACCCGGCAACGATCGACAGCGCGAGCTCTGCTGGCAGATACGCGGAGAGTTTGGCGAGCGACTCTCCGGCGATCGCAATGTGTCCGTTGGATTGCAAAGGCTCGAGGGTCAGGCTTCCCGACCAGTCGAGCTGGCCACCGTGCGCCGTCTTCAGCACGATGGTCTGCTGACCCGCCCGGTTCGGCAACGTACTCAGATCGCTGACCTTGAGATCGATCGGCCCCAGTTCCGTCGCGTAGGGTTCGCGCGCCGCACGATCGACAATTGCAATGCGGCCGCCGTCGAGAACCACGCTCGAGAGGATCAGTCGCAACGGCGCCGACCGTGGCTCGGCCGCGGCCGCTGGATCTGCCGGCGGTATCAGCGCCGCCAGATTCAGCTCGCCGTGCACGTCGCGTTCGACGCGCACGAACGGCTGCACGAGTCGAATTTCACTGAGGGTCCACGCACGATTTACGATGCTTGCGAGTTGCAGATTCACGCCGAAGCTGTCGAACCCGATCAGCCGTTCGCCCTTCGTGTCCGCCAACGAGAATTTTTCGAACCGTGCGGTCAGCGCAAACGGATTGATGTCGACGTCTTCGAGAGTCGCGGTCAGGCTGAGTTGATCGTGGACCTGATCGACGACCACGCCGCGCACAATCCAGGGCGCAACGACAAACCCGAGCAGCGTATAAAGTGCGAGCAAAACCCACGCCCAGAAGCGCTTGCGCCGATAATCGAACCAACCGTGTTTCCAGGCATCGAGCCGTACCACGCACTATTCCATGATCTGCAGTGATGACCGCAGCCTAGCCATAACCTCGACCGAATTCACCTGCCCGGGCGCAGGGTCTTCAGGCGCCTCGAAAGTGACACCGAGCCCTGCCAGCCGCTGCTTCGATACGTCGAGCGCCGCCTCGTGAAAGCCGCGGCATCGCCGCGCTTCAACTTCTGGAGCTGCGGTCGTCGATTGCGTCCCACACACTGCGGAACGCGTCGTCGACGCCGAGCAGCCGTTGACTCGGGCTTGCCTTGTCGATATGTCCGATCAGATTTTTGTACGTGCCGAAGCCGATGAGCTGCTGCAGGCGCGGCGGGAACTGCCTGACAATATCCAGCGGAATGCCCAGCTGCTGGTTCTCCTGCTGGCGGATGAAGCCGGCGCAGTAGTTCATCGCAATGCCGACGCGACGCTGCGACGATCGATTTGCGCCGCCGCCGTGCCACAGGCTGCCGTTCCAGATCAGCACGCTGCCGCGCCGCATTTCGGCCGCGATGCTGGGATGTTCCGCGCCATACACGGGCCGTTGGCTCCAGCGATGGCTGCCGGGAACGATCCGGGTTGCGCCGTTTTCCTCGGTGAAGTCGGTCAACGCCCACATCGAGTTGCACACCAGCGGCACGTGCGGCCGCTCGATGCCCATCAACGTGTCGTCGGCGTGCAGCGGTTGCGCTGTTTCGTCCGGATCGATCGAGATCGACGACAACGACGACACGAGGCAGCCGGGGTCGAGTACCGCTTCGACGATCGACAGCACGTTCCGATGTACCGGCACCTGCGCAAACGACGGATCGCGCGCGAGCAGGTTGTAGATCCGGATGGTGTGATGCCCCTCGAACGAATTGTGTCCGGGCTCGATGTCGTCACGCCGCTCCAGGTCGAGCAGCGCCGCGTTCAATGCCGCAACGAGCTCGGGCTCGATCGCATCCCGCACGATCGTGTACCCCTGCTCGGCGATTTCAGCCAGATGCCGCGCGCGCACTGTCTCGTTCATGTCGAACCCCGTCGTCGCCGTTCAGTGGACGCATGATAATGTCAGCATTACTTCTTGGAGTCAGCGATCCTCATGAACACCGCACCCGTCTACGACGTCGTCATTTACGGCGCGACCGGATTTACCGGCACCCAGGTTGCCGAATACTTCGATGATCACGTCGGCGGCCTGTTGCGCTGGGCGATCGCCGGTCGCAATGCCACGACCCTCGCCGAACTGCGCACCGATCTGCGCACGACGCCGGATGTCCTGATTGCCGACGCCGACGACACCGCCGCAATCGACGCGCTGGTGTCGAAGACCCGCGTTGTGCTGACGACGGCCGGTCCATTTGCCCGCTACGGCGAAGCGGTGGTGCGTAGTTGCGCCACGCGCGGCGTCGACTACGTGGATATCACCGGTGAAACGCCTTGGGTGCGGCGATTGATCGACCGCTATCAGCGCCGAGCAGTCGCCAGCGGCGCCAAGATCGTGCCGTTCTGCGGCTTCGACTCGGTGCCGTCGGACCTGGGTGCCCACCTTCTCGTCGAGCATTTTCGCAGTCAGGGCAAAAGCACGCGCAGCGTGCGGGCGTTCCAGCGCGCGCAGGGCGGCGTCAACGGCGGCACGATTGCGTCGATGACAAACATGCTGGCGTCGGCCGATCGCAATCTTTTCGACGATCCGTTGCTGCTGAACCCCGACGAATATCGCTCCTCGGACGAAGCGCTCGCGAACCGCGATCCGGTCGCGCCGGTATTCGATCCGGACCTGCGCCGCTGGGTCGCGCCGTTTTTTATGGGACCGATCAATACCCGGGTGGTACGGCGCAGCCACGCGCTGTCGAGTCAATGGCAACGCCCCTATGGCGACGGCTTTCAGTATCAGGAGTACTGGGATCTGGGTCAGACCATGGGTTACGGCGGCGCCGCGATGGCGGCATTGGGCATGGGGTTCTTCCAAAATTTGCTGCGCGTGCCCGGCGTCGGGCGCGTCATCGAAGCGATCGCGCCGTCGCCCGGGGACGGACCGTCCGAGGCAACGATGGACAACGGCTTCTATGAATGTCGCCTCGTCGGTACCGCCGATGACGGCACCAAGGCCTGGGCGCTGATTGCCGGAAAAGGTGACCCCGGCAATCGTGCGACCGTCAGATTCGTTTGCGAAAGCGCGCTGTGTCTCGCGATGCAGCGTGATCGACTGCCCGGCGGCATCGCACGAGCGGGATTGCTGACACCGGCCACCGCATTCGGCGACGTGCTCGTCGAGCGCCTGCGCGCAACCGGCGAGACGCTCGAATGCCCGGTCGACCCGCCGCAAGCGAACCCGTAGGAGGGTCTCCTTCGCTGGCCCATCCCACGCCACCGAACCAACGAATCGGGGCGAGGACGCCCCTCCTACGCGGGGCACTCACGTACCGCCGAACCGCCCGATCGGGGCGAGGACGCCCCTCCTACCGGAGGCCGAAGTCGAACGATCCGCCGCTGTTACCGTAGAACTTAAGGATCCGTCGCGCGGTGGTCTGAACGTGCACCTCGTCGGCACCGTCGTAGATCCGCGCAAAACGCGCGTGGCGATACATCCGTTCGAGCGGCGTATCGGCCGTGACGCCCTTCGCGCCCCACACCTGAATCGCGCGGTCGATGACGTTGTGCAGCATCTGTGCGCCGTACACTTTGATCAGCCCGATCTCGACCCGCGCCTCGTCACCCTGATCGATCTTCTGCGCCGCGTGCAGCGTCAGCAGGCGGCTCGCCTGGATTTCGGCCGCCGAGTCGAAGATGAACTTCTGAATCTGCTGGTGTTCGCCGAGCGTCTTGCCGAACGCAACGCGGGTGTTCGCGCGCTGACACATCAGATCGAACGCGCGTTGGGCCTGGCCGAGCCAGCGCATGCAGTGGAAAATCCGACCCGGTCCGAGCCGATCCTGCGCGATCTTAAAACCCTGACCGCGCGCGCCTAACAGATTCGCTTTGGGGACGCGCACGTTGTTGTATGCGACCTCGTAGTGACCTTCGAATTCGCCCATCACTTTGACATCGCGAACGATGTTGTAGCCCAGGGTATTTGTCGGTACGACAATCTGGCTGAACGCCGCATGATCCGGCACACCGGTTTCGGTGCGGCACATCACCGTTGTATATGCGGCCTGCGCCGCGCCCGACGTAAACCATTTACGGCCATTGATCACCCACTCATCGCCGATCAGTTCGCCGCGCGTCTGCAGCTGGGTCGGATCGGAACTCGCAACGTCCGGCTCGGTCATGCCGAAGCTCGGGAACACTTCGCCGGCAACCAGCGGCTTCAGATACTTGTCGCGCCACTCATCGTTCGCATAACGATGCAGCATGATCGAGTCCTGCAGCGAGTGCGTGCCGAGGGCAACCGTGGCCGCCGCCGAGCGTCCGACGACTTCGTTGATGAACACGTAGTCCATGAACGGCAGCCCGCCACCGCCGATTTCTTCGGGGTGCCCGAGCGCCCATAGCCCCTGCGCCTTCGCTTCTTTCATCAACGTACGCATCGTGCCGGCACGGCCGTCACGGTCGGTCTCGAACAACGCCTCTTCCTGCGGATAGATACGTTCTTCGATGAATTTCAGGACTTTGTTGCGCAGCGGTTCGATATGTTCGGGTATCGACAAGTTCAGCATGACTCTCCCCTCGATTCACAAGTGACCGGGTACACTACCGCTCCTGTTTTACGTATCGCAAGGTGCACCTATGCGGCATCGTTCCACCGTCCTTCTCGGAATCGTCTTCACCGCGTGTCTCGGCGGCTGCACCCAATACCAAACGGTCGACGTATTTGTCGTCGGCCTGCAAAGCGCCGAGGGTTCACCGCTGGAACAACGTATCCGCGTCGACCTGCGCATTCAGAATCCGAACGATGCGCCGATCAGTGCGCGCGGCATGCAGATCCGCCTCGACGTCAACGGCGCACGGCTCGCGCGCGGCGTCAGTGATGCGGCGTTCACAATTCCCCGGCTTGGTGAAACGACAACCAGCATCGTCGCGACCACGTCATTGTTCGATCTGGCGAAACAGATGATTGCGCTGTCGGGAACACAATCTTTCCAGTACGTACTCGAGGGTGACGTCTTCGTCGACGGCGGCGGGATCCTCGGCGGCCTCGGCCGCTCGGTGAAATTCCGCAGCGAGGGCGAATTCAAACCCGGCGCGGCGGTCAACCAGAAGCGCCCTGCTGCGTTAAATTAGTGGCGTTCGCGTATCGACATTGGAGGAGTTACCCATGCCGAAGATTATTCCGGGGTTGATCATGCTGGGCTTGTTGACCGCTTGTGCCGGACGCGACCGCGCGCCAGGCGGCGTGATCGTCGACATGAAGGGCGTCGATCGCATCCAGTATCAAAAGGATCTCGATGAATGCGGCACGTATGCGGATCAGGTTGACGCCGGCGGCAAGGTCGGCGGCGGTGCCGTGGGCGGCGCGGTTGTCGGCGGCGCGGTCGGCGCGATCTTCGGCGGCGGTGACGGGGCCGCACGCGGCGCCGGTGCGGGCGGGGTCGTCGGCGGCGCGAGGGGCGTCCAGGAGACCGCCCAGGAGCGCCACTCGGTCGTCAGCAACTGTCTGCGTAACCGCGGCTACTCGGTGTTGAACTGAGCACGCCCGGATGATCGATCGCGCTCGTTATGCGGCCGCGGGCTATCTCAACGTTGCGCATCTCATTGACGCCGACATGTGCGCACAGCTGCGCGACGAAGCGTTCCGCTTCGCCGCGCGCCGCAGCGGTCTTGCGGTCGACACTCAGCTGATCCATCGGTCTGCGTTGCTGCGCGAGTTTGTGACGCGCGGCCCGCAGGTCGCGCTCGCCGTCGAATTGCTCGGCCCCAACGTCTGCTTCACGCATCAGCAGTTCATCATCAAACATCCCGATGCGCGCGGCCGCACCGACATTCCGTGGCATCAGGACAGCGGCTACGGTCAGCTCGAACCGCCGCTCGATCTGACGGTATGGATTGCGCTGGATGACTGCACCCTCGACAACGGTTGCCTGTGGGTGTTGCCGGGCTCCGAACATCGTGGCTTGCAACCCCACCAGGAAATCGGTGGATTGCGCGGCGTCGTCGTCGATGAACCTGGCATCGCGCTGCCGATGGCCGCCGGCGACGCGGTGCTGTTCGGCGGTTTGTTGTTGCACCGTTCGTTGCCGAATCACACAGATAAGCCGCGCGTCGCGCTGTACCTACGTTATTGCGATCCGCGCGTCGTGATGGTCGGCGTTGACAGTCGGCCCGTGCTCGAAGACGGCTACTCGTGGATGGTCGCCGGCGAAGCAACCTGAGTCGTTGTCTCACCCGTCGAAGCGCCCGACACCGATCAATCGCTTAAGAAAGTAACCGTCGTCGAGCGAGCCGATCGATACCGTTTTACCTTTTGACGGCGCGTGCACGAAGCGACGATCGCCGAGATAGATTGCAACGTGGCGCCGATTCCAACGGGTGTCGAAGAACAACAGATCGCCTACCGAAGCGTGCGCAAGATCGATCGGCGTCGCCGCACGCTTCTGCGCGAACGACGTGCGCGGAATCGTCAAGCCAACACGCTGATAAGCGAAGTATGCGAGTCCGCTGCAGTCGAATCCCTTTGGTGACGCACCGCCATAACGATAAGGGACACCGACCATATCCTTCGCTATATCGGCGGCGCGCGCGCCGTAGCGCGATGGCGCCGGACCTTGGGTCGCGCAGCCGGCCAACACCAGCAGTCCGAACAACGCGAGGATTCGTGGATCGTAGCCAGACAGCAATCTCATGGCGGGCGATGGTAACCGGGATAAGGGAGTCAGAGTGCCTTCCGCGGTGGAAGGTACTCTGACTCCTTTGTCCCCTCATCCCCCGGCCCCGGGGAGGCAAACCTACGCATTCCTGTATATTCCCGATACAACGCTTCCACTCGAGCCATCACCCATGGGCATACGCCGTATCCTCATCGCCAATCGCGGCGAAATTGCTATCCGCATCATCCGCGCAGCCAACGAACTCGGCATCGCGACCACTGCTGTGTACGCGCCGGACGACGCGCGCTCGCTGCATGTCGCGCGCGCCGATGCTGCGCATGCACTCCCCGGTCGCGGCGTTGCCGCGTATCTCGATATCGATGCGCTGATCGCGGTCGCGCGCGAACACCACTGCGACGCGGTGCACCCGGGCTACGGATTCCTGGCGGAAAATCCACGCTTTGCGGAAGCGCTTCACACCGCCGGCATTGCGTTCATCGGCCCGGACGCGCCGACGCTGGAACTCTTCGGCGACAAAATCCGCGCGCGCGACTTTGCGCGGCGTTGTGATGTTGCGGTCCCGGCTGGTACGGCAATGGCCATCGACGCAGCCGGGGCGAGGGCGTTTTTCGCGTCGTGTCGGGGCGGCGCGATCGTGATCAAAGCGGTCGCCGGCGGCGGCGGTCGCGGCATGCGGGTGGTAACGGCGCTGGCCGATGTCGATGAGGCGTTCAAACGTTGCGCCTCCGAAGCGCAGGCGTCGTTCGGCGACGCGCGGCTCTACGCCGAGGAACTGATCACCGATGCGCGCCACATCGAAGTCCAGATCATCGGCGATGGCAGCGCAGTGACCCATTTGTGGGAACGCGAATGCACGCTGCAGCGGCGGCATCAGAAGCTGATCGAGGTAGCGCCGAGCCCCACACTTTCGGAAACGCTGCGCACGTCGATCGTTGACGCCGCGTTGCGCATCGCCGCCGCCGCGCACTATCGTAGCCTGGGCACGCTCGAGTTCCTCGTCGGCGGCGCCACGGGCGCAAGTCCGCGTGTGGTATTCATCGAAGCCAATCCGCGGCTGCAGGTCGAACATACCGTCACTGAAGAGGTCACCGGCGTCGACCTGGTGAAGACCCAGATTCGAATCGCTGACGGCGCCACGCTGGCGAGCCTCGGGTTGACGCGCGACTCCGTACCACGGCCGCGCGGGTTTGCGCTGCAAGCACGCGTCAACATGGAAACGATGACGGATGCAGGCGACGCACGTCCTTCCGGCGGCACGCTTGCGACGTTTGAACCGCCGACCGGACCGGGCGTGCGGGTCGATACATACGGCTATGCCGGCTACACCACCAGCGTGAGCTATGACTCGTTGCTTGCCAAAGTCATCGTGCACAGCCCGTCGAACGATTTCCCCGACGTGCTCGCTCGGGCGCGCCGCGCGCTCGGCGAATTTTCGATTGCCGGCGTCGCGACAAACCTCCCCTTTCTGCGTGCATTGCTCAGTCACCTCGACGTGATCGGCAACGTCATCTCGACGCGCTTCGTCGAACAGCACGCAGGCGCGCTGCTACACGCCGCAAACGCACTTCCGCAACGGTCCTTTCCGACGGCGGATGCACGTACGGCTCCGGGACTTGCCGGCGCGCGCATCGACAATCGCGATCCGCTCGCTGTGCTCGCCCACGGGAAGTCCGAAGAGACCGCAACCGCTTCATCGATCGACGATCAGGACGTTCCCGATGGCAGCGTCGCGCTGCGCGCGCCATTGCAGGGCACCATCATCGCCATCGACGTTGGCATCGGCGACACGGTCCACAAAGGTCAGCAGCTTCTCGTGATGGAAGCAATGAAAATGGAGCACGTGATCGAAGCCCCGGCCAGCGGCATCGTACAATCGTTGGCGGTGGCGGCTGGAGACGCAGTTTTTGAAGGCCGTCTGCTCGTACTGCTGCGCGCAGCCGATGTCGACGACGTTGCCGTCGCGCGCGCTGCGGCCGTCGATCTCGACGCAATCCGTCCTGATCTCGCCGAAGCACTCGACCGGCACGCGATCGGCCTCGACGCACGCCGCCCGGACTCCGTGGCCCGGCGCCGCAAAACCGGCCAGCGCACCACCCGCGAAAACGTTGCCGATCTCGTCGACCCCGGCTCGTTCATCGAATACGGACCGCTGGTAGTCGCCGCTCAGCGACGCCGTCGGTCGATCGCTGAATTGATCGAAAAAACACCGGCGGACGGCATGATCGCCGGCATCGGCAGCGTCAACGGCGAGCTGTTCGACGAGACGCGCGCCCGTTGCGCCGTGCTGTCGTACGACTACACGGTGCTCGCCGGAACCCAGGGCGCGCAGAACCACCGCAAAAAGGATCGGCTGTTCGAGATCGCGGAACATTCGCGGCTGCCGGTGGTGTTTTTCACCGAAGGCGGCGGCGGGCGACCCGGCGACACCGACGGTCTCGGCGTTGCCGGTCTCGACTGTCTCGCGTTTCAATATTTCGGTGCGCTGTCGGGACTCGTGCCGCTGATCGGCATCACGTCGGGTCGCTGCTTCGCCGGCAACGCTGTGCTGCTCGGTTGCTGTGATGTCGTTATTGCCACGGAAGGTTCGAACATCGGCGTCGGCGGTCCGGCGATGATCGAAGGTGGGGGCTTAGGCATATTTCGGCCAGAAGAAGTCGGGCCGATGAGCGTGCAGGTGCCCAACGGTGTCGTCGATCTGCCGGTCAAGGACGAAGCCGAAGCGGTGGCCGTTGCGAAGCAGTACTTGAGCTATTTTCAGGGACCGGTCCAGAACTGGGAGTGCGCCGACCAACGCTTGCTGCGCTCGGCGATTCCGGAAAACCGTCTGCGAATTTACGACGTGCGCCGCGTCATCGAGACGCTGGCGGACACCGATTCGGTGCTGGAGATCCGCCGGCACTTCGGCCTCGGCATCGTCACCGCGTTCATCCGCATCGAAGGCCGGCCGATCGGCGTGATCGCGAACAACCCTACGCATCTCGCCGGCGCAATCGACAGCCCCGGCGCCGACAAAGCAGCGCGCTTCATGCAGCTGTGCGATGCGTTCGACATTCCGCTGCTGTTCCTGTGCGACTGCCCCGGCATCATGGTCGGACCGGAGATCGAAAAGACCGCGCTGGTACGGCACGCGTCGCGCATGTTCGTGACGGGTGCGAGCGTGACGGTGCCGTTTTTCACGATCGTGCTGCGCAAGTCATACGGCCTCGGTGCGCAGGCGATGGCCGGCGGCAGCTTCAAGGCGCCGTTCTTCGCGGTGTCGTGGCCAACAGGCGAGTTCGGGGGCATGGGGCTCGAAGGTGCAGTCAAACTCGGCTACCGCAACGAACTCGCCGCGATCGAAGATCCGGAACAGCGCAAGGCAACGTACGAAGAAATGGTGGCGCGCAGTTACGAGCGCGGCAAAGGGGTCAACGTGGCGTCGCACTTCGAGATCGATGACGTGATCGATCCGATGGAGTCACGGCGTTGGGTGATCGGCGGACTCAAGGCGTCACCGGTGGTCGCGGCCCGGACCGGTAAGAAGCGGCCTTGCGTGGACACCTGGTGACATTGATGGTGGCACGGTGTTGGACGTGGACTTGCTTCAGCATCGGTACAAAT
>Ga0209254_10006618_pt1 | contig 10688 bp, 12 predicted proteins | sample FrelakmetDIP11DI_FD_187148 | JGI IMG/M metagenome (GOLD analysis project Ga0209254, IMG submission 187148) | Freshwater lake sediment microbial communities from the University of Notre Dame, USA, for methane emissions studies - DIP11 DI (SPAdes)... | ecosystem: Environmental > Aquatic >... | reverse complement strand
CTTCCACCCCAACAATCCACAGCAGCATCAAAACCGTTTAAGAGACAGGCGGCAAGAAAAGCATGCCGGCCTCCTGAGCAGGTGCCAAAAACACCAATTTTTTTATTAATATATGGAAGAGAATGGAGGAATTCCATCGCGCCTTTGATATCTCCGATGGCTTGCACGTCTGCAACACCCCCGGATGCACGCACCTTGGCTGCCACATCTTCAGGAGTACCATGACCTTCGCGGCTGTAAAGATTCGGTGAAATTGCCACATATCCATGATGGGCAAATTTCCTGGTAGCCTCACGGTACCATTCATCCCATCCTGGTAAGTGATGGATCACAACCACTCCTGGGAATGGTCCTGGTCCAAGCGGGCGAGCCACATATGCATTCACAAAATCTCCATTAAACCCCTGAATAATGGTTGTCTCAGCAAGCATTCCTTCATATTGATCTGTCTGATACATTACTACCTCCAATTAGTTCATCAAACTTCATTTAAAGAGAAACGGATTTGGGCCATGCTTCCATGCGCGCTTCGGTCCATAATCTGTTCACATAGCTTAGTGCAAAATGGTTCTGGATCAGGTGCAGCCAAAAAGAACCCGGCTCAGTAAGATCGAGGAAATCCTTATACCGAACTGCCAATCCACTGAACTCGAGGATTTTCATCCACCTACGAGCTTTAGGGGCGTCTTTTCCGAGGAGTGCATCAAGATGTTGGAGGGGAATGTGTGTATCGTAGAATCGCCAATATAACCACCACCACCCAGACATTTCCGGAGTAAAGGGGAGTCTTAACGCTATCGATGAATTATGAGTGCTATTGGCTTGAATCCATTCATTAAGATCAAAGGTGTTGAGAACAAAACCATCAGGAAGATGAGAGCCGGCTCCTGGACCAATCCCAATATAACCATCCCGGGTCACTGAAGAGTAACGTGGAACAGATCCTGCTTTAAATCCCCATACCGATACTCGCTGATAACCATTTTCAGAACACCATCTACTAATAGCCCGATAATGAGTATAACGTTGATGCAAATTTGGCATCCGGAGCGAAGAAAGTTTCAAGTATTTGCCGATTGAGGAATATGGAAATGTAAATAGCGGGTAGGTTGTAACCTGGTTCGCTCCAAGATGACCGATACGAATCAGATCATCATTTACCTCTTGTGCGGTTTGACCTGGCAAGGCAAACAAAATATCTGCATTGACCGAAGCAAAACCACTTTCTGCAAGCAATTTGAGTGCCTTTTCCGCAATGGATGATGAATAGGTGCGACCGATCTTCTTGAGATTTTCGTCATGGAAGGATTGGACTCCCAGGGATACGAGCGAGATATTGATTTGATGCAGCATCTTAATCGTTGCATCATTTACATCCAAAGGGTTTGTCTCGATGCAAATATCACCGGTCAGGTGAAATTTCTCTTGAACCCGACCAAGTACACTGGCGACACTCGATAAAGCTAGTGTGGGGGTACCACCACCAATGTAGATGCTGGTGATTTCGGCTGGACCGATCCGATCAGCCCACCAATCGACCTCATCAAGTGCGGCTTTTGTATAAGGTTCGACAAGGGATTCATCGTATGGCACTTTATTATAAGGGCAGTATGGACAGCAATTTTTACAAAATGGAACATGCAAATATAAAGAAGTACGATCAAGGCGCGGTGGAATCCATCCTTTTGATGGAGGCTCGAAAATCCATCGCTGATCAGGTCCCACAAGGTAACGACGGATACCACGGGTAAACAAACGAGAAAGACCTCGACCTGGACTGTTCACCAATACCTCAGCATACTAACGAGGGCACTTGGGCGCATTCGCTGAAATTCCGTTAATTCAGTGCAGGCAGCATAACCGCAATCAGGACAGACTTCATCTGATGCCCGACAACATACACTCTCGCCGTCGACATCCAACACACTCGCCACTGGGAATCTTCTTGGCCAATTGCCTGACTTTAGTGCTTTTAAACCCGCTGTTGAGTTAATGACCGGCATTCCAGAATGGCTGTAATCCAAGAGTCGATCGATGATCGGAGAACGCTCGTTGAAATCCAAATAATGATCGTCTATGCCATAATAAGGGGTGTGAAAATAAAACATTACCCCAATTACAGGAAATTTGGTATCTTGCACCCACTGTAAAAAGGGGTTGATCCCTTGGGCTGTATACCGATCGATAACGTAGATCACCGCAATTTTTGGATGTTCGCTGTCCCGAACAGCACGCTCTACCTGATGAAAATGATCTCCCCGGCGCGATTCGAAGGTTCCTGGTAAACCATCTATGCTGACCCAAATAAGATCAGCAGAGGACTTAAGACCGAATGAACCATTTGTGTATATGTGAATGTGAAAAAAACCAATCCGCCTGGCTTCGGCAATCCCATCTTCTATAGAGTAGCGCTCATCGTGCCACAGCATTGGCTCTCCCCCACTGAAGTAAATCTCACGAAAACCCCGCTTCCAGGCATCCTGCATCGCAGCACATAATTGAACCCAGGTCAGGTCTGGGCGCCCGGTGTTGGAAACCTGGCATCCTTTACATCGGAAATTACACCGATCGGTTAACGCAATCCCATAAATGAGAGGTGATGGTCGTTTCAGGACAACCAAACGCCATGTGAATGGAATGTAGAACAGCATTTTATTCAGGATTTCGCCCAACTTTCACCTGGATTTCTGCTTTTTAAAATTTTGGCTTTCAATCTATTTCGATCCACCTATACCCATTAAACCTTGCTGGAAACGAAAAAATTAACGATTTGCCTAAATGCTCTTTTGTGCAGATTCCTTTTTCATGAATTGCCAGCTCTTACCCAGGCTAATAGCAAATACCAGGATAAAAACAGCAAGACAAATCAGAGCATAGGCATCCACACTGATGCCTGGAATCAAGTAAAAAAATATGGATGAAAAAACAATGACAACTCCACAGAAGAGTAACCATTTTCCCGAATAACAATTAACAGCATACCAAAGTTCTGGATCACTCATAGTTTGTTTGACCCGAAAACCATACAGCCCGTTGGGTTTGATTTTCTTACGGATCAATGGAATTGCTAGAAGGATGAGAAGGATACCACTCACAACATAAAGAACAAGTAACGAGACCACAATATTTACTCCTAACGTTCCTTTTCAATCTATAAATCCGTGTATGCAGCTTCCATCAACAAGAAGAATGCCTGACCTTCAACCGCAGTGCCAGGACGGTTAAAATGAGGTGCTCCAGAGACTCCCTGAACCAAACCATATGGATCTACTTTTTCATAAACCGAACTGCGAATTCTTTGAGCAGACAGAAGGTAAGAGGAATCGAGCCAGCCTCCTTTCACGCCACGGAAAATGGAATAAGCCAGCATTTGCGCAGCATTTGTTTCCACAAATGAAGTTGAATCATCTAAAATGTCGTGGAACAAACCATCTACTTTCCTTTGATAATTCAAGATAGCATCGACCAATTCTTGAATGAATGAAGAAATCATTGCTTTTTCATTCTTCATCGATTCCGGCAAAGAACGAAGGACCCTGGTCATTCCGGCCACAGCCCAACCGTTTCCCACCCCCCAGAACGATCTACGGGTGAATTCTTGTTTATCTTCGTCCCAAATGTGAGAATAAAGCTTTGTTTTTGAGTCGAGGAGAATTTTTCGGTAACCTTCGATTTGTTTCAAGGCTTCATGAGGATAACCAGCCACTGCCAGAAATGGCGGTGCCATATAAAATGCATCGACCCAGATCATATTTTCGATGTAATTGTGATAAATGATCCCTTCCCTGGTTCTTGGTGCCTTGTATAACAAAAAGTTGAGCATTTGGTCCGCAGCATTTTTTAAATATTCTTCACCTGTTGTCTTTGCTGCAAATAAAACCGGTTCTCCATTTGATGCCGGGTCGGTGACCGGGCTGTTGCCTTCATTCAACCCAAGCCTGCCATCTTTAAGTTGGTTGACAACAGAATCTTTCGCCAAAAGGACAACAAGATCTGTCCTTCCAAGTTCTAAAAGTGCCTGAGCAGCGACTCCTTGCTCCCACGCTCGTCGCTGCATGGAAAGCATCGCGTTAACTACTTTTTCGATTCGTTCCTCTCTATCCATTGGACACTGACTTCTTTATATTCATACCAATGCGTCCCGCTTCATTCAGGTGGATATAATTATGAGATGTGGCAGTTCTGGTTAAGAAAAACCCCTTCGTCCGATTCATATAAAAATCAGCCAAAGCGCCACCTTTTTGGCTGATCGATCCATCATCAAAAAGGCTTTGAACTGTAGAATCAGGAACAATTTCTTTTAATTGTAATGGATTCAACAGAGGTATACCTTTTCTTGTGCTTCGTCCAACTGCAGCGCGGTATACAAGTAAACCCTTGATTAACACTTGATGACTGAACTGCTCTACTTCGTCTATATCCATTCCAAATCCGACATCCAATCGGGTTGTGCCTAGTTGGGTTGACCAACCTTCGCTAAGGTACAACTGGGGCTGCTCCAATACCATCACGTTTAACGAAATATCCTCAATCCGGGCGATGTGCCATAATAACCAGGCAATCGAATTTGTGCCAGACCGCAGGATTATTCTTAGCTGATCAGAAGATAATCCTTTAAGGACTTCATCCTGGAGTGACCAATAATGACCGCCAGAAATCCCAGCAGTATGCACAGCAGCGTGCTGATCAAGAAAAACCTGGATTGCTTTTTCAAAATGAACCGTTGATGAAACATACTTCCTTAATAAAGTTTGTTGGCTGGTCCATTCTTTCCTGTGATCCATAATTAACTCCCGTTATAAAAAAACGGCTATTTTACAGTAGTTACTTGTATATCCACATTCAATTCGTCGGCGACATCATCCAGTTGATTACCCCAATCCTTTGAAGACAAACCAGGCGGTGTCATAACAACCGCTACCATAGTAAACAAAGGTGTTCCACTCATTGGAGCCTGGATAATACCGGTATCCATCGTTTCGATATTAATTCCACGTTTTGTTAAATATTGGGCTACTTGATGAATGATTCCTTCATGGTCAGCTCCCTTTACCTCAATCTGATAAGGTAGCCACCCAGCATATTTTAGAGCATAACTTTGATCTGTTTGACTCACGGTAACTTTAAATCCCTGTTGGGAAAACTTTTCTACCCCTTTTTCCAGGTTCAGGAGTTGATCCACCGGGACTGATACTAGCATCAGCATCGCAAATTCACCACCCAACCGAGCCATTCGGCTTGATTCAACATTTCCATCGTATTCGAGAAGCATTTTCGTTACCGATTCGACAATCCCGACTCGATCTGAACCAGTTAAAGTGAAAACAATGTTTTTGCGCATATCAAGTTTTCCTTATCTTTTTCATATTTTTTATTCAGAATATTTTGCCAGGATATCCCTGGCGACATCCAATTTACCATCGATAATTGCCTGGAACACCAGGTCTAGATCAGCGTTTATTTGTATATCCCCTTTATATTGGTTACGTAGATTAAAAAGAGTCAAGGGAAGATCCAGATCTTCGGCTGTATAAGCAAATTCCGAATCATTGATTGTTGTACGCATCTCTTGAAGAATTTCGAGATATCGATTGCCATATTCAATCGTTGGTTCTATATTGGTTCCTTCACCATAATCATTCCAGGTTACTAATTGGATCACCTGAGGATTATTTTCAATGGCGGTTTGAAGAGTTTGGCGAAACGTTTTTCCATCTTGATCATCTAAGAAACCACGTCCGGGTCCAACGCCAGCTTCTTCATATATATCATCAAATCCAGGAAATGCACTCGCCGTCAGATAGTCCCATTCCTGAGCCTTTGCGTAAAAATTTGTCAGGTAAGTATCCAGGGCACTTTCCGAAAGTACTCCATTAACCGAAGCCTGCATCGGAGGCCAGGGGTAGCTAGAATTTGCAGCAGGGACAATTGGCTGATCTTCAGTAATAAGAATTGGTTCATTTTCCAGATTCGAAAAAAGCGCTTGCCAATCGGAAGCGGAATTAAAATATGAGGGATTTCCAAAAACATACAAGATTGGCTGATCATTCGTCTTCAGGTATGCAGCATCAGAAAACCAATTCTCATCCAGAAAAGTCATGACTTCTTGACCATGAGTCAATCCCTGATCGCTGCCCAAATGGCCTCGTTCGATCATATTCTTTATCGTCTGATCTTCATAACAGATTGCGAAGGAGAGACCGGCCTTTTTAACATACTCGATGAGTTTTTGAGTGCTTTCGTTGTTTAATCCATAATCCCAAAAATCCTCGATCCCATACCAATCGATAATTACCCCATCTATCCCACTAAGCTTCATTAATAAAACTTGGTATTCAAGCAAGGTTTCATCTGAGGAATCATACGGTCCGGTTATTGGATAAAAATTAGAGGCGATCTCCTTCCTCCCATTTTCGTTCTCCTGGTCTGGGTTAAAATGATTCATCGTCCAATGCCAGCCCCAATTCCCACGGATCGCAGGCGTTTGATACCAGGGCATATAATGAGCTAACAAAAGAGGAGAAGTTAACCCTTCGTTTTCAATTCTCCTCGATGGAGAACTTGTGGGGTTTTTATCATTTGTGAATTCACTTTGGGAAGTGGGTGTATAAGTTGGAATCACTACATTCGCGAAATTTTTATCGGATGTTGGAGGTGAAGATCCAACTTTTGCCTGACCTCCTACACATCCAGTGAGTAGAAGAATGAATATCAGGCATGAAAACACGAAAGGTCGAAATCTTCCAAAAGTCATAAATTATTTACCTTTTTGCTTTGCCTGGACGAAAACCCCGATGATCAAAAGCACCAGACCTAATACACCTCGGATCCAATCATTGTGTAGAAGTATATCCTGGGTGTTGTGAGCAATCATACTTGCTCCAATCAGAGATGTGATGAGTATCAAACCCCATTTGAAGGCAAATCCGATCAATAATAATCCCAGGATTCCGCCGATAAAAGAAACTATCAGCCAATTTAGATCTGGGTTAAAAAAACCCAGGATTAGCGGTGTTGCAACCGCCCCTGCCAAAAAACCTACGATAAAAGACATGATCCGGATGAATTTGACCGCCAGCCAACCCAGGACAAGACCGAGGCTGACACCGACCAGAAGGTTAAGCCAAGGAATATCAATAAAATGATAAACAAGGTTGTATCCGAACAAGAAACCGATTAACCCCGCCGCCAGCCAAAAGAACCTTCGACCAGCAAAGAGCAGAACCAACCCGATAACGACAGCTCCAAAATCTCCAATGATGCCCATGGGTAAACCTCCTTCGATTGAATGAAATATCAATATCTAATTATAACCCGCAAGAGACGCCCAGGTTTAAAACTCCTGAGTATCGATCTTTCCGGATTGGTGATAAATAATTGATGTAAAATATTCGAAGTAGATTATATTCCGTGTGCCAAAAAGGAACATAAACAAGAGGATTTATCTGTTCTTAAAACAAGGTAAATCATTACCATAAAAACCAATGAGGGATCGATGTTAACTCGTACAAACAATTGCCAGGCAAAACTCGACCGGATGAATAAAACCCTCCACCATCAAGAACCCGACCGGATTCCAGTAAGTGATTTCTTTTGGGGGAGTTTTTTAGATCGTTGGCGAAAAGATTTGGGTTTACCGTCCGATGCAGATATTTATAAATATTACGATCTTGATTGGATTGTGACGATGCCGAATATGGATCCACATATTAAATCATTTGAAATCCTGTCTGAAAATACGAATGAAATCACAGTCCGGACTGGTTTCGAAGCCGTAATTCGTAAGAAATTCGCAGACCCCATGCCAGCTTTCCTAAGGTTTGAAACCGATACCCTGGATAAAATGGCAGCCTTCCAATTCGACGATCCCTGGGACCCACGACGTTATTTTTACGAAGGTGACAACCAGCTTTCTGGAGTAGGTGACGGGTTTTCTCGAAACTCACCTGCCTGGTTAGAAACCGTAAAAAATTTATATCCCGATTTTCCTGTATATGGCTCGATAACCGAAGCCCACGAGATGCTCTGGCGGATTATCGGTAGTGAGACAGTGATGTTATGGATTGGACTTTACCCAAATGAAATCGAACGATTCGTCGAAAAAATCATTGAATTTGAAGTTGAGCTGACCAAGGCTCAGATCCAGGCAGCAAACGGACTTTTAGATGGGCTGGTGATTTGGGGTGATGTGGCATACACAAGAGGTATGTTCTTTTCTCCTAGATTCTGGCGGCGGGTTTTTAAACCAGGGGTTAAAGCAATTGTTGATGTTTGTAAATCACATCATATTCCTGTTATCTATCATGGCTGTGGAAACGTCAAAGAAATCTTCGAAGATTTTATCGAGACAGGAATTGATGCTTACAATCCTTTAGAGGCCAAAGCAGGATTGGATGTGGTTGAGTTACGAAGGCAACTCGGTCACCGACTTGCCTTTTGCGGGAATATGAACGTTATTGATTGGTCTGAACTCCCACCAGAAAAGTTAAAACCGATTGTTTTGAAGAAATTGAATGCTGCCAAGGGTGGCGGGTATATCTTCCAATCGGATCACTCAGTGCCCAGCAATGTTTCCGGTCAAAATTATAGTTTCGTTGTTGACCTGGTGAGGCAATTTGGTAATTATCCGTTAAACCTGGGTGAATTCGACCTGCCTGATATTCATTAAAAGATTTGGAGCTGTCCCTTATCTAGTCGAACAAACAAACTTTCGACTAAATCAATTCGAATACCGATCCTTCCTTCCCTGGAGATACTTTATACTTCGGTTGCTGATCAGAAATTGCTGAAACAATCAACTGATCGATGATATCATCACTGTGAGCAGGATCGTGGTGAAAAGGGACTAATTCTTTGACATTGCATAACTTAGCAAATTGAATTGCCTGCCGTACACTGCTATGTCCAAATCCAAATCTTGATCGATATTCATCATCGGAATATTGAGCATCATGAATTAACAAATCCGATCCCTCGGCAAGGGCGAAACCTGACGTCCATTCAGCCCCTCGAGGGTAACTGGACAAACCCAACGCAGGTTCATGATCTGGGATATATGTAACAACCGAGTGATTACTTTTAATCCGATAACCGATCGTAGGGTTAGGATGAAGGATCATCTCTGCTTTAATTTGAAACTCACCAATCTCGATTGGATCCTTCGGCATCTCATGAAAGAGTAATGTCGAACGAATATCTCGCACCCGCATAGGAAAAAGAGGGGGAGATAAATAGCGATGCACCCGGGATTCGAGTTTGTATGTAGAACTCGGTGGTCCCCAAATATTGATAATAATATTTGAAAAGAAAAGGGGGCTAAAGAAAGGAAACCCAACCAAATGATCCATATGTAAATGGGTCAGAAATATATGGATTTCTTTAGTACTTTTGGAAATGGTTTGACCGACTAATCTTATTCCAGTACCAGCGTCAAAAATTATGGGGTGTGAATTTTCGCCTGAAATTGATATACAGGAAGTATTTCCACCATAACGGACGGTATCTGGCCCAGGTGAGGCCAGTGAACCACGTGTACCCCATAAAGTGACTTTCAAACGCTAATTTCCCAAAAAAAAGCGATTGCGCCTAGAAATCGCTGTGACTCATTAATTAAGGGAAAAGCAGTGACCTCGATTTTACGCATCAATCCATCCATACCGCGGATCCAAAAACTGCGATGGTCTGGGCGCTTATAGATCGTTGCAATAACAAGAGGAAGTTCTTCCGGTGAAAGAAGATGACCATGCCGATCCATCGGATTAAAAATAGTCGCCCATTGCGAAGACGACATTTCACCAGTCTCATCGAAACGAAATCCAAGGATTTTTTCGGCTGGCTCATTATAAAAAAGCAAATCACCCTCGGGATCGACAATAAAAATAGGCATAGCCAAATGTTCTGCAAGAAGCCTTGAAAGGATAATTTCTAGTTCACGTTGGGACATAATCGCATCATCAAGAAATTTGGACAAATTGGATAAAATGTATTGAGAATAATACCTTAAAAACCACTTGTACGCAACCAGCGATTATTAATTTCATAGATAAAAATTCCGAAGAAATTTATTCATAACTGCATCCCATATAGAAGACCATGTTCATTTTCAGAAATGATATGAAATCCAACCCGAGAATAAAATGAAACTGCCCGTATATTCATCCTGGATACACCTAAATGAACCCCCCTTACTTCATATTGCCTTAAACGATCGAGGAAAATATCGATTAACTTTTTACCCCAACCGACCCCTTGTCCTTCTGGTAGAAGGTCAATATGCAGATGGGCTGGGTATTCTATAAATTCTTCCGCTAAATTATTTTACCTCCCTTACTCAGGGTTCAGTTTTTAGAAGCCAACTCTCCTTGCCATAACTGTCTCATTTCTTCACAGGTATCTAACAAAGTTTCGAGTTTCCCTTCTGCTTCAATTTTTCCGTTCTTCAATACAATAATGTGATCTGCTCTCCGAAGCGCTGGTCGTCGATGCGTGGCAGCGAGGCAAGTAACGCCTCCGATTTCAAACACTCGATCCCATAGTTGCTTTTCAGTATCAACATCGAGCGCACTCGAAAGATCATCCAGAACAAGAAGTTCTGGATTGCGAACAAACATTCGGGCGGCTGCTGTCCTTTGACGTTGGCCACCAGATATCTTGACACCTTTCGAACCAATCATGGTTTCTAATCCATG
>Ga0209254_10006617_pt1 | contig 10690 bp, 14 predicted proteins | sample FrelakmetDIP11DI_FD_187148 | JGI IMG/M metagenome (GOLD analysis project Ga0209254, IMG submission 187148) | Freshwater lake sediment microbial communities from the University of Notre Dame, USA, for methane emissions studies - DIP11 DI (SPAdes)... | ecosystem: Environmental > Aquatic >... | reverse complement strand
CGCCATCCGAATCAGATTCTATACGTTGGAATGGCGGGTGGACTCAGTATTCTGCCGATCGAAGCGGCGCGCCTACAGTGCCGTGAATGGCTCCACCCGCTGCGTAGCTGCCCTTGGGGTGAAATCCACAAAGGTTCTTCAGGGCACGAAGCACCACTCCTAGATAAACACACTGAATCTTCGGTCTATGCAATTCGGGTGTTCCGGTGGCTTGGTGTTCGACTAGCGACCTGTCGCAAACCCGACAAACTGGTGTTGGTGCAGCCGGAAAGGCTTGCCGCTGCGTTGTTCAGGGTCAGGCGTGGAATTTGCTGAAAGGGGTTACATTCCCTTTCAGAGCAAACAAAATGACCCCAGAACTGCGCGAAAAACTGCTGGCCGGCCTCAAGGATGGCAGCATCGTTCCCTACCTTGGCCCCGGCGTGCTGGCGGATGTGAAGAATGTGGCGACCGGCGCGCCGATTCCGGCTGACAGCGATTCGCTGATCTACGCCATGAACGACGGCAAGCCGATGGCACCGAAGCTGATGTACGAATTCCCGCGCGCCGCCATGAACGTCGAACTCAAGCGCGGGCGCAGCGCCGTCACCAAGTTCCTCAACCGCACCTACGGCGAAACCGCCTGGACGCGCGGCGCCGTGCATGACTGGCTAAAGGGCATCGCCCCGCACTACGTCATCGACATCAACCGCGACACGCAACTGCAGGATTCCTACGCCAATGTGCCGCACAACCTGATCGTCGGCATCGCCCGCCTCGGCGGCACCGATTTCCGTTACAAACTGTATTTCTGGGATGACGTCGCCTACCAGAAGACCGAAGTCATCAACGCTGCCCTGCCCATCCTCTACAAGCCGATGGGCACGCCGAAGCCGGAAGCCAACTACATCGCTTCCGACGCCGATTACGTCGATTTCATCACCGAACTGATGGGCGGCTTCTCGATCCCGCCGGAAGTCAAGGAACTGCGCAAGGGCAAGCAATACCTGTTCATGGGCCTGCGCCTGAACCGCGATACAGAGCGCATGGTGATGTCCGATGTCATCTACGCCGCCGCCGAGCCGGCCGGCTGGGTGCTGATCCAGAACCCGACCGACAAGGAACGCCGCTTCTGCAAGAAGCAGAAACTCGAACTGATCGAAGCCGACGTCTTCGACCTGATCGGTGCCGCGATTGCAGCCTGAGGCAGCCTGATTCATTCAATCCACCAAGGAAGCAACATGTCGCTTGACCGTTACGAACCCCTATTCTTCAACGCCAATTTCAAGGAAGCCGCCAGCTCCGGCGGCCTCGTCGCCTATCGTGGCGAGCTCGTCCTCAAGGAAGGCGAAGTGGCCGATGCCAATGGCCGCCGCAAGCCGCCGACGGAAGTGCTCAAGCAGGCCGTCCTGCTTGGTGATGCCGGCGGCCTGAAGCTGATCTCCGGCTCGCTCGACGAACTGCAGCAATACCCGTTTGTCGTTGAAAAGTTTGGCGCCGAATTCAATGCTGGAGCGATTGCTGTCTTCTTCACGGTCAATATTCCCAAGGGTTTCGTGACCACCACCAATGGCGCGACCGTCGCCTTCATTCCGCTGGTTCAGGGCATGGTGTGGACCGAGTTGAGCGATCTGGTTGCGCTCGACAAGGGCGATTTCAAGGGCCTGAGCGCCGCCGACAAGGTCGTGACGGTCTATGACGCGCTCAAGAGCTTCAAGTTCAAGTACCCCGAGCAAAGCGTCGAAGAAGCGCTGAAGACGACCAACAACGCCAGGCGCGAGACGCACGGGGCCATCTGATGGCGTGGGATGCGGCGCGTCATGCTCTGGGGGTGGCGGAGATGGATGCCACCCATCAGGAATTCGTCGAGCTCTCGTATGCCTTGCTCGTGGCGAATGACGAGGACTTTCCGGCACTGTTCGTTCGCTTGCACGAGCATACCCGCCAGCATTTCGAGCACGAAGGCAAGCTGATGAAGGCTTGCCGCTTTCCCGCCATCGGCGAACACCACAGCGAGCATTTGCGGGTGCTGGGGGAACTGGCACACTTTTCCCGGGGTGTGGCGGCGGGCCGGCTAGGCATGGCGCGTGACTACATCAAGAACCTGCCGGGATGGTTCGACAATCACCTGGCCACCATGGACTCGGCTCTGGCCGGGTGCCTGAAACAGGCACGTTGATCTTGGATCGGATCGAGCCGAGATTTGCCGTCTGTGTCAGCGACGCGCTGGCCGATGGTCAGTACCGGAAGCTGGACATCTTGTTCGAGGGGCGGCCGGAAGAATGTGTTCTGGTCCGCTATGCGGGCCGCGTCTATGCGTACATCAACCGGTGTGTTCACATGCCGCGCCGGCTGGATGGCGAGGAACCGCAGATCTTTGATCCCTCCGGGCGATATCTCCGTTGCTCGATGCACGGAATCGTCTATGAACCAAAGACCGGTGCTTCGGTCAGCGCCATGTGTGAGGGCGAAAAACTGCGTGTTGTCGAGGTCTATGAGACGGATGGCGAGATAGGCATTGCCGACTTCAGGGTTCGTCCGGCCTGATCGGGAAAACCATGGGTTCTGAATCTTCGCAAGCCGGGGTTCGCGCCTATCACGCGCGCACCAAGCATCGTTTCGAGGCCTATGCCGAAGGCCCCGGACAGCTCGACTGGGATGCCCAGCCGGCGGCCTTTCGGCAGTATGCCGGGGCGCCGGTTCTCGAACTGCCGCTGGCAGATGGTCGTTTTGAACGTTGTTACGGTCAACTGCCGAAAAAGCCCGAAATTGACCTGCACCCCGACCTGAGCAGCGTTGGTGCGCTACTGGAACTTTCCTTCGGGCTCTCGGCCTGGAAAGGCTGGGGGCCGAACCGCTGGGCGCTGCGCTGCAATCCGTCGTCCGGCAATCTTCACCCGGTCGAGGCCTATCTGCTCGCCAGCGCTGTGCCGGGCGTGCCGGATGGATTGCATCATTACGATCCGGAGCGCCATGCCCTCGAAGCGCGCGCGCTCATGGCGACCGCCGGGCGTCCCGGCTGGCTGGCGGTCGGCCTGAGCAGCGTCATGTGGCGCGAAGCCTGGAAGTACGGCGAGCGCGCTTTCCGTTACTGCCAACTGGATATCGGGCATGCGATCGGCGCGCTGGCGTATGCGGCCGCGCTGCTGGGCTGGGAAATCGTGCCGATCAACGTCGGTGCCGAGGTGCTGAGCCGCTGCCTCGGCCTCGATCGCGCGGATGACTTTCCGCCGGCGCGCCAAGCCTTCACCGAAGCCGAAGAACCGGAGATTCTTGTCGCTTTGCGCGCTCCCGGCCTGAGCACGCCCCCCGATATGGTGGCGCTCGATCGCCTGCTGGGCGCGGCTGAATGGAATGGAAAGCCCGGCCGCATCGATCCGTCGCCCGGCTATCGCTGGCCGGTCATCGATCATGTCGCGCTGGCCAGTCGCTCGCTCGGGACGGTTCGGGATGCGATGGCCTTGCCGGCGCTGCCGGCGCTTGCCGTCCACGGAACCCGGCGCGGGGCGATGGACATCATTCACAGCCGGCGAAGCGCACAGCGTTTCGACCCGCGCTGCAGTCTGGCCAAAACGGCCTTCTACCGCATGCTTGACGCCGTGTTGCCGCGACGGCAACTTCCCTGGTCGGGGCAGACCTCGCCGACGCGCATCCATCTGCTGCTTTTCGTATTGCGCGTCGATGGCTTGCCGAGCGGTCTCTACCTGCTGCCGCGTACCCCGGCTGCCGCCATTCAACTTCCGGCTGCCTTGCAGCCGGATGACCGGCGTTTTGCCGACGCTTGTCCGGTCATCGATTTCGACCCCGAGTGTCCGGCCCACATCGGGCTGATCCAGCTTGCCCGGATGGACTTGCAGGCATTGCAGCGGCTGGCCCGCTCGCTTTCATGTCATCAGGACATCGCGTCGACCAGCGCCTTTTCGCTCGGCATGCTGGGCGAATTCGAGGCGGCGACCGTCGACGGCCATGGCTATCGCGAATTGCTGCGCGAGGCCGGGCTGGTCGGACAGGTGCTCTATCTCGAAGCCGAAGCCGCCGGCGTGCGCGGCACCGGGATCGGCTGTTTCTTCGATGATCCGGTTCATCAACTGCTCGGGCTGGCTGGCGAGAAGTACCAGAGCGTCTATCACTTTACCGTCGGCACGCCGATTGCCGACGACCGTATCGAAACCGGCCCGCCTTACCCCCAACGCCAGAAGGAAAATCCATGACCCCCCGACTCGCCGCCTTTCTCGCCGAGCACGGCTTTGCGGCCGACGACATCAACGCGCCGCAGGCCGATGGCCGGTTCACCCCGCTGATGCGGGCCGCCAAACTGGGTCGCCTCGATATCGTCGACGAATTGCTGGCCCTCGGCGTCGATCTCGCCGCGCTTAACGCCGATGGCTGCAATGCGCTGTGGCTGGCGTGCTACAACGGCAGTCACGCGCTGATCGAACGCCTGATCGCCGCTGGTATCGACATCGACCGCCAGAACGGGAACGGCGCCACCTGCCTGATGTATGTGTCGTCGAACAGCAAGCCGGATCTCGTCAAGCTGCTGCTGGAGAATGGCGCCGACCCGAAATTGAAGAACTACGACGAGTTCACGGCGCTGGATCTGGCCGCGTCGGTATCCTGTCTGAAGCTGCTCCGGACGAAGCTTGCGTGAGCAGTGCCCTGCCCTGATTCGAACATTGGCTGGCAACCTGCGGGTCGAGCGCCTTCAGCCAGCGAGCCGGGATGGCCTCCCTGCCGTAGCGGGCGCCGGCCAGCATGCCGGCGATGGCGCCGGTGGTGTCGGCATCGCCGCCGCGATTGACGACGTCGAGCAGGCATTCCTCGAACGAAGCGGTGCTGAAGAAGGCCTGAAACACGGCCTGGACGGTGTCGACGATATACCCGCTCGGGTTGTCGACCCGTTTCTTGCCGTAGGCAAAAACCGGGTGGCGGCGAACGAGTTCGTCGGCCCGTTCGCGCTGCACCTCGCCGGCATCGCGGCTGGCCAGCAGGTCGTGCACCATGAACAGCAGCGTTTCGCAGGCGGCGTCGGAGAGTTCGTTGTGGTGGGTGACATGGGCCTGGGCGCGACTGGCAAATATCGCCGTTTCCGGCGGTCGACCGTAACAGGCCAGCGCCACCGGCAAAATGCGCATGGCGGCGCCGTTGCCGGCGTCGTGTTCGGAAGCGGGCGCTTCCGGGTTGCCGGTCTTGCGGAACTGGATCAGGTTGCGGCGCACGGTGTTGCCGATATCGACCGGCTTGGCGCGCATCCAGGCGTCGAAGGCGGCGGCCGCGTGCCCGGCGTCAACGCCGCCGTGTTCGAGGATGGATTCGCCGAGCGCCAGCGACATCGTCGTGTCGTCGGTGACCCGGCCGGCTTTCAGGCGCAGCCAGCCGCCGCCGGTGATGTCGCGGTGCACGCCGTGCTGGTGACGAATTTCGTTGGGCGTCAGAAACTCGACGGTGGCGCCCAGCGCATCGCCGATGGCGAGCCCGAGGTAGGCGGCTATGCCCTTTTCGAAGTGCGGCCCCTCACCGGCCGGTGGACTGATTCGGCGCATTGCTGGCGATCAGTGCTCCGGTCCAAAACATTTGACGTAGTCCTTGCATTCGCCGCAGGAGGGGGCGGGGCAGACATAGATGCCTTCGCGCGAACAGAATTGTCGGTAAAGGAATTTCTTCCACTTCATGTCGCCGGTATTGGCACGGGCGAGTTCAGGGAAGTTTATCCACATCAATTTGCTCAGTTCGTCGCGATTGGCCAGGCCGAGATCCTGCCAGAGGTGGTCGCGCCCGGCGCAGGCGGTGGCGACGATGTCGGCGACCCACAGTTCGGAGTCGCGTTCGCCGGCGCGGTGGTCGAGCAGCAGCTTCTGCAGGTCGATCCATTCCGGGATCGATTCGCACAGCTGATCCTTGGCAGCGCTTTCAAAAAACGGGAAGTAGTCGGCGAGGAGGTTTTCATGGGTTGCTTCGCCCAGGCCAAGATGGTGCGGCAGGCAACTGCTGGCTGTCGCCTGGCCGGCGATCATGCTGGCCAGCAGGCAGCGGTTCGGATCGCCGGCGAAGCTTGCCGCGGCAGGTGTGGACAGTAATTCGGCAAGCAACATCGAGCGGTAAGACAAGCGATCCGGACCGTTCATGGCGGGCTCGCTTACTTGCTGGGGTATTCGACGAGGATGTCCTCGTCGCGGACGATCATCTGGCAGGCAAGGCGCCACTGGGTCGGCGGGATGTCGTCGACGTACATCTGCTCGATCTGGGCCTTGGTGATGTGGCCGAGTTCGAGCAGGGCGGCGACTTCGCGGACGTTGAGCGGGCCGCCCATCGGGGCGCGCTTGCCATCGACGGAAGAAACCTTGACCAGACAGGTGCCGCAGTTGCCTTCCTGGCAGCCGAAGTCGATCGGGATGTGATGTTCCTTGGCCAGCGACAGGATGGTCTGGGTGTGGCTGCCGGCGATGGCATAGACCGTCTTGTCCTTGTGCATGGGGCTGCTGAAAGTGATGAGGGCCATTTTCGGGTTCTCCTGATAAGCGGGTTGATTTGAATTTCTCGGTTTGGGTTAGGCGTGCTGCTTTTAGTCTTATGCGGGTTTGACGACGATTTCGCCGCCGATGATCTGGGCCTGGCAGGCCAGGCGATGGCCGCGCGGGGCCATGTTGTCCTTCAGGACCTGGTCTTCGAGGATGCTGGGTGGGGCGAGGTATTCGGCGCCGGAGACGATCCTGGTCAGGCAGGTGCAGCATTCGCCTTCCCGGCAGCCGTAGGTAATGCCGGCGCCGACTTTCTCGGAGACTTCGATCAGCCGGGTACCGGCCGGTACGGTGACCGAGACGCCGATATCCTGAAAGGTGACTTTGGCTTTTGGCATTGTTTTCTCCCTGGTTTTACGCGAGCGCTGCCATGTCAATTTCGCGATGTTCGACCCGGCCGGTCAGGTGACGGGCCAGTTGTTCGCCGAGGTTCCGGCATTCTTCGAGTTCGTTGGCATCGGGCACCAGCTTGACGCGCAGGCCTTCGACCGGCACGCGCAGCTTGAGGCCGCGCAAGCGGTCCTCGATCAGGCGCACTGCCTCACCGCTCCAGCCGTAGGAGCCGAAAGCGGCGCCGAGCTTGCCCTTGATGTTGACAGTGGTCAGCGACGAAAGCAGATCCCAGATCGGCTTGACCGCGTCGCCGTTGATGGTCGGGCTGCCAAAGGCGAGGCCGTCGGCTTCTTCGACCAGATCGGTAAAGATGTCGGCCTCGCCGCCTTCGAGGTCGTAAAGCGAAACGCGGACGCCACCAATGCTTTCGGCGCCGGCGGCGAGTGCTTCGGCCATACGGCGGGTATTGCCGTAGGCGGAAAGGTAGAAGACGACCAGCGTCTTTTCGCTGCGCGCTTCGTTGAACAGGCGCGGCGTTGCCAGTTCGCGGTAGCGATGCACGTAATCGCGCGGCTTGTGGCGCAGGATGGGGCCGTGCGCCGGGGCGATCAATTTGATGTCGAGCGGTTCGATCAGCGCGATGGCGTCGAGTACGTACTCGCGGAAGGGCCGCATGATGTGCGCGTAGTAGTACTCGAACGAGAAGCGGAAATCGCCGACCGTGTCGTTGAACAGCCGGTTGTCGCAGAAATGGCAGCCGAAGATGTCGCCGGTGAACAGCAGGCCGTCTTCTTCGAGATAGGTGCACTGCGTATCCGGCCAATGCAGGTAGGGCGTATGCAGGAAGCGCAGCGTGCGGCCGCCGAGGTCGACGGTGTCGTCGGTGGTGACCGGAATGTATTCGGGCGGCTTTTCGCCGGAGGGCTTGAGCAGCGCTTTCAACATCATCTGGGCGCGGCTGGACAGATACACCTTGGCCTGCGGGGCGCGCTTGAGCAGCTCGGGCAGGGCGCCGCTATGGTCCGGCTCCAGATGGTTGAGGACGATGGTGGTGATTTCGTCGTAGCGGGCGACCATTTCCAGTCGACGGAAAAAATCGTCAGCGAAGTTTTCCTTCACCGTGTCGATGATCGCCACGCCGTTCTCGCCGCGCACGACGTACGAGTTGTAGCTCGTGCCGTTGGCGGTTTTCAGGATGATGTCGAAACTCCGCAGATGCGGGTCGAGGGCGCCCACCCAGTGGACGCCCGGCGCAATTTCTACGGCGAGATCAGTGAGTGCCGCAGCGGCCATCCTGGCCTTCCTCTTCCTCGTGATCATGGGCGTGGCTACCGCAACTGCCATGCCCTTCCGGGCCATGCACGCAGGCTTCGAAGTTGCCTTCCGGCAACTCGACGTTTTTCAGGCCGATCCATGCGTCGACCGCAGCAATGTCGAAGCCGACCAGGCGTTCGTCGCCGACTTCCATCAGCGGGCGGCGGATCAGCAGCGGGTTTTCCAGCAGCAACTGGAGCGCGTGCTCGAAACTGATGTTTTCCGGCACGATATTGCCGGACTTGATCGCCGGCGCTGCCGGGTTGAACCACGTGCTGACCGGCAGCTTGCCAAGGAAGGCAAGCAGACGATCAGCTGTCCAGGCTTCGGTCTTCATACTTTTGGCCTGGACGGTGTGGCCGGCTGCAGCGAGCAGGGTCTTCTGGCGAAGATTGCCCTTGCAGCCGGGTTTTTCGTAGAACGTGACAACCGCCATTACGCCGCGTCCTTCCACAAGCCGAACTGCTTGAGCTTTTCGATCGGGATGCCGGTCAGCGAACCCGGCGGATTCAGGAAGGCGCCGAGTTCATCGACGATGGCCATTTCAATCGGACAGATCGCAGCGCATTGCGGCACGCTGTGATCGCCCAGGCACTCGGTGCATTTGCCGTCGTCGACCAGGAAGTGCGGCGTGTCCTGATAAATCGCATCGTTCGGGCAAACATCGACGCAGGCCCAGCAATTGACGCAGGATTCAGTGATTTGCAGGGCCATGATCAGGCTACCTTTCTGGCTTCGGCCGATGGACTCAACTTGCCGGTCGCGGCGATTTCCTTGTACACCGCCATCACGGCTTCCTCGATCGGCTCCATCGCATGTTCGCCGTTCGGCGCGATACCGGCGGCTTCCAGCTTGGCCCAGGGTTCGTAACCGACCTTGGAACAGAGCACGACTTCGCAGCCTTCCAGCACGCGGATGTTGCGATCAAGCAGCGATTCGGTGGCGCCAGCTTCGGCCACGTCGCCGTCCCCGCAGGCGTCCATGCCGCCGCAGTACAGTTCCGTTTTGCGGTGGCTCATGAAACGGACGCCAGCCGGCGAGGCTTCGTAGATCAGGAACTCCTTGGCGTGACCGAAGTGTTCGGCGACGACGCCGTTCTTGCCGGCCACCGCCATGAGCACCGGGCGGGCATCAGCCGGGATGCCGAGCTCTTCGGCCTTCGGCTTGACGATGCCGCGCTTGGCGTCGAGCTTCTCGATGATCTCGTCGTGGACTACCTTGCGACGAACCATGGCGGCTTCGTAATCGACCTCCATGACGTCGATCTTGTCCATGGTGAATTCGTCGCCCCGATCTTCGCCGAGCAGGCCGACCGCATCGGCACGGCACTGGCGGCAGTGGCGCATCATCGCCATGTCGCCGGCGCAGGCGTCCTGCAATTCCTGCAATTGTTCGGCTGTCGGTTCGGGCTGCTCCATGATGCCGTAGTAGGTGCCGTGTTCCGGCTCGGCGATCAGCGGCATGACGTTGTGCAGGAAGGCGCCCTTGGCCTTGACGATCTTCGAGACTTCCTTGAGATGCTCGTCATTGACGCCGGGGATCAGTACCGAGTTGACCTTCACCAGGATGCCCCGGTCGGTCAGCATCTGCAGACCCTTCTGCTGTTGCTCGATGAGAATGCGCGCGCCTTCGACGCCGAAGATGCGTTTGTTCTCCCAGAAAATCCATGGGTAGATCTTGGCACCCACTTCCGGATCGACACAGTTGATGGTGATCGTCACGTGGTCGATGTTGTGCTTGGCGATTTCGTCTACGTACATGGGCAAATTCAGGCCGTTGGTCGATACGCAGAGTTTGATGTCCGGGGCGCGCGCCGAGAGCTCTTCAAAAGTCTCGAAAGTGCGGGCCGGATTGGCCAGTGGGTCTCCGGGCCCGGCGATGCCAAGTACGGTCATCTGTGGAATTTCGGCAGCGACGGCGAGCACCTTGTTGATCGCCTGTTTCGGCGTCAATACCTCGGAAACGACGCCCGGACGGGATTCGTTCGAGCAGTCATACTTGCGGTTGCAGTAATTGCACTGGATGTTGCAGGCCGGGGCTACGGCGACGTGCATGCGGGCGAAGTAGTGGTGCGCCTCTTCCGAATAGCACGGGTGGTCCTGAATTTTGGCGCGAATATGGTCCGGCAGATGGCTCAGGGCGTCCGGCGCGGTGCCGCAGCCGCTGGAGGAACAGCCGCCACCTTCGGCTTTCGGCGCGCTGTTGCTGATGACGGGTAGTTCCACGATGTTGGCTCCTCCAATGCAGTCGGAGCCTTTTCAGCAATCGCTATGCCAGTCTTAAATATCCATTATAAACAGGGCGTTGGTACATTCTCGCCGTTGGCCTTGTCGGAGGTTTTGTCGCAAACGCGACAGCCGGGCGATCAGCAGCGACTATCCAGGTTCGCGGTGCTCCTGATCAACGCAGCGGCCCGAGCAGCCAGCGGCCGAGGTCAGGCGGGCAATGGTGCCGGCGGTAGCGGTATGCGACCCGTCCGGAGATAGGTTGTGCAGCGCTCGATGTATTCGCGCGTACTCTTGGGCATCGGCGTGCGGGCGCGGGCG
>Ga0209254_10006616_pt1 | contig 10690 bp, 10 predicted proteins | sample FrelakmetDIP11DI_FD_187148 | JGI IMG/M metagenome (GOLD analysis project Ga0209254, IMG submission 187148) | Freshwater lake sediment microbial communities from the University of Notre Dame, USA, for methane emissions studies - DIP11 DI (SPAdes)... | ecosystem: Environmental > Aquatic >... | reverse complement strand
CACCTTGCGGCCGAGCAGGTCGAGCGCCTGGATGCCGTTGGTGCCTTCGTAGATCGGCGTGATGCGCGCGTCGCGCATCAGCTGCTCGACGCCCGTCTCACGGATGAAGCCGGCGCCGCCGTGGATCTGCACGGCGAGGCTCGTCACTTCCATCGCGGCATCGGTGAGGAACGCCTTGACGATCGGCGTCAGGAACGCGACCAGGTCATCCGACCGCTTGCGCTCGGCCTCGTCCGGGTTCATGTGTGCACTGTCGATCTCTCGACCGGTCAGGAAGCACAGCACGCGCCCGCCCTCGACCAGCGCCTTCTGCGTGAGCAGCATGCGGCGCACGTCCGGGTGGACGATGATCGGATCGGCGGCCTTGGTCGGCGCCTTCGGGCCCGTCAGCGAGCGGCCCTGCAGGCGGTCGTTGGCATAGGCGATGGACGCCTGGCAGGCGAGTTCCGAGACTCCCTGGCCCTGCAGGCCCACGCCCAGGCGGGCGTGGTTCATCATGGTGAACATGCAGGCGAGGCCCGCGTTCGCCTTGCCGACCAACCAGCCCTTCGACTCGTTGAAGTGCAGGACGCAGGTGGGCGAGGCGTGGATGCCCATCTTGTGCTCGATGGATCCGCACTTGACGCCGTTGGCGGCGCCCAGGCTGCCGTCCTCGTTGGGAAGCAGCTTCGGCACCACGAACAGGCTGATGCCCTTGGTGCCCGGCGGGGCGTCGGGCATCCGCGCCAGGACCAGGTGGATGATGTTGCTGGTCAGGTCGTGCTCGCCGGCAGTGATGTAGATCTTGCTGCCGGTGATCGCATAGGAATCGTCGCCCAGCGGCTCGGCCCTGGTGCGCAGGATGGCGAGGTCGCTGCCGGCGTGCGCCTCGGTCAGGCACATGGTGCCGGCCCACTCGCCCGACACCATCTTCGGCAGGTAGCGGCGCTTCAATTCGTCAGTGCCGTGAGCCTCGAGGGTCAGCGAGGCGCTCTCGGTGAGGCCCGAGTACATCTTCCAGGCCATGTTTCCCGAGCACAGCATCTCGCCGAACGCGAGCGCAAAGCCCGCCGGCAGGCCCTGGCCGCCCCATTCCGGGTCCGCCGTCATGGTGATCCAGCCGTCCTCGCAATACCGCTGGTAGGCCTCCTTGAAGCCGGGCGGCGTGTACACCTGGCCGTCCTCGAAGCGCAGGCCGTGCTCGTCCCCGGTTGCGTTGGTGGGCGCCAGCACCGTTTCGGCGAAGCGCGCCCCCTCCTCGAGGATGCCCTCGAGCAGGTCCTTGTTCAGCTCCTCGCGGCCGAACGCCTGGTAGCGCCGCTCGAAATCGAGCACTTCATGGACCACGAAACGGATGTCACGGAGGGGGGCACGATAGGAATACACGATGAGTCCTTCCTGTACGGGGCTTTCGCGGGTGATTTTACGCGACGCTGGGCCACTCTTCCGTAGGTGTGTTCCGGTTGCCTGACATCGCGACCCAACCGTATAGTTGTTCGCAAGCAAGATCCGGGAAGATTCCCGAAAATCCCGCCGAGGACCCTGAGCGTGAGCCGCGATTTCGACCCGGAACCGGGCCAATGGTATGAAGATCTCGACGAGGAGGAGATCTTCAAGGTCGTCAACCTCGACCCGGACGAGATGCTGGTGCGCATCCAGTGGCTCGACGGCGAGTTCGAGGACCTCGATCTGGAGGCCTGGAACGCGCTCGACCTCGAGAAGGCCGCAGAGCCGGAGGGCTGGGTCGACGAGGGCGAGGAGCAGGACAAAGACGAGGACGACCTCGACGACGAGGAGGACGACGACTGGGACGATGACGAGGACGAGGACGAGGATTACGACGACGACGACGACGAGTACCGCGACCGCGAGTGAACGAATCGCCCCCTCCGCCGCGCCCTGCCCCGTCGCCGCCCTATCCGGCTGAACTCGAACGTCCCTGGCAGGCCGGCGACGGCACCGTCCTGCACCTGCGCCCGCTGCGCGCCGACGACCTCGACCGCGAGATCGCCTTCATTGCCGGGCTCTCCCAGCAGACCCTCTATTACCGCCTGCAATACTCCTCGCGCTCGGTGAGTCGCGAGGACGCCGTCCGCCTGCTCGAGCTCGACTACCGCGACCGGATGGCCATCGGCGCACTGTCCGGCACGGCGCCGGACGAGGCGATCGTGGGCGTCAGTCGCTACGCCCGCATCGAAGGCACCGACCAGGCGGAGTGCGCCATCGTCGTCGCCGATGCCTGGCAAGGTCGCGGGGTCGGCACCGAGCTGATGCGCAGCCTGGCCCAGGCCGCGCGCGCCAGCGGCATCCGCACGCTCGTCGGCTCCAGCCTGGGCGAGAACCAGCGCATCCACGCCTGGGCGCGGCGCTTCGGCTTCGACGTGCACACCGAGCCCAACTCGGGCGGACACGTCAACATCACGGTCGACCTCGGCTCGCTGCCTTCCTGACCCGGCGCGTGGCGTCGCGCCACTGCCGCCAGGCGTCGAGCACCAGGGCGGCCCGGTCCGCCGACTGGCGGCGCAGCCTGCGTTCCTGGACATCGAGTTGCGCCACGAGCCGCACCGCGAGCGGCCGGCCGAGTGAGCGCTCGTTCGACTGCACCCAGTGCGCCGCAAGCAGGGTGTCGCGGTGTTCGCCGATGCGATCCTGGGCCGCGCGCAGGCGCCGTAGCAGGCGTGCCGTGGGCTTCGGCGCCACCTCGGCCACCACTTCGAGGGCGTAGCGGCAGTGCTTGAAGGCCAGGCGCAGCTCGTGCAACTCGGCGGCATCGGTCGGCCTGGCACGCAACAGGCGCACTGGCCGGCGCCACGCGCTCGCGACCAGCGCCACGATCTCGCCCAGCTGGGCGTCCCGCACGGCGAACAGTGCCGCGCTGGCGCGATGCCGCTCGAGAGCGGCGCAAAGGGCGCTCCAGCCGGGCTCGGCGGCGTGGCGACGCAGGTTCTCACGCGAGGTGATGCGCAGGTCGTCGAGCAGCACGCCGAGGCGACGGCGGTCGGCGGGCGTATTGGCGGCGTCGTCGCGGGCCATGTCGACCAGCAACTCGCGACGCACGTCTGCCTCGCGGACCGCCCCGAGTGCCTGCGCAAAGCGCCTGAGGTCGGCCCGGTACAGGCGGTCGCGGCGAGGCTCGAGCAGCGGCCGGAACGTCTTCAGGATCGAGCGCAGGCGGCGGGCCGCCACCCGGCCACGGTGCACGTCCTCGACCCCCGCCGCCTCGAGGGCCGCAGCGGCTGCCGCCAAGAGGAGTTGCTGCTCGCGGATCGCCTCTTGGAGGCGCGCGCTGCCGGGTGCCGGGAGCCTGGTGGACATGGCGTCAGGCGGCCGGCAGGCGCTTCAGTTGCGTGGCATCGAGCACCATCGCCAGCAGGGCGCGAATGGAGCGGTGCGCCTCAAGCGGATGGCGCAGCGGCGCGTCGAGCTGCAGGCGATAGGTATTGCGACGCCCCTGCCGCTCGCGCAGGATGACGCCGGCGTGTTCCAGGTCGCCAACGATGCCCTGCACGGCGCGCTCGGTGATGCCGACCTTGGCCGCCACGTCACGCAGGCGGGCGTGCGGGTCGAGCGCCAGGCACACCAGCACGTGGGCGTGGTTGCTGAGGAACGTCCAGTGCCGTGGGGCGGGGGCGGTCATGGCGGGCACCTCGGTCCGGTGGCTCGGGAACCCGGGCCGCGGCCGCTTGTCTGAAGAACGGTTCCGGTTTTCTGCTTCCTGTTAGTATGCGCCACCGCACGGTGACCAAGCCATGCCCCGCCCGGGCCGGCCTTGAATCCCGGTGGATCAACCCAAGCGAATGGTTTGTCGCGGGATTGCCCGCTGGAGACTCGTCAAGATGAAACGGATCGCGCTGTTCCTCGTCACCAACCTCGCCGTCGTCGTGCTGTTGGGCATCATCCTGCGGCTGATCGGCTTCGAGGGCATCCTCGACGCGCAGGGCGTGGACCTGAACCTCGGCGCGCTGCTGGTATTCGCCGCGGTCGTGGGCTTCACCGGGGCGTTCATCTCGCTTGCCATGTCGAAGTGGTCGGCCAAGCGGATGATGGGCGTGCGCGTCATCACGCAGCCGACGAACTCCGCCGAGAGCTGGCTGGTGAATACCGTGCAGCAGCAGGCGCAGCTGGCCGGCATCGGCATGCCTGAGGTCGGCATCTTCGATTCGCCGGAGCCGAACGCCTTCGCCACCGGCGCCCGACGCGACGCCTCGCTGGTCGCGGTGAGCACCGGCCTGCTGGCGAGCATGTCCCAGAAGGAAGCCGAGGCCGTGCTCGCGCACGAGGTGAGCCACGTCGCCAATGGCGACATGGTCACGCTGACCCTGATCCAGGGCGTGGTGAACACGTTCGTGATCTTCCTGGCGCGCGTCGTCGGCCACACGGTCGACCGTGTGATATTCAAGACCGAAGAGGGTCACGGCCCGGCGTTCTGGATCACCACCATCATCTCCGAAATCGTGTTCGGCCTGCTTGCCACCATCATCGTCATGCACTTCTCGCGGCAGCGCGAGTTCCGTGCCGACGCGGGCGGCGCGAAGCTGGCGGGGCGCGAGCACATGATCAACGCGCTCGAGCGCCTGCAGCAGCGCCACGCCGGCCCATTGCCGGACAAGATGGCGGCGTTTGGTATCGCGGGCGGCCGCATGGGGGGCTTCAAGAGGTTCTTCATGACCCACCCGCCGCTCGAGGAGCGCATCGCGGCGCTGAAGGCCGGCTCGCTTTAAATCGAGTTGAGCGGTTCCGGCACCGCGATCGTCTGGTTCCGCCGCGACCTGCGGCTGATCGACAATCCGGCGCTGGTAGCGGGCTGCGAGCGCGCGCGGCACGTGGTCGCGTTGTATGTGCATGCCCCCGGGGAAGATGGCGAGTGGGCGCCCGGCGCCGCCAGCCGCTGGTGGCTGCACCACAGCCTGGCTCGCCTCGACGCTGCACTGCGTACCCGCGGCGGTCAGCTAGTCCTGCGCCGCGGCGATTCGCTCGCGGAACTGCGCCAGGTGGCGCGCGAGATCGGTGCGGCGGCGGTTTATTGGAATCGCCTATACGAGCCGGCGCGCGTCGCACACGACACGCGTATCAAGGCGGCGCTGCGCGAGGACGGGCTCGAGTGCGAGAGCTTCAATGCCGCACTGCTGCACGAGCCGTGGGAGGTGCGCACCGGCCAGGGCGATCCGTACCGCGTGTTCACGCCGTTCTGGCGCGCCTGTGCAGCACGCCTCGATGCGCTGCCCAAGCCACTGTCGCCCCCCGCCGCAGTCACAGCACCGCCCTCGCCGCCCGCGAGCCTGCCGCTCGCTGAACTGGCGTTGCTGCCGCGCGTGCGCTGGGATGCTGGCCTGCACGAGGCGTGGACGCCAGGCGAGGCCGGCGCGCTGGCGCAGCTCGAGACATTCACGGATGGCCCCATCGAGAACTATGGCGAGGGTCGCAACCGGCCGGACCGGCTGGAGACGTCGCGCCTGTCGCCCTACCTGCATTTCGGCGAGATCGGGCCGCGCCAGTGTGTCGCGGCGGCCCGCAATGCGGTCGCCGCACGCCCGTCCGCACAGGCAGCGGCGGACAGCTTCGTGCGCGAGATCGGCTGGCGCGAGTTCGCGCACCACCTGCTGCACCACTTCCCACACACGCCCATCGCGCCGCTCGACGCGCGCTTCGACGCGTTCCCCTGGGACCCGGACGAGGCGTTGCTGGAGGCCTGGCAGCGCGGTCGCACCGGCTATCCGATCGTCGACGCGGGCATGCGCGAGCTGTGGACCACCGGCTGGATGCACAACCGCGTACGCATGATCGCCGCCTCGCTGCTCAGCAAGAACCTGCGCCAGCCATGGCTCGCCGGCGCGCGCTGGTTCTGGGACACGCTGGTGGACGCCGATCTCGCCAGCAACACGCTCGGCTGGCAGTGGACCGCCGGCTGCGGCGCGGACGCGGCGCCGTTCTTCCGCATCTTCAATCCCATGCTGCAGGCCGAGCGCTTCGATCCCGAGCGCGCGTACCTGCGTCGCTGGCTGCCGGAGCTGCGCCGGCTGCCGGACCAGTGGATCCATCGCCCCTGGGAAGCGCCGCCGACGGTGCTTGCCGCGGCCGACGTCAGCCTCGGCGGTGACTATCCGCTGCCGGTCGTCGACTTCCACCCCAGCCGCGCAGCGGCGCTGGCAGCCTACGGCTCCATCAAGGCACCAGCCGGACCGGCACGCTCGACCTGAATCCGCGCCCGCAGCGCCGCCGAACGAGGCCGCATGCGCGCGCCTATTTTTTCCGTCGGAACCCTGGCTGCCATCATCGTTGCGGCCGCCCTGCTCGGCGTCCCGACGGCCGTCGCGTCCACCCTGCCGGCGCCCGTGGTCGAGCAGGGTTATGCGCTGCGCAAGGTCGGCGGTGGCGAACTCAAGTGGCTGGGCTTTTCGATCTACGACGCGAGCCTGTGGACCAGCACCGGACGCTATGCCGGGTTCGGCGGCGGTGACACCGTGGCGCTGAGCCTGTGGTACCAGCGAGCCTTCAAGCGCGACGAACTGCTCGGCATCACCGAGACCGCGTGGCGCAAGCTCGGCCAGCCGGACGCTACGCAGCGCGAGCGCTGGCTGGCGGAACTGCGGCGTGCATGGTCGGACGTGGCGCCCGGGCAGAACGTCACCACGGTCGTCGTGCCCGGCGGGCCGACGCGCTTTTACGACCAGCGTGGTCGCTTCGCGCAAGTCGACGACCCGGCTTTCGGACCGGCGTTCCTCGCGATCTGGCTCGATCCACGCAGCTTGGTACGCGACCTGCGGCGGCAGTTGCTCGGCGGCCGTGACGCCTCTGCGGCCACGGCAGCGAACTGAGGGCGCGCTGCCGGCTGCCAGCGGTCCTCTAGCGGGTTTCACCTACTACCGCGGGAGCGGCGGGATCGCGAGAATCCGCCCGGAGACCCCATCCTGCCCGGAGCGCCCCCATGAGCGAAGCCGCGATCCTCGAAGGCCTGAGCAAGTCCAAGCTGGCCGTGGAGCTGAACGACGAGGAACGCCGCATCCTCGCGGCTGCCATGACGCTGCGTGACCTGCAGCACGGCGAAGTGCTGATTCGGGAGGGCTCGGCCGACGACCACCTGTACGTGGTGGCGAGCGGCGTGCTCGGCGTGGTCAAGGGCGCCGGCCTCGAGGAAGAGATCACGATCAACGCGATCCGCCCGGGGGACGTGGTGGGCGAGCTGTCGTTCCTCGACGGCGCCACGCGCTACGCCTCGCTGGTCGCGCTGAGCGACACGCGGGTGCTCGGCCTGAGCCGCGACGCCCTCGAGGGGCTGCTGGAGACCCGGCCCAAAGTGGTCTACCACGTGATGCGGGCGATCGTGCGCGTCGTGCACGAGATCCAGCGGCGGCTATCCATGCAGACGGCCGAGCTCACCAACTACCTGTACAAGACCCACGGCCGCTACTGAATCGTGCGCGGCTGCCCTGAATTGGTGCGCCGCACCCGATTGATGCGCGCCAAAGCCCCGATTTGGGCCGCCCCGCGGGCTGGCACGATTTTCGCTTCAGTCCATCGGAAGGAGCCCCGATGGACCGACCCGATTCGCCGCCCGCGCCGCCCTATGACGAGATGTACACGGCCGACGGCCGCGTCCGGCCGCACTACGCCGTGTACGCCGACTGGCTCACCCGCCAGCCGGACGATGCCCTGCGCCAGAAACGCGCCGAGGCAGACAGCCTGTTCCACCGCGTCGGGATCACCTTCGCGGTGTACGGCGAGCAGGACGGCAACGAGCGGCTGATCCCCTTCGACATCCTCCCGCGGGTGCTGTCGGCGGACGAGTGGCGCAAGCTCGCCGCGGGCCTGCGCCAGCGCGTCCGCGCCCTCAACGCCTTCATCGGCGACGTGTACCACGGCCAGGAGATCCTCAAGGCCGGCCTGCTCGCGCCCGAGCAGGTGTTCTGCAACCCGCAGTACCGTCCCGAGATGGCCGGGCTCGACGTGCCCGGCGGCAACTACGCGCACATCGCCGGCATCGACGTGGTGCGCGCCGGCGTGGGCGAGTTCTACGTGCTGGAGGACAACCTGCGCGTGCCGTCGGGCGTGTCGTACATGCTCGAGGACCGCAAGATGATGATGCGGCTGTTCCCCGAGCTGTTCGCGCTCAACCGCGTCGCGCCGGTGGAACACTACCCCGATCGCCTGCTCGAGAACCTCGCGAGCGTGGCACCCGCCGGCGTGGCCGATCCGGTGGTCGTGCTGCTCACGCCCGGCGCGAACAACAGCGCTTATTTCGAGCACGCCTTCCTGGCGCAGCAGATGGGCATCGAGCTGGTCGAGGGCCAGGATCTCTTCGTGCGCGACGGCTTCGTGTACATGCGCACCACGCAGGGGCCGCAGCGCGTCGACGTGATCTATCGCCGCATCGACGACGACTTCCTCGACCCGCTGGTGTTCCGGCCCGATTCCGTGCTCGGCGTGCCCGGCCTGATGGCCGCGTACCGGGCCGGACGGGTCACGGTGGCGAACGCGATCGGCACCGGCATCGCCGACGACAAGTCCATCTACCCGTACGTGCCCGACATGGTGCGCTTTTACCTCGGCGAGGAGCCGTTGCTCGCCAACGTGCCGACGCGGATCCTGCGGCGCAAGGACGACCTCGCCTACGCGCTCGCCCACCTCGATGAGCTGGTGGTGAAGGAAGTGCACGGCTCGGGCGGCTACGGCATGCTGGTCGGGCCGACGGCCTCGGAGGCCGAGCGGGAGGATTTCCGGCTGCGCATCCTCGCCGCCCCGGAGAAGTACATCGCCCAACCGACCCTCGCACTCTCCACCTGCCCGACCTTCGTCGAGCAGGGCGTCGCGCCGCGGCACATCGACCTGCGGCCATTCGTGCTCGCGGGTCGCGACATCACCATCGTGCCCGGCGGCCTGACGCGCGTGGCCCTGCGGGCCGGCTCGCTGGTGGTGAACTCGTCGCAGGGTGGCGGCACCAAGGACACCTGGGTGCTGGAGGCGTGATGCTGAGCCGCACCGCGGACCACGTGTACTGGCTGGGTCGCTACGCGGAGCGGGCCGAGGACCTCGCGCGGACGCTCGACGTGCAGTACCGACTGTCGCTGCTGCCACATGAAGGCCGGTCCGACAGCGAGGGCTGGGCACAGGTGCTGCGCACGCTGCGCATGGAGGACGCCTACGCCGAGCAGCACGACGGCATCGAGCCGCACTGGGTCATCGACTTCCTCGCCTTCGACAGCGGCAATCCCTCGAGCATCCTCAGTTGCCTGCGCGCCGCACGCGAGAACGCCCGGGCCGTGCGCGGCTCGATCTCCTCCGAGATGTGGGAAACCTTCAACTCGACCTGGCTCGAGGCACGCGCGCAGGCGCCGAGCCGCTTCACGGCGCTGAACGTCGCCGAATTCGTCGACTGGGTGAAGTACCGGGCGCACCTGGCACGCGGCGTGGTGCTCGCCTCGATGCTGCGCGACGAGGCGTATCACTTCATGCAGATCGGCACGTTCCTCGAGCGCGCCGACGGCGTGTCGCGGCTGCTGCTGATCCGGCTGGCCTGCGAAGCGGCACTCGCCGAGCAGCGCGCCGTCGCCCACGACTACTACGCGTGGAGCGTGCTGCTGCGCGGCCTGTCGGCCTTCGAGAGCTTCCGCCGCGTATCGCGCGACAGCGTGAGCCCGCGGTATGTCATGGAGTTCGTGATCCTCAACCGCGGCGTGCCGCGCTCGATCTACCGCTCGGTGAACCTCGTGGCCGAGAACGTGCACGCGGTCGCGAACTCGCAGTCCGGCGAGACCGAGCGGCGGGCGGGGCTGCTGCACGCGGAACTGCGCTTCGGGACGCTTGAGTCGCTGGCCCCGCAGGGCTGCGAACCGTTCCTGCAGCAGTTGCTGGTGCGCACTGCCGACCTGAGCGATCGCGTCGGGCGCGACTTCCTCGGGCACGTCGCCTGAGCCGAGCCCAACCGATGCTGCTGCAGATCCGCCACGAGACCCGCTACGAGTACCAGGAACCGGTCAGCTACAGCATCCAGGCGCTCAAGCTCACGCCGCGCGCGGACCCCGGCCAGCGCGTCGTGAGCTGGCGGGTGCTAGTGCCGGGCGAGCGGCTCGAGCAGGTCGATCCGTTCGGCAACCTGACGCACATCGTGACGCTCGAGACTCCCCACCGCGCGCTGTCGATCATCGTCGAGGGAGTCGCGGAGATCGACGACGACTCACCGTTGATGCCGCCCGACACCGGCGGCCTGTCGCCGCTCGCCTACCTCGCGCCGACATCGCTCACCCGCCCGAGTACCGCCGTGCGCGAGCTCGCGGAACGGCATCTTGGGCGTCACCCCGCCGGGCCGGCCGCACTCATGGACCTGGTGGTCGGCATCCGCGCGGCCGTCGCCTACCAGCCCGGCATCACCAACGTGACCCACAGCGCGGCCGAGGCGTTGGATCTCGGCGTGGGCGTGTGTCAGGATCAGGCCCACGTGCTGGTGGCCTGCTGCCGCGCGGCCGGAGTGCCGGCCCGCTATGTCAGCGGCTACTTTCATTCAGGGGACCTCGGCGAGGCCGCCAGCCACGCGTGGGCCGACGTGTGGCTCGGCCCCGACCAGGGCTGGTTGAGCCTCGACGTGACCCACGCCGAGCAGGCCGGGACGCGCCATTGCCGCCTGGCCGTCGGTCGCGACTACCTCGACGCCGCGCCGGTGCGCGGTGTGCGGCGCGGGGGCGGGGTCGAGTCGATGGCGGTGACGGTGCAGGTGACG
>Ga0209254_10006615_pt1 | contig 10690 bp, 9 predicted proteins | sample FrelakmetDIP11DI_FD_187148 | JGI IMG/M metagenome (GOLD analysis project Ga0209254, IMG submission 187148) | Freshwater lake sediment microbial communities from the University of Notre Dame, USA, for methane emissions studies - DIP11 DI (SPAdes)... | ecosystem: Environmental > Aquatic >... | reverse complement strand
GTGTCATCCAAACGCAATTGAATATTATCGCCTACTGCTGCGAGCACTGCGCCTACGCCGCCGCTGATCTGGCCGGTGGGCTGCGGATGCAATACCCGCCCGCGATCAAGATCGTGCAGATACCGTGCACGGGCCGCATGGATGTGCTGACGGTGCTGCGGGCCGTGGAGGACGGCGCAGACGGCATCATGGTGGCGGGTTGACTGCCCGGCGATTGTCATTACCTGGAAGGTAATCTCAATGCCAAACGCCGGGTGGGCCATGTGCAGGATGTGCTAAAGACCATCGGGCTGGAACCCGAACGCGTGCAGATGTTCAACTTGTCCTCGGCGATGGCAGGACAATTCGCCGAAGCGACGAAAGAGATGACGGAGAAGGTAGAAGCATTGGGACCGAATCCATTGAGAGAAAAAGTGAAGAGTGAATAGCGAGTCAGCGAATCAGCGATACGCGATTCACGATATGCGATACGCGATTGGAGGTCGAACATGATCATAGCCGAACAGAAACCCCTGGCCGAAATCAAGACGCTGGTCACCGACGCGCAGAAAGTGCTGGTCGTCGGGTGCGGCACCTGCGTGACGGTGTGCTTCGCGGGTGGCGCGCGCGAAGCGGCCATCACCGCTTCGTCGCTGCGCATGGCGTCTAAGCTGGACGGTGGGCCAAAGGAAGTGACCGACGTCACGGTGCAGCGCCAGTGCGAGTGGGAATACCTCGACGAGATCGCGCAGCAGGTCGGCGAGGTCGACGTCGTCCTTTCGCTGGGCTGCGGCATCGGCGTGCAGGCCATGGCCGAGCATTTCCCCAACGCGTGGATCGTGCCGGGCCTCAACACCAGCTTCCTCGGTTTACCGACCGAACAGGGTGTGTGGGCCGAGCGCTGTGCCGCGTGCGGCGATTGCATCCTCGGTCTGACGGGCGGCATCTGTCCAATCGCGCGCTGCTCGAAGTCGCTGCTCAACGGGCCGTGCGGCGGATCGGAGAACGGGCACTGCGAGATCAACGACGAAGTGCCATGCGCCTGGCAGCTGATCTACGATCGCTTGTCGAGCATGGGCAAACTCGATCGGCTGCTGGAGATCCAACCGCCCAAGAACTGGCGCACCTCGCGTGATGGCGGTCCGCGCAAGATTGTGCGGCCCGATCTGAGATTGGCCGGTGAGGAGGAATGATGATGACGCCACAACCTAACGGTAATGGCAACGGTTACCTGTCGGGCTCGAATCTGGAGAAGGTGCTGAAGAACGGCCACTTCGCCGTCACGGGCGAACTCGGGCCGCCGCAAAACGCCGACGGTGAAGTGATTCGCAAGAAGGCCAAGCTGCTCAAAGGCAACGTCGATGCGGTGAACCTCACCGACAACCAGACCGCCATCGTGCGCATGTCGAGCATCGGTGCGGGCACGATCGTAGTGCAGGAAGGACTCGAGCCCATCATCCAGATGACGTGCCGCGATCGCAACCGGCTGGCGATGCAGAGCGATCTACTCGGCGCGTACGCGCTGGGCATGCGCAACCTGTTGTGCCTGTCGGGCGATCATCAGACGTTCGGCAATCATCCCAACGCCAAGAACGTCTTCGATATGGACTCGATCCAGATGGTGCAGATGGTGGCGGGAATGCGCGATGCGAAGGTCTTTCAGTGCGGTGAAGCCTTCAAGGGCCAGGAACCGCGCTTCTTCGTCGGCGCGGCCGAGTCGCCTTTCGCCAACCCGATCGAGTTCCGCCCTTTGCGGCTGGGCAAGAAAGTCAAAGCGGGCGCGAACTTCATCCAGACGCAATTGATCTATGACGTCGAAGCGTTCAAGACCTTTATGGCGAAGGTGCGCGAACTCGGCCTGCACGAGAAGGTTTATCTCCTCGCCGGAGTCGGCCCGCTGAAAAGCCCGACGATGGCGCGTTACATGAAAGACAACGTGCCGGGCCTGCGCATACCCGATCAGCTGATCGGGCGGATGGAAGCCACCGGCGCGCCGTGGGCTGGCAAGTCCAAGGATGAATTGACCAAGGAAGACAAGAAAGCCCGATCGACCGCGTGGCAAAACGAAGGCATTCAGATCTGCATCGAGTTGATCCAGCAGATCCGCGAGATCGAAGGCGTGGCCGGCGTGCACATCATGGCGATCGAGTGGGAAGACGCGGTGAAACCGATCGTGGAAGGCGCGGGTTTGCTACCCCGTCCAATCGTGTAAATTCGTCATTGCGAGCCCCGTAGGGGCGAAGCAATCTCAGTCTCAATCGAAAAGAGATGGCTTCGTCGCACACTACGCTCCTCGCAATGACGGTGAGTGAAGGAGGCGTGTATGACTGAAGCAACGCCCATCAATTCTGAACTGGCTCGCCGCGTGCAAGACGAGCTCGGGCAGAATGTCTATCTGTGTTATCAGTGCGTCAAGTGCACCAGCGGCTGCCCGGTGGCCGAGTTCTTCGACTGGCAGCCGAATCAGATCATGCGCGCCTTGCAGTTGGGGCAGGAAGACATCGCGCTGCATTCACAGACGCCGTGGCTGTGCGCCTCGTGCCAAACGTGCACCACACGCTGCCCGCAGGGACTGGACATCACGGCGATCATGGAGTTCCTCACGCGCGAGGCGAACGCGCGCGACATCAAGTCGCCGGTGCCCGAGGTCAACATCTTCAACGAAGCGTTCCTGCGCGAAATCAAGCTGTGGGGCCGCGCGTATGAACTGGGCTTGATGGCCGAGATGAAACTGCGCACGCGCAAGATCATGGACGACATGGACCTGGGGATCAAGATGCTGCGCAAGAACAAGATGCCGTTCCTGCCGCATCCCACGCGCCCGCCGCGCCATGTGAAACCCGTCAGCGGCGCGGCGAATGCCGTGGCCTATTATCCCGGCTGCTCGCTGCATTCCACGGCGACGGAATTCAATGAATCGACGCAAGCGGTCTGCGAGGCGCTCGATCTGAAGTTGATCGAACCGCGTGGCTGGATCTGCTGCGGCAGTTCCGCCGCGCACCGCGCCGATCCCGAAGAGGCGCTGCGCCTGCCCATGGAGAATTTGGCGATTGTCGAACAAAGCGGCTTCGACGAAGTGACCATGCCCTGCGCCGCGTGCTTCAATCGCCATAAGGCCGCGCAGCATGAAATCCGCCGCGACGAGCAGCACAAGGCCGCGGTCGATCGGGCGATCGGCTACGAGTATCAAGATACCGTCAAGGTCACGACGCTGATCGAAGCGATCCTCAAGCACGTCGGGACGGAAAAGATTTCCGAAAAAGTGAAACAACCGCTGCAGGGCCTGCGCGTGGTGTGCTACTACGGCTGTCTGCTCACGCGACCGCCGCAAGTCACCGAAGCGCCGCATCCCGAAAATCCGACGGATATGGATCAGTTGCTGCGCGCGGCGGGCGCCGAGGTGATCGATTGGTCGTACAAGACGCAGTGCTGCGGCGCAGCGCATTCGCTGACCCGGCCGGATATCGTGCTGAAGTTAAGCAGCGAGTTGATCACGCACGCGCGAGAAGCGGGCGCGGATGCCATCGTCGTGGCTTGCCCGCTCTGCCACACCAACCTTGACGCGCGTCAGTTCCAGATGAAGTTGCCAGAACCTTTGCCGGTGCTGTATTTCACCCAGTTGCTGGCGATAGCATTAGGCATACCCGATCGAGCCAAGTTGAACAAGAACCTGATCGATCCGCAGCCTGTCCTGCGGGACAAGGGGGTGCTCGATGTATACGATCGAACCCCCCGGCCCACTAACACGCCTTAGGCCGGGGGACAACCAAACGATCGGGCGTGATCAACCCGCAGTCATTACGCGCGCGCAGCCAGGCACCATCGATTTGCTCGAGGCCTTGCAAGAAGCGTGGCGACATATCTGCGCCGTCTATGACGTCAACGCCGAACTGCCGGAGACATCGTGTCTTTTCGAGGGCGCCGATCTGCGTCTGCCCAAGCAGGCCGCTGAATCGATCGTCGCCAACATGCTGTTGAGTGTAATGGAGGAAGTGGGACGCTTCTCGTCGACCTACAAGCAGCCGATCGGTTTGATTCACGTCCGCGATCGCGCCGCCAACCGATCGAGTTGGCTGCTCTCGCCGGAGACACGCGAGCGCTGGCAGAACGTGCTCCATCCGCTGGCGCTGGCGATCGAAAGAAATCTGGGCTTGCTGCTCGCCGCCGATGTGCTGGGCGAGTTGGTCAAAAAAGGGCCATGTGATGAGTCGCGGGTCATGGCCTGCTGCCTGTGCGTGCCGCCGCGACTGATCTTGATCAACCGCGCGGCGTTGGGACATGCCAACATCGTGTGCGAGACGTGCCAGCAACCGTTCCACCTGATCGATGCGCCGAACGAGGACGCGGAAGCATTTTAGATTCGCCGTTGAGCCGAGCGCGTGGAACGACCGGCCTGTCAAAGGCCGAGTGTTTAATTTTGCCCCTCGGGCTTACACTCCCGAGGGGTTTTTTGTGATTACAGCGGCCCGGCTCCCGGTGCAGCTTGTACCGGATAGACCTTTGGCTCGATGGCCATTTCAGCCGCATAAGCACGCGTCACCCGATCGGCAAACGCCTCCACACGCGACTGCTGCACCAGCGCCACCAGGCAGCCGCCGAAGCCGGCGCCCGCCTGCCGCGCCGCAACGACGCCCGGCCCGCTGAGCATGGCGCGCATCATGACCTCCATCGCCGGTGCGCCAATCTCGTACTGATCGCGCGCGCCTGCATACGAAGCCGCAAACAATTGATTCAGTCGTACAGTATCAACTGTGGACAAAGCCTCCGCCAGATCGAGCACTCGCTGATTCTCCTCGATGATGAAGCGGCAGCGTCTGGCGACAATGTGCGGCAATTCCTTTTCGTGCGAAGCGAACTGTTCCAGCGTCGTGTCGCGCAATGCCGCAATGTCAGGATTCCACTGCTGCAACAGGCGCACACCCTGCTCGCATTGCGCACGCCGTTCGCCGTACTCCGTTCCCGCCAGGGTACGCTTGGCGCGCGTATCACAAATGACGACGTGCAAACTTTCCGCAATGGGCACGCTGCGACTGGTCAGATGTTTGCAATCCAACAACAGTGCGCAACCTGCCTGCCCCATCGCCGAGCTATATTGATCGAGAATGCCGGAGTTCACGCCCACGAATTTGTTTTCAGCCTGTTGCCCGATCAACGCCATCTGCACCGGATCGATCTGAACGCTGCTCACCAGTTGAAACATCACCCCTACGGCCATCTCCAGCGCCGCGGAGGAACTGACGCCGCTACCAAAGGGCACAGTGCTGTGCACGAAACCATCGAAGCCGGTCAAGGAATATCCGGCCGCTTGCAGATACTTGGCGATCCCACGCACGTAATTGGTCCATGGCGCTGCGGCATCGTGCTCGATCTGATCGAGGTCGAATTCACCGCCGCCGTCGACGTCGAGCGAATAAATCGCCACCTTTCGATCGTCACGCGGCCGTGCGGCGATCCACGTGTCGCGATCGATCGTCATGGTCATGACGTAGCCCAGGTTGTAATCGGTGTGGCTGCCCATCAGATCGACGCGGCCCGGCGCGCGCGACCACAACTCCGGCGCCGTGCCGAATCTCTCAGTGAATTTCTCGGTGACGAAGGCTTTGCGTTCAACAGAGTTCATGACGCACACTCCCATGCTACAACTCATGAAACGCAGCGACCATCGTTTCGACGTTGCTGAGTGGAATATCCGTCAGCATGCGATGCGACGGGCCGATGAGCAAGCCGGTGGTCTCTGGCGCAAGGTTGTGCACGCATTGCTGCACGGCAGCCTGCACTTCTGCAGGCGAACCATAGGGCAGCACGGTCTGCGTCGAAACACCGCCGTAGAAGGACAATTTACCTTTGAAGTTCTCGTGCAGCCAGTGGTGATCGAGCACCTCAGGCTGCACGGGATTCAGTGTCGTCAAACCGATCTCAGCGAGATCGGGCAGAATCTTCTGGATCTGCCCATCACTGTGCATGATTACCGGTAGGCCACGCTCGACGAACGGCGCGAACAAACGCGCCAACCGCGGCTTGATCAACTTGCGCCACTGTGCCGGCGAGAAGAGCAGATTCCTCTGCGCACCGTAGTCATCACCAAAGTAGCCGCCGTCCACGCCCAGATCGATGAAGCGCCGGATCAGCACCAGCTGGATCGCCGCAATCCGATCGAGCAGCATACCGACAAAGTCTTGATCGCGCCCCAGGTCCATGAAGATTTGCTCGAAGCCGCGCAGCGACCACGCGCGTTCGAATAGCGCAAAGCCGAAGTTGGGTGCGATGAAGTATTCGTCGCCATAGGTTTTGATCGTGCGTTCAGCCTCAGCCAGCAAATGCAGATCGTGTGGATCGGGCCACGCAAACGCATCAAGGTCCTGGGAATCCTGCAGCGGATTGACGGGGATGTAGTAACCTTCTTCGCCGGTATCATGTCCCGCGCCCCACCAATCGAAGCGCACCTTGCCGTCAGCGCTCAGGCGCGCCGGACACGTGAGATCGACGCGCACGAAGTGATTGTCCAGCTCTTTCGGCAAATCGACGGTAGACACGTTGAAATGCGCAGCCAATTTCTGGCCCATGCTGGCGGTGTAGTTGATCTGAGTGGGAATCCGATCGATCGGCTGGTAGAGCAGCGCGCGGCGCAGGCGTTCTTTGTGGGTCAGGCTCATTTCTTGCTCACCGTGTTGAGGATTGTTCGCAGGAGGCGAAGCGCAACAGCAAATCACTGTGCCTGCACGAACGGCTGCAAATGCCGCGCGAAATGCTTCTCCAGATTCTGCGCGTATGCCTCAGGATTGGCGCGCAGCAGGCTCATCATCTGATCGTAGAAGCGGCGCGATCCGTCAACGCTCTGGGCGGTCAACACCGAGCCAAACGTGACGTGCAGTACTTCGCGCGCGTCGAACTGTTCCAGCAGTCGAGGCAGCTGCGCATCAGACAGATCTTCCGGTGCCGGTGCGCGTGAGAGTTCGGCCGAGACGTGATAGCTGGCTTTGTCCGTGTCGTAGCGCTCGCGCGCAAAGGTATAGATCTTACGGAAGAGCGCCATATCGAGCGCCGCGATGGTACGCAATGCTTCCAGGTAACTGGTGCCCGCCGTCTTCAAGTGAACCAACCCGCGTGTCTGCCGCATGGCTGCCGGATAGATGCTGAATTTATCGGACCCGGAATGCAGGCTCAACTTGTACGGGCCAAATTCGCGTGCGATGGCGGCGTGCCCGGCGATATTTTTTTCAAACGCCGGCACATCTCCAATATAGTCAACCCCCTTTTCAAAGCGTCCAATATAGCGCGGGGCCAGGCTGACCCAGCGCACGCCCAGCCGCCTGAGCTCACTGGCAATGTAGATGTGCTCGGCGTGTGACGTCGGCTCCTCGGTTTCGTCCACCGAGACTTCCAACTCGCAGCGCGCGGGATCGACCACCGAGATGAGGTGTTGATACAAGCGCGCCACATGGGTCACCGCGCGGCCATATTTCACCATCGCCTTCAACAACGTGTGCTCATCGAAGTGGATGTGACGGCCTTCCAGGTTGAAGTCTTTGTCGAGCAGGCCGGTCGCGGATGGCCGCTGATCGGGCGGCAGTTGTTCCACCGCACTGTGCAAGTCAAAAATGGTCGCCGTCTCGGCCATGTTGTTGACGTACTCGCCGGGATCGATCGTGTAGAAGGTAAAACCCACCGCGGCGCAGCTGTCGATGTCGGCGGTGGTCTTCAAGTGATCGGCGTCGGCGCCCATGCCGCGCTGCCAGCCTTCTTGAAACACACCCCACGTCGTATCGTCCATCACCTGCTGAGGCGTGCGTCCGGTGCGCGTCATCTCGCGGATGGATTGCTGCGCAAAGATGGGCGCGACGCTTCCGGCGGCGCGGATGGCGCGCACGTGGCCGGGCGTGGCCAACCCCAACCGATCGCCCAGGCCCGCTGAGGTGCGCAGGCCCAGCGGGCGCGGCCTGAGCCACGGCAATTGATCGCGCAGCGCTGCAGCATTACGCGAACTGAGCGGCCCCAGGAGCAGCGTGTGCCCGTCGTGCCCGGAATGTTTTCCCTCAAACTGCTGCAATAGCGGAGCGTCGGCGGTTGCCACTAGAATCGCCAGACGCGGACCGCCGTCAGTCTCAGCCAGGCCGAATTTGGCCACATCGTGACTTACCAGCGAACGCGGGAAGAGCTTCAAGCGCGAGAGTGTTGTAAGGTTCATGGTGGCATATCCTTTGGTGTCGCAGCCGCATCACGCCGCTATCAACAGCCGCGGCCTATTGTAACTGTATGCCGTGACCCGTCAAGAATCTCATCAGCCCGGCCGGCGCCGAGGGCGCGGAGTGGGTGCAGCGGAATATCGAGAAAGAGCAGACTGCAGGACACTCACCTCAATCGTGAGGCAGTCACGTTTGACAACACATGTTGGAAATCAGCCGAAGTAAAAATACCCGCGCCGACGGTGAGCGCGTTAGCTGTACCGGCGGCAACACCATACTCGATCGATTCTTCAAACGCAAAGCCGTGCGTCAAGCCGTAAGTGATGCCCGCCACGGTACTGTCGCCTGAGCCGACGGCGCTCTTGATCGTCATCGGTGGCGGGCGCACGTGCCACACTTCGCGGTGATTTGCGGCAATAGCCCCTTCTGCGCCGAGTGAGATGACGACCAACGTTTGATAGCGCTCCGCAAATTCACCGGCCGCTCGCGCAAAATCATTCCGATCGCTCAACTGCTTGCCCGCTAGATCCGCGAACTCTTTCTCGTTTGGTTTCACGAGGGCGGGCCGCGCTTGAACACCCAGGCGCAGCGCCTCGCCGCTGCTATCGAGAAGAGCAGGCACGTTGGCCGCGTGTGCAATCTTCAGCATCTCCCGGTAAAAATCGAGGGGCACACCGGGCGGCAAACTGCCGGAGAAGGTCACCGCGGCATAACGCTTCACTGTTGCCACGAAGCGCTGCTTGAATTCTTCCACCTTCTCGATTGGGACCGGATCGCCCTTCTCGTAAAGTTCGGTCAGCGTGTTGTTCTGCGGGTCGAGGATGGACAAACACGTGCGCGATTCGAAATCCGCGTGAACGAAATCGGTTGGGATGCCTTCGGCCTGTAAACCGTCTTCGATGAACTGTCCGGCATAACCGCCGATCCAGCCCGTGACCACCGGTGACTCGCCCAGCCGTTTCAGCCCGCGCGCCACATTGCAGCCCTTGCCGCCGGCAACCGCTAGCACTTGTTCCGGCCGGTGAGTTTCGTTCAACCTGAACGCGGGGACGACAACGGTTTTATCAATGGCTGCATTGGGATTAACACAGAGAATCATTCCGCTTTCCCGCTTGCAAATTTCCACTTTTCACCATAACCAGCGCCTGTTCAAGATCAGATTTCTCCACCCAACGCTCTACACAAAGCACGGGCTGATCGGCGACCACGTGCAGGCTTTGACCGTAAAGACCTGCGTAAATATGCCTAGAAACCGCGCAAATCCGTGCTCTGGCGGCGCGGTAACCCTTTCTTGGGAGTGCGCTTCAACACGACATACTCCAGGCCGTGTGTGCGGCAAAACTCGCGCTTCTCCGAATTATCGCCGTCTTCGTTGACGGCATACATTTCCGGCTTGATCTGCGCGATCTCCGGTTCGGCATCCATCCAACCTTGCCCGGAAGAGATCAACGCCTGGGTCACATGTCGAATCGACTGCACCACATAGCGGCGCTCATCTTGTAGAAACAACGGATGGCCCGCACCTTTCAGCAAGCTGACATTGGCATCGCTACCGACGACCACATACAACTCGCCCAATTCCGACACTTCTTCAAAGAAACGTACATGCCCAGAGTGAAACCAGTCGTAGCAGCCAGTCACCACCACTTTCTTCCGATCGGCTCGTGGTGCCACAGCCAGCACGGGCGGAAAACCCCGCATATCTTGATCGGTCACGACGTGATAAGCCAGGCCGCGCAAGGCACAGTAGTTGCGCTTCTGCGGAGTGTCATCGGCCTCGCTTACCGCCCATCCGCCGGCCTGCGATTCATCGATCTGCGGGAGCGTCTCCGGATCGATCGGGCCGGAGATTGCCGCCACCTGATCGACGTAGCGCAGCGCTTGCAGCAGATAAGATCGTTCTGCCAGCGGGAACTGGGGCGGCCGGCCGGTGACGGCACGCACGACTTCATCATCCCACAACAACACGCGCAGTGTCCCCAACTTCGCGGCTTCTTCCAAGAAGCGGATGTGCCGCGAGCGCACATCGTCAAAACTGCCCATGACCATCACATCGTTCACCGTCATTGTGCCAACCTGATCTTCACGCGAATGGAACCCGGCACCGGCTCGTCCGACACTACGTAGAGATAACCGCCCCCGCACCCGGAGTACATCGCGCCGGCGTAGCGCGCCTGATAATATTTCAACAACGCCATGAGATCGATCTTGATCGTCGGATGGCGCACGGTTTGCGGCAGCAGCGCTTCCCAGCACGCCATGCATTCAATCATCGACGCGCCCAAAGCGGCAACATCCCTGGAGACGATGGCAGCAAAACAATCTTTGCCGGTTTGCCCCAGGCGCCGAATCCATTCTGCATCCAGGCGCTTCTCACCCAGCGGCCCGTAACCATCGGGACGCGGCGCAATCGGCACCACATGGATCACGTCTTCCAGCCATTGCGCCACAGCCGGATCGGTGTTGGACTCGACGTGCGTGGGAAAGTATCCGCCCTCAATCGTATAGTCGTAGTCCAATCGATTGAC
>Ga0209254_10006614_pt1 | contig 10692 bp, 8 predicted proteins | sample FrelakmetDIP11DI_FD_187148 | JGI IMG/M metagenome (GOLD analysis project Ga0209254, IMG submission 187148) | Freshwater lake sediment microbial communities from the University of Notre Dame, USA, for methane emissions studies - DIP11 DI (SPAdes)... | ecosystem: Environmental > Aquatic >... | reverse complement strand
ATGCTGTTCGTGTTCGTGGTGCTGTTCTGGGCCGCGTTCGAGCAGGCCGGCGGCCTGATGAACATCTACGCGCAGGAGAAGACCGACCGCATGATCGGCGCCTTCGAGGTGCCGGCCGGGTGGTTCCAGTCGCTCAACCCGCTGTTCATCGTGCTGCTCGCGCCGATCTTCTCCTCCGCGTGGGGTTGGCTTGGCAAGTCCGGCCGCAACCCGGCGACGCCGCGCAAGATGGTGCTCGGCCTCGTGCTCACCGGCATCGGCTTCCTCGCCATGGTGGCCGCGGTGTACGAGCACGCCGCCACGGGCAAGGCCAGCATGTGGTGGCTGGTGATCGCCTACTTCTTCCACACCACGGGCGAGCTGTGCATCTCGCCGGTGGGCCTGTCCATGGTCACCAAGCTCGCCCCGCTGCGGCTCGCCTCGCTGATGATGGGCGTGTGGTTCATGATCAACTTCTTCGCGAACTGGATCGCCGGCATCATCGGCTCCTTCGCCGAGAGCCTCGGGGAACTCGCGATCTTCGGCGGCCTCGCCGCGACGCTGTTCGTCTTCGCGGTCGTGCTGTGGACGATCTCCGGGATGCTGGTGCGCTGGATGCACGGGGCCGAGGACGCGAAACACGCGTAAGGTCGACCGCGCCAGTAATCAGAGGGTGGCCGAATCCGCGACGCGCGTCAGCGCGTCGGTCACCCACTGAAATCCCACGCGCTCCTGCTCCAACCGCAGGTTGCTCCGGATGCGGTTGTCACGCAGGTCGTCGTACAGGGCGCGCTCTTCGGTCGTCAGCCGTGGCAGTTCATGAAGTACCTGCCTGGCCTCTCCACCCCACAGGGCCTTGTGAGCCATCAAGGTATCGCGATCCATAAGCAACGATTGCACGTGGCCCAGGTGGCGGCGCAATTGGTCCAGGATGGCAAAGCCATGGGTGTCGATGTCGCCCCAGTAGTGGATGCTGCAGCGGGTCAGCCACTCAGCCCGAGCCAAGGGCTCCCAGCCGTACCCTTCGCCGAAGATCACGATGGCATTGCTGGCCGGCGGAAACGCCAAGAAATTGGTCTCGTTCTCCGTGACGAACACGCGGCTGATCGGCGTTTGGAGGCGTGCGAAGCTGTCGGCATCCACGGTCACGTCGGGACTTGCGGCGCCGCTGGGCAGGACCCGGATGCAGCCGTCGAGCACTCGAAAGCGGATGCGGACGGGCTTGTCGAGGAATCCGTAGCGTCGGGCGAACTGGCCGACGCCGGTGCGGTCGGACTGAACGGAATCCGGCGGCAATACGAGGTCAAGCAGTTCGGACAGTACCGCCCGATGCGCCTCTATGAACTTGCTGTGCACACCGGGAACGTCGACCTGACGCAAGTAGATTCCCGGGCGCGGGTGCGCGACCAGCCAGCGCACCACGGCAAGGAGGTGTGCCCACTGATCGGCCAGATCGACGGCCTGCAGCGGGCGCCGGGCCATCCACGGCAGCAGCTCGGGTATCGTTGAGCGCGTCAGATCCGCCAGCTCCACTAACCGCTCGGCATCGCGGCGCTTTCCGATCAAGGCCAGGGCGTCGTCCGGTGTATCGACCCAGATCTGCTCAGGCAGGCGCTGCGAGCCCTGAACGCGGTGGCGTACCTCACGCCACTCGATACGAACGTGGGGCGCGGCGGCGAGTTCCGCGGTCCAGGCGCGAACGGCCTCGAACCGATCGGACAGATCGGATGAAGCCGGCCCTTTCAGGACCAGTCGGATGGGAAATCCCAACTCACCGGTGATCAGACGACGAGGCAACTCGCCGCGTTCCCATAGGCGCTCAAGCTGCGCCTTCATGTCGCGAGGCCGAGTCCAGTTCATTTGGCTCCGAGCTCGGTCGCGGGAAGCGTCACCTTCGCGGCGTACGACGCCTTTTGTGACTGGTACTCCTCGATGGTCAGGTTGCGCAGCCTCGACGCACGACCCCCTTCGTTGTGCACGAAGCCAACGCTCGCCACAAATGGTTCGATGACGTGGATCTTCTGCAGCGGCGTGACGATCAGCAGCTGCAGGTTGAGCTGCTGGAACAGCCTGAGACCATACTGCGCCGACTCGTCCGACCCGCGACCGAATGCCTCGTCGATGACAACAAAGCGGAACGAGCGCGAGCGCACCTCACCCCACTCCAGCCCGAACTGGTAGGCGAGACTGGCGGCGAGGATGGTATAGGCCAGCTTCTCCTTCTGACCGCCCGACTTGCCGCCGGAGTCCGAATAGTGCTCGTACTCGGTGTCGTCCAGCCGCCAGCGCTCGCTGGCAGCGAACAGGAACCAGTTGCGGACGTCGGTCACCTTTGCCGTCCAGCGGCGGTCCTGCTCCGACAGGCCCTCACGCCCGCGAAAGCGGTCGATGATGGCCTTCACCTGCAGGAACTTCGCCTCGGAATACTGCGTCTCCTCCGAGCCGGTCAGCGTTCCCTCCGTGCACGCCCGCAACTCAGCCTGGAAGTCGCGGATCTCGGCATCTGGGGTGGTCTGTGACTCCAGAACGATGTAGCGGCCCGGGTTGTAGTCGATCTGCGTGAGCGACTCGTTGATACGGGCGGTTCGCTCCTTGATAGTTTCCCGCTCCCGGGCCAGCTGGGCGTTGAAGTTGGCGATCTCGTTGATCGTATTGACGTTCAGCATCTCCTTGAAGCGGGCGAGGAAACGCGGCAGATCGTCCCGGTTCAGTCTCTCGAGCAGCTGCTCGTACTCGAACGCTGCATCCAGGCTTGCGTCGAAATCGGCTGTTTCGAGCTTGAACTCCTCTTTGAACGCCGACATCCCCTTGATGATCCTCTCTGCCATGCGTTTGAGCTTCAGGTCCTCGGCATCGATGCGCGCCTGCAGCCACGTGCGCACATCCTGCTCCCGGTTGTCGCAGGACTCGACGGTCAACTGGTGATCACCGAGGGCCTCGCCGCGCATGGCCTCCACCCGTTGCCCAAGCGCCTCGTTGACCGGCTCGCCATCCAGCAGGGTCTGGGTCTGCTGCTGCTGGGCTTGAGCGACGCTGCGCCGTTCCTCGACCCTGGAGCGCTTGTCCCGGGCCGCTGCGAATTCCGTGTCCACGTCGGCCAATGCCTGGGCAGCCTCGCGCAATCGTTCGCTCAGTTGCTGCAGAATGTCCGAGGCGGCGGCCAACCGCTCACGCTCGTCAACCAACGCTGCCATCTCCGTGGCGACGCTTCCCCAATCCAGCTCCTCGAAGGCGATGAACTCCTCCAGCTTCGCCAGCGCTTCCAGCCGGGCGACCAGCCCCGTGCGCTCCGCCTGGACCTTGCCGATGAGGCCGACGACTTCTCCGACCCGCGCCTCAAGTTGCCGACGCCTGGCTTCGAGTGTCGCGATCTTCTCTGTATTGCTCCAGCCCAGTACGTAGCGGCTGCGATCATCGATGCGATGGCGGTCGTCTTTTTCATGCCGACCGGTCGGATCCTTGATCTGTCCGGCGCGGGTGATCGCCCGGGTTTCGCGCCTGAATTGCTCCTGAGTTGCGCAGCAGCCCACGTCGAATCGATGCGCCAGTTCCCGCGCCAGCCAGTCGTAGAACGGTGAATCGGGCTTGATCGCCAGCTTCCGGACCAGGGATTCAGGGTGCAGGCCCGGGAGGTCTGCCACCCTGCGCGGACGCACGTGGAAGTACACCAGCCGTCCGCGCAGCTGACTGCGGTCCACCCAGTCGGCCACCGCCGCGTAGTGCGCGTCGGGTACCAGCAGCGACATGCCGAAGCCGCGCAGCAAGCGCTCCGCCGCACCCTCCCACTCGCGATCTTCCTCACGCACCTGGATCAGCTCGCCTGCGAACGGCATCTCCTCCTCGGCGACCCTCAGCACCGCGCAAAGAGCGGCGCGGATCCGGATCTGCTGGTCGTCGATGTTGCTGCGGCGACGCTTGAGGCTGTCGATCTCCGCGTTGAACGCATCGTGCTCCTGCTGGCCCTGCCGAAGGGTCACGCCGAGCTCGGTGAGCTCGTTTTGCAGGTCGGCATCGCGGCTGCGAGATTCCTCGCGCAGCGCCTTGAATCGATGCCGCTGGCCAGCGAACGCCTCTGCGTCGTCCGCTGCGGAGACTCCCAACGCGGTCGTGAGATCGCTGTACCGTCGGGCCTTGGCCTGGCGCGCCTCGCGCAGAGACTCTTTCTTATTGATCTCCACAGCCAGGCGCTCCAGCCGGTCTCCGCCGTTGTCACGGATAGCCTGCTTGATCTCGTCCACCTGCAGACCGTGCTCCTCACGCCGCAACTGCAAGCGGCTGACCTGCGCGTCGAGTCGCTCCCACTCGTCCGCCAGCAGGGCCAGGCGCTTGTCGAGCAGTCCGAGCTTCAGGCTCGCAAAATGCCCTCTCAGCGCATCGCGGCAGCCGCGCAGCTCATCCACCTCACGGACCAGCGCCGCATGCCGACCGCCCTCAGCGACCAGGGGCGTCAACAGCTCGACTTGGCGCTGCGCCTTCAGCACGGCCCGGTGTGCCCGGTCCAAGTCGTCGAAGTGCGTGATCAGAGCGTCGAGGCGTGGCGCGACGTCGAAGGGCTCCAGCATGTGGCTGCGCACGAAGTCGGTGAGGTTGCCGACCGACTTCATGGACACGGTCTGGAGGAACAGGTCCAGTGCCTGGTCGTTGTCGATACCGAAGCGCCGCCGGAACCACGCCCCGTACTTCGGGAAACTATCCTCGATCTCGGCGCCCGCCGCCCGGAGCTTCTTCCTGAGCTGAGCAATATCGGTTCCGAAGTGAGCCAAGTCCGTACTGATGGAGAGCTCGCGCTCTGCACAGACAAAGAAACGCGCCGGCTGGCCCTGGAGATCCTTCATCCAGAACACCTGCGCCAGCGTCACGGTCTGGTCATAGCCGGCATTGTGGAACACGCCCAGGATGACCGAGTAGCTGTTGTGGTCGCGCAGGGAGACCGGCCTGGCCGCGCCGGTCACTTCATTGCGCTCGGACTTGTAGTGCCCGAGCACGTAGGAGCGCAGCGTGCGTTCCTTGCTGTCCGCACCGGCGGCCTTGTTGTAGGCGATGCGATGCGCCGGCACCAGCAAGGTCGTGACGGCATCGACCAGTGTGGATTTCCCCGAGCCGATATCGCCTGTCAGAAGACCGTTCTTGCCGTCGAGTTGAAGTGTCCAGACCCGGCCGTCGAACGTGCCCCAGTTCAGAACTTCCAGCCGCTTCAGACGAAACCCCGACAACGCGTCGTCCGCCACGAAGTCCAGGCCCAACGAATGCGAGTCATGCATCCGTCTCGTCCTCGGCCGCTCCGACGCCCGCGAGGTGGGCCTGGTACGCAGCCAGCCGTGCATCGAAGGCCGCCAGCCACTGCGCATCGACGAATGCCTTGAGGATGCGCCGTACCTCGAAACCGGCAGGTCCCGCCGTCGATCCGCTGACCGGCTTCAGACGCCTCAGGAACCCCAGATCGACCACCCTGTTGATGTGCGCCTCGATCTGGTCAATGAGCCTGGCGTCGTTGCTGCTGACCGGCAGGAACACACGCACCATTTCGACGATATCGTCTCGTGTCAGAACCAGTCGGGTATCACCGCCGCCTGCATCGAACTCGGCAAGCTTCCGGCGCAACAGCGCGAGCAGCAGGCTGACCGGAAAAGACAGCGGTCTGCGCGCAACCAGTCGAGGCAGCTTTGGCGCAGCGTCATCGCCCGCCTGCTCCGGCCGACTCCTGAGGAACGCATAGCCCTCGGCTTCGTCCAATGCAAGGTCGAGCCCGAGCACGGCCACGAACTCGCGCACGCGGGCCTGGAGGTTCAGCAGGCTCGCCCAGAGTCGCTCGTCGCCGTCGCGATAGACCACGCCCTTCAACAGCGTGATGACCAGCGCCGACAGGTCGGGCGGGGCTGTCGTGCCGGGGGCCGTAGCCGGGCGATCGATATCTACGTCTTCCCCGTCCATCGCTACCTCACGAATATCACGCGCGGCAGCCGGGCTCGACGGCCCACTGCGGTTCCATTTCGGCCGACGACCTGCCAGCCGATCAACTCCGTGGTTTCCTCGTCCACCACAGTCTTGAATGCTTCGCTGCCCAGCTGCAGGTAGGCCACCAGTTCCGCCAGCCCTTGCTGCAGCGGTTGACGTTCCACGAGTTCGCGCAGGGTGATCTGCGAGCGTGCCTGCAAGGCCTGGCGGATATGACGCTCAAGCCGTGTCTTTTCTACGACCACCTGGTCGTAGAGCGCGGCGGTATCGAGTTCTTCGCCTTCCTCCTGCACTCCGAGATCTTCGATCAACTGCCTGAGCGGGGGCGCGTACAAAGGGCGCTCCAGGGCCAGCTCGATGGCCGCGGCAGGTGCCGTGATGGTCATCACGTCGCCTGCAGGCGGGTCCTGGCGCAAGGCTAGTGCCTTGGTCTCGATGCCATGCAGGATGTCCATGATCCGGCGGTTTTCCAGCCACGCCTGGTCATCGAGGAAGCGCCGCAACTGCTGCGACAGTTGCGCCACGGTGCGCTGGGTGTGCTCGCCGGCCTCCAGCCAGTCGTAGTGCACGCGCCGCGTACGCGCATCGGGCTTGAGGTCGACCACCGGCGGTAGAGCCAGCACCCGGTCCAGCAACTCGCTCAGCTCCTCCTGCCGGCGGCCGGACATCAGGAAATCCCAGAAGGCGCGAAAGCTCCTGCCCTGGTCCGAATCGCCGATGGCATCCCGCTCGCCCATGATCTCTTCCAGCAACGCCCCCTTGGCACCTTCCCACAGGGCAATGCGCTCCCGCACCTTCCGGTCGAGCTGGCGGAAGTTGTGCTCCACTTCGCGGAAGTCGGTCAACAGCTCGCGCGCGAGCTGCATGAACTGCTGGAAGCGGTCCTTCAGCGCGGTGTCGTCGAGCACTCGTACGTCGCCAGACAGCACCCGCGCAATCTCGGCATCAATCTCGTCGCGCCGCTTGTGCAGTTCGGCGATGCGCTTGGCCGGGTCGGACTCGCTGCCCTCGCTCATCTGCTTGAGCAGTTCGAACAGTGTGAGCAGGCGCGACTCGGTGCCGACGAAGCTGCGTTCCAAGAGTTGGCCCAGCCACGCGATGGCCTTCTCGGTGGCCGGCGTCAGGTCGAATTGCGGCTCGTCCGTGCCGGGCCGGTAGAACTTGCGCAGCCAGCCTTTGTCGGGCGCGGCCCAGTCGTTGAGGTAGTCGAGCGCGGGCTTGGGGAATGCCTCGTCGCCCGATTGCTGGCGCAAAGCGTACAGCTCGTCATCCAGCGCTTCCGCCAGGTCCGCTGCCGCCATCATGCGCACGTTCGGCGCGATGAACACGCGGTGCAGAAAGCTGGCGATCAGAGCCGCGTGATCCGAGCGCAGCAGTCGCCACGCAGGGTGGTGCGTGCGCAGGGCATCCAGGGTGGCGAAGTCGAGAGTCATTGCAGCAACGGTTCGATCCACTCCCAGCGCTTGTCCTTGACCATCACGAACCGACACCGCCCTTCGGACAGGTTCGCCCACAGACCGCCGATCAAGCGGTCGCCCGCGGTCGACTGGTACTTCTTGGGCGCAAAGGTTCTCACCAATCATCCCCGTCGCTGGCCTTGGTTTCCCGCACCGTCGTCCCCGGGGTCTGCGGCGGCTGGAGGTACTCGACGACGCCTTCGCGACTGATCACGATGGCCGTGTCGGTTTGGCGAGCGATTTCTCGGGCTCGCCGGGCGGCGCGACGAATGGCCGCCACAGACACTCTCAGGTCCGGGTCACGCGCCTGCTCGATGGGCTTCTTGTTCATGGATTCTCGCCCCAGCCCACCAGCACGGGTTGCAGGTTGTCGCCCTGCACGATGCGGTTGCCGCTCCCGATGTCGCCGCAGCAGAGTTCCGGAACTGGCTCGAGAAGGCGGAACGGCACTTCCTTGTGGTGTTTGACGACGGCGTCTTTGCCGATCCAGTTCAGCGTAGGCACGGCTGCTTCCTGTTCCCGTGCGAGCGCTACGGCTCGCCCTCTCGGTTCAGTATCTCGAGGCAGGCACTGTACTCGTAGATGCGGTTCCGCCTCATCCTCGTCACCTCCCGCACCATGCCCTGCCCGATCATCGCGTCGAGCATCCTGTTGACGGTGTGCGGGCTCTGGCCGGTCGTGGCGCAGATGACCGCAATCGTCGTCACCGGCCGACCGAACATCGCCTGATGCACCTGCAGCGCCGAGGGTGCCACGCGACCGAGGCCGCGGATGCGATCCCGGTCGACCTCGCCCAGCGCGTTCAACGCCTGCGCGGTGTCCACGGCCTGCGCGGCCGTGGAGCGCACGGCGGTGGCGAAGAACCACAGCCACTGCTCCCAGTCGCCGTGGTCCCGTACGCGCTGGAGCATCTGGTAGTAATGGCTGCGGTAAGTATTGAAGTACAGCGACAGGTACAGCAGCGGCTCGCGCAGCACGCGCTCGTGCACGAGGATCAGGGGGATGAGCAACCGGCCGAGCCGGCCATTGCCGTCGAGGTACGGATGAATCGTCTCGAACTGAACATGCGACAGCGCCGCCTTGATCAGCGCCGAGTGGCGGATGGGCTGGTCGTTGAGGAACCTCTCGAGGTCGGACAGGCAGCCACCCACGCGCTGCGGTGGCGGTGGCACGAAAGACGCGCGTGACGGCGACGGACCGCCGATCCAGTTCTGCGTGCGGCGCAGTTCGCCCGGCGCCTTGCCTGCGCCACGTCCGTGGGTCATCAGCCTGGCGTGCGTCTCGTTCATGAGGCGTACGCACAGGGGCAGACCACCTTTGAGCAGGGCGAGTCCATGCTCCAGCGCCGCGACGTAGCACGACACCTCGCGCACGTCGTCCAGCGGTACACCGGGGGCGCCGTCAGCTTCGAACAGCATCAGGTCAGACAACGACGACTGCGTCCCCTCGATCTGCGAGGACATGACCGCCTCCTTGCGGACGTAGCCGTAGAGGAACACGGACCGCTCCGGCAGCAGTGCGGTGATGCTGTCCAGCCGACCCAAGGCCAGATGCGCTTCGTCGAGGCGCTCCTGCAGGCTGGCATCGACGACCAGGGGCGGCGCCGGCGGCAACGGCGCCGGCACGAACGCCTTGCAGGTTTCGCCGGCTGCAGTGGATGGTTCGAAGTGACCGGTCAGGCCGCGGATCATGGGCAGGGTTTGTGCAATTTGATTTCCTTTTATTGCATCAAACGACTGATATTGCAATTAAGGGGCTATCGAGTTGCACCAGCTGGCCGATCTTCCGACTGCCTGTTGGCAGGTCTGCAGGCTCCACTACTCATCGCAACAGCCCGGCTCCCCCACGCGGGGACGGCACTTTAGGGCAAGATGCGCGGCTTCTGCACCTAGGCCAGGCCGTTGTCCTGATGGAGCTGCAATGATCCGAGCTGCCAGCGCCCGAGCGTGGACCGCCGTGTCCGTCGCGATCCTTGTCACGGTCCCAACTGTCGCCGCCGCCGAGACCGCCGACGAGTTCGTCGCGCGCCTGAACCGCCAGGCCGCCGAGCTCTCGCGGGAGTTCAATGCCGCCGGCTGGACGCAGGCGACCTACATCAACGTCGACACCCAGCTCCTGAACGCCCGCGCCACCGAGCGCTGGCTCGAGCTCTTCAGCCGCTCGGTGCAGGAAGCCAGGACCTTCGAGGGCAAGCCGATGAGCCCGGCCTCGCGGCGCTCGCTGGACCTGCTCAAGCTCGGCGTCAGCGCGCCCGCGCCGGACGATGCGGCCAAGCGCGCCGAACTCGCCGCGCTGCTCGCCGGCATGGAAGCGAAATACGGCTCGGCCAGGTACTGCCCGCAGGGTCCCGAGTCCTGCCGCGACGAGGTCCAGCTGAAGGCCGTGCTCGAGAAGAGCCGCGACTACGACGAGCTGCTGACGGCCTGGCGGGGCTGGCACGACGCCGCCCGCCCCCTGCGCGCGGACTACACGCGCTTCGTCGAGCTCGCGAACGAGGGCTCGCGCACGCTCGGCTTCAAGGACCTCGGTGCGATGTGGCGCTCGGCCTACGACATGCCGGCCGACGAGTTCACGAAGGAGGCGGCGCGCCTCTACTCGCAGGTCGAGCCGCTCTACAGGGAGCTGCACTGCTATGCGCGCGGCCGGCTCGCGAAGCAGTATGGCGCCGACAAGGTGCCCCCCGGCAAGCCGATCCCGGCCCACCTGTTCGGCAACATGTGGGCACAGCAGTGGGACGCGGCCTACGACCTGCTCGAGCCCTACCCGGGCGTGAGCCCGCTCGACGTGGACGCGGGCATCAAGGCCCAGGGCTACGACGCGCTCCGCATGACGAAGTCGGCCGAGGCCTTCTACCAGTCGATCGGCTTCCCGGCGCTTCCTGCCACGTTCTGGGAGCGCTCGATGCTCACGCAGCCGCGCTACCGCGACGTGCAGTGCCATGCCAGCGCCTGGCACATGGACGGCGGGGAGGACGTGCGCATCAAGCAGTGCATCCGCCCGACCTACGAGGAGCTGCGCACCATCTACCACGAGCTCGGGCACGTCTATTACTACCTCTGGTACAAGGACCAGCCGTTCATGTTCCAGAGCGGCGCGCACGACGGCTTCCACGAGGCCGTGGGCGACACGGTCAACCTGTCGATGACCCCGGCCTACCTCGCGCAGATCGGCCTGGTGCCCGCCGCAACGCCGAGCCGCGAGGCGCTGATCAACCAGCAGATGAAGATGGCGCTCGAGAAGATTGCCTTCCTGCCCTTCGGCAAGCTGATCGACGAGTGGCGCTGGAAGGTGTTCTCGGGCG
>Ga0209254_10006613_pt1 | contig 10692 bp, 8 predicted proteins | sample FrelakmetDIP11DI_FD_187148 | JGI IMG/M metagenome (GOLD analysis project Ga0209254, IMG submission 187148) | Freshwater lake sediment microbial communities from the University of Notre Dame, USA, for methane emissions studies - DIP11 DI (SPAdes)... | ecosystem: Environmental > Aquatic >... | reverse complement strand
GACCGACACGCCCAACTGGCTGACTGCCGTGAGCCACATGTTCCTGCATGGCGGCTGGCTGCACATCATCGGCAACCTGTGGTTCCTCTGGATCTTCGGCAACAACGTCGAGGATTCCATGGGCCACCTGCGGTTCGCGGTTTTCTATGTGTTGTGCGGTCTCGCGGCCGCCGCAGCCCAGATACTGGCGGACCCCGCTGCGGGCATTCCGATGGTGGGAGCCTCCGGCGCCATCGGCGGGGTAATGGGGGCCTATGTGCTCCTGTACCCGAAGGTGCGCGTGAAGATGCTCATCTTTCTGGGCTTCTTCATCACCACGTTCACCATTCCCGCGATCTGGATGCTGGGCTACTGGTTCGTGGCTCAGTTGATTGGCGGGGTGGGCTCCATCGGCGCCCGGGGGGGTGGCGTGGCGTTCTGGGCGCACGTTGGTGGCTTCCTGGCTGGCGTGGGGCTCATCTTCTTGTTCCAGGATCCGGAACTGGTGCGGAGGCATCCCCACCGGGGCTGGAGGTCTGAGTCCTAGGAGGAGCGGTCGCCACCGGGTCATGGCAGAATGACCACCGGAATCCAGAGGTCTTCCTCATGCCGCTCACTTGCCGCACATCCGTGAAACTCGCACTGCTCCTCGCTGCAACCCTCCTGGCTGGTGGGGCTGAGGCTGCCAAGGCGGTGGCGCCAAAGGTGTCCGGTCTGCAGGCGCGCGTCGCGCAGGGTGTGAAAGTTGACCTTGCCGCTTCCACCCTGACGACGGCCGAACTTGCGGCGCTGCGTCCGCACTACGCGGATCTGAAGCCTCGCGTTCGCAGCAATGCGGAGTAGCCGCGCCGGCTCCGATCCCGCCATGCTCTCCATTCGCCTGTTCTCTCAATGGGTGCTGGTCGCCTGCCTGACTATTGCAGCGAGCCTCGGCGAGGCCGCCGATTTCACGTTGCTCAACGTGTCCTACGATCCAACCCGCGAGTTGTACAAGGAATATGACGCGGCTTTCGCGCGGTACTGGAAAGCGAAAACCGGCGACACCGTGACGATCAGGCAATCCCACGGGGGTTCCGCCAAGCAGGCACGCTCCGTGATCGACGGGCTGCCGGCCGACGTGGTTACCCTGGCACTGGCCTACGACATAGACGCCATCGCGCTCCGGGCCAAGTCCTTGCCCGCCAACTGGCAGAGCCGGCTGCCTTACAACAGTGCGCCCTATACCTCCACGATCGTGTTCCTGGTGCGAAAGGGCAATCCGAAGGGTATCCGGGACTGGTCCGATCTCGCGCGGCCCGGCATCCAGGTCATCACCCCGAATCCGAAGACCTCCGGCGGTGCCCGCTGGAACTACCTGGCGGCGTGGGTCTGGGCAATGCGTCAGCCCGGGGCGACCGAGGCGACGGCGAAAGCCTATCTGGCCAGATTGTTCCAGAATGTTCCCGTACTGGATACGGGCGCCCGGGCCGCCTCCACTACGTTCGTCCAGCGCGGGATCGGTGATGTCCTGGTGACCTGGGAGAACGAAGCCTTTCTCGCGCAGACCTCGCTCGGGGTCGGGAAGGTCGATATTGTGTTGCCGTCCATCAGCATGCTGGCCGAACCCCCGGTCACCGTTGTAGACAAGGTGGCTCTGCGCAGGGGCACTCGGGAGGTGGCCGATGCCTATCTCAAGTACCTCTACACGCCGGCGGGCCAGGAGATCATTGCCAAGAACTACTACCGGCCCCGGGATCCTGCCGTCGCGGCGAAGTATGCCGCCCGCTTTCCCCTCATCAAGCTGGTCACCATCGCTGATCTTGGCGGCTGGGCGAAGGTGCATAGTGCCCACTTTGCTGACGGGGCCATTTTCGACCAGGTTTCCCTGGTGAAGTAAGAGCGTCTGTAGGAGCGCCTTCAGGCGCGACCTTAAGCTGTCGCGCCTGAAGGCGCTCCTACAGTCACTCGTCAGTCGACGAGCAGGCGATAGCCGGCCCCTGGCACCGTCTGCAGGATCTCCGGGTTGGCCGGTTCCCGCTCTATTTTTTGCCGCACGCGATGGACAAGCTGCTTCAGCAGCTCACGGTCGCCAGCGCCGCGGTGTCCCCAGACCTGGGTCAACAGCCGATCGGAACTCACGGTGTGGCCGTTGTTCGCCAGCAGCAACTGAAGCAGCCGGAGCTCCAGTTTTGTCAGACGAATGACGGGCCGAGATCCAATCTGCAGCGTGTGCTCGGCCAGGTCGAGCTTGAGTCTCCCGGCACTGACGGGCGTGCTGGGCTCCATACCCGCGCGGCGCAATAATGCCTTTACTCGGGCCAGCAGGGTGCGTGGACTGAAGGGCTTGTTCAGGTAGTCATCGGCACCGAGCTCCAGGGCGCGAACCAGGTCTTCCTCTGCGCCCCGCACCGTCAGCATCATCACAGGTACCTGGGACGTTTTGCGGACCTCCTCGCAGACCTGGAAGCCGCTCAGTCGCGGCATGTTGATGTCGAGTATGAGGAGATCAGGCGACTCGGCCGCAAAGACCTGAAGTGCGGCAATCCCGTCTTGCGCTTTGAGGGGCAGGAAGCCGGATTGCGCAAGACTGAAGGCGACGAGTTCCAGCAGGTCGCGATCATCGTCGGCAACGAGAATCTTCATTCAGCCCGTGCCACCGGCAACAAGACGCTGAAACGGGTGCGCCCCTCCGTGGTGCGCCCGGCGCTGACCTGGCCGCCGTGTCTTTCAACGATGGACTTAACAATCCAGAGCCCCAGGCCCAGACCCGTTGGTTCAGGTTCCTCGTCCTTGCCACGGTAAAAGCGGTCGAAGATGGAGATGTCGGCCAGGTCGGGAACACCGGTTCCTTCGTCCTCTACCCAGGCCTCAACCTGGTCACCTTTTTGCCGCCCTCCGACCCTGATGATGGAGCCCTCAGGCGCAAACTTGCTCGCATTGGCCAGGAGATTGACGAATACCTGCGTCAGACGCGGGCTGTCTCCAACAATGGCGGGCAAGGTTGTCGGGAGATCGACCTGCAGTACCTGGCGCCGCTGGGTCACGAGTGCTTCGATCAGTCCTCTGGCCTGGTCTACTACGTCAGTCAGGGCTACCGACTGGTGCCGCAGGCTAAGCTGACCGGATTCGATGCGCACGCTCTCGAGAAGATTGTCGATGAGGCGTGTCAGGCGGACGGTACCCCGTTCCAGCGAGAGAACCAGTTCCCGGCGCGCCTGGGGCTCCAGGCTATCGAGTCCATCGCGCAGCAACTCGATGGACGCCAGCTGGGCTGCCAGCGGCGTACGGAACTCGTGGGAGATGTTCGCGAGAACCGAGTCGCGAGCTCGCCGCACGCCCTCGAGCTCGGTTTCGTCGCGAATGACCTGTACCTGAAGGTCCTCCACCATTGCCGAGCTTGTAATCACCGTGGTTCGGGAGGCCCCCGCACCCGGCGCAAGGCGCTCGGTAGCCCGAGCTGAGCCCTGGGCGCGCGCCCGGAGAATTGGGCAGTTCGTTTCGCAGGGCCTCACGCCGCCGTCCCCGGCCGGCTTCAGCACATCCCCACAGAACTTGCCCACCACTGCGCTGGCCGATACCCCCAGGAGTTCGGCTGCCCGCGGGTTCAGGTAACGGATCCGGCGCTCGCGGTCGACGGCATAGACGCCTTCCACGATCCCGTCCAGCACGGCCTGGGCTTCGGCCTCGCGGCTTCGCAGGGTGTTCGTCAGGTCAACCAGGCTACGACGCATGTCTTCCATCGTGCGCGCCAGAGTGCCGACCTCAGCAGCGCCGGATACTGGAATGGATGTGGAGAAGTCGCCCTGACCCAGGCGGCTGGCTGCGGCGGTCAGGTCCCGGACGGGACTAGCCACCCATCGTCCGAGAACAATGCCTGCGAGTCCCGCCAGAATCCCGAGCAGCACCGCGACCAGTAGCAATTCGCGAATCAGTGCGTCAACAGATGACTCCACGATGGCTACGGGAAGCCGCGTCTCGATCAGTCCGATGGCTTCGCCAGTGGATGCAAATAGCGGATAGCTGGAGGCATACATGCCAGGCACTTCCAGTCGCTCTGCCGTGAGACGTCCATTGCCCAGGGCGACCGTGTGCAGGGGCGTGAAGTTGTCGGCCTCCTCATCTGCAAAGGTGTTGTAGTTGAGAAGGCGAACCGCCATCCCGGCGCGCTTCGAGAGGCGGGCAGCGGTCCCCGCGTCCAGGGCGCGAATCAGGATCAGCCTGGCCGCCGGGGCTTCCGAGGAGCCCGCAGGAATGGTCGCCACGGCGCCCACAAGCGGGTCACCGGTGGTGGCCGGCGCGACCAGCAAGCGTTCGCCCTGCTCAGCGCTGGCATTCAGGATGTCGTCCCACGGTAGTGCCTTGCCGGCGATGATTGGGCTACTGCCGGGCGCGGTAAGCGCGCAGCCGGTGATTTCGGACGTCTGGCAAATGCGCTTTAAGTACGCCTCCAGCGAGCGCACTCGCTGTTCGCGCCAGAGTCGCTGCAGCGTGGGGCGATCAGCTATCGAGCGGGCCGCCAGCAGGGTTTCATCCGCAATCTCCCGGATGTCCTCGCGCACCGACGATCCCGCCACCTGAACGCGGGCCAGGCCCTGGTCGTCGGCCAGGTCACCAAGCAGGTCGACGGCAATCGTGCTGATGCCGCCAATCACGATAACGACCAGCAGCACGTTGATGCCGGCCAGCAGCGTGCCCAGGCTCAACTTGCCTGGATCCAGGCGGCCGGGGCCCGGCGCTATCCGCAGTATCTCTCGCCAGTCAGCCATCTTCAGTTTCCGCTCGCCCGGCTAGCCTGCCATTCGATGAGGCTCTTCACGATGAGTGTGACCACAGCAAGTAGCGTCAGCAGGGATGCCACGGCAAACGCACCCACGAAGGCATACTCGTTGTACAGGATCTCGATGTGCAGGGGCATAGTCGTCGTCAACCCGCGGATGTGTCCTGAGACGACGGAAACGGCCCCAAACTCTCCCATGGCCCTCGCGTTGCACAGAATCACGCCGTAAATCAGGCCCCAGCGGATCTTCGGCAAGGTGACGCGAACGAAAGTCATGAGTCCACTGGCACCCAGCGTCATCGCCGCTTCCTCCTCGTCGTTTCCCAGTTGCTCCATCAGGGGGATCAGTTCGCGGGCCACGTAGGGAAAGGTTACGAATAGCGTTGCAAGAATGATGCCGGGCAGGGCAAAAATAACCTCGATATTGTGCTCCAGAAGCCAGAGTCCGAACCACCCCTGGGCCCCGAAGAGGAGCACGTAGACCAGGCCCGATATGATCGGGGAAACGGCAAAGGGCAGATCGATCAGGGTCATCAGGAAGGCCTTGCCGCGGAACTCGAACTTGGCGATGGCCCAGGCAGCGCAGACCCCGAAGATGGTGTTCAGGGGCACCACAATTGCGGCTGTAAGTAGCGTCAGACGGATCGCCGCCCGGGTGTCTGTATCTGCAAAACTTCTCAGGTAGGCGGCCATGCCCTCGCTTAAAGCCGTCGTGAAGACGGCCGCGAGAGGCGCCAGCAGAACCGCGGCCAGAAAGCCGAGCGACAGGCCAATGAACGTCCAGCGGATGAGGAGAGCGCTAAGCGTCCGCCGGCCGGGTCGGCGCGAAACCTCTGCGGAACTGATTGCCGTAGTTCCGACCATCAGCGACGCGCCGCGACTATCTGGCGCCGGGCCCAGGCCTGCACCAGGTTGATTGACAGCAGCATTACAAACGACATGGCCAGCATTACGAAGCCCAGTGCCGCAGCGCCGTTGTAGTCGAACTCTTCAAGCTTTATGACGATCAGGAGCGGCGTGATCTCGGTCTTCATCGGCAAATTTCCAGCGATGAAGATCACGGACCCGTACTCACCAATTCCCCGTGCAAATGCCAGGGTGAAGCCGGAAGCCAGAGCGGGCAGCACTGTGGGAAAGATAATCCGGCGGAAGATGTAGAAGGGCGTGGCGCCCAGGGTCTCGGCAGCGTCCTCCAGGTCCCGCTGGACCTCCAGCAGCGAGGGTTGCACGGAGCGCACGACGAACGGCAGGCCGATCAGCGTCAGTGCCACGGTCACGCCAAGCCAGGTGTAGGCCACCTTGATGCCGTAGGGCTCGAGATATTGGCCAATCCAGCCGTTCTGCGCGAACACAGCCGTTAGTGCAATGCCTGATACGGCCGTAGGCAGCGCAAACGGCATGTCGATCATGGCATCCAGGATCTTGCGGCCGGGAAAATCGTAGCGGACGAGCGTCCAGGCCACGATGAAGCCGAAGACTGTGTTGATCAGCGCGGCGACGAGCGAGGCCCCGAACGATAGCCGGTAAGAAGCCAGGGCGCGGGGACTCAGCACGACGTCCACGAAATCTGCCCAGCTCATGCTGGCGGTCTTGAGAATCAGGGCTGCCAGCGGCAGCAGGACGATGGCACTCAGAAAAAATGTGGTGAATCCCAGGGTCAGCCCAAAGCCCGGTAGCACACTTGGTTGACGGAAGCCGTTCACTGCCGCGCCACTATGTATGCATCAGGCTATGCATCAGGCCAGCAGCACGGGCCAGCCCGGCGACTGGGTCAGAAGCGCTTCAAAGCTCTCAGGGAGCAATCCGGGCTCCGGCAGGCCCAGGATCAGCATCTGGTCGGGCTGCCCTTCGAGTTCGCGGAGCAACTCCTCAATGCGGTCACCAAGGCGCAATTCCGTCCGGACGTCCAGTCCGTGGCCTGCCTGGGCTTCGGAGCGGACATCCAGTAACTGCCGGAGGCCGGCCGTCCGCGTTCGCTCAGGGCTTCCGCTGGGCAGGATGCCGAGAAACACCGCCTCAGCCGGGACATGACGCAGCAGACTGGCCGTCACCGCGAGCGTGGCGCGGCGTGCCACCTGCCCGGCAAAATGGACGATGACCCGGCCTGGCGCCGTCGCTTCCTCGGGCAGGCAGAGCACGGGTGTCACGCCTCGCGCGAGCAGCCGACGGACCATGGCGGGGCAGTCGGGTCCCGCGGCAACAACCGCCACGCCCGCCGGGGCATCGCCCGCTGGCGACAGGGTTGATGCCAGCCGGGGCTCCACCTGCGTGGAGAGGCGGGTTTGCATACGCACGGTCAGATCGATGAGCCACGGATTTTCGATCAGCCTGTTCGCAGCCTCGTGGGACTCTGCGCATACGGTGAAGCTCGACAGCGGAGTGGGCAGGACATGAATTCGGCGGGTGCCAACAGCCACGAGCTGGCCGGGTGCCAGCGGAAAGGCTCGTTGCTCCGGCTGAGTGCGAGTGACGTCGATCCAGACTGGCGGCATCGCGCTGACTGGCGCATCGCTGCTGCGGGCGGAACCCTCGGACTCCATGCGGATTCGCAGACGCTCAAGTGCGCCTGTGAACTGCAACTCCTCCACGTGGCCATAGCCGAGAAAGCTGGTTAGCAAGGCATCCCGATCGGGCGCGAGTTCCGCCTCTTCCGGGCGGAGCATAGCCACCACTTCCTGTTCGCGGCGGTCCCGATGCGGTCGATCCGTAGCCGACTCCGGGCGGTCGGGGGCCAGTTCGGAGCCGGAGCGCGCCTCTCTCCGCAGCAGCAGGTTGGCAGCCCCGAGAAACGTAGCGACAAAGCGTGTTGCCGGACGAGTGTAGAGCTCGGTTGGCCGGCCTGTTTCCAGTAGCCGGCCGAGGTTCATGACCCCAAGGCGGTCGCCAAGTGCGAATGCCTCTTCCTGATCATGAGTGACAAGGATGGTGGTGATACCCAGTTCCCGCTGTACAGAGCGTATGGTCCGCCGCAGCTCCTCGCGGATCTTGGCGTCGAGGGCCCCGAAGGGCTCGTCGAGTAGCAGGACTTTCGGCTTGTGCGCTAATGCCCGGGCAACTGCAACACGCTGTTGCTGTCCGCCAGACAGTTGGGTGGGCAGGCGGTCATCCATGCCGGTCAAGCCGATGAGTGCGAGAAGCTCCTTCCGGCGTCTCGTGCGCTCCGCTGACTTTACCCGCCGTACCCGCAGGGCAAATTCGATGTTTTCACCAACTGTCATGTGCCGGAATAGCGCGTAGTTCTGAAACACGAAGCCAACTTCCCGTTCTCTGGCTGACGCCTGAGTAACGTCTCGGCCGAATAGCGTGATGCGCCCGTGGTCAGCATCAGTCAGACCGGCAATCGTCCGGAGGAGAGTGCTTTTGCCGCTGCCGCTGGGTCCGAGGAGGACGAAGAACTCGCCCTCGGCCACGGCGAGGGAAACGTCATTGACGACCGGGTTGCCCTGGTACTGCTTCGTGACCTGATCGAGGGTGATGGACATGGCACCCCGCAGAATACCGGCCAGGGGGTGGCCTGGTCAGTTATAGACCGGTTACAAAACCGGCTGTAGGAGCGCCTTCAGGCGCGATCGATGCTGGTCGCGCCTGAAGGCGCTCCTACGGGCGCTCCTACGAGACGCGCCTACAGGGGCAGCGTCTGGCCGCGGGTCTCGATGACCCAGGGTATGAACAGCAGGCCGACGAGCGGGACGAAGGCAACGGCGAACAGCGCGTTCAGAATCACCTCGGGGGCCCCGGCGCCGGCTGCGGCGACTGAGCCCACCACGTAGGGCCCCGTGGCCGCAACGACCCGGCCGATGTTGTAGCAGAACCCCGAACCAGTGGCGCGGAGACGCGTGGGAAAGAGTTCAGGAAGGTAATAGGTAAAGCTTCCAAAGACCCCGAAGACGCTAAGGCCAATGAAAAAGTACATATAGAGGCGGGCTTCGTCCGGGATATCCAGGCCGAACGTGGCCATCAGCGCAAGTGCCGCGACACTGAAGTACACGGCGAACATCGGGCGGCGTCCGAAGCGCTTTGCGATTGGAACCGTGAGCAGGGTGCCGAGGAGGCCGCCAAGGTTAAAGGACGTGGTGGCTATCGTCTTCCAGCTTTCAACCAGCGCACTGGTTGCGGACTTGTCGAGGCCGGCCGCGGCCGCCGCGGCCTGGCCGAGCGTGGCGCTGACTACGGGAATAAAGGCATTGCAGCTCCACCAGGTCAGCAAGGCTACAAAGGTCATCAGCAGTGCGCTGCGCGTCCGGGGCCAGAAGACCGGATTGAACAATTCCCGGATGCGTGGTTGTGCCGCGCTACGCGCAGCAGCGACCCAGCGGTCAGGTTCCTTGATGAACAGACGCACGACAAGCGCGACAGCAGCCGGCAGCAGCCCGAACAGCAGAACGAATCGCCAGCTGGTCTCCGGATTTTCAAGCATCAGATTGCCCGCTACCAGAGCGTTGACGCCCGTGGCAAGGAACAGGCCGAACGGCGCCGCCGTATACAGGAGCGCGCCAGCTTCCACCCGGTGCTCCTCGTCGACCACCTCAGCCACCATGGCAGCACCAGCCGCCCATTCCCCGCCAATGCCGAGGCTGGCGATCAGGCGACAGGCGGTCAGCTGCCAGATGTCCGTGACAAATGCGCACGCGGCTGTTCCCAGAGCATAGAGCACCATGGTGATCATCAGTGTGCGCCGCCGACCATAGCGATCACTGATGGGGCCAAAGATTACGCCGCCGACGGCCCAGCCGATGAGAAAGAGGGAGGTGAGCAGTCCAGTCCAGTACAACGTGGCTGACCGGGCCTCCGGGGAACCAAGTGGCAGCCCGAGAAGGGTCGGCACGGCGTTGGGTGCGACATAGTTGAAGAGCAGCCCGTCGAAAACGTCGAAACCCCACCCGAGCCAGGCGGCCGCCAGGACAGTCCACTGATAGCGGGTAAATTTGAGCATCCGCGGCGCATGGTAGCAGCAGTGGTAGAGTCCTGTTTGTTGTGCAAGCGGGAGCGCCGAGTGGGTTTGCAGGCACTGTTCGAGTCCGTCCGGAGGGCGGAGCAACGAATATCCAAACAACAGTACGCGCGGCAGAAGGAACGGTTGCGTGGCGAACTGGTCAACGCGCAATTTGATCTCCAGCAGGCGAAATTGCCCGTGGTGCTCCTCATTGCCGGTGATGATCGCAGGGGCGTCAACGAAATCGTGCAAATGCTGCACGAGTGGATGGATGCCCGCTATCTGGATACCCGGGTCACCCAGCAGCCCACGCCGGAAGAACTGCAGCATCCAGCGTTCTGGCGCTTCTGGACGGCATTGGCGCCGCGGGGGCGGATCGGCCTGTACGTGGGTGGTTGGGCAGTGGCCCCGATCCGGAGTCGGCTGGCCAGGGAGCTGGACGATGAGGCATTCGAGACTTACATAGGCCATGCGGTCCGCTTCGAGCAGGCGCTGGCAGCGGACGGCGCACTGGTCCTGAAACTCTGGCTCCACCTGCCTCGGAAAGAGCGGCGAAGCCGCCTGGCCGGCGAAAGTCCGGACGAGGATGCTGCCTGGCAGATCCAGGCCTCCGACGACGCTATCCTGGACAGCTGGTACCGGTGGATCCCTCTGGCCGACCGTCTGCTGGAGGCGGGTGTTCCTATCGTCGAACCGCCCGGTGGGCACGCCGTCTATTTAGATGCCCTGCGTTTCCTGCCGCACATGGACCGTGACAACTTTCCCGGCCAGGCACTGGTGGTGGGGCTCTACCTGGAGGGCGGCATCCGCGTGACCGAAATCGGTGGGGTGATGTTCGCCCAAAAGGACGAGAAAACCGGCGAGACGATTTATCCCGCTCTGGAGTTGGTGCGCCTGGCTATCCCCAGACGGGTCTACACGCAGTCTCACCTGGACTATGTGGCAGAGACGATCATCGGCCTGTACAAAAAGCGGGACAGCCTGCGCGGACTACGCATCACCTACCAGGCGCGCCTCATGCGGC
>Ga0209254_10006612_pt1 | contig 10693 bp, 8 predicted proteins | sample FrelakmetDIP11DI_FD_187148 | JGI IMG/M metagenome (GOLD analysis project Ga0209254, IMG submission 187148) | Freshwater lake sediment microbial communities from the University of Notre Dame, USA, for methane emissions studies - DIP11 DI (SPAdes)... | ecosystem: Environmental > Aquatic >... | reverse complement strand
AAGGGAGGGTCTGATGACTAGAGAGAGCCCACTGAAAGATAAGGTTGTGCTCGTGGTTGACGACGAGCCTGATGTTCTCGAAACGGTTGCCGATGAGCTTGACATGTGTATTGTCCACAAGGCCAAGGACTATGATACAGGCCTGCAATATCTTCTGAGCTACACCTACGATGTGGTCATCCTGGACATCATGGGAGTAAACGGGTTCGAACTCCTCAAGACGTCCGTGGAGAGGGGATTCCCTTCTGTCATGCTGACAGCACATGCTCTGACTCCTGATGCGCTGAAGAAGTCCATAAAACTTGGCGCCCTTTCATTTCTGCCCAAAGAAAGAATGGCCGACCTCAAAGAATTTCTTGAGGATGTGGTGCTTGGCGCAGGAAAGCCTCTGTGGATCAAATTCTTTGACAAGCTGGGAAGCTACTTTAATAAGCGCTTTGGGCCGGACTGGAAGGAGAGAGACAAGTTCTTCAAAGAGTTTGAGGAATCCCTCACGAAAAGCGAGCAGGCAAACTCCTAAATCATCGAAGGGTGAACGGGTTTAGGACGGAGAATCACGCTTCCGCAGTCTCTCCTGCATGAACGCTCTCCGCTCCCGCGTTGAGCGGCTGAGGCTTGTACCCCTCACTCACTGCAGTCCCGTGTAGGTTGTGTACAACAGCCTGGGGATTTGCTTTTTCATGCGCTTGCAGGGCGGTTTCCAATGCTTTCCTGCTGTTCTCCTCCAGAGTGGACCAGCCGATGCGGCCTCTGCATTTCGGGAATTTCGAACAGCTGAGCCACGGGCCCCTGGCGCCGCGACGAAGATTCATGGCAGAGTTGCACTTAGAGCAGGAGAGATCCGTCAAAAGGGGAGGAATTTTCGGCGCCGCGATCAGGCCTTTCTTATCAAGATTCACAATGCCGTCACACTCCGGATACCGGATGCAACTGAGGAAGAGACCGAAGCGGCCTCTTCGAAGGAGCATGGGAGACTCACACTTCGGGCAGGCAATATCGGTCTGTTCCGGGGCCACAGGGTTTCCTATTCGATCCACGGGTGCGGCAAACTTGCATTTGGGATAACGGGCGCAACTCAAGAAACGCCCATTTTTGCCAAAACGGTAAACCGTTTGTCCGCCGCACTGTGGACAGGTGTGGGATGCCGGCTGGGTTTCTGCTTTTGCGTGGGCCATGACTTCATAAGCGGATTCAAGGCTCTGAGCGAAAGGGTCGTAGAACCGACGGAGCATTTCCACCCAATCAGCATGCTTGTCCTCGATATCATCGAGCTGCTGCTCCATGTCCTTCGTGTATCCCACCTGCATAATCTCGGGAAACCCTTCCATGAGCTTGTCCGTCACCACCTTGCCCAGGTCTGTGGCGTAGAAGCGGTTTTGGTTTTTTTCTACGTATTTTCTGTTCTGGATCACCTGAATGATCTGGGCATAGGTGCTCGGCCTGCCGATCCCTTCGGCCTCCAGTTTCCTGACCAGGGACGCTTCCGTGTAGCGGGGCGGTGGAGAGGTGAAGAACTGGTTCGGTTCGATTTGAAGGGCCCCCAGTTCCTTGCCTTCCGAAACCGCCGGGAGCACCGCCTCTTCAGAGGCATTCGGCACTCCCGTGACCCGGTAATACCCGTCAAAGACCAGCACCCGGCCCGTGGCCTTGAAGACCATCTCTCCCTTGTCGTCCTGCCCCGAAACCAGCACCGTGGTGGCATCCCACTGAGCGTCCGTCATCTGGGAGGCGACAAAGCGCTCCCAGATCAGCTTGTAGAGCTTATAGTGGCTTTCCTTGAGGGAGGAGCGCACCCGGGCCGGCGTGAGATGAACATCCGTCGGACGAATGGCTTCGTGCGCTTCTTGGGCGGACTTGTTTGAGGAGGTGAAGGTATTCGGTGAAGGCGGCAGGTAAGGACCTCCATGGTTGGAGGCGATGTAGTTCCTCACGGCCTGAATCGCTTCAGGGGAAACATGGGTCGAATCGGTCCTCATGTAGGTGATCAGACCCACAGACCCCATCCCTTCGATGTTCACTCCCTCATAAAGGTTCTGGGCAACGCCCATGGTGTACTGGGCGGTGAAGTTGAGCTGGTTGGCCGCAGCCTGCTGAAGGGTGCTGGTGATAAATGGCGCGTAGGGGCGACTCTTTGTTCTTTTGGTCTGAATCGATTTTACTTCCCACCGGGGCCCGGCTTCCAGGTGCCCGATGAGGTGCACCAGGCGATTGGCAGGCGCCTTGGCGCCGGGATTCTCCGCGATGTGCTGATCATCAACGTGAAAACCCGCACGCCTGGCTGCTTCCAGAACCTTCTCGAAACGGCGGGACTCAATCTTGGCGCCGTCCACTTCCATCAGTTCCGCTGAAAAACTCGCGTGCCCCGCCAGCCAATCGTTTTTCTCCGCCACGGTTCTGCCGTTGGACTTGCGACCGTTTTTCTTCTCTCCCGCCTCTGAAAGCCACCGGAGCCATTGTGCCGAGAGGGCAGGGGCGTGTTGCGGGTCAGAGGTGAAGGTTCCGGTCACCTTCCAGTACTCTTCAGGAACAAAGGCCTCGATCTCCCGCTCCCTCTCCACGACCAGGCGAACGGCCACGGACTGCACCCGGCCGGCGCTCAATCCGCCTGCGACTTTTCGCCACAGCAGCGGTGAAACCTGGTAACCCACAATGCGGTCCAGAACACGCCTTGCCTGCTGGGCATTGACCTTGCCCATATCGATCTTGCGAGGGCTTCGAAAGGCTTTCTCGATTTCGCTTCTTGTGATGGCATTGAAGACAACCCGCTTGGCGTCTTCCGGATTGACCTGGAGAGCCTCAACCAGATGCCACGCAATGGCCTCTCCTTCCCGGTCAAGGTCGGTGGCCAGCCATATTCCTGCCGCCTTCTTGGAGGCGCGTTTCAATGCGGTCACCGTGGATTCCTTGCCGTGGATGATGTCATAGCTGGGCTTGAAACCGTTCTTAAGATCCACTCCGGGCACAGGGTCTTTGACTCCCTTCGGGTTTCTGTCAGGGAGATCTCTTACATGCCCTACCGAGGCCATCACCACGTAGTCGGGACCCAGATATTTGTTCAGCGTTTGGGCCTTGGCCGGTGACTCGACAATCACCAGTTGTTTGCCCGATGTGTCAGGCGCTTGAGAGCCTCGTTTTTTCTTAAACGTTTTGCTTTTCTCTGCCATGTCTCGTGGTTGCCTCACAGACCCGCACCCAAAGAAGGGAAGACCTAGCGAACGAACAGCTTGCCGGGAAGCTGCCTGACAATCCCTTTGAGTTCCATTCTCATGAGGACAGCGGATGCAGTGCCTGGTTCCAGATTTCCCTCTCTCACAATGTCGTCGATATGCACAGGGTAATCCCCTATCAGATCGTAAACCCTTTTCTCATTATCCTCCAGCGGGGGCAGGGCGGGCTCTGTATAAGAGTCTTTCTTGGCCGCGTGGGTGTAATTCAGCCCGAGTTCGTCCAGGACGTCATCTGCGTTTTCAACGAGCTTGGCTCCCTGTTTGATCAGGAAATGGCATCCCGTGCTCTTGAAGGAGTGGACGCTCCCCGGGACAGCGAAGACCTCGCGGCTCTGTTCCAGAGCCACAGAGGCTGTGATCAAAGAACCGCTCTTCATCGTGGCTTCCACGACGATCACGCCTCTGCTCAAACCGCTGATCAGGCGATTTCGGATGGGAAAATTCTTCGGTTCCGGCGGCGTTTTCAAGGGAAACTCCGTGATCACCGCGCCCTTTTCAACCATCGCGTCAAAGAGCTTTTTGTTGGACTGGGGATAGACCCCGTCGATCCCGGTCCCCAGGACTCCAACGCTGAAACCCCGGCCTGCAAGACAGCCCCAGTGCGCAGCAGAATCGATTCCACGCGCCAAACCGCTCACGACACCGAGCCCCCTTCTCGCCAGGCCCTGGGCCAGGTTTTCAGCGGTCTTGAGTCCATAAGGGGTCGAATTCCTGGAACCCACAATGGCCACAAACGTGGATTTGCAGGGTATCTCCAGGCCCTTGATGTAGAGCACCATGGGCGGATCATGGATCTCTCTCAGAGGCTCGGGATAGGTCGGATCTGAGAAGGTCACCATCCTGGCGCCAATTTTTTCGAGATCCCTGAGCACATTCAGGGGGTCCAGGGAAAATTCTCGCTGCACAATCCTCTGTGCAACCTGCTTGCGGAGCCCTTCCACCTGAGCCAGGTCCGTCAGGCTTGCCCGGAAGACCTCAACCGGGTCGCCGAAGCGGTCCAGCAGTTTCTTGAAGGCCACGTTTCCAAGGCCCGGAACCAAATGCAGGGCAAGCCAGTCCGCTCTGTTTTCAGAGGGGATGCTCTTCATGATCCAGCTCTTGTGTCCAATAGAAAGGGGCAGGGCACACTCTGCCCAAGTGCTTGATTTGCCGACCGAAGCACTAAGGATGGCGGGGATTTAAAACAGAGGACCTCTGAATAGTCAAGCTTTTTCTTTTACTCCAAGGGACAAGAGGGGAGTTTCGCCAGGAATTCAGGAGGCTCTGACCATGAGTATCCTTTAATGAAGGCTCCATTGAAAAAATTATCAGTTGAGGAGAGGATAACGGCTGTCGAGGAAACCGGTCGGGACTCCACGATCATGAGTTTCCCCACAGGGAATTCATACAGTTTCTTGCCTTCGAAGAGCTTATTCCATAAGTCAGCCAAATATTCCTCTTTCGAAACAGCGGCGGAGACTTCGGCAAGGTTTTCCTGAAAGGTGTTTTGTCTCACATTCACGTAAGGGATCTTGGTGATTCTGATCACGTCGAATACCTGTCCCCGCTGAATGCCGTCTTTGAAACCGGCATCGAGATACACCACTGAACCCCCGCCAATGATTCTTCTGTCGTCCTTGACGGCGACAATGTTGCCGTAAAGTTTCGGATCCGTTGCCATGGGCTGCACGCATTTGGACATTGGCTCAAAGGGGAGAACAAGGGCCCCAATCCCAAACTCCATGGTCACGTCCGTGACCTCTGCAAGAAAGAAGTCCTGCTGGAGGTGCTCTTTTACCACCACTGCGCCGCGGAAATTGATGATTTCTCCCATCAGTCGGTCCGTGAGAGGGTGTCGGACAGTGATGGGCCTCGCTACTCTGAATTCATCCCCCGGCTTCACGCCCGCTCGATTCATGAAATTGATGAAGATCTTGTCGCCCTTCTCTGCGCCAAGCTCTGATCTTGTGCTTCCGGAGATTACACCCCAGGGTTCTACCTTGGTGAGAGAAAGGTATCCCATGGTGGAAGGAGTGGTGAGGCCACTCAGATCAATGCCTTTGATCTTCGGGGCAACCTTTGCGACTTCTTTGGAAGGTTTCTCCGAAGGGGCCTTTTTCTTTAGCATGTCTTCTTTTTCGATCAGTGTGATCATGTCTCCGGGTTTCAGAAGGTGTGGGTTGGTCACAAAAGGATTCATTTCCCACAATTTAGGCCAGAGAGTAGAATCACCGTAATATTTTTCGCAAATTGACCAAAGCGTATCGCCTGATTGAACCTTGTGCGTTGAGGGCTGTGCTCTGATGTCGGTTGGGACTGCAATGAGAAGCAAACTCAAAATCATGAAAACCGAAGCAATCACCGCACCTTTTGTCTTCACTCTGTCGATCATGGCTTGTCACCCGATAAATTAGAATGCATATAAACTACAGATTTTATTCACATTTGTCAAGCTTTTTATTAAGGTTCAATGATTGGCCGCTAAAAGGACAAAGGCGGATGGTCCTGCTACGATTCTCAATCCGTTGTCGAGGGAAATCAGGTAGAGCTCAAATTTCGAATCCGTTTTCAATGCGATAGTGCCTTCAGCACCGCGGTACCCTTTGGTCATTCTGACGCGAGTTCCTTCAGCGAGCATACCCGTTCATTCCTTTCCAGTATGAAAAGATCCTTTCACTCACATCACGCAGCAAAACCTGATCCCCTTGTCCAGGGGCCAGGCTCTCTTTGACTCTTTAAAAGCATATGCCCTATCCGGCGGCCTTCTTGGTCTTCTGCTTTTTTTTGGGGCTTTCTTCCTTCTTTGGCGGCTCCTCAACGGGCACTGGCTTTGGTTCTGCTTTCCGTGCCTTCCGAGTGGCCGCCAAAAGCCTTTTCCGGTAACGACTGAGTTCTGCCTTGAGATGCCGCAGAAGAGGATCTTTTTCCATCGCAGAGTGTTCTGTGCCTTTCTCCTTCAAGGAAGCATATCGCTTAGCGACGGCATCCCCGTAAGAAGCAATTTGATATTCTCTGACGCTCTTGTCTTTGATTGCCATGATTTCGGCCTCCGTTGTTCAGCTCTCGTCTCTATCCTTTGCTCACCGCTGTGTTCTTCGAAAAAAGTTGATGCTCTTGTAAACCCTCATCACCGGATTTCGGTCACCCCACGTATGAAAATGTAGGGGCGCACTTTGCGTGCGCCCGCAACGGGCGGGGATTAACCCCGACCCTACGAGCGTATTTTCACGGCAAGCTTTTACCCCACAATCAGGCCTCGCTCCTCTTGTGTTTGCGTTCCCATCGAGACCTCAGAATAAGAAGCACAACCACCGATCCGACGAGAATGAGCGTGGCGAGAAGCTGAGTGGCGCTCATTTCAGTGCCCTGGATGAGGCCGCGCTCATCTCCTCTGAAACGCTCCACAAAGAGGCGAGCCGTGCTGTGCAGAATCAGATACCACAGAAAGACCTGTCCTTCGAACTTCTTTTTCCCGTGGAGAAAGATCAGGGCCAGGAAAACGGCAAATCCGCTGACCGCTTCAAACATCTGAGTCGGGTAGAGAGGAATGTTCAGAGGGGCAAGGGTTTGCGGGTGGGTGAACACCACACCCCATGACGACCCGGTGGGTCGGCCATAGCAGCAGCCGGCCATGAAACACCCAAAGCGACCGATCGCCTGCCCAAGTGCAAGAGACGGCGCCCAGAGATCGCCCGTGGACCAGAAAGAGAGGCGGTGGCGCCTCAGATACCACCACATGGCAGCGGCGGTTGCTACCAGCCCGCCGGAGAAAACGAGTCCCCCTTGCCAGATCTTGATGATATCTAGGGGGTGAGCCTTGTAGTAAGAGAAATTGATGAGCACATAGAACAGGCGTGATCCGATGATGGCCCAGACGATCATCACAAAGGCCATGTCCATCACTTGCTGCGAAGGGACTCCTTGGGTTTTTCCGACCTTAACCGCGGTCAGAATCCCCACAGCGAAACCAACGGCGACAAAGAAACCGTAGGTATGAATAGTGAAAGGTCCTATGGAAATCAGATCAGGAAACATTGCGCCTAAGTCTTTTTCTCCTTTGGTGCAGAGTGAAAGAGGAGAATCACAGCCAGCCAGAGGGTCCCCACGGTGATCGCGGAATCCGCGACATTGAAAGCAGGCCAGTGGTAAGGACCTATGTGGAAATCGAGAAAATCGATCACCTCTCCCATTCGCACCCGATCGAAAAGGTTCCCGGTCGCTCCTCCCAGGATCAGGGAGAGAGGGAGGACCATGCCCCGGTCCTCTGATTTCAGTCTGTAGAACCAGAACAGCAAAAGAGCGACCGCTCCGAGGGTTGCACCAAGGAGAATATAGAAACCCCAGTCCGCCCCGGGACGGTTCATGATGCCGAAAGCCATGCCCCTGTTTCGAACGTGAACCAGATTGAAGAAGCCGCTGATGAGAGGCTGGCTATCATGCAACGGAAACCGGCTCGCAATAAGATGCTTCGTGATCTGATCCAGAAGGAGGACGGCAAGAGCAGGCCACAAAAGCAGCATTTTCTTCACCAGCAGTCTACCCCACTTCCGCCATAGCGTCGAGACATCTTTTGCAAACTCCGGGGTGGTCTTTGTCCGCCCCTACCGTGGGGTCGTGAACCCAGCAGCGTTCGCAGCGCGGATTCTTGCTCATTTCGACTTTGACCCTGATCCCTTCAACTTCGTATCCGCCTTCCACCTCATCAAACGGAAGGGTCGAGACGGAGGAAACGATGAAAATGAAGGGCAAGGCATCGCGATAAGGCTCAAGGTGCGCGACCAGGTCGGCAGGCAAGCCGAGAGTGACGGACGCTTCGAGAGAGTGACCGATGGTCTTGTTCTTTCTCTCCAGTTCGATCGCCCTGGTCACCTCTTTCCGAATCTTCAGAACATGCTCCCACCGTTCGGCAAGAGCCGCATTCTTGTGTTCCTCTTTAAGAGGAAGGAACGTTTCCATGTGAACGCTCGGGCTCCGGCGTTGCCCGCGCATGGATTGCCAGATCTCATCGGCTGTAAAGGAAAGGATCGGCGCCATGAGCCTTACCAGGACTTCCAGGATTTCCTGAAGAGCGGTCTGTGCCGACCTTCTCGCCTTTGACTCAGCCGGTGACACGTAAAGGCGATCCTTAAGGATGTCGAGATAAAAGGCGGAAAGATCCAGCACACAGAAATTGTGGAGATTGTGGAAGACCGGGTGAAACTCAAAAGACTCATAGGCTTTGAAGACCCGCTCCGCAAGCTCATGGAGGCGATGGAGAACCCACTGATCCAGTTCCTCCATTTGATCGTAAGGCACCTGATCCTTCGAGGGATCGAAATCATAGAGATTCCCCAGAATAAATCGGCAGGTGTTTCGAATCCGGCGATAGGCCTCTACCAGTCTCTGGAGGATCTCTTCGGAGAGGCGGATGTTGTCTCGAAAGTCTTCGCCGGCCACCCAGAGCCGGATGATCTCGGCCCCGTATTTCTTGATCAGGTCTTCGGGTGCAATCACATTCCCTGCTGATTTGTGCATGGCCTTGCCGGTGCCGTCGACAACAAAACCGTGGGTGAGGACGCTCCGGTAGGGCGCATGGCCCCTGGTTCCCACAGAGCAAAGGAGGGAACTGTGGAACCACCCCCGATGCTGGTCACTGCCCTCCAGGTAGAGATCAGAGGGGCTTTCCAGATACCCTCTGGCTTCCATCACCGCAGCGTAGCTCACACCCGAATCGAACCAGACATCCAGAATATCCGTCTCTTTCTTGAACCGGGTGGAACTGCAGTGCTCGCAACGGGTGCCGGCCGGCATCAGTTTCTCCTCCGGCTCGATGAACCAGATGTCGGCTCCGGATTTCTCAACAAGGCCGACAAGGTGATCCAGGATCTTCTTTGAAAAAAGGGGTTTTTCACATTCGAGGCAGGTAAACAGGGTGATGGGGACTCCCCACACTCTCTGGCGGGAGATGCACCAGTCCGGCCTGTTTTCGATAAGACCGTAAATGCGGTCCCGGCCCCAGCCCGGAATCCAGGAAACTTCCTGAATGGCCTTGAGAGCGTTTTTCCTGAGCCCATTCTTTTCCATCGAAATGAACCACTGCTCGGTGGACCGAAAAATCACGGGGTTCTTGCATCGCCAGCAATGAGGGTATTCGTGGGAGAGCGCTTGCTCTTTGAGAAGAGCCCCTGCTTCCCTCAGCTTCTTGTTCACAACGGCATTCGCTTCAAAGACCTGAAGACCTGAGAAGAACTGGACGTCTTTCGTGAAACGGCCCTCGTCGTCCACCGGGGAATAGACGTCCAGACCGTATTGCAGCCCGGTTTCGTAGTCCTCTCTTCCATGACCGGGAGCCGTGTGGACGCATCCTGTCCCTGCCTCCAGGGTCACGTAAGGGGCAAGGACAATCAAGGATTCCCTTTCGTAGAGGGGGTGCCTGGCTTTGAGGTTTTCCAGACGATGGGGGTCCAGTTCCGCCAACACCCGGTAATCCCGGATTCCAAAGGTGTCCATGCAAATGTCCATCAGCCCCTTGGCGAGGATCATGACCTGGTCGTTGCCCGTGTCCACGGCCACGTAGTCGAGATCCGGATGGAGCGCAATGGCGAGATTCGCAGGGAGGGTCCAGGGCGTGGTGGTCCAGATCACCACGAAAACCTTCTTTCCTTTGAGGGCCGGAATTTCTTTTGTGAGATCCGAGATCATCGGGAATTTGACGAAGATGGAAGGGGAGGAATGAGCCTCGTACTCCACTTCCGCCTCTGCCAGAGCGGTCTTGCATGAGATGCACCAGTAAATCGGTTTCTTGCTCTTGTACACGCTGTCGTTAAGATAGAACCTTCCTAATTCCCGGACAATGACGGCCTCGTAAGGGAAAGCCATCGTGAGATAGGGGTTGTCCCATTCCCCGAAAACACCGAGTCGCTTGAATTCGCTCCGCTGAATGTCGATCCATTTCTCCGCGTATTTGCGGCAGGTCTGCCTGACCTCCGCCTGGGACATCCCGATCTTCCTGGATCCCAGTTCAGTGTCCACCTTGTGTTCGATAGGAAGCCCATGACAATCCCAGCCGGGAACGTAGGGGGCGTCAAAACCCGCCATCTGCCTGGATTTGACGATCAGGTCCTTGAGGATCTTGTTAAAGGCCGTCCCCATGTGAATATGGCCGTTGGCATAAGGGGGGCCGTCATGGAGGGTATACCGTTTTCTACCTTTGGAAGACTGGCGTATCCGGTCATAGAGTTTCTCTCTTTCCCATCGCTCGATCATCTCCGGTTCCTTCTTGACCAGATTGGCTTTCATGGGGAAGTCCGTTTTGGGCAAGTTAAGCGTTTCCTTGTAATCCATGAACAAAGCCTCCATCCGCAAAAGTGATGTTTGATTAACAGATTAGCAGAGTCAAGTCAATGATCAGGAACTGCTCGTAGAAGTATTTGAGCCCGGGCCGGGGGGTGTGGTCTCTTTAGAGCGGATGAGTTCTGGTCGGAAGTACGCGGTAAGAAGTAGGTGGC
>Ga0209254_10006611_pt1 | contig 10693 bp, 10 predicted proteins | sample FrelakmetDIP11DI_FD_187148 | JGI IMG/M metagenome (GOLD analysis project Ga0209254, IMG submission 187148) | Freshwater lake sediment microbial communities from the University of Notre Dame, USA, for methane emissions studies - DIP11 DI (SPAdes)... | ecosystem: Environmental > Aquatic >... | reverse complement strand
TTCAGCACCGGCCGGCCGTCGAGCCCGATCATCGTGAGGTTGATCGGCGCGGAGGTTTCCAGGCTGGTGTGGGCCAGCAGCGCGGTGATGAGCTCCTGCTGTTCGATGCGGCTGGTCTTGGGCTCGCACACCAGGCGCACCGCGGCGTCCTTGCTGGACTCGTCGCGCACCCCGTCCAGCACCGCCAGCACGCTGGCCTTGAGCTGGGTCTGCTCCTGCGACAGCGCCTTCTTGCCGGCCTTGACCTTGGGGTTGGTCAGCTCCTCGATCTCTTCGAGCACACGCTGGGTGCTGACGCCCGGCGGCAGTTCGGTGATGACCAGCTGCCACTGGCCACGCGCCAGGTCCTCGATCTTCCAGCGCGCACGGCATTTCAGCGAGCCTCGGCCGGTGCGGTAGGCGTCCGCAATGTCGCCGGCGGTGCTGATGATCTGGCCACCGCCGGGGTAGTCCGGACCGGGCACCAGGGTCAACAGCTCGTCGTCCGGCAGTTTCGGGTTGCGGATCAGCGCGACGCAGGCATCAGCGATTTCGCGCAGGTTGTGGCTGGGGATTTCGGTCGCCAGCCCCACGGCGATGCCGCTGGCACCGTTGAGCAGCGCGAACGGCAGGCGCGCGGGCAGCTGTTTCGGCTCCTCGGTGGATCCGTCGTAGTTGGGCTGGAAATCGACCGTACCTTCGTCGATCTCGTCGAGCAGCAGGCTGGTGATCTTGGCCAGGCGCGCCTCGGTGTAACGCATGGCGGCCGCACCGTCGCCATCGCGGCTGCCGAAGTTGCCCTGGCCGTCGATCAACGGGTAGCGCTGCGAGAAGTCCTGTGCCATGCGCACCAGCGCGTCGTAGGCGGCCTGGTCGCCGTGCGGGTGAAAGCGCCCGAGCACATCGCCCACCACGCGCGCGCATTTGACCGGTTTGGCGCCGGTGTTGCCATTGGCCCCGCCAAAGCCCAGGCCCATGCGCGACATGCTGTACAGGATGCGCCGCTGCACCGGCTTCTGGCCGTCGCACACGTCCGGCAGCGCGCGGCCCTTGACGACGCTCAGGGCGTATTCGAGGTAAGCGCGCTGCGCGTAGGTGGCGAGGTTGAGCGAGTCATCGGACTCGGGCGGGGTGAAGTCGAGCGTGGGTTGGTCGTTCATCGATAAAAGGTGTCACGCGGAGCGGCAGCGACAGGCGTCACCACCGCGGTGGAAGAAGAAACTACACCGGCGCGCCCGATGGCGCCACCGGCAACGGCGACCGGCAGGGTCACACGAATCCGTCCCCCGGCAGGCTGCGGCGCCAGGCTTGCCGGCGGCTTGAGCAAGGCGTAGAGCTGCAACACGGTGCTGACGTAGTTCTGCGTCTCCTTGTAGTTGGGGATGCGGTTTCCAGCGCGCTGCACGGCGCCTTCACCCGCGTTGTAGGCGGCCAGCGCGAGCTCGAGCTGGCCGGGGAACAACTGGATCAGGTAACTCAGGTAGCGCGCCCCGGTGCGAATGTTGGTGGCGGGATCGGCCAGCTTCTGTTCGACCGTGGCCCTTTTGTCGGCCACCACGCCAAAGCGTCCGGCCGTGGCCGGCATCACCTGCATCAGGCCCACCGCGCCCTTGGGCGAGACGGCGCTGGCGTCAAAGCCGGACTCGGTGGCGATCAGCGCCTTGAGAAGTTCGTAATCAATGTTGTGGGTGACGGAAGCTTCACGCAAGACATGCTTGACCGTGCGAAAGCCCGGTGCGACCTCAAAGTACGCGACCAGTCTGGGCTGGTCAGTGGGCACGCTCACGGGCCGGGCCGTGACGCGGGCGGGCACCGCGGGTGCGAGCGCCCCGTCGCGGATCTGCAGCGTGGTGTTGCCGCGGAAAAAAAGCTCGTAGCGGGCATCGACCTGCTCGGCGGCAAAGTGGGACACGCCCTTTTCGTCGATGTAACCCCAGACGTCGGCGCGCGCGGAGAGACTCAAACTTGATAGCAACAAAATACCCATCCACGCTGGATGGAAGCCAAAACAACGCAGAAAACGGGCAAAACGGGCGAAATGCGGCATGCGGCTGTGCTCAGACATCGACTTCCACGCTGTCGCCGTGCATTTCCATCAGCTCGCGGCGGGCCGCAGCCTCGCCCTTGCCCATGAGCTTGGTGATCAGGCTTTCGGTCTGCATGAAGTCCATCGTACCCAGTTGCACCGGCAACAGGCGGCGCGTGTCGGGGTTGAGCGTGGTGTCCCACAACTGTTCCGCGTTCATCTCGCCCAAGCCCTTGAACCGGCTGATGCTCCACGCGCCCTCGCGCACATTTTCCTTGCGCAGCTTGTCCAATATGGCGGTCAATTCGCCTTCGTCAAGGGCATAGGCCTTGGAGGCAGGTTTTTTCCCGCGCGCGGGTGCATCGACGCGAAACAGCGGCGGACGCGCGACAAACACATGGCCGGCCTCGATGAGCTTGGGGAAGTGCCGGAAGAACAGGGTCAGCAGCAGCACCTGGATGTGCGAGCCGTCCACGTCGGCATCGCTCAGGATGCAGACCTTGCCGTAGCGCAGGCCGGACAGGTCAGGTGTGTCGTCGGGTCCGTGGGGGTCGACCCCGATGGCCACGGCGATGTCGTGGATCTCGTTGTTTGCAAACAGGCGGTCGCGCTCGACTTCCCAGGTGTTGAGCACCTTGCCGCGCAGCGGCAGGATGGCCTGGCTTTCCTTGTCGCGGCCCATCTTGGCGCTGCCACCGGCCGAGTCACCTTCGACCAGGAAAACTTCGTTGTGCGCGATGTCCTTGCTTTCGCAGTCCGTCAGCTTGCCCGGCAGCACGGCTACACCCGAGCCCTTGCGCTTTTCGACCTTCTGGCCGGCCTTCTGGCGCGTCTGCGCGGCCTTGATGGCCAATTCGGCCAGCTTCTTGCCGTACTCGACGTGTTCATTGAGCCAGAGTTCCAGCGCGGGACGCACAAAACTGCTGACCAGACGCACCGCGTCGCGCGAGTTCAGGCGTTCCTTGATCTGGCCCTGGAACTGCGGATCCAGCACCTTGGCGCTCAGCACGTACGAGGCCCGGGCAAAAACGTCTTCCGGCAGCAGCTTGACGCCCTTGGGCAGCAGCGAATGCAGTTCGATGAAGCTCTTGACCGCGTTGAAAACGCCATCGCGCAGGCCCAGTTCGTGCGTGCCACCGGCACTGGTGGGAATCAGGTTGACGTAACTTTCGCGCACGGCAGCGCCGTCTTCGGTGAAGGCCAGGCACCAGGCCGCGCCCTCGCCTTCGGCAAAACTGTCGTGCTGGCCGTCGGCGAAGCCTTCGCCTTCGAACAGGGGAATCACAGGGTCACCCGCCAGCGTCTGCATCAGGTAGTCCCGCAGGCCGCCTTTGTAAAGCCAGGTCTGGACCTCTTTGGTCTTTTCAGTCGTCAGCGTCACGCTCACGCCGGGCATCAGCACGGCCTTGCTGCGCAGCAGGTGGGTGAGCTCACCCAGCGGCAAAACCGCCGACTCGAAGTACTTGGCGTCGGGCCAGACGCGCACCGAGGTGCCGCTGCGCCGCTCGCCGGGACCGGCCTCAGTGATGACCAGCGGCTCGATCACGTCGCCGCCCGAGAACACCAGCCGCGCGACCTTGCCTTCGCGGTAGCTGGTGGCCTCCAGCCGTTTGCTCAGGGCATTGGTCACCGAGACGCCCACGCCGTGCAGGCCGCCCGAGAAGCTGTAGGCGCCGCCCTTGCCCTTGTCGAACTTGCCCCCGGCGTGCAGGCGCGTGAACACCAGTTCGATGACTGGCGCCTTCTCTTCAGGGTGCAGGCCGAACGGGATGCCGCGGCCGTCGTCCTCGACGCTGACCGAGCTGTCGGCGTGCAGAGTGACCTTGATCTTCTTGCCGTGGCCGGCCAGCGACTCATCGGCTGCGTTGTCCAGCACTTCCTGGATCACGTGCAGCGGGTTGTCGGTGCGGGTGTACATGCCCGGGCGCTGCTTGACGGGCTCCAGGCCCTTGAGCACACGGATGGACGCTTCGGAGTATTCGGCGGGAGATTTGAGGGCGGGATTCGTTGCCATGGAGGCGAATTGTAGTCGGCTCGCCACCAAAGGCTGTATATATTTACAGCTTAGTTAACGCTCCGCAGCGGCCGTGACTGCGGGAAACCCGCGGATTGGCTACATTTCCCGGATGTCTTCGGCATCAACCCACCTCACGAAACCCCTCTCGATCACCCAGGTTCTGGTCTGTGGTGCCGCGGTCGTCACGCTTTCCATGGGCACTCGCCATGCTTTCGGGCTGTGGTTGCAGCCTGTCACGCAGGCCCAGGGCTGGACCCGGGAAACTTTCGCACTGGCGATTGCCATCCAGAACCTCACCTGGGGAATCGCAGGCATCTTCTCGGGCATGGTGGCCGATCGATTCGGGGCGTTTCGCGTGGTCATTGCCGGCGGCCTGCTCTACGCCGCAGGGCTGGTCGGCATGGCGTTTGCCACCACACCCCTGATGTTCAGCCTGACCGCTGGCCTGATGCTGGGCGTCGCGCAGGCGGGCACCACCTACGCCGTGATCTACGGGGTCATCGGGCGCAACGTGAGTCCGCAGAGGCGCTCCTGGGCCATGGGGGTTGCGGCGGCGGCGGGTTCCTTCGGCCAGTTCCTGATGGTGCCGACGTCAGGCCTGTTGATCAGCAACCTGGGATGGCAACAGGCCTTGGTGGCCTTGGGCGCGATGGCACTGCTGATCGTGCCGCTGGCCTGGGGCCTGCGCGAGCCGGCCTTTGCCGACGGCGGCGTGGTCCACCGCGACCAGTCCATCGTCCAGGCGCTGCGCGAGGCCTTCAAGTACCCGAGTTTCCAGCTGCTGATGGCGGGCTACTTCGTCTGCGGCTTCCAGGTCGTCTTTATCGGCGTGCACATGCCCAGCTACCTGAAGGACAAGGGCCTGTCGCCGCAGGTGGCCAGCTATGCGCTGGCGCTGATCGGCCTGTTCAACGTGTTCGGTACCTACGCGGCGGGGGTGCTGGGGCAAAAGCTCGCGAAACGCCACATCCTGGCCTTCATCTACATCGCCCGCTCGGTGGCCATCACCGCCTTCCTGCTGGCGCCGCTGACGCCCATGAGCGTGTATATCTTCTCCAGCGTCATGGGGCTGCTGTGGCTGTCCACCGTGCCGCCGACCAACGCAGCCGTGGCGCAGATTTTTGGCGTGGCCCATTTTTCGATGCTTGGCGGCTTCGTGTTCTTCAGCCACCAGATCGGCAGCTTCATGGGCGTCTGGCTGGGCGGTGTGCTGTATGACAAGACCGGCAATTACGACATCGTCTGGCTTATCGCCATCGCCCTGGGCATTTTTGCCGCGCTGATCAACCTGCCGGTGAAGGAAACCGCCATCGTGCGGCATCCCCGTGGCGGCCATCATGGCGTCGCCGGCGCAGCGTGACCATGGCGCCTCGATACAAACTCCTGGCGTACGCGATGGCGATTGCCGCGCTGCTGGGCGTTTTCGCGCTCTACACCCGGCCCGAGTTCCTGGTAAACCTGGCGGACCAGCTCTGGAGCTGTTTCTGAGACCTTTTCCAACCTTTTTGGCCCCATTCCATCGTGAGAAGGCCACATACCGCTATGAAAACCATTGTGATTACCGGGGCCTCCGACGGCATTGGCGCCGAACTGGCCCGCCAACTGGCCCGGCGCGACGGCGCCAACTGCGCACTGGTGCTGGCCGCGCGCAACCGCGACGCGCTGGACGCCGTGGCCACGCAATGCCAGGCCTTCGGGGCGCAGACCCTGGTCGTGCCCACCGACGTCGGTGAGCAGGCGCAGTGCCGCGCACTGATCGACGCGGCGGTGCAACGTTTTGGCGGCATCGACGCGCTGGTCAACAACGCCGGTCTTTCAGCGCAGGCGCTGTTCGAGGACGTGCAGGACCTCAGCTGGTACGAAGACCTGATGCGGGTGAACCTGTGGGGCAGCGTCTGGTGCACCCATGCCGCACTGGCGCCCCTGAAAGCCTCGAAAGGCCGCATCGTCGCAGTCTCATCGCTGGCCGGGCTGATCGGCGTGCCGGGGCGCACCGCCTACAGCGCCACCAAGTTCGCCATGACCGGCTTCTTCGAGGCCCTGCGCGCCGAGCTCAAGGGCGCAGGCGTCAGCGTCACCACGGCCTACCCCGGCGTGGTCGCCACCCAGATTCGCTACCGGGGCTACAACGCGGCCGGCCAGGCCGCTGGCGCCAGCGGCCTGAAGGAAGACGATGCGATGAGCGTCGAGGAATGCGCGCGGCTGATCCTTGGGGGCATGGAGCGCCGCCAGCGCGAAGTGGTGATGACGGGCAAGGGCAAGCTCGGGCGCTTCCTCAAGCTGCTGGCACCGGGCCTGGTGGAAAACATGGCGCTGGCGGTGCTCAAGGACGAGGTCAAGCCGAAGTGAACGTCAACCGGCTCCCACCCGCGATGGGGACATCCGCCACAAGTCCTTCTGCGCCCTCCGGCCACGGCAGCGAGCCGCCCTCCGCCTGGGTGGTGCGCTGGTCGCATCTGGTCCCTGCGGGGGGTCGTGTGCTCGATGTCGCGTGCGGCATGGGGCGGCATACGCGCTGGTTTTCAGAACGAAACCACCCTGTATCCAGCGTGGACCGGTCAGAAGACGCTATCGCCTTCATCGCATCCATGACGAAAGGCAAACCCATTGAATCGGTGCTGGCCGACATCGAGAACGGTCCATGGCCCTTTGCCGGCAGGTTATTTGACGCCGTGGTGGTGACAAACTACCTGTGGCGGCCGTTGCTGCCCGTGCTGGTGCGCAGCGTGGCCCCGGGTGGCGTGCTGATCTACGAAACCTTCGCGGCGGGCAACGAGACCGTCGGCAAGCCCTCGCGGCCGGATTTCCTCCTGCAACCGGGCGAATTGCTCAGCGCCTGCACCGGCTTGCAGGTAATTGCCTATGAGAATGGTTTTCTCGACCCCCCGCCACGCTTTGTCCAGCGCATCGCGGCGGTGCGGCCCGCGTCCCTTGAAGGCCTGCGCCGCAACCCGCTTTGAAGCCGCGCGGCCGGCGCCACTCGTTAGAATGCTCGTTTACCGCCACCACACACGGCCATGACATCCACCTATCGCCCCATCACGGGAAGCACGCCAGCCCTGGTCACACCGATGCTCGAAGACGGCAGCGTGGATTATCCGACCCTGCGCAAGCTGATCGACTGGCACATCGCCGAGGGCACTGACGCCATCGGCGTGGTGGGCACCACCGGCGAGTCGCCCACGGTCAACGTCGAGGAGCATTGCGAGATCATCCGCGTGTCGGTCGAGCAGGCCCGGGGCCGCGTGCCCATCATGGCCGGCTGCGGCGCCAATTCCACTGCCGAAGCGATCGAATTGGCGAAGTTCGCCAAGAAGGTCGGCGCCGACTGCCAGCTGCAGGTCGTGCCCTATTACAACAAGCCCACGCAAGAGGGCCAGTACCAGCACTTCAAGGCCATTGCCGAAGCCACGGGCGACCTGCCCGTCATCCTGTACAACGTGCCCGGCCGATCGGTCGCCGATATGGCGCACGACACCGTGTTGCGCCTGGCGCAGGTGAACGGCATCGTCGGCATCAAGGAAGCCACGGGCAACATCGAGCGCGCGCAGTGGCTGATCCGCGAGGTGCCCAAGGGCTTCTCGGTGTATTCAGGCGATGACCCCACCGCCGTCGCCCTGATGCTGTGCGGTGGACAGGGCAACATCAGTGTGACCGCCAACCTGGCGCCGCGCCTGATGCACGAACTTTGCGTGGCCGCGATGGCCGGCGACGTGCGCCGGGCCATGGAGATCCAGTTCAGGCTGATGCCGGTGCACAAGCACCTGTTCGTCGAGGCCAACCCGATCCCCGTGAAATGGGCGATGGCTCGCCTGGGCCTGTGCGGCGGTACGTTGCGCCTGCCAATGACGCGGCTCTCCTCCCAGTTTGAACCTGTGGTCGAAGCGGCGCTGCGCGCCAGCGGCCTGCTATGAATCCGATGAGAACCCCGAGGAACATGTCCGTGAAGCAATTTGCAATACTGGGCCGCCGGCTCGCCTGGACGGGTGTGCTGGCGGCACTTTCGGCCTGCTCCATGCTGGAAAGCGACAAGGTCGACTACAAGAGTGCCGGTACGGCGCCGACCCTGGAAGTTCCGCCAGACCTGACCAAGCTGTCGACTGAATCGCGCTACAAGGCAGCAGGCGGCCCCGTCACAGCCAGCGGCTATGCGGGGGCGCAGGCTGCCGCACCAACCAACGTGGTGGCGCCTGCGGCAGTGGGTGACATTCGCATCGAGCGGACCGGAAACCAGCGCTGGCTCGTCGTCGACCGGCCCCCCGAGAAGCTCTGGGACCCGGTGCGCGATTTCTGGCTGGAAAGCGGGTTTCTGCTGACGATTGACAAGCCGGACATCGGCATCATGGAAACCGACTGGGCAGAAAACCGCGCCAAGATCCCTCAGGACATCATCCGAAGCACACTCGGCAAGGTGATGGAGGGTGCGTTCTCCACCGCGGAACGCGACAAGTTCCGCATCCGCATGGAGCGACTGCCCTCGGGTTCGACCGAAATTTTCGTCAGCCACCGCGCGATGATCGAGGTGTATGACTCGGCGACCAAGGAACGCACAGTCTGGCAGCCCAAAGCCGCCGATCCCGAGCTCGAGGCCGAGTTCCTGCGCCGCCTCATGATCAAGCTGGGCGTCACGCAGGAGCAGGCCAAGACCCTGGTTGCGGCCGGCGCGAGCAAGCCAACGGCCCGCCTGACCACGGTCAACAACTTCCCCGTTGTGCAGATCGATGACAGTTTCGACCGGGCGTGGCGTCGTGTGGGGCTCGCAATGGACCGGACCGGTTTCACCGTGGAGGACCGAGATCGCGCCCAGGGCATCTACTTTGTCCGCTATGTCGAGCCGAATACCGCCAAGGAGCCCGGCTTCATCGGCAAGCTGTTTGGCGCAACAGCCAAGGAAGCACCACCGCTCAAGTACCGGATTGCGGTGCGGGGCGTGGGGGATACGACGTCGGTCTCGGTGCTCACGGCCACCAACGAGCCGGACGCATCGGACAACGCCAAGCGCATCCTGCAGGTGATCGTCGACGATCTGAAGTAAGCGCCACGCTCGCATGTTGCGCTTCCGAAGTCTGGGCAGCGGCAGCTCGGGCAACGCCACGGTCGTGGAGACGCATCGCGCAAGCCGCGTCACGCGCCTGCTGGTGGATTGCGGACTGGGCATCCGGGCACTGGAACGCCGCCTTGCCCAGGCCAGCCTGGGCACCGGCGACATCGATGCGATCTTCATCACGCACGAACACAGTGACCACGTGGGTTGCGCCAGGGCGCTTGCCTTGCGCGAACGCATCCCGGTCTGGATGAGCCACGGCACCTGGCTGGGCCAAGGTGCTCCGGATTTCGATGGGCTGCTCAACACCGCCCGACATGCACAGCCCATCGAGATCGGCGACCTGCACGTGGACCCGTTCGCCGTTCCCCATGATGCGCGCGAGCCGCTGCAACTGACCTGCACTGACGGCGCGACGCGCCTGGGCGTGCTCACGGACCTCGGCCACGCGCCCATGGATGTCCTGCAAGTCCTGGCGAATTGCAACGCCCTGCTTCTGGAGAGCAACCATGACCCGGATCTGCTGGCCGGATCAAGCTATCCGCCTTTTCTCAAGCGCCGTGTCGGCGGTTCGCACGGTCATCTTGCCAATTCACAGGCCGCCGCCATCCTGCAAGCCGTTCGTCATGACCGCCTGAACCACGTCGTGGCTGCGCATCTCAGTGCCAGGAACAACCGTCCGGCGCTGGCACGCGCCGCGCTGGCCGCTGCGCTCGACCGGGCCGATGAGGATATCTTCGTGGCCGATGCCGTACTGGGCACGGATTGGGTGACGGTCTGAAAAGCGTTCACCCATGAAAAAAGCCACCTTGCGGTGGCTTTTTTCGGCAATCGCGCAGCGATTACTTCTTCATCGCAGAGGCAGCAGCGGCGGCAGCCTTGGCAGCTTCGCCAGCGGCATCCGCAGCGCCCTTGGCGGCGTCAGCGGCTGCGGGAGCAGCGGCAGCAGCGCCGGAAGCCACGGCAGCAGCGCCGGAGGCGACGGCAGCAGCGCCGGAAGCCACGGCAGCAGCAGCTTCAGCAGCCGGGGCAGCCGGGGCAGCAGCGGGTGCCGGTGCGGCAACAGGCTTGGCTTCTTCTTTTTTGCCACAAGCGGCCAGCGCAGCGGCAGCAATCACGGTCGCCAGAATGAGGGAGTTTTTCATTTCAAAGTTCCTTAGAGGATTAGACAAAAACAATTTCCGGAAATTGTCAGGGCGACTTCGGGAACCGCCATGACTGAGAGAAAGCACTCGAGCTCTTTCCGCTCAGCCATCAATTATAGCCTGACGAAACTGCAATACTTACAAACCCTGACATGATTTTGGAGCCCACATGCCGATTACAGGCCCAGCGTCGTGGCCGGAAACCCTGCCGAACTCTGGCGCAGCCATTCCTCAAGCGATTCCCGCAGTGCCAGCCGCCGCTCGGGAAGCTGCGTGCAGACTCCGTTGCTTCGCTCCGGATCAATCCGATGCAGGATCCAGCCGGAAGTCCACAACGCGCTGGGAAGAACAAGCGGGTCCGCTGTTGCGCAGCGGCGACAGTCAATGATGTGGGCCCAGGTTCTCCGCCAGGTCACAAAGCGCGGATGGGTCCGCACAAGTTCGTCGTAGGTCTTGGCCAGCATCACCAGCTTGTCGTCGAC
>Ga0209254_10006610_pt1 | contig 10693 bp, 10 predicted proteins | sample FrelakmetDIP11DI_FD_187148 | JGI IMG/M metagenome (GOLD analysis project Ga0209254, IMG submission 187148) | Freshwater lake sediment microbial communities from the University of Notre Dame, USA, for methane emissions studies - DIP11 DI (SPAdes)... | ecosystem: Environmental > Aquatic >... | reverse complement strand
CTCAGGATGTTAGGGGACCATAAAGGCAGCCTGTGCTCCTCGAATAAAGCATTGCGCAGGTATGTCACGTTTGGATAATGTGCCAGGGTGAGATCGGAGAATCTTGTGTCTGAGGCCGGATATGGAAATTTCAATAATCCCGGAAATAACAAGAACAAAGGAGCCAGGAAAAGCAAACCTGCTAATAGTCTGGAAATGACAGGCAAAGTAAAATAATGCCGGTTGGGATCAGATTTTGCTTTACCTGAGATATTCATACACTTCAACATCGCCACTTGAATAAACTAAAGATAGAGCGTCAAGCTCAGGAAGCTTGCCCAGTTGACGCTCGCGAAGGCCCAGGAAGACATAATCCACCTGCCGTTGAGACAAGAAGTCTGTGTAGTATTGCTCATTTTCCTCCATTCCCTGGAAGAATCGAGTAACAGCCCTTTTCTCTTCTTCAGCATTCACTGTTTCGTATGGATGACCATATATCACTCGCCTACCGGTCCAGGCAGGAATGTACAATCCAGTCTCTGGAGAGGCTAAGATCAATGCCCTGGAGGCCGTGTTCTCTTCGATCCATTTGAATGCCTGAGCTTCTCCACTCGTCAAGTAAAATCGCGGATCGTGTGTCTGCACACCATATTGGCCGATCAGGAGCACTAATATGACCGATGGAATAGAAAGTAGGAGGACCACCTTTCCAAGAATCCTTCCAAACCTGGGTTTCAAGGAAACGAACCATGCAATGCCAAAACCTGCCAAGATCGTAATGGGTAAAAACAGACCTAACATGAATCGACGCTGCAAACCAAAAGGTAGATAAATTAATAAAATGCCTGCAACAGCCCAGACAATTAGCAGAAGCAAGCGCCTATCGGATTTGGGAAACAAGATGATGCCACCAACAATAGCCATAATTAAGGCAGGTGAGAAAGACAGCATTAAATCCCACGGTGGAGGAGAAGAAGTCAGGTTCTGAGCATTCCAACCTGCAAGTACCGGATCAGTATTCACTACCCACAAATAATAAAGGAGCCAGGGGATACCAAAAAGGGCAACCAATCCCCAACGCTGTGAGATTTTGTTAAGCCAGCGAAATTCTATTTTAGTTTCTGCATGATGTCGCTGTTGAATGCTCTTCCCCAATTCCACAATTAACAATCCACCGAGTATCACTAATACCACGATCACTCCAAATGGAGAAACAATCGCCAGGAGCAGAGAGAGCAAACCGATCAACAAACTCGAAGCTAACCGGTGACGGTTAGATCGGGGCTCGCCGTGTTTATCAATTTCCATTGGGAAGGTCAGTAGGCTCAACAGCAAAGCCAGCCCCAATACAAAGTGAGGGTTAGTGTAAGCCGAGAGAAATGGATATGCTTCCGAAATCCAGAGGTCAGAAGTGACTTTCCCAAAAGGGAAAGCCAACCAGCCCATGCCCAATCCCAATAACGCCAGAGCTATGACCAGTTCAACATTAATTTTTGGTGATTCTCGGAAAATGGTTGGGGAAGACACTTCTGAATATCTAGATTCCTCTCTAAGATTATCTATTTGACCGTCTAGACAGGGCTTCCAAAAGAACATCCTCAAAAAGCGCCATAAAGACCATACTAAGATTATTGCGGATGCAAGTCGAGCCAGATGAAACACCACTAATAACGGCAGGTGAGTCAGTCTGGCTAAGTGCCCAAGGAAGAGATAGAAGAGGAACAGATAAGCCCCTTCCCCGGGTTGAGCAGTATATGGTAAAGTGAAGCGCCAATCTCCTCGCCACCCCTGATACATCTTAGCCAAATACGAATTTCCATCGAGTGGATTGAGCAAGAATCCCCCAAACTCCCAATTCATACCGCCCGCCAAATCCGCCACCAGGAAGGGGAGTGAGATGAGCAGGAAGAACAAGATTACGGCAAGGATAGCGCGGACTGGCATCAGGTAACTATACAACCTCAATTGTAGTGTGTCAAGAAAACTCAATTTGGATTATATCCAACCTCTTGTCTTATATGTCATCCACCTCTATAATCAAAGAACTATTAACGATGAGCCGACCCTTCAAACTTTTCCGTTTGCAACAGATAGATAGCCAATTAGACTGGACCTACAATCGCCTGCAGGAGATCAAAGTTGCCCTTGGAGAGGACACTGCTCTTCAGAAAGCAATCTCCAGGGCGGAAGAGGCAAAAGAGGGACTAGAGCAGGCTCGTAAAGCTTTAAAGCGAGCAGAGGAAAATACCCAACAGCATCGCCTGAAGATCGAACAATGCGAATCCACTTTGTATGGGGGAAAAATGCACAATCCAAAGGAACTTAAGGACTTGGAGAACGAAGTCGAAGCGCTCAAACGATTTCTTCTCATCTTAGAAGACCGGCAGCTAGAATCCATGATGATGGAGGAGGATGCTGATTCAAACAACCAAAAGGTGTCCGATCAACTGGATGAAATACACCAGCAGTTCCAACTTCGATCGAAAGAACTAATCCAGGAGAGGGATAGACTGGATAAAGAAGTGGTCCGATTAGAGGAAGAGCGAAGAGTTTCCGCAGCTTCTGTACAATCCGATGACCTGGATTTATACACCCAACTACGGCAAAAACGCCGTGGTTTGGCAGTCACGAAAGTAGTTGATAAGGCCTGTTCAGCATGTGGGTCTACTCTTAATGCTACATTGCTGCACATGGCGCATTCTCCCAATCAAATCCTCCTCTGTGACACCTGTGGGCGAATTCTCTATACCGGGTAAATATGGGTTCTCCACCGCGCGATCCAAATTTCCTCACAAGTTTTGATCAAATCTCATATTTGCTTGGTCTGTTAACTGGCGCATTGCTTACGTGGTTGCTTGGCAAGCTAGGCCCGCTGTTGACTCGTGCTTTTACTGCCATTAAGAAACAAAGCCAAATCTCTCGCCAGGCAAGAAGATTGGGAGACGAAATCCGTTTGGCAAACGATATTCTGCGTGTATCCCAATCCTGGCACCTCGCTTCTCAATTGTTCTCATTGGATGAAATAGTCATACCACCCCGCGTCCTGGCGCCTCCTATTCCTCCAATGGCGTTCGAACCTCCACCCAGTGAAGATATAACTGATTGGGCGATTCCTTACCTTAACGACTGGCCTGAACTTGCCTCATATTATGGAGCGCCTTCATTAAGTCTCGCAGAAGCTTTATCAGGGAATGCGAATCTCATCGTGACTGGACAACCTGGGGCTGGAAAAACTGTGGCTCTGGTTCATTTAGCGACTCAAATCATCCGGAGAGAATCCCTTCCCAACAATTTATTCAATCTAAACCCTCTATTACTCCATGTAGCAAATCTAAGCCCGACTTATAAGCTGCCTGAGCTTGAGGAGAATCAACTCGAACCCTTTGATGTTCTGCTAAAAGCAGTATCAGGTCTGGCGACTTCAATCTCCAAGAAACACCTGCCAGGCTTCTTGCGTACAATCCTGAAACAAGGAAGAGCTGTCTTAATTCTCGATGGCTTAGATGAGCTTCCTCCTAGCCTGGTATTGGAAATTTCCGAATTTCTTTCGAGGCTTATCGAGCAGTTTCCTGACTTACGGATTGTGGTCGCTGCTTCACCAGATAATCTTGGTGGACTGCTTTCTTTAGGTTTCCAACCCCTTCCTTTAGTAAGTTGGAGTAAGGATCAGACTGCAACTTTTATCCATCGTTGGAGTCATCTTTGGAAACGTTACATAGAAGCACCCGATTCATCAGGGCCATCGCTCTCCGACCCTTTGTTACTGATTGGGTGGCTTACCAACACCTCCTTCAACCTTTCTCCCCTAGAGCTCACTTTGAAAGTCTGGGCGGCATTCGCCGGAGACTCTCTCGGACCAAGCCTGATCGCTACCATCGAATCCTACATTCGCCGTATGACTGCAAAGCAACCGGAAAAGAATCGACTTGCTATTGAACAGCTGGCTTCTCAAATTGTCCTGGCAACCCAGCCAATTATCGATATTGAATCTGCCGAGAAATGGTTGGGGGGCACAGAGATGGTAGATTTGGAAAATGTTACCTCTTCAGAACAGGATGAATCTCCCGTAGAAGAACCAACTGCAAGTCAATCTACTGTTCGAGCGCGGGGCGCTTTGCCATCCCTGGTTGAAAGTAATTTGATCACCCTTCACGCCTCAAACTATCTCACAATGGTTCATCCTGTAATAACAGGCTACCTTGCAAGTCGCGGGCTTTCCTCAAGCAGCGCCATGAATCAGCTCATCAGTCAACCGGAGTGGACAGGAAAATTAATCGCACTACGCTTCCTGGTGGTTATGAATCCAAACTCTCCCTGGATTGGCAAGATGATCAAGGAAGAAGAGGTTGATCCCCTTTTATCAGGATTGTTCAGAGTATCTCGATGGTTGCAAGGTGCACCTGAAGGATCACCATGGATCTCTGGTGTTCTTGGAAAACTGGCAGATTACCTCCAACAGGATTCTGTTTCAATGAACATCAGGGGGCGGGCCTTATGCGCTTTGTTGCTATCAGGAAATCCTTCTCTGCCAGAACTATTACACCGAATGCTGATCTCACCATTTGTACAATCTCGTCAGCTGGCAGCCCTAGGATGTGGTTTCATGCGAGACACAAAATCTGTAGCTGAGATAAATAAATTGATCACCGATCCCTCACCGGGAGTAAACCGTTCAGCAATCCTCGCTCTAGTGGCTATTGGAAAAAAGGAAGGCCTGGACGTGGTAGCATACACCTTGATACATGGCGACGAAAGTCTTTGTCGGTCAGTGGCAGAAGCCCTCTCGAACCATCCCGAAGAAGGTTTTCCAACCCTCGAAGAGGGCAGCACCTTCGAGAATCCTGCAGTCCGGAAAGCCGTGGTGTTTGGTCTTGGACGCGTAGGGAAAATACCTCACAAACGGAATTGGGCAATCGAAATTCTAGAAAAAATGCGCACTGAAGATTCGCAGTGGTTGGTGCAAGACGCTGCTACCCAAATGTTGCAGACACTTCGAGGATCTGATCCACGTTTACCCAAATCCCTTCCCCTTTTCCATAATATGTCTTGGTTGATATCATTCTCCGCTGAAAGAAGTATGGGTGTTCCTCCGGGCAAGCCAGCACATGAAATGCTTTACCGATCATTAAAAGACGGAAACGAAGACCAATGTCTGGCTGCTCTCTATAGCCTTAGTCAATACGGAGATGAAGGAGCGATTCTCCCCTTGTATCAAACTTACTTCACGAGCAGGGGAGAAGTTCGTGATTATGCATTCAACGCTATGTGGAATCTGGCAGCCTCTGGGGTGAACTTACCCCCTCCCATCCAATACGGATTGAGGTAATTTCCTCTTATAAGTTATCTAGCGTGTCTTTTCTAAAATACGCGCTTGGGCAGTCTCAGCGTCCAAGTCGAGTACTGAGATCAATTTTTCTCGACCTTTCTCACCCGCGATAATTTCAATCTTAGAGCGTGGTATTTCAAGCACTTCCGAAAGGAATTCAATCAATGCCTGGTTTGCTCGCCCTTCTACTGGCGAGGCAGTTAACCTTATCTTGATCGTGCCATCCTCTAAAATCCCAGCTATCTCGTTCTTACTAGACCGAGGGACGACTCGCACTGCTAGAGCAGCGCCTTTCTTGCCATCATGAAGACGAAAATCTTTCTTGCTCACTAACCTTTACCTTTCGATTCGAGAAAATTTCTCCATTTGATGAAGAGGTGCTTCAGATTATCGATCTCAACAACCAGTTGACCACCGAATCCAGTATTTGGAGCAGGATAATTAAGATTAACGGGCTAAAATCCAAACCTCCCAGAGGCGGGACCACTCGGCGAATAGGCGCAAGAAAAGGATTGACTAATCGATCAAGAAATCTCCTTACTGGATTGTATGGATCGACAAAGAACGAAAGGATTGCCTGGACTAAGACAACCAGAACACACAATTGAAAAAACCGATGTACGATTTGGATCAGGATCAACATAAGATTATTCCACAGGATTTCTATGAATATTATCCGAGCTGGCCAGGTCTGGTACCCAGAATTGCGGTCCCTATCCTGACGAAAGTGGCACCCTCTTGAACTGCAACTTCGAAATCATCGCTCATTCCCATCGAGAGCTCATGCCAGCTAGATTGAGGGAAATGTTGCTCAAAGAAAGACTGCAGGCGACGCAACCGCTGGAAATACGGACGAGCCTGTTCTGGATTTGAGGAGAAAGGCGCCATGGTCATCAGACCCCGTACTTCAATATTGGGAAGCCCAACAACTCCCTCAACCTCAGGCAACAGCTCGTGCCATGCATTTTCCTCCCAGGCTGCCCACCCAAACTTTGTTTGCTCACCGCTGACATTGCACTCCAATAGTACGGGAAGCCTATAAACTAACTCACCCGAGAAAATGTTAAGTCGATTTGCCAGTTTGCGACTATCCAACGAATGCACCCATTGGTAGTTCTCGCATACAATGGGCGCCTTCCGACTCTGGATATGCCCAATCATATGCCAATTTAGACCATTTACCCCAGAATATGCCTTGATTTTCCGGAGCCCTTCTTCAGCATAATTTTCACCAAAGGTTCTCAATCCAGCTGCAATTGCCCAACCTACAGTATCGACAGGATGACCCTTGGTAACCACAACTAATTTGATTTCCTTCGGATCACGTCCCGCCGAACTGGCAGCCCTCTCTATCCGCTCGAGGACACGCTGAACATTAACAAGAATCTGATCCTTTCCTGTTGTATCCACTTTTAATCTCGCATTGCCATTATCACACCAAATCGACCAGTGTGACCTTTTTCAGCCCGGTGTGAATACCAATCCTCGACGTTACAGGCTGTGCAAATGCCGGAAGCCTCGATAATCTGAACACCAGCTTGTCGAAGTACCAGAATATTCGCATTCCACAAATCGAATTTTACATTAGATTTTACACCACTCTCGTCTGATGAGAATAAGAGCTGCTCGGCATCAGAACCGAAAGTCTGGCGAACTCGCTGAACAACCTCTGATCCCACCTGGTAGTGATCTGGTCCGATTGATGGACCTATTCCTGCGAGTATATCTTTCGGCTTGGAGCCATAACTGGTCTGCATTTTCTTAATTGCATGAGCGGCCACTAATTGGACTGTACCCAGCCAACCTGCATGCACCAATCCGATCACATGACAGATTGGATCATATAGAAATATGGGTACACAATCTGCAAACCTCATAAACAAGGTAATCCCAGATTGATCCGTCAGGATCGCATCAGCTTTCACGTGCGGAGCACCTGCAGGGTGTGGATCACTTGTACACACTACCTCAGATCCATGCACTTGCCATACATCGTATAGGCTATTGAAGGGTCGTTCCATAGCGGAAAAAGTTCGTCGTCGATTTTCCAACACCCGGTCTGCATCATCCCCCACTGTACCACCAACATTTAAAGAAGCCCAAGGTTCTGGACTTACACCCCCTCTTCGGGTGATAGCGGCATTCGTCACACCTGCTTTTGTGTAAGATTCAAAGCTGAAATAACGGATCGAACCGGTTTGGTGAAAGGGCATGAGTTAAATGATTGACAGACCTTCAGATCATTGATGGCAATTCTCACTAAGATTTTTCAAATTTGAGATTCTTGGTCTTCTGACTACCCAGGTTTTGAAGTTTATGCTCCATGTACGTTCGAGTATCAGCCATACTCTCTTCAACCATGGGATAACCAAACCAGGCAGTAAAGAAACCAAACAAAAAACCTGTTAGCAGTCGAAACACAGGAGTGCTCTCGCGATAAGGTAATAATGAAAATGGGGGTTGGCTGATTAACTGACTAAGCCCGTCCAATGCAATTGGAGCAATGCCAAAGATAATCCAGACATACCAACGGATTCCAGGTATCCGTCGATTGGTTAGGGCAAATAACAATCCAAACATAAGTATCCCACCATAGATAGCCAGGTCCCGCTGACACAAAGCAACCTTAAAACCCACTCTTTCGTTTCCAACAAAGGTTCTTGCAGCAAGGAGAGCCGCGGAGTCGTTTCCCTCTTCGCGTCCCGTAGCCTGGTTCCACGTCAAAATGTCTTTCACCCCTGCCTCTGCCCTTGGATAAAAAGGTTGTTCACCAAACAAAAACAAAGAGCGATAAGCCAGCTGATGGCAAACGATGCTAAAACTGCGGTAAATGATATTGGCTGGACCTATTGCCCCAAGCTTCATAAACACAGGCGCAAGAAATGAAAATCCCAAATATACAATAACCAGAGTATTAAACAAAGCCACATAATGCCTGGAAAGCCAATAAACAAGACTATCAGCAAAAGTCCAGGCTCCACCTTGACGGACCTCCTCCAACGCCGGTGAGTTCTCAATCATCTCAATGTGGCGTTCTCTATCTTGGGAGGCATTTAAGGTCATCTGCAGTTCTTGCCGGGTTATCGGAGCCTTTAATCGATAGGGTCCTACCTGTACCACTGGTAATTCAAAGCCAAATTCTTTATTTAATTTGGGTTCGCTTTCAACGTCGATGACTTCCAGACTATGAGGAATGGTCAACCCTAGAAAATTTAGATCTTCCAAGACTTGCTCACAAAGCTGACAATCTTCTCGAATATAGACTGTCACAACGATCATTCAATAACCCCAATTGTGCCCAGGTAAAATTTCAACTGCTCCTCGCCCATATAGCCAAAATGACGCGCCCGAACCATGCCGGTTTCATCAATAAAATAGGAGGTGGGCATGATCATCACCTGATATAAAGCAGAGACCTCTGCCTTCTCATCCATTAGTATCTGGTAGGTAAACTTCATCTTGTCGACAAACTCTTTCACTACTTCGACAGATTCCTCTTCATCCAGACCCAATACAACCATTTCTGGATGCTTCGTTTGATATTTCTGCAGAGCTGGCATTTCTCGAACGCAAGGTCCACACCAGGTTGCCCAAAAATTGATCACAACTGGCTTCCCTTTTAGATCAGAGAGTTTGATGGTTTCCCCTGTGATAGTCTGTAATGAGAAGTCTGGAGCAGGTGATTCAATAGCGATACCGGCACCCATCGCTCCTGGATCCATCAATCCACTTGGAACAAAAGGCAAATTACCAGTAAAGAATAAACCGAGAACCCCCAATAAGATCAGGCACACTACTACCCAGACCACAATTACCGCTGTCAAGAGCCTATTGCGTTTCGGACGAGTCTTAGACACAAAAACCTCCTTATATACAACACCTAATTGAATCTCTAAGTTCCACTCCAGATAAAACCTTACAATATCATCTGGTGTGAATCCCAGCAATGTTTTTCGTTGTTCAATAATAAAAAATACTCACCTATAAGCTGCTATGGGACGATGGTATCACGCCTTGTTTCTTTATTCAGATTGAATGGGTTTGAGCAACCAGGCCATTGGTAGAGCAACCGGCAAGAAAGTAATCCCAAACAGCCACCAGGTGAAGAAATTTCTGCCTTTACTCTTGGCAATAAATGCGGGTAATAATCCCAGCAAGACCAATCCAATAAATATCACCAGTAATGTCTGGCCAAGAACTAATTCGTCGTAAGAACCGTAGAAAGTTGCGCCGAATTGAGCAATCTTTTCAAAGCGACCCGTCAGTAGCATCACGCCAACGATTATCAACAAGACACCCATCCCAACTTCCACGTAATGCATCAACTTTCCATAGCGCTTCAAAGCCGTGGTCACCAACCCAATCTCCACCGAAGCTACCAGGAAAGGAATGGCTAATCCCATAGAATATACGGTCAACAAGGATATTCCCTGCGAGATCGAGCCTTCGTTTAATGCAATCATGAGAATGGCGCCTAAAATTGGACCAACACATGGAGACCATCCAGCAGAGAAGAAAATCCCCATTAAGAAAGATGCCAGATACCCTTGCCTCTGATTCGGGGTGGATTGAGGTCGTAAATCATACTCCAGGAAAGGGATTCGGAACAACCCAGTCATGTGTATACCGAATATGATCACTACAACGCCGCCGATGCGTGCTAACCAGATTCGCATATCGTAAAGCAATCCACCTAAGACTGAAGTCGCTGCACCAAGCATAATGAAAACCAGGCTGAACCCCAATACAAATGCAATGCCATGGCTTAATGTTAACCAGGGATGTGCCTTACCATCTCGTGCAGAAGCTGCAGAGCGTCCACCCAGGTACCCAACGTAGGCTGGGACTAGTGCAAACACACAAGGTGAGAAGAATGAAGCTAATCCAGCAAGAAATGCCAAGCCATAACTGATATCTGAAAACACCATCTTTTTGCATATCTCCTGTATTTCAATCGCGAGAACGTATGTTTACCATCGGGCAATTTTGACTAATAAAAATGTAATTTCCGAAGAAATCTAGCTCGCAAGAACCATGACCCTGGTGCTTCCCTGCCCAGATACGGTAATATCACCGATTTTGGGAGGAACTTCTGGCGCCGTCCAACGGAAAACCCACTGGGCATCATCTGGTAGAGCATTTACACATCCGTGAGACATGGGTACACCAAAACTGTTGTGCCAGAATGTAGAATGGATCGCCATGCCTTTACTTGCAAACAAAGTGGTCCATCCAATCCCTGGAAGGTCATAGCCACCACCAGTGGTTCCACCAGTCATATGCACCGAGACCAGCTTTCGCCAGATGGTGTGCTTTCCAGGTGGTGTGGCCCACTTTCCACCAGGAGCGTCATTGGATTGAGCCGTATCTTTCGATGCAATATTTGGG
>Ga0209254_10006609_pt1 | contig 10693 bp, 9 predicted proteins | sample FrelakmetDIP11DI_FD_187148 | JGI IMG/M metagenome (GOLD analysis project Ga0209254, IMG submission 187148) | Freshwater lake sediment microbial communities from the University of Notre Dame, USA, for methane emissions studies - DIP11 DI (SPAdes)... | ecosystem: Environmental > Aquatic >... | reverse complement strand
TGGTCCCTTTAAGTCGCTTTCGTCTGGGACGACTGTTAACTTCAAACTTCACAGCGCGGGCGGCATGGACTACCTAAAGCTTGCTGAGCTGGATTAAAACTGGCCCTTTCCCCCCTTTTTTTTTATTTTCATATACGAATCTGGAGGTTGAAAAAACAAATGGAAATACTCGATAAACTGTTGAAGAAGAAAAATGTCGAAGAGGTAGTAGATGTAGGTATTCAAACCAAGAAGCCTGAGCCGACCTACCAGATACTAGATGAATATTATATTAAAGAACCCTATTCAAAGATAAATATAGTCAAGTCTCCCGAGTTGGGTGAGGGATTATACTATTATTCAATCGAGGATCCCCTAAGCCCATCTGAGAATGATACTTATCAAAAATTAATGAAGATTTTGAGTAAAGAACTCGAACCACCAACAGAAGAAGGAGTCTCCCCCATTCAGTATGTGCTAGAACAGTCGAAAATATTAGTGAAAAAGTACGAGCGCTCAATGGGGAAATTCGACGAGACTACCTGGAGCAAGATTTACTATTATGTGGTTCGAGACCTCGCGGGGTATGGCCCACTCGATGCAATAATGTATGACCCAGAGATCGAGGACATCAGTTGTAACGGAGTAAACGCCCCATTATATGTCTGGCATCGCAAGTGGGAGAGCATACCGACAAATCTCACATTCACTGATGGGCAAACGCTCAACGACTTCATCGTAAAGCTTGCCCATAAGAGCACCAAGCATATTTCAAGTGCTCAACCCCTCCTCGACGGGATGTTGCCTGAGAAACATCGACTTGCGGCAACATTCATGAAGGAGGTTTCAACGAAGGGAAGCACCTTTACCATAAGAAAGTTCCGAGAAGTTCCCCTAAGTATAATAGATCTCATTAAAATCGGAACTTTAAACGAAAAGGTCGCCGCATACTTCTGGATGATACTCGAATATAAGATGAGTTTCATGATTTTAGGAGGTACCGGTTCAGGAAAGACAACTCTGTTAAACGCAATACTAAGCCTCATGTCAGGAAACGATAAAATACTGACTGTCGAAGAGGTCCCTGAGTTGCGTCCCCCCGTAAAGAATTGGACTCAGCTCAACACTAGGCAAAGTTTCCAAGTCGGGAATGAGGCCTCAAAAAATATTACATTATTTGATTTAATCAAGGTGAGTCTTAGGTATAGACCAGATTATCTCGTTGTTGGCGAGGTTAGAGGTGAGGAGTCCTATACCCTCTTCCAGGCTCTAGCAACAGGCCACGGTGGGCTGTGTACGATGCACGCTGATAGCCTTGATAGCGCGGTTAAACGACTCACCTCTCCCCCAATGAACGTTGCAGAAGTTTATATACCTTTGATGAATAGCGCAGTTCACGTTCAGCGTGTAAAACTTCCTAATGACGAGGGTGGAATAAGATTTGGAAGGAGATTAAGAACCGTTTGGGAGATACAAGAATTTGGAGTATATAAGGAAATTATAAAGTGGGATCCAAGCACAGACTCTTTCAATACCAAACTGGAGAACAGTCTATTACTTAAAAAAATTGCTCAAACGAGCGGAATGCCTCTTGAGGCAATAATACAGGAACTTGAAATAAGGGAAGCATACATCAAGTATATGGTAGATAATAATTTACATGAACAAAGAGAAGTAACCGAGAAAATACTAACTTACTATTGTGAAGAAGAAGTTAAAACGTGTGGAACAAATCCGCAACAAGCTAAAAACGAGAATATCTTAAATCAAACAACAGACCAAGGAATGGAAGTTATATCCGACTCTAAATAATAAGGTGATTAAATGATTTTTCGGGATCTATGCTATGAAAAATTCTCTTGGATGGGGGCTTTCCTATCCAAGTTATTCAAAACAACCGAGGACGATCTCGATGCTGCAAATATGCGGGTTCACCCAGAAATTTATTTTAGTGTAATAGGATTTTTTGCATTATCCACTCTAATTATACCTCTAATATTGACGTCAATTTATTTACTAGGAAAATGGTTAACTATATTCCCTGGTGAAGGACAGTGGCTTTTTTTTATTCCACTTTCACTTTTATTACCGTTAGCTATAATATTTATCGGTATAATTATACCAAAGACTGCAGCATCAAATAGAATTACTGGTTTACAGAGTGAAATTCCATATGCGTCAATGTATATAAGTGTAATGGCCAGCGGAGGCCTATCACCTTATGATAGTTTAATGAGATTAGGTCATATGGGATTACTACCTAATATGCAAAGTGAGGTTGAAAGAATACAGACTATCGCAAACTCTAAGGGTCTAGATCCAGTTTCTGCAATGGAAACTGCTGCTAAAAAAATTAGTGTAAATGATTATAAAGAACTACTGCTCGGGTACGCATCTACAATAAGGACCGGCGGTGACACAAACCACTATCTCTATAATCAGACCGAGAACATGTTTAAAAACCTCTCCTCACGGGTAAAAGCAATCGGCGAAAATATGGGTATGTTAATGGAGACCTATACTATCATTGGCATACTCGGTGTATTAGGTATCTTTCTAATATTCGTCATTGGTATAAGCCTACCTCAAGCAGGGATGAATGTCTCGCAGGGTACATTCTTCCTTTTTTCCTTTATTTTTATGCCATTTCTTTCCTTAGTATTTATCTATGCTGCAGATACAATGCAGATAAGCTATCCTATCTCAAATTTTAGAACATACGTACCGTTCTTAGCTGCACTACCGATAGGTGGTTTACTTGCCACTCAGATAGTATTACCATTTTTTGATAAAAGCTTCCTTGTATTATACCCAGCCTATGATTTAGTCATACAGATCCGAAAACTTCTCGGATTTGCAGAGGGGACAGAGCCTGCGATTGGTTTAGCAATGGTATTGATAATCATAGCAATACCTGGTGTAATTTCAGATTCGCTGTATATGGGTAGAGATCTCAGCACGCAAGATGGGGTTACCGTATTTCTGAGAGACCTCGTAGAAACTCGTAAGAGCGGACTATCCCCTGAGAGATGCTTTGACGTTCTTAGTGATCGTGACTACAAAGGTTTCACACAACATCTTAAATCAATTAATATGAAACTAAATTGGGGCTTCCCAATTAGACAAATATATCAAGAATTTAGTGAGAAAATACGAAATTGGTTAGCGTTAGTAAATGTTTACCTCTTAATAGATACACTAGAAGTCGGCGGAGGAAGTGTCGAGAGTTTAGAATCTTTGGCTACATTCTCAGAGGCTACAAAAAGGCTCGAGGATGAGAAAAGAAGCCTCCTGATGCCAATGATAGTGGTCCCCTATATCGGTTCTGCAATGCTAACCGCGACTACCGTAATGTTTCTATCATTCTTTACTGGGATGGCGGGTCAAGGAGTATCAGTGGCCTCTGTTGAACTTTATAAAATATTACTAACTCCTCTCGCATTACATGCATTTACACTCGGACTTGTAACCGGAAAGATCACCTCCGGTCGAGTATCCGCTGGATTCAAACACGGTATCTTCCAATCTTTCGTCGCTATGGCTGGCGTATGGGCCGTGTCCCACATGAATGTTAGTGGGATGTTCATAGGTGGATAATTAAATGAAAACTAGGAAAGGACTATCTACGGTAATCTCAACTATGATTCTAAGCAGTGTACTATTAACTATAATGGTAGTTACAACAGGGTTAGCAAATGATATACTAAGAAATGAGTTAGTGTCTTCAGAGTTTGTATCGTCAAAAAATTTGATGAAATCAATAGACTCCGAATTGAACGTTTTAATGTATAAACCAGGAGGATCAACAGTAATAAAAAACAGTTTTGCATACTCCGCGTTAGGATATACAAAAACTGGGAAAGAGATGAATGTTACTTTTAGTGGTAAAGAACCGTTTAAAGTGAAGTTAAATTACTTTAATATTGAGAGCATGCCAGGGGTCGGCGGTTCTTTTGATTATACTCTGCAGGGCAGTGACTCTCTTATACTTCCAAGTTATTTAGGTAATCTTGGAAGAATATACATCTCTAAACCTTATAATTGGAGGGTATCACTTGATTACAATAGAGCTGTTTATACTAACACTGGAATAAGTAACTTATATAATGGTATCAATGTAGTGTCATATAATACATTTGATGTATATGTTACAGAGATGAACTTTGATTCTTTTGAATATACTGGAAGTTCAATATTGATTCTAAAAAATAATAAAATTGATATAACCACATTCTCACTAAGTGGAGATTGGACACTAAAAGTTTCAATGATAGACTATGGAAACTCACAAATATCCTTATCTGAAATGGGTGGGAACCCTGCTTATCCAACTCTCATTAAATTCCATAAAATAAACCTAATAATTAATTCATTAGGAGGTGCTTAGCATAGCATCCAGTGCCATTGCCCACGTTATCGGCACTGTATCATTACTAATGATTTTTTTTTCAATAGGAGGGTATTATCAAAATTATTACTCAATATTAAGTCAACGCGCAAACGAAGCTCAATTAAAACAAATAGCTTCCTACGTAGCCTCTAATCTAATCGATGTCGTCACAATTTGTCAAACCGTCCAAGGAGATCAATTTTTAATAAAGACTATTAATATACCCTATTCTCTAAATAATAACTTGTATAATATCTCTATATCCTCAATGCCTTCTTCATCAGGCCAAGAGAATATCTTACGTGTAGTTACTTCCATATCGAAATTAACTGATTATGCATTAGTTGATCTACCTTGGACTGCAAATAATAATATTATAATTTATACTAATCAAACAATACCTAGATCAGATGTAATTGTAACAAATCACCAATCTAGTAATAAGGCAAACTCTGAAATAGCGGTAAATAAGAAACCAATATCTACAATAGTATGGTGTATGAAAAATGGAAATACAATAGTTATAGGAATAGGATTATTAAAATATAATTAAGGTGATGTTATGGAGACTTCCTTAGAATATATTTCCGCCGGAGTTATCTTGTCATTAATATTAGGTATCACTGGTCAATATTCAACAAATATGGTAAATGATAGAATTATAAATATTGAACAAACAAGCGGATTGCAACTGGCAGATAAAATAATAGATACGATACTTCTCACACCTGGATCACCATCTAATTGGGGTGATTCTATAGATCCACCAGATTCTATAGGATTCGCTTTAGAAAATGCAATTAAACCATATCAACTTGATAAATTAAAAATACATAGTTTATACAATGATTCCAATAATTATCTTCCAGCATATGAACTTCGTGATCGAATTGGGTTAAGTAAAAACTATTATATCTCTCTTGAGATATATCCAATATATAGTATATCTATTGAGAATATTACTAGTGAAATATTTAAAATTACAGTTACTAATCAATGGGGAATACCTGTTTCAACAGCTAAAATTAAGGGGGCTTATACTGATTATACAAGTATTAATTCTACAGAAGTATATGCTTTCATAAACGGAAATCTTCAAAAATCTGTTTTCCGAGAAACTATGACTGATATAAATGGCAATTGTATTTTAAATTTCTCTGGTTCGGGTGAAAAATCTTCATTATTAGTATTATGCGACCAACTAAGTGTTAAATCTGTGAATACTTGGCCAAATATATCTAGTGATATAATTAAAAAAGTAATAACTTCAGTAGGAATAGATGAAGGTTTTAATGTTGAAATAGTATATAGATCTATAGAAATAGATGGATTAAATTATTTTTGTAAGTTTAAAATGTGGTGGAGTTGATAAAAAATGAAAAAAAGAAAGGGTCAAATGAGAATACTGGAAGCAATAATCGCTTGTGGGTTAATCCTGATGTCCTATACCTTCCTTTCTAAATCAAGCTCATTTATTTCAACTCAAAATGATGCTGAATTAAAAAATACTGCAAATAATGTATTAAATGTTTTAGAAAATGACCAACTTTTAATTAGTATAAAAAATGATGAATTATTTTGGAAAACAAAGATTCAGGAGATTATTAGATCAACTATTCCTCCCAATGTTTATTATAACGTGACTTTTAAAAGTTTAACTTCAAATACAACAATTGGTGAACCCGTAACCAACATTAATGACGTTACAAAGTTAGGAGAATTATACGCTGAATCGATCCAAGGTGTATATTCTTTTTCCTATCCATTAATGCAAAAAACTAATGTTTTAATTGATATTATATTAGTAATGGATAGATCTGGAAGTATGAGTTGGTATATACCTGGTGATCCCCAACCAAAAATATATTACACGAAACTAGCCGCAAAGAATTTTATTAATAGACTTAATGTGACTGCAGATAAAGCCGGTCTAACTTCATTTGCAACCGACTCTAGAATAGATTCAAGTTTAACAGGTAATTTTGATTATGTAAAAACGAAAATTGATGCATTATGGGCTTCAGGATCAACCAATTTGGCGGGTGGGATAGATAAAGCCAATATTGAATATCAAAATAATGGTAGGACTGATAGTTTTAAAGTAATGATTATCTTAACCGATGGTAAAGCGAATTGGTGGGACGGCAATCCTGGAGGTCAAAATGAGCGACTCGGAGCTGAATATGCAATAGAGAAAGCAGAAGTCGCTAAAAACATGGGGATAAAAATATTCACGATTGGCCTCGGTGCATCCGACTATCTAAATGAAACCCTGCTGGAGACGATTCAAACAGATGGCTATTTCAAAGCTCCTTCAGCACAAGATCTGGACACTATTTATCAATCAATTGCTGATCGAATCACGTCGGAAGTAAAATATGATGTAATTTTGATACAGGTAACTGTTATGAAACCTCTTGAGGGAGTAAGTCGATGAATAGAAAAGGGTCCATTGTAATCGTATCAACTCTTGTTATAGCAATTGCATTAATTGGGGTTTCTACCGTTTTAATGTCAACATATTTATCAGCTAATACTTTACCAAAAACTAATTTTAGAGAAATCATAACACAAGTAGCCTCCAGCAGTAAAGGCGCGACAGCGATTGCTTTGGCAGATATTACTAAAAGTTTAAATCATAGGGAAAAAATCGCTGCCCCTTCTCCATATCATGATTGGAGTAAACTCGATTTAACTGAAAGCGACATTGATAGAGGTAATATTCTACTCCAAATCTTTAAAGATAATACTAGACAGACTTATCCTGCTACAGGGTTGGTCCTACAATATTCAGAGCCTAAATTTGTATTGAATTGGACAAACCCCACAACAAGAACCGGTTATTCAGTTTCTAAAACAAACGTAACAATTGATCTATTAAATTATGGTTTTCACGGACTTAATTACAATGTAATAGTTGAAACTAATGCAACAATTAAAAACTTATTAGATACCGATGGTCAGAATATGACCTTTACTTTAGATTTAACAAACGAAAATAACAATAAGGTAAATAACTTAAATAAAGATTTAACGAAATTATATTTCGCTAAATACAGTAAATCATTATACAGAGACTTAACAGAAATAAATATAAACTCGTTAAAATATGTATCAGGTGAATATATAATTGATTGCAAAATAGGATATAACCAAATTGATGTTAATCTAGATAATTTAATACAAGAAGTAAATGCTATACCACAATCAAGTTATATTCTACCAGAGTATAAAAGTAATGCTATTAACAAGTTAAATGAAGTGAAATCTTATTATTTAACTTATCATGGTGGAGATAGAAGCCAGTCTTGGTTGAATATCGGCTGGTCAGAAATGTATTTACTTCATATGAAATTCGACTTTTCATCTCCAGATGTGATTGTTAAAGCTGGCACATCAACAACAGATATTCTGACATTCATTGACGTGCTCCTTGGTCAACTTCGACCCGTTTTAAGGGTTGTTGCCACAGATTTTCGCGGAATTACTGTAAGTACATATGGAGAGGTCTCGCCGCCACAAGGTACTCCAATAGTCTACAATGAAAAATACACGCCCTCGGGTAATGATTACATCATCACAGCGACCGCCGATGATCGTTTAGGTGATAATATAAACATAAAACTAGCAGAGTATTATATCTCAGATTCATCAACTACGATTCCCAACGGCGCTGTTCCACATAGTATGAACGCAGTTGATGGCGCCTTTGATTCGCCAGTAGAAGCATTGGTGGCAACCGTCGCCGAGAGCGATTTGTACCCTACTACAACCTATATATGGATACGTGCTCAAAATGCTAATGATGTATGGAGTAACTATGTAAAAATTAAATTACCCTCTCTTTTAATTTGGCAGAAAATTAATGGCGATTATATCGAGATTAGGGGACGCAGTTCAGGTAGCGGAGTTAACACCCGATATTGGGTTGAAGCACGCGTCTATGTAACTAATAAACAGGGTGTTGGTTTGAGTGGAGTCGCTGTACAAGGTCAATGGAGTGGAAGTTATACCTGGAGTGGAGCTGGAACCGACCTTGGTGGAGGATATTATCTCTTCCAGACACCTCAGAGAAGAATGAGTCAATGGCCTTCAGTTGGGGGATACAAATTGTTTAGAATACAAGTGAATTCTCTAACTAAGACTGGCTACATATGGATGGGTTCCCCGAAAATGGCTGAAGTTCGACTTGCATCAAATGGGAGTTGGATCTACTAACTTACATTTCTCTACCCTATTCGCGCGTGCGCGAAAAATTGAAATTAATATTAATCATTGAAGTGATTTAGCAAAGTCTCTGCCCCAAACCCTGCACTCCGCGAGACTATCCTTCTGATTCGTTTTTATCTCGTAGTCAACCTTTACACACGCTCTTATGCTGACCTTGTAACCGAGAGCCTCAACGTATCCCTTGAGACGCTCCTCCATAACCCACGCCCCATCGTATCCGTAGCTACCAAAGACCGCTGCCTTCTTCCCCTTCATCTTCATCTTGCCGAGCTTCACGTATGCTTCGACGTGTTGGAGAAAGTCCTTCATCTCGTTTGTGACGTCAGCGTACCTGGTGGGGCTTCCGAAGGCGACGCCATCGTACTCGGTGAGGAGAATGAGGGGAAAGGGTTCCCCGATCTTCTTTACCGCAACCTCGGCTCCCGCTTCCAACGCGCCTTCCGCAATAGCGTCAGCCATCTTCTGTGTGTTTCCGGTCTTGCTATCGTAAATGACTAGTACCTTCATGGAGTTCACTTTCCTCTACTCTGTGGATTCAACTCTTCCCAACGGATTATATATAGGTTACCGGGTAGATGGGGTCAATATATGAAGATAGGGGAGATCAGGTGTAAGGGCATCCTTGGGAAAAGTGGGATAGATGGGATGGACTATGCCGTCAACCCCTACCTAGGGTGCAGCCACGCCTGCGCCTACTGCTACGCCCGCTTCATGAGAAGAATGGGCCACCCCGGGGAGAGGTGGGGTGGATTCGTCGATGTCAAGGTGAACGCCGTCGACGTACTCAAGTCAGAGGCGGCGAGGAGGCCACGTGGGAGGGTGATGATGAGTAGCGTCACCGACGCATACCAACCACTGGACCGCAAACACCAGCTAACCCGCCGCTGTCTCGAGGTCCTACTTGAACATGGCTACGGAGTAGACATCCTAACAAAAAGTGACTTGGTAACACGAGACCTCGACCTTTTCAAGAAGTTTGATGACGTCGAGGTAGGACTCACTATTACATGTCTCGACGACGGAGTGAGAATGGCATTTGAGCCGGGGGCTTCCCCAGTCAAAGCAAGACTTGACGCCCTCAAGCTTCTTAGTGAGGAGGGTATACCCACTTATGCGTTCCTCGGACCTATGCTCCCCTATCTCAGCGACGAGCACTTGGATGAGCTTCTTAACACGCTCGCTGACAGGGTTGGTAGGCTACTCGTTGATCGTTTAAACATAAAGTGTGGGAACATGCCCGATGTACGGCGTATCCTAGACATCTATTACCCCGACTTGAAGCCAATGTTCGAGGCCGCGCTGATACCCGAATCCGAATATTACGCCAACTTAAAAACGAAAGTAATAAGGCTCTGCAGGGATCGTGCGATCCCCTTGACCGTCATCTATTGAGACCTGGTCAAGGCTCTGCCCTTAATGAGCCAAATTAAGGCGGCGAAGAGGGCAGCGAGTCCGTAGAGGATTATCGGTATCCATAGCATCTCAAGCCGTATGAGGTTTTCAAGGTTCCTCCCGTAGCCGAAAGTAGCGTAAAGCCAACCGAGGAAAGCGAGGTACCCTGCAGCCAAGACGCCGTATGCCCACCGTGGAGCCTTAAGAGCATAGATGTAAGTGAAGACGAACATGAAGGCAAAGCCGGTGAAGAACATGGGCCAAATATTGGTGCTCCCAAAATCTTGGGTGTTATAAAAGGCTACGATAGTCCCGTGGATGGCGACGAAAGCCTCTAGGGTTATGATCCACCGCCTATCGATATGAATCCATGTGTATGCGAGGCACATCTGTGCGAAGAGGAGGAACATGTAGAAAAAGCCGGTTAAGAGCTGGGGATCGGTAGCCATGGGATGAAACCAGAAGGTGTAGATGAGAGCCCAAGAAATGACATACATGTGGTTGTGACGAAACCAGGCAGAAACCTGAGTAGTGAAAGGTCTGCCAGCCCTCTTCCCTAAAATTAGTCCTCGGCGAGGGTTCTCGATGATCAGAACGATGACAAGCATGATGATGACGGAGCCTTGGCTTGTGAGAATAGGAACGTCCTTTGCGAGGCCATCGAACCAGATATGTGTCTGTACGAGATGGAGTAGGCTGAAT
>Ga0209254_10006608_pt1 | contig 10696 bp, 9 predicted proteins | sample FrelakmetDIP11DI_FD_187148 | JGI IMG/M metagenome (GOLD analysis project Ga0209254, IMG submission 187148) | Freshwater lake sediment microbial communities from the University of Notre Dame, USA, for methane emissions studies - DIP11 DI (SPAdes)... | ecosystem: Environmental > Aquatic >... | reverse complement strand
GAGGGATTCGAACCCCCGGAAGCTTGCACTTCAACGGTTTTCAAGACCGCCGCATTCGACCGCTCTGCCATCTCTCCGGCGCAAAAATACAGTTTGAAAGATTACGATGCAAAAAACTTTAATTATCAGTGCCTGGTTTTTTAAGTGCTGCTTTGTCATCATTTATATTGGCCTGCATCCTCATTCCTGAAATTTGTACCTTTACTTCGCATGAAGCATCTGCACGCGGTAAATAAATATTTTCTCAAATATAAATGGCGTTTGATCCTGGGGGTGGTATTTATCATCATATCCAATTATTTTGGAATTCTCGCTCCTCAGATTACCGGTTATGTTGTTGACAAAGTGGAGCACCAGATCAAAGTGGTGAAGGCAATATCCAGTGAAGGACCGGTAGTTAAATCATTCTACGATCCCCTAGTTGAGCAATTTATCCGAAATGTTGAAAATGCATCAATGCCGTTTTCCCGGCTAATCCTGTTCTGTGGTATGCTGCTTCTTGCTGTTGCCCTGCTGCGTGGTTTTTTTATGTTCTTAATGCGTCAGACAATAATTGTCATGAGCAGGCATATAGAATTTGATCAGAAAAATGAGGTATACAAACATTACCAAAGCCTGGACACTCATTTCTATAAAACTCATAGCACTGGCGATCTTATGAGCCGTATGGCAGAAGATGTAAGCAGGGTTAGGATGTACACCGGTCCAGCTATCATGTACCTCGTCAACCTCTCGGCACTAATCAGTTTCAGTCTTTTTTACATGTTCAGGAAAAATGCCGAACTCACACTGTATGTTTTATCACCTCTGCCGATACTGGCCATTGCCATTTATTTTGTAAACAATGTCATCAATAAAAGAAGCGAACAGATTCAGGCACAGCTCAGCGACCTTACTACCAATGCCCAGGAATCATATTCAGGTATTCGCGTGATCAAATCCTTTGTGCAGGAAAAGTCCATGCTGCGTTTTTTTTCCCGGAACGCAGATAAATACCGGAACAGTGCAGTGGACCTTGCAAAAGTAGAGGCGATATACTTTCCGTCAATCGGCCTCCTTATTGGCCTCAGCACGCTGATCACCATTTTTATTGGTGGCATTTACCAGGTGAATAACCAGATTTCTTCAGGAACAATTGCAGAGTTTGTGGTTTATATAAATATGCTTTCCTTTCCGGTCAGCGCTATTGGGTGGGTAGCCAGTATGATCCAGCGGGCATCGGCATCACAGAAACGGCTAAACGAATTCCTGGATACCCGGCCGGCAATTGCAGATCTGCCTGGCGCAATAGGTCTGGACCAGGTTCAGGATATCAGTTTCAAGAAGCTTGGTTTTATTTATCCGCATACCGGCATCCAGGCAATCGACCGGTTTGACCTTCAAATCAGAAAGGGAGAAAAAGTGGCGATCATCGGCCGCACCGGAAGCGGAAAATCCACCATAGCTCAACTTTTACTCAGGATGTATGATGCAACGAGCGGGGAAATCCTGGTAAATGGAACCGATATCCGGCAAATCAACCTCAGCAGTTTGCGCCGGCAAATCAGTTTTGTACCACAGGATGTTTTCCTGTTCAGCGATACGGTAAGAAATAATATACGTTTTGGCGCGGATGAGGCTACTGATGAAGACGTTATTTACGCTGCGAGGCAGGCTGCGGTAGACGGAGAGATCAGGGGTTTCTCTGAAGGATATGAGACGATGATCGGCGAAAGAGGCGTTAACCTAAGTGGTGGGCAGAAGCAAAGGCTTTCCATTGCCAGGGCTCTTTGCAAAGAATCCGACTTACTACTTTTTGACGATTGCCTTAGCGCCGTAGATGCTAAAACGGAAAAACAAATCCTTTCGGGGCTCTATGAAGTAATGAAACATAAAACCGCCATCATCATAACACATCGCATCTTTTCATTATTTGAATTTGATAAGATCATCGTTCTTGAAAATGGCACCATTACAGAACAAGGCAGGCATGCAGAATTAATGGCCCTTAAGGGCTATTACAGCGAGCTATACCATAAACAGCAGGATACAGAAGGCCTGGATAAAAGCACCCTGAGCAAAGAAATCTGACCTTTTTTTGAGGATTGTCGAAATCTTTAACCAAATTTTGACAATTCAAAAACAATTTTATCTTTGTCCGGCTTTATTGATTGTCTTATTTAAACCAAAAACTACAACTGTGGCGTACGAAAACAATGAAAAAAGAATGGAAAGCGTTTACAGCAAACGCATCCGAGCAGGGAAGAGAAGGACTTATTTCTTTGATGTCAGAACTACCCGTGGAAACGATTATTACCTCACCATTACGGAAAGCCGTAAGCGTTTCAATGATGACGGCTACGACAGGCATAAGATTTTCCTTTACAAAGAAGACTTCAACAAATTCCTGAAGGCGCTTACTGAAGCTGTTGATCATGTGAAAACTGAGTTGATGCCGGATTTTGATTTCGATGCTTTCAATCACGATAACGATTCAGATGATGGATATTCAGAGAACGGTGTCGATACAACAGCAGCTGCCCCTGCAGTAGTCCAGGAAGAAGTTGAAGAAGTAAAAGTTGAAATTAAGGTAGAAGAAACCCCGCCGAAAAATAATTCCGCCACTGAAGAAGTGGATAAATGGTAATTTAAACTAACTGTTTATCAATCAAAGCCTTCTTTTTGGAAGGCTTTTTTTATGCGGGATACTAAATGGCAGTCAGATACGTATTAGTATTAGGAATTTTCAATATCTGATGAAGCCTCTCTCAATTCTGCTTTTTCCCCTGCTCTTTTTTGCATGCTATGCTCAATCACAAGAACGTTGCGGATTTGATATTGTGCATCAGCGAAGGATGAATACCGACCCTGTTTATAAAGCGGGTATTGACCAGCAAAAGGCACTGATCAGGGAATACATTAGTAAGCACCAGAATGAACTGCTTAATGGACCGACTGCAGCTTTCTATACAATTCCCGTTGTAGTTCACGTGGTTCATACAGGTGGAGCAATTGGATCAATATATAATCCCACCACTGCACAGATACAGTCAACTATTAACTATCTTAACCAGGTCTATGAAGGCACTTATCCCGGTACCGAAGGGGTGGGTGATATCCAGATAAATTTTGCCCTGGCAACCCGTGACCCAAACTGTAACCCTACATCCGGAATTAACCGTGTGGATGGATCAGGGATTCCAAACTACACCGCTTTTGGGGTTAATGCCAATAATGCAACCGGTGTTGATGAAACAACTATCAAGAACCTTGTTGGCTGGGATCCTTTCCGGTATTATAATATCTGGGTGGTAAATCGTATTGACTCAAAAGATGGCACTTCAGGCAGTTTTATTGCCGGCTATGCTTATTTCCCAGGCGCGCCACCTGCTTTGGACGGAACCATCATGCTGGCCACCCAAATGAATACCGGCAGAAAAACATTGCCTCATGAAATCGGCCATGCTTTTGGCCTCTACCATCCTTTTGAAGGTGCCTGCCCGGAAGTTGGAAGTTGCGCTCTTGCAGGTGATGAGATTTGTGATACCGATCCTGTATCTCAACCTGCCGGATTTGTTTGCAGAACAGGCCCCAATGCCTGTGCAGGAGGAACTCCTTACAGTATCAATACCGAGCACAACTATATGAATTATACTAATTGTGCAACTCTTTTTACCGGAGACCAAAAAATCAGGATGCTGGCGGCTGCAGCGGGGCCTTTCCGCAGCGGACTCAGCACTTCATGGGCAAAGTCAGCCACTTACCCGATTTTGCCTTTTACTCCACCCATTCCCGCGGCCTGCACGCCTGTTACAACCACTCTTTCAAATACGACAGGTAATTTAAATTTTTTCATTGGCAATCGCAATCTCACTTCAGGTTCAACAGAAGATGACAATGGTTACCTGAATGCGGCCAACGGATGCCTCAACCTTGTTCAACTAATTCAAAACAATACCTATAGTTTTTCTTTTAATCCGGTTTCATTCAATTTTGAACAGGTGCGTGCCTGGATTGATTATAACAACAACGGAGTTTTTGAAAATGCCACCGAAGAGGTATTTTACCAGGACGGTATTGGTCCGCCTTCCCCCTATAATGTAACAGTCAATGGAAGCCTGACAGTTCCGCCAACAGCAGTGGCAAATACGGTTTTACGAATGAGGGTTATTGAAGAGATATCTACTCTATACGGAGCAGGTTATGCAATCAGTAGTTCCTGCTATAACCCGTTCCTGGGACAGGCTGAAGATTTCCCTGTCATCATCGCGTCCAATGTGGCTTTACCGGTATCTTATACATCTTTTTTTGCAAAGGCAGAAGGTAATGATGTTTTGCTCAACTGGAAAACCGAATCTGAATCAGATAATGACCTTTTCCTGATTGAAAGGGCCGCTGATGGCCGGCATTTCAGTGAAGTTGGAAGGGTAAAAGGCAGGAATGACAACAGGGGCGCAACATACCAGTTCCTGGACAAACAACCGGGTATTGGTTTAATGTACTACAGGTTGAAACAAATAGATATTGATGGCAGTTCCAGGTATTCTGTGATTGTAAAAGTAACTATGGCGGACTTGGCTAAACGCAGTGTACATCTTGTGTCAAACCTGTTTGATCAGGAAATCAGACTCCAGTTTGGGGCAGGTACTGGCGATACAAAAACTGTTCTTCGTTTAATGGATATTTCCGGAAGACAGTTATTATCTAAAGCGATCCATTCAGGCAGATCTTCTGTAGAAACCATTGATTTGACCGGGATACATTTAAACAGTGGGATGTACCTTTTAGAAATGATTCATGGCACTGACCGATGGATTGAGAAGGTTTTCAAAAAGTAATTTTCTCTTTGAGACCTATTTTGCAACCGCAGATCAGGTGTAGGCTGGGTTTCTTCTGTGTTAATTTTTTCGAAGCCGTTTATATTCATTAATCAATCCATTGGTAGAACTGTCATGACCACTTACCGTTTCATTATTTATTAATTCCGGCAATATCTTATTCGCCAGTTGCTTGCCAAGTTCTACACCCCATTGATCAAAGCTGTAAATGTTCCAAATGACTCCCTGGACAAAAATCTTATGTTCGTATGCTGCAATAAGTTTACCAAGTTCAAAAGGTGTGATTTGTTTTACCAGGAATGAATTGGTTGGCCTGTTGCCTTCAAATACTTTGAATGGTGCGAGCTTTTCTTTTTCAGATTCACTCAGGTTGCCAAGTTCGAGTTTTACTTCGTCTAATGTTTTTCCATTCATCAAAGCCTCAGTCTGCGCAAAAAAATTGGACAACAACTTCGGGTGATGGTCGCCGATAGGATTGTGGCTGATGGCCGGTGCTATAAAATCGCAGGGGATTAATTGTGTTCCCTGGTGTATGAGCTGGTAAAACGCATGTTGACCGTTGGTGCCTGGTTCTCCCCAAATGACCGGCCCGGTTGTATAGGACACGCGGTATCCGTTCCTATCCGTAATTTTACCATTGCTTTCCATATTTCCCTGTTGAAAATATGCGGCAAAGCGGTGCATGTATTGATCGTATGGCAGGATGGCCTCCGTTTTCGCGCCAAAAAAGTTGGTATACCAGAGACCGGTCAGGGCCATGATAACCGGAATATTTTTTTCCAGAGCTGTTTGCCTGAAATGTTTATCCATTTCGTGTGCGCCTTTCAGCAAGTTATCAAAATTTTCATAGCCGATGGTGAGCGCAATCGATAAACCAATGGCGCTCCATAAACTGTAGCGCCCGCCAACCCATTCCCAGAAACCAAACATATTGGCCTCGTCGATGCCAAATGCTGTGACTTCTTTCGCATTGGTTGATAATGCCGCAAAATGCAATGGAATATGTTTTTCATTAACAGCATACGATAGGAACCATTTACGGGCAGTATGTGCATTGGTCATGGTTTCCTGCGTGGTGAAAGTTTTGGAGGCGATTAAAAACAGGGTTTCATCGGCCTGTACTTTTTCCAGCGTTTCGGCAATATGTGTACCGTCAACATTTGAAACGAAATAAACCTGAATGCCATCTTTCCAATAGGGGCGTAATGCCTCGGTTACCATCACCGGACCAAGGTCACTGCCACCAATGCCTATATTGACAATGTATTTTATTTTCTTACCTGTATAGCCGATCCATTTTCCAGAATGGATATTATTGCAACAATTTTTCATTTGTTCCAGTACTGCTTTGACGCCTGGCATTAAATCCTGGCCATTAAGCATAACAGGTTTGTCAAAACAATTTCGAAGAGCAACATGCAAAACCGCTCTGTTTTCGGTTGCATTTATTGCTTCACCAGAGAACATAGCTTCAATGGCTTCGGGTAGCCTTGTTTCCCTGGCTAGTTGGAACAACAGTTCCATAGTTTCTCTTGTAACCAGGTTTTTGGAATAGTCAAATAACAGGTCGCCGGCATTGAGTGAAAAATGTTTGAAGCGTTCCGGGTCCTCCTGAAACAATTGCCGAAGGTGTACGAGCTTCATATAGTTACTATAGTGAATTTCGAGTGCTTTCCAAGCATTGGTTGAAGTTGGGTTGACAGCTGGGAACATATAATAATTTAAAGTTTATCAATAATATTAATCGTTTCTTCTACCATGGCCTCTGTAATGTCGAGGTGTAAGACCATGCGGAAACGGGTTGGTGAGAATGCAAAAAGGAGGATACCATGTTCTTTCATTTTTGCAACAAAACTTGTCGGGGTCCATGGTAGTTTGACTTCGGCAATAATAATATTTGTTTCCACCGGTAGAATTTCGCCGATGAAAGATTTTTTGGCTAGGGCTTCAGCAATTTGGCGGGCGTGCAGATGGTCTGTCTTAAGCCTGGATATATTTTTTAACAGAGCAAACTGACCCGCAGCAGCTAACATACCCGCCTGTCGCATCCCACCTCCAAATACCTTCCTGACTCTCCTGGCTTTTTTAATGAATGCAATATTTCCAAGCAGCAGACTGCCAACAGGCGCGCCGAGTCCCTTGCTCAGGCAAATGGAAATACTGTCAAAAATATTTCCATATTGGGAGGTAGTCTGGCCTGTTGCCTCAAGGGCATTGAACAGGCGGGCACCATCAAGGTGCAGGATAAGCCCATTATTCCTGCAGACAGCGCTGATTTTCTCGATCTCCTGCCAATCATAACAACTGCCTCCGCCCCGATTAGAAGTGTTTTCCAGACTGACCAGCCGGGAAATGGGTTTGTGAATATCATCAGGATTAATGGCTTTTGCTACCTGTTCGGCAGTTATTCGGCCTCGGTTGCCCTGGAGAAGCCTTACTGAACAACCGGAATTGAAAGCAATTCCACCACCTTCGTATTGATAAATATGGGAATCGTGGTCGCAAATCACCTCATCTCCAGGCTGGGTATGACATTTTATGGCTATTTGATTGGTCATAGTGCCACTGGAGCAAAAAAGGGCGGATTCCATCCCAAACAGGGAAGCTGAGTATTTTTCGAGTTCATTGATACTGGGGTCCTCACCAAAAACATCATCCCCCAGCGGGGCATTTTGCATGGAAGCCAGCATGGGCGCGGTAGGACGTGTTACAGTGTCTGAGCGAAAATCGATTGCCATGAAGCGAATTTAGTGGATGTGCCCATTTTTTAAACATAAAATCATTAAATTTGTAATAATCCAATGGATTCTTTTTTTAAGAGCTTTCAACCTTTTTTCCACAAAGGCTATGAAAAACGAAATTTCGTGAGTAATTTCGCTCTACCTTACGGTTGGTATATCAGAAATAACATTTTGTTTACACTTTATTCTGCCTATTCCCCGTCTTTACCCCTGATAAATCGTTTGAGTATCCAAGGGTACTAAATCTACAATCGTATGAGGCAACTAAAAATAGCAACACAAATCACCAACCGCGATTCACAGGCGGTGGAGAAGTATTTGCAGGAAATTTCCAAGATTTCGATGATCACTCCTGAAGAGGAGACCACCTTGGCGCAACGCATCAAGATGAATGATCAGAAAGCGTTGGATAAATTGGTACAGGCTAACCTTAGGTTCGTAGTATCTGTTGCAAAACAGTATCAACACCAGGGTCTGTCGCTCAGTGATCTGATCAACGAGGGTAACCTCGGATTGATTAAAGCAGCCCAGCGTTTCGACGAAACAAAGGGTTTTAAATTCATCTCTTACGCCGTATGGTGGATTCGCCAGTCCATTTTACAAGCGTTGGCAGAGCAGGGCAGATTAGTCCGCCTGCCTCAAAACAAAATTGGCACGTATAACAAAGCGAATAAAGCCTACATGGCTTTTGAGCAGGAACATGAAAGGGAACCCTCTACAGAAGAATTGGCCGAATTGCTTGAAATGAGCGAAACGGAGATCAACAATATCTTCCAGAGCAATACCCGCCACACTTCACTGGATGCACCTGTGCACGAAGCGGAAGATGTAGCAATGGGTGATCTGCTCCAAGGTGGAGACGATACCGATGACGATGTGATCAAGGATTCACTCCGCGCAGAGATCCGCCGGGTACTCAAATCATTGAGCCCGAGAGAAGCTGAAATTGTGAATGCCTATTTCGGATTGGACGGCGAAAATGGCGTAACCATTGAGCAGATCGGTCAGAAATATGATTTAACCAAAGAACGCATCCGCCAGATTAAAGAAAGAGCTATCAAGCGTTTGCAGAAAGCCCGTTATAGTAACGCGCTGAAAGCATACCTTGGATAACAAAAAATTAACAGTTTTAAACCACGCGATTCGCGTGGTTTTTTTTATTCCCGAACCGGATGGATTTATTTTTGTTGTTGAAAAACGGATATGAAGAATTGGTTCCTTTTACTGATCATTTTGGGATTTATCTCATGTGAGAAAGATATTGAGATTAAACTTGATGATACTACCGAATCCCTGGTAGTTGATGGAAGTATTGAAAATGGCCAGGCTCCGCTTTTATTTCTGTCACGCAGCCTGAACTATTTTAGCCAGATAGATCCCGAAATATTAGCTAACTCTTTTGTTCGGAATGCTGAAGTATATATCAGCGACGGGGTGAAAAGACATCGACTGAAAGAAGATTCAATTGTAAATTCCCTCGGGAATGCAATTTATTTTTATAGTAATGATCCGGCAAATGCTGCAACAGCCATTATTGGCGCATTCAATACTAATTATACCCTGGAAATAACTGCGGATGGAAAAAAGTATACTGCAAAAACATCCATTCCTGCCGTCACACGGCAGATTGATTCTTTATGGTGGGAAGAAGTTGAAATTGTTGAGCCTGAAGATTCCAATCTTGCAAAAATGATCATAAAAGCTACGGATAAACCGGGCCTTGGCAATTATATCCGCTATTTTACCAAAACCAACGAGGAACCTTTCTATCCAGGTTTCAATTCAGTGTTCGACGACCAGGTGATTGATGGAACTACTTATACTTTCCCCATTGATAAAGGTATCAACAAGAATACCGAAGTAAGTGATAAAGATGTATTCTTTAACCGTGGCGATACTGTGGTCTTAAAACTATGTGATATTGACCGGGTCACTTATGATTTCTGGCGCACATTTGAATTCAGTTTCCAAAGTGTAGGAAATCCCTTTTCGAGCCCGGTTAAAGTGCTTGGAAATGTATCAGGCGGTGCCCTGGGTTATTTTGGCGGTTATGCGGCACAGTATCGCACCCTGATCATTCCTCCCCTTTAATTCATTGTTCTGCTTCTTATGTGACCTGGGTAACCCAGAATTCCCCTTAAGGTTGTATTTTTGCTACTTATTAATAAGGTTATGGAGAATCAAGAAATAGAGAAAGTTCATTGTCTGATTATCGGATCCGGTCCAGCCGGATATACAGCTGCGATTTATGCTTCACGCGCCAACCTAAAACCGGTTTTGTACCAGGGAATTCAACCGGGCGGACAATTAACCATAACCACCGAAGTAGAAAATTATCCTGGTTATCCGGATGGAGTCCAGGGGCCGGAGATGATGGTGGATTTTGAAAAGCAGGCCGCGCGAATGGGTGCGGATATCCGTTACGGACTGGCTACAAAAGTTGATTTTTCCAAACAGCCCTATCGTATATGGATAGACGATGAAAAAGAAATCCTGGCCGACTCAGTGATCATTTCCACCGGCGCCTCTGCCAAATGGCTTGGTCTCGAAAGCGAGCAAAGGCTGAATGGTTATGGTGTCAGCGCCTGTGCGGTATGCGATGGGTTTTTCTTCCGGGGTAAAGAAGTGGGCATTGTTGGTGCAGGTGATACGGCAGCTGAAGAGGCATTATACCTAAGCAAACTTTGTACAACCGTCCATATGATTGTACGCAAAGATAAAATGCGAGCCTCAATGGTCATGCAGGAAAGAGTGCTTAATACACCTAATATAAAGATTTACTGGAACAGTGAAACCGATGAAGTGCTTGGCCAGAATAAAGTGGATGCAGTGCGTATTAAAAATATACAGACAGGCGAAAAGCGGGATATTCCCGTGAGCGGATTCTTTATTGCCATTGGCCATCAGCCTAACTCCGATATTTTTAAAGGCTTTCTGGATATGGATGAATCGGGTTATATTCAAACCATACCAGGTACATCGAAAACCAATATTGAAGGGGTGTTTGCGTCGGGTGATGTACAGGATAGAATATACCGTCAGGCAGTAACGGCGGCGGGTAGTGGATGTATGGCGGCGCTGGATGCAGAACGATATCTTGGGGCAAAAGGACTTCATTGAAAGTGGAAAATCGAAAGT
>Ga0209254_10006607_pt1 | contig 10696 bp, 4 predicted proteins | sample FrelakmetDIP11DI_FD_187148 | JGI IMG/M metagenome (GOLD analysis project Ga0209254, IMG submission 187148) | Freshwater lake sediment microbial communities from the University of Notre Dame, USA, for methane emissions studies - DIP11 DI (SPAdes)... | ecosystem: Environmental > Aquatic >... | reverse complement strand
GTGCAGAACTTACTCAGCCGGGATATCCCGCATGCTGACATCCTTGCTTCCGTTTTCAACGCCGTCGTTTATCAAACCCTGGCAACGCTTACCCGCGGACGGGTTCCCAAATCACAAGTGTTGTTCTGCGGGGGGCCGCTGACTTTTATACCTGCCCTTCGAGATAGATTTATCCAGGGTATGCAGCTGGCGGAATGTGAGGTGGCCAGTATTGACCATCCCGAATTAATTTCAGCTTTGGGAGCGGCGCTTTCAAAAGAGAACCGCAGGACCCTGGCGCTCAGCGATTTGGTTCTACGGTTTACAGATGAACAATCACAAACCGCCACCGGGTCCACAATCCGCCTGCAGCCATTGTTTTCCGATGGGTTACAACGCACCAATTGGGAACGCAGCCGGGTGCAGGGCCGCGTGGGGCGGGTGACAATAAGGGAGGTATCAGGCAAGGCGCTTTTTCTGGGGATAGACTCGGGTTCAACAACTACCAAGGTTTGCCTGGTGGATGAGGTTGGAAACCTGCTGTTCCAGAGCTACCAGCATAACCACGGCAACGCCCTGCAGACTGCCTGCGACGCACTGGCCAAAGTTCAAGAGCTATTTGTGTCTGTCGATCCACCACCTTATATTGCCCGTTCGGCTGTAACCGGGTACGGCGAAGACCTGCTGCGGTCGGCGTTTGACTGCGATGAGGGCGTGGTTGAAACCATGGCCCATTTCCGCGCCGCCCAGGCATTTGAGCCGCACACATCCTTTATCCTCGATATAGGTGGGCAAGATATGAAAGCCATCTATATTGAAGATGGCCAGATACGAAATATAGAAATTAATGAAGCTTGTTCCTCCGGCTGTGGAACCTTTATTGAATTATTTGCCAATTCAATGAGTTTACCGGTGACCGATTTTGCCAGTAAGGCACTTGAATCAGATGCGCCCTGTGATCTGGGTACGCGCTGCACGGTTTTTATGAACTCAAAAGTCAAGCAATCCCTGCGCGAAGGGGCAAGCGTCGGAGATATTTCAGCCGGGCTGGCCTATTCGGTAGTAAAAAACGCCATGCATAAGGTACTCAAGGTGACTGATCCTGGCGTATTTGGCGAAAATATCCTGCTGCAAGGTGGCATCTTTCGCAACCCGGCTATTCACAAAGCCTTTGAAAACATCTCCGGCCGCCAGGCTGTCTGCCCGGATATTGCTGAGTTGATGGGCGCATACGGAGCAGCACTTCTGGCGCGTGATGAATGGCTGCGCCAACCTGAACAAGCTACCAGCTTCAGCGGCTTGAACAGCCTAAATATCGCCGAAAATACCAGGAAACAAATCGTCCACTGCCAGGGATGCGAAAACCAATGTGCTATCCAGCGCCTGACCTTCCCAAATGGCAGTAAATTCTTTACCGGTAACCGCTGTGAAAAAATCTTTACCAACAATGGCAAGCATGCTTACCGGGGTGTAAGCATGCCGGAAATTAAATACCGGCTGCTGTTTGATCGGCCGATGGAACCAAAGGGCATCCCACGCGCAGTCATCGGAATCCCGCGTGTGCTCAACCTCTATGAAAACTTTCCCTTCTGGTCTACTTTGCTCGTGGAGAGCGGTTTTCGTGTGCAGCTCTCCGCTCCGTCGAAGGTCGGGATGTACGAGCGCGGCGCTGGAACAATCACATCCGAGAACATCTGCTTTCCGGCCAAACTGGCTCATGGGCATATCTATGACTTGATTGATGCCGGTGTGGATCGTATTTTCTACCCCATGGTCACGTATGAGACACCCGAGTTTACGGATAGTGATGGGGATTTCAACTGTCCGGTAGTTGGTGGATATCCTGAACTGATCAAGAGTTCCATTGACCCGGCTGGCAAGCATGGTATCCCGCTGGATAAACCTGCCATTACCATGCGCGATCCAGGGCTTTTAAGAAAAGCGTGTGAGAATTACCTGGTTTCGCTGGGGGTGGATCAAAAAACAGCGCGGCGGGCTTTCAGCCTGGCTGTTGCGTCACAGCGGGATTATAAGCAAGCCGTCCGGCGGGAAGGTGCAGAAATCATACGCAAAGCTCGGGCTGAGGGACGTCCATTGGTGCTGCTATTGAGCCGTCCGTATCATATTGATCCACAAATCCACCATAAAGTACCGGATATCCTGACTGATTTCGGTGTAGACGTCATAACCGAGGATTCTGTGCCGCTGCCCGCCAATTCAAAATTGGAAAATAAAAATGTTGTGTCGCTCTGGCAGTATCCCAACCGCAATCTTTATGCTGCAAAGTGGGCTGGCAGCCAGCCGGATGTTGAGGTAGTTCAGATCAATTCGTTCGGCTGCGGCCCGGATGCTATCGCAGTGGATGAAACACGGCGGGTTTTAAGCGAGTGGCATAAGGGGCATACCGTAATTCGTGTCGATGAGATTGAAAGCACAGGCTCGATCAAGCTCCGCCTGAGATCGATGATCGAATCCATTCGCAGAAGGAAAACGAAATCCGAGCCTTATTTTGTTCCTCGTCGAACAACCCCGGCCTTTCAAAAAAGAGACCGCAGGCGAAGCATACTGGTCCCGGACTTTGCACCCTTCGCCACCCTGCCGATTGTACGCCCGATGAGAGATATGGGTTTCAAAATGGAAGTGCTTCCTCCTGCCGATCGGGAATCGGTAAACCTCGGCTTAAAATATACCAACAATGAAATATGCTACCCGGCCATTATCGTCATTGGTGATGTGATTAAGGCACTACAAAGCGGTGACTATGATCCGGGGGAAGTATCTGTCGGGATCAGTCAGACCGGTGGGCAATGTCGTGATTCATGCTATTTGACACTGCTTAAGAACGGAATGGTAGCAGCCGGATTTGAGAAGGTGCCGGTCGTTACGGTGGCAACCAATTTCAAGCCGATTAATGAACAGCCGGGAGTGAGTATTAATTACCCGGAATTCATTTATAAAATCCTGCAGACAGCAACCTATGCTGACTCGATTTCTGCTATGTATCATGCCTGCGCTGTGCGCGAGCAAGTTCCCGGCAGTTCCTGGAAACTGGCAAGCACATTTATGGAGGTTCTCAACGACCCGCATCTTAAGATCCGGCCGGGGGATATCCAGGCTTTGTTAAAACAGGCAGTACAGTCGTTTAACGCCCTACCTGTAAAAACCGGGTCATTCCCTGCGGTAGGAATTGTGGGGGAGATTTATGTGAAGCTTAATCCGTTTGGGGGTGGGGGGGTGGTACCCTGGTTGATCGAGCAGGGCGTTGAGGTGATTTTACCGCCCCTGACCGAGTATTTCACATCGAATTTTGTCAATTGGGATATCGACTTGAAAAAACACCTGCTGAGGCGTGACTGGCTCTGGGTTCTTTCACGCTTGGTAGAACAGCCGCTGCAAAATTATATCCACCGGATTGATAAGATCATGCAAGATTTTCGTTTTCACCGGCCAACACCGTCAATCTGGCATATGGCGGAAAAAGCCAGCCGGGTTCTGGATTTGACCAATCATTATGGCGAAGGCTGGCTGATTCCGGGTGGAATTTCGACACTGGTTGAGTCCAATGTTAAGAATATCCTTTGCCTGCAGCCGTTTGGCTGCATTGCAAATCACGTTGTTGCCAAAGGGGTTCAAAACCGGCTCAAATCCCTCTACCCGGAAATGAACCTGCTGTTCCTGGATTGCGACGCCGGCAACAGCGAGGTTAATTTCTTTAATCGCATGCATTTCTTTCTGCACCACGCAATTCAGTTTGAATAGGTCTTGATGTGATCCACAGATACCGGGCGCTTCCTGAAGCATTCATTACGAAGTATTAATGGATGGCAGCCAATTGGCTGCCCGATAGCGTCAATACCAGGGTAATGCTAAATGAACGATATAAAGATGGCAGGCCAATCTCTCCTATCCACCCGAAAAGAAATTTTGCATAGTCAAGTTGGAATCCAAACTTTTTGTGGATAGACCTTCAGGTTAGATTTCTTTTCCTTCGAACTGGCTGTTGTAAAGCTCGGCATAGAAACCATTCTTTGACAGCAATTTTTCATGCCTGCCCTGCTCAACGATATCGCCGTCTCTCATAACCAGTATCCAATCCGCCTTGCGGATCGTGGACAAGCGGTGAGCTATGATGAAGCTGGTGCGGCCTTTCATCAATGTCTCCATTGCCTCTTGAATGAGGACCTCTGTGTGGGTATCCACCGAACTGGTGGCTTCGTCCAGAATCAGGATCTTAGGATCAGCCAGGAAAGCACGGGCGATAGTCATCAATTGCATTTGCCCCTGGGATATGTTAGTGGTCTCTTCGTTCAAGACCAAATTGTAACCCTCCGGAAGAGTACGAACGAAATGGTCGACGCGCGCAGCCTTTGCTGCCCTGATTACTTCCTCGTCCGTGGCATTCGATCGTCCATAGCGGATATTTTCTATGATAGGCCCGTTATAAAGCCAGGTATCCTGCAACACCATGCCAAACATGCAGCGCAGGTCTCCACGGGTAAACTCCCTGATGTCATGCCCGTCAACCAGTATAGCTCCACTGTTAACATCATAGAAACGCATCAACAGTTTAACCATGGTGGTCTTTCCGGCACCGGTTGGGCCGACAATGGCAATTTTTTGACCGGGTTCGGCATAAAATGTAAAGTCGTTGATTATGATCTTATCCGGATTGTATCCAAAGTGTACATTCTTGAAATCAACTCGTCCTTCAATGGAATCCAAAAGAACTGGTGTTGTGGTATCGGGAATTTCCTCGGGTTCAGCCAGGAACTGGAACACTCGCTCGGCAGCAGCCATCGTCTGTTGGAGAATATTGGAGATGTTGGCAATCTGCGAGATCGGCTGGGTATATGAGCGTAGATACTGGATAAATGCCTGGATATCACCTATGGTGATGTATCCTTGATAAGCAAGATTGCCTCCCAGGATACAGATGGCCACATATCCCAGGTTACCAACAAAATTCATTATGGGGAACAACAGGCCAGTCAGGAATTGCGATTTCCAGGCTGAGTCGAAAAGGGTTTCATTGATCAGGTCAAACTGCTCAACGCTTTTAGCCTCACCATTGAAGGCTTTCATCACGATGTGACCGCCGTACATTTCTTCGATATGACCGTTAATATGGCCGAGGTAATCTTGCTGCTTCTTAAAGAAGGGCTGAGATTTAGTGACAATCAAGGCAATTATGCCGAACGAAAATGGAAGAATAGCAATTGCTACCAGGGTCATCTGCCAGCTGATGGTGTACATCATGAATAGGATACCGATAACCGTGGTCAGTGAAGTAATGATCTGCGTTAAACTCTGGTTCAGTGTCTGGCTGACTGTGTCTACATCATTGGTGATGCGGGAAAGGACTTCGCCGTGGCTGGTAGTGTCAAAGTATTTGAGCGGAATACGGCTGATTTTTTCAGCAATATCTTTGCGAAAACGGTAAGTGATATCCATGGCTACATTGGACATGATCCAACCCTGGGTGTAGCTTAAAATGGCAGAGAGCAAGTATAACAACATAACCTGGATGAGAATTGTGCCGATAGTGTCAAAGTCAATGGAACCCGTCCCTGCAGTCTGGGCCATGACACCAGCGACCAATACGGTGGTAGCATTCCCCAGGATTTTAGGTCCAAAGATACTTGCAGCTGTTGAGGCAATTGCCAGTAACCAGATAAACACGATTAAGAATTTATATTTTCCAAGATATTGAACGAACTTTGCCAGAGTACCTTTAAAGTCTAGAGGTTTTTCTCCTCTGCGCATGATGGCCATCGGGCCGCCGCCCATTGGAGGATTGCCACGGCTTTGATTTGGTTTGGTTGCAGAGCTGCTGGTTTGAGTGGTCATGCCAACTCCTCGTTGCTTAATTGGGACAAGGCAATGCCTCGATAAACGTTGCAGTCCGCCATGAGTTCATTATGGGTGCCTTTGCCAACAATCCTTCCCTCGTCCAGCACTATGATCTGCTCGGCATTCTTGATGGTGGCAATACGTTGCGTAACAATCATCATCGTACTGGAACCGATATAATCTTTGAGAGCTTTGCGTAAGTCAGCATCTGTTTTGAAATCTAGTGCGGAAAAACTATCATCAAATATATATATTGGGGCTTTCCTGACCAGGGCCCGCGCAATAGCAAGGCGCTGTTTCTGGCCGCCGGACACATTCATACCTCCTTGCGCCACTTCAGTCTGCATGCCTTCCGGATTTGTGGAGATGAACTCGGTGGCCTGGGCAATGTCGGCAGCTAATTTCAAATCCTCGTTGGTAGCGTTTTGATCTCCATATAACAAGTTGCTTTCAATTGTCCCGGAAAACAGCATCCCTTTCTGCGGAACATAGCCAATCGTACTGCGGAGGACATGCTGAGTTACCTCACGAATGTCGGTTCCATCCAAATAAATTGCACCTGCCGTAACATCGAAAAAGCGCGGAATTAAAGATACGATTGTGGATTTTCCAGAACCGGTTGTGCCGATAAGGGCGGTAGTCTGACCGGGTTGCGCAGAAAAGTTGATATTGTGCAAGACATCTTCCTCTGCCCCGGGATAGCGGAATGAAACGTTACGGAATTCGACAGTCCCTTTGAACGGCTCGTTAAAGTTTCTTGGGAACTGTGGGTCTTTGATAACCGGATCAGTCTCCAACACATCAGCAATACGATCACCGGATACAGAGGCTCTGGGCAGGATAATGAACATCATGGCCATCATGAGAAAGGCCATAACAATTTGCATGGCATATTGCATAAATGCCATCATATCGCCGACTTGCATTGTGTTCTGGGCAACCTGGTGTGACCCAACCCAGATGATCAGTACACTTACCCCGTTCATGATGAGCATCATCAACGGCATCATGATGACCATAACCCGGGAGATGAACAGGTTGACGCTGGTCAGGTCCCTATTGGCAGAATCGAAACGGGTTTCTTCAAACTGCTGCATATTAAAGGCCCTAATAACCATCATCCCGGACAGGTTTTCACGTGTCACCAGATTAAGCCGGTCAATCAGGTTCTGGATGATCTTGAATTTAGGCAGAGCAATTGAAAAGACAATCAGGATCAGGCCAAGCAGGACGATCACTGCCAGGGCGATGATCCACATCATTGAGCTGGATTTTGCCATGGCATGTATCACGGCGCCCACCCCAATAATAGGCGCATAAAAAACCATGCGCATCATCATCATAACCACGTTCTGGATCTGGGTTACATCGTTTGTTGAACGGGTTATTAACGAGGCTGTAGAGAGCCTATCAAATTCTATGTTGGAAAAGCTTTCAACCTGTCGGAATACTTCCTGGCGTAGATCACGCGCCAGGCCGGCAGCTGTTTTCGCAGCCAGGTAACCCACGGCGATCATACAGGCGCCAGAGAGCAAGGTCACGAGCAGCATCAACCCACCAATATGAATAATATAAGCAGATGAAAGTTTTCTGGTATCCATTCCCAGGGCAATATACTCGGCTTTTATCGGTGCAGCTGCCGCCCGGATGATCATCTCGTCGCCCAGGGCAGCATACTTTGATTCGAATGTACTGCTAATCCTGGAAATCTGTGTGGCAGGAAGCTGCCTGAGGATGGAAAAAATGTCTGCGCCAGGAGGAAGATTTGTAATATCTATGCCCATGCTGGTAGCCATGGCAGATGCCTTGACCGGATCCGCCAGAACCTGTTGGATGCCCGAAACGGCTAAAAATGCTTTACCCATCACCGGATTTAGCCAGTCGGTCTCTGCGGTGTTAATCTCATTGAGAACGTAAATTGGTTCTTGAGCAAGTTCAGGATATAACAAGACATTTTCAAAATAATCGGTGGAATTTGTATCCACCAGGCTGTAATCAGACAGCACCCTCGTCATATTCGGTGCTCCCATAAATAAGCCGAGCTTTTCCATTTCGTTCTTGCGGATTGCCGCCGGTATAGCATTTTCCACACCACCCAGTTGAATACCGATATTAACAATATCGGCCATATAGTCGGGCAATGCCAGGTCGGCATTTGCCTGCACAAAAAGTAGGGCGATGGTAAGCAGGATCAAAAGGGTATAGGGTTTTAAATACCTGACTAATCGCAACATAGTAGGAAAAACTCCTCTAATAATACGTATCGATTGGTGTTGCGGCAAATTTTTCGAAATGGATAGTTAACACAATCAGGCTGGATGTTTGTGTGATTGAACATAGTGATTTACTCGCTGGTTTTTTGCGCTGCTTCGGTGAGCAATGTGAGCGCAGATATAATCATTTTTTGCTGTTCCGGATTCAAGGAATTTGATACACCTTCAATCCACTTGCTGCGGGCTTCGATGCCCTTTTCGATAACATTGTGTCCTTGTTGCGTGAGAGCCAGCCGCTTGGTACGGCGGTCATCAGGATCTTCTGTTCTTTCGATCAAGCCCAATCCCACCAATCGGTCCACAGCCTGGCTGGCTGCGGCATTGGATACGCTCAATTGTTCACCGACCTCCGAGACGCTGCAATTCCCTCTATGGAAAAGGCGCATCAGGATGTTGATTTGGGAAAATGATAACCCGGTAGTGGTCATGAATCGCTTAAAGTCACGCATGGAACGATGCATGAAGACTTCTGACCATTCTCGTATCACTTCATTTAATAATTTATCTGGCAACATAATAAACAACCCTTAATAGTTAAACTCGATTGAATATATTCTCCTTTCGTCAATCTGTCAAGAGCTCGAAAGATATGAAGAATAGCGTAAACCAACCAGCGTATTGCTATGGTTTTCTTTATGAAGGTTGTGGGGGAGGGTATCAGGCTTCCTGAAAATTTGATGAATTATAAAAATTATTTGAACACGATACCCGATATCAAACAAACCTAAAGGCAATGCAAAAGAGATGCGTTGGTTCAAAGAATCAGGGTTTTAGTTCCGGGTGCCCCAATTAAGAGAAATGGAATTTGCATGCCCATATCCATCCATGTATAATTGCTCTCATTATCAGGTGGTAATAAAGGCAGGATAATCAACGCATTAAAATATTTACCTAAGTCTTATATTAAAAATGGAATTGACTTTTAAAATATTGCAACGATCAATGAATCGGGAGAATACGATTAATGTCTGATTTGATTCTTGAGATGAAGAATATTAATAAGAGTTTCTTCAATGTGAGGGTTTTGGACAATGTAAGTTTTGACCTGAGACCAGGGGAGGTGCATGCCCTGGTGGGTGAAAATGGGGCTGGTAAATCCACCCTGATGAAAATCTTAATGGGGATCTATCACAGGGATTCAGGCGAAATATTTTTAGATGGAAAAGAAATTGTTATCCAAAATCCAAAAGAAGCCATGGACTGCGGCATTGCAATGATCCCCCAGGAATTAAGTCCAGTGCTTGATATGGAAGTGGGCGAATATATATTTATAGGCCGCGAAATTTGTAAAAACAATTTTGGTGGTTTAAGTATTGTTGACCAGAAAGCTCAGCATCAGGAAGCAAACGAGATTTTCCAGAGATTGGGTATCGATATCAATACCAGAAGCTTAATGCGCCATTTGAGTGTGGCTCAAAAACAATTGGTGGAGATCATAAAAGCAATATCACTTGATTCTAAAGTTGTGATTATGGATGAGCCTACATCTGCCATCACCTATAAAGAAGTTGATACTCTCTTTGATCAAATCAAGAAGCTTAACGAGCAGGGTGTTGCTGTTATTTATATTTCCCATAAAATGGAGGAAATATTCAAAATTGCCGACCGGATCACCGTGCTCAGGGATGGTAAACACATCTGTACCGAAAGTGCACAAAATTTAGACAGGGAAAAAACGATCAAATACATGGTAGGGCGGGAGATCACAGAGGTTTTTCCTAAAGAACATACAAATATAGGGGATGTGATCCTGGAAGTTCGCAATTTCACCCATAAGAACAGATTTCGAGATATTAACTTCGTTTTACACAAGGGGGAAATTCTTGGAGTAGCCGGGCTGGTTGGAGCAGGAAGAAGTGAATTGGTTGAAAGCATCTTTGGAATCACGAAACATGAATCTGGAGAGGTCATCATCAAAGGAACACCAATATCCATTCAATCCCCCCAAACTGCAATTGAAAACCGCATAGCCTTGATTACAGAAGACCGTACACATACAGGATTAAACCTAAAATCGACCGTTGAGCATAATATAACTTTAGTATATTTAAACAAGTTGGCAAAAGGCGGGGTGATTAATAATAAACAGGAGGTTGACGCTGCCGAATCTTACATCAATAAACTAAGTATCAAGACGCTATCCAGAAAGAGTTTTGTCAGGTCCTTAAGTGGAGGCAATCAGCAAAAAGTTGTCCTGGCAAAATGGTTATTGGCAGAACCTGAAATAATCATCCTGGATGAACCAACGCGCGGGATTGATGTTGGCGCAAAAAGAGAGATATATATCCTCATAAATGAATTGGCAAAAGCAGGAAAAGCGATAATAATGATCTCCTCAGAAATTGCGGAATTAATGGGATTGGCAGATCGAATCATCGTTTTAGCAGGTGGCAGATTAACGGGTGAAATTTCACGCGAAAATTTTACACAAGAGGGCATCATGCGATTCGCATCCAAATTTGAGGTGGTTCATGAATAAACACAGCAACAATTCCATCAAACTGAATTCCTTGCGGGAACTGGGTATTTTCATTGCCTTTATTGCCATTTTAACTATTTTAGTGGTCCTTTCACCGAATGCCTTTGCCCGGCCG
>Ga0209254_10006606_pt1 | contig 10697 bp, 9 predicted proteins | sample FrelakmetDIP11DI_FD_187148 | JGI IMG/M metagenome (GOLD analysis project Ga0209254, IMG submission 187148) | Freshwater lake sediment microbial communities from the University of Notre Dame, USA, for methane emissions studies - DIP11 DI (SPAdes)... | ecosystem: Environmental > Aquatic >... | reverse complement strand
CTCAAGGCTTCGAACACCTCTGACAACGCGCGTAAGCACGAGGCCGCCGACCTCCCAATTACGAAATATGCGGGCTAGCTGAATTCCCGAAGCCGACGCTCGGCAGGCAGGGTGCCAAAGAGTGCGGAATCCGCCTCCAGCGTCAGGAAGCGCAGATCGAGCCGGTACGCTCCCAATGCGCGAGGCGGCGGGACGCGCTGGTCCACGACAGGCTCGCGAGGCATCCGCGTCACCTGCACGCGCTCCGCGCGGCGTCGTTGCGCGTCGTCCAGGTCCTCGGGCAATCCTGGGTATGCGCTTCCGTCGGGACGCCAATCGTGCAGCGAGACCACGTGCTCTTCGTCCAGCGCCGGATGCGTGAGGTGCAGCCGCACGGGAACCTGTGCCGGCAGCGCAGGGTGCAGCCCGCGCTGCGGCTCGAAAGTGCGAAAGCGCAGCCCGAACACGCGCAACGCGCCATGCGCATCGCGCTCGGCGCGCATCGGCAACTCGACGCCGGCGACGCGCACTTGCCAGGCCAGGCCGTCGATCGCTTCGCCGGCGCACGGTCGCAGGCGCAGCTCGACGCGCGTGGTACTTGCATCGACGAGGCGCGAGGTGCCATGCTGCTCCGGGCTTCCGGCGTCGCCGAGCAACGGCCAGAACTCCAGTGCGCGCCGGACTTCGAGCACTGCGCCCGGCAACTCGACGGTCGCCCAGTATCGAAAGCGGTCGCGCCTGAGCACGGCCGCCAGCGCCGATCCCGGGGCGAGGCCGCTGGCAGCCAGTTGCGCTAGCACCTCGTCGAGGTCGCGCTCGAGGTAGAAGGGCAGGGCGAAGCGCTCATGCAGCTCGCTTCCCCAGTCGGCGAGCGGCAGCCCGTCGTCCGTCGCATAGAGCATCGCAACGATTGCGCGCAGCAGGGACGCGATGGCGGCGGCGCGTTCGGGGTTGTGCTGCATGCGCAGCGCACGGAACTCCACCAAGCCCTGCATGCCGCGCCCGGGCAGGAGCGGATTCCACAGTTTCTCGACGTTGATCTCGGCGCGGTGGCTGTTGCCGGTGGCGTCGCAAAGCATAGGGGCCAGGCTGCGCCACAGCAGTTCCGGCGGAACTTCGTGCTGGCGTTCCAGCAACTGCAGGGCCAGCGCCAGCTCGTCGAACGCCGTCGCCCCGCGCTCGTCGGCGCGCGCCGACTGCCCGGTGGGGCCGACGTGATCGTGAGAGTAGAGATACGACAGCGACGGGTGTCGGATGAAGTAGCGCACGAGTCGCGGCAAGACCTGCGGTCGCTCGATGAAGACGCTCGTCTCGGGTGTCGGGCCGCCGAGCGTGATCTGCCCGCCGCCGCCGGAATCGGCCACCGTTCCGTTGAAATACAGACGGTAAGGCGCCAGCCCCTTTGCGGCCGCCGCGGCATAGATGTCCTGGCTGCGGAGCAGGAACTCGCTGGCGTCGATGCTCGGGGCCGTGTTGACCTCGATCACTGCCGGATCAGGCGTCACCGTCGTCCACTCGATGCTCGCATCGACTGGCGGGGGCGCGCCTTCGATGATGAGCGTGGGCAGGCCGCAGGCGCGCGCGGCACTTTCGACGGCCTGCACGAGTCGGACGAACGCCGGCACGTCGGGCAAGGCGGGCAGTTCGATGCGCGCACCGCGATCGGCGCGCGGGTCATGCAGTACCAGCGCGAGCGGGGGCGCCGACTGGTCGACTTCGCTTTCGGCAGCGCGCCACTCGAGCCGATGCGAGCCGGCTTCGCTTTGGGTGGATGACGACACGCGCCAGCCCTGCGCGGCAAGGGCCGCCGTCTGTGCGTCGGCCCAGTCGAGGAGCACCGGCGCGGCGTCGTCGTTCACGTTCGGCCCGTTGGCCGCGAGCAGCGGGTCGGGTGGACCATGCCACAGCGGCGCGGCGTCGCGTCGACGGAACAGTCCCAGGCTCCAGCGCGGCTGCGCCTCACCCGGATACAGCCGGCCGACGCTGCGCATCACCATGCTGGCGGGCAAGCACCCGACCAGCTCGCGCAGCAGCTGCCCGGCACGCGCTTCCTTGTCGCCGCCAAGCGCGGCATTGAGCCATTCCGGGGCTTGCGAAAAGCGGTCGGTAAACGTCGGCTCGGAGCCGACCCAGATCTTCAGCCCACGCGCCGCCAGTGCCGCGTCGTGCGCACGCACATCGGCCTCGAATTCGAGCCTGGCATCAGCCATCGACATCGATACGCAGCGTGGTCGACATGCGCGAGCGGGCTTCGCCGAAGAAATGGCCGTCCACGGGCGCCGCGTCTTCCGCACGCGCGGCCGCGGCGAGCGCCACATGCGAATCAGCCACTGCAAGGCCGCGCGTGGGATCGAAGCCGCGCCAGCCGCCACCGGGCAGGTAGACCTCCGGCCAGGCGTGCATATAGCGAGGCCACTTGCGTGCGTCGGCGGGCGCGGGCTTCGCACCCGTCAGTTGCTCCGGGCTGGCCTGATAGCCGCTTACAAAGCGCGCCGCCAGCCCCTGGCTGCGGCAGACGGCGACAAACAGCACGGCAAGGTCCCGACAGGCACCACGCTTCAGCCGTAGCGTGGTCTCGGGCGCGTGTGCGGCTCCGGTGTCGCGGATCTCGCGTGAGAGCTCGCGGTGCAGCCATTCATTGAGCAGACGCACGAACTGGTGGCCGTCCTCGGCGCCCGCGCGCAGTTCGTCGCCGAAGGCGCGTACCTCCGTTGCGAGGTGCCCGGGTTCGATCCACGGCAGCAGCCGCCGGCGCAGCGCCGCGTCGTACGGGGCGTCCCAGGGGATGGGCTCGGGGAGATAGTCGTAGGCATCAGGCCGGCCCGTCCGGACCTCGAACCGGCTGGTCACCCGCAGACTCGTCGCCTCGCCGTCGAACCAGACCCGCGTGGCCAGATTGCCCTCCGCGTCCAGGCAGGTGCTGCAACCGGCCGGCGCTGGATCGATGTCGAGGTCGAAGCTGAGCAGGCGACCTGCGTCATCGCCGCGTGGACGAAGCCGCAGCCAGTGCGGGCCCAGGCGCACTGCTCGGCTGTAGGTGTAGACGGTCACGTGGTGCACTTGGAATCGCACGCCCTGGCTCCGTCTACCGCAACTCGATACCGTCCTCGATCGCCGTTGCACATTCTGTGCGCATTTGCGGCGGCGCGGCAAGGTAAGCGCCTCATGGGCCCATTCGATGTTGACGCCCGACAGCCACTGGCAGCGTCCCGGCGGCAAGACAAGGAGCCGCGGTGTCCTCCCTTCGCAGCCTCCAGTCCAGGGACTTGAGGTCCGCCGACGGGCGGCCCTAGCGCCTGACTGTTTCGGACCCGGTTTTCGCGTTCCGAACCGATGTTGTCGAAGGGGCCCGCCGATGGCTGCCGCTCGGAACCGACCGCGGAGGTCAGCACGACGCGCAGTGACGGCTCAGGGTCGATAGCTCCTGGCGGAATCGGTTGGAAGCAGCCGGTCAGTCAACACGCCGCCGGCCGTCCGAGCGAACGACCGCTGTCGTAGCACGCTGATACCCGCGGCGAACGCGGCGAGCGACCGGAGTGTGAGGTCGACCGGTCACTGGATTAGAAAGTCGCCGATGTCGGGAAGGGGTCGATGGCGGTCCGTGCGAACGTCTGGTGACGGACGGCGCTGCGTGGTGCGCCGGTTAACATCGCCCTGGTCCAGTCGACAGCGGGCGGCGGAGCCATGGCGAAGACGCAGCAGGAACTGAAACGCGAAGTGGCCGCAGCGGCGCTGCGCTTCGTGCAGCCGGGGCGGGTGCTCGGGGTGGGCACCGGCTCGACCGTTGATCTGTTCGTCGACGCGCTGGCGGCGGCGAAGCTCGACGTGAAGCAGGCGGTCTCCAGCTCGGAGCGCAGCACGGCGAAGCTCGCTGCGATCGGCATCGAGGTGCTCGACCTGAACGACGTCGTCGATCTGCCCGTGTACATCGACGGCGCCGACGAAGTCGACGGCGGCTTTCACATGATCAAGGGCGGCGGTGCGGCGCTCACCCGCGAAAAGATCATCGCTGCGGTGGCGCAGACCTTCGTCTGCATCGCCGACGCCAGCAAGCGGGTCGAGGTGCTTGGCCGCTTTCCGCTGCCGGTCGAGGTGATCCCGATGGCCCGCAGCCACGTCGCGCGGAAACTGGCCAGCCTCGGCGGCCGGCCGGTGTGGCGCGAGGGCGTGGTCACCGACAACGGCAACGTCATCCTCGACGTGCACGGCCTGGCGATCACCGACCCGGTGGCGATGGAGTCGCGCATCGACCAGATCGTCGGCGTGGTGACCAGCGGACTGTTCGCCAGGCGCGGCGCCGACGTGCTGTTGCTCGGCGAGGCCGACGGCGTTCGCGAGCTGCGCCGCTGAGCGCCGCCGTGCGGTCGCATCGGTGCTGATGTCCGCGCCACCCGGATGCGCCGCCTGACGATCTTCGCCGCGGCGGTGCTGCTGCCGCCGCTCGCCTACGTGCTGCTGGCGCTGCTGCTCGGCCTGCTGCCGGTGAACCGCGACTTCCGGCCCACACCTGTCGAGGCCGGCGGCGTCGCCGTCTACCTGCGCACCAACGGCGCCCACGCCGAACTGGTGCTGCCCGCGGCGGCACCGTACGACTGGCGGGCGGAGCTTCCGCCCGGCGAGGTCGTCGACGCGGTGCGGCTGGCGGCGCCGCCGCTGGGGTGGATCGCCTTCGGCTGGGGCGACCGCGACTTCTTCATCCGCACCCGCACCTGGCACGACCTGCGCCCGGGCACGGCAGCCTCGGCCCTGCTGGGCCTCGGCCCGGCGGCGATGCACGTCGAGTACCTCGCGCGGCCGCAGGACTACCGCGCGCAGCGCATCGACCTGAGCCCCGCGCAGTACGCGCGGCTGGTCGACGGCCTGCGCGCCGGCTTCGCCCGCGACGCCGGCGGCCGGCCACGGCGCATCGACGATCCCGGCTACTTCGACACCGACGCGTTCTACGAGGGCAGGGGCCGCTACTCGCTGCGGCTGACCTGCAACGAGTGGATCCGCCGCGTGCTGGCGGGCGCCGGCGTGCGCACCGCCGCCTGGGCGCCGTTCGAGACGGCGCTGTTCTGGCACTTGAGCTAGATCGCCACCGCTCGCCGCGGCTCCCGTACGATCCGCGAAAGGAGGCCGCGCCGGCTGGAGAGGCGGCGGCAGGGAGAGAAAATGAACCTCGAGAAAGTCATCTTCGGTGCCTTCGTCATCCTGTCGTTCACGCTGAACTTCGGCTTCTTCATCGGCGAGATCGACAACCCGAAGCACCACCACGAGCTGGAGCTCGCCGCCACGCTGGTGGTGAACCTGATCGCGATGACGCTGAAGTTCGGCGACCGCACGCACATCGGGGCCGTGCACCTGGCCACCAGCATCGTCGCGGTGATCCAGCTGGTCGGCGCCTCGGTCGTCTGGTTCTGGGCGGCGCAGGTGGCCAAGCTCCCCACCGAGGGCGAGGTGATGGCCACCGTGGTGTCGCTGGCCGGTGGCGCGCTTGCCGCGAACTTCATCTCGGTGGCGCTGATGATCGGCGAGACCCTGCGCCGCACGCGCTGAGCCGCGGCAGCCGGCAGGCGCGTCCCGAACCGCGGGCACGTCGACGATGTCCGACATCCTGGTCCTGATCCTGCGCCGGCTGCGCGCGCCGATCATCATCGTCATCGCCGTCTACGCGATCGCGATCTTCGGCCTGGTGATGATGCCGGGCACCGACCCGGAAGGCCGGCCCTGGCGGATGAGCCTGTTCGACGCCTTCTACGTGATGACCTACACGGCCACCACGATCGGCTTCGGCGAGATCCCTTACCCGTTTTCCTACGCGCAGCGGCTGTGGATGACTTTCAGCATCTACCTGACCGTCATCGGCTGGACCTACATGCTGGGCTCGATCTTCGGCCTGACAAGGCAGCCGGCGTTCCGGGCGGCGATTGCCCGTCATCGTTTCGAAGCGCGCGTGCGCAGGCTGGCCGACCCGTTCTTCATCGTCTGTGGCTACGGGCAGAGTGGCCGCCGGCTGGTCTCCGCGCTTGACGAGATCGGCTTCGCCACCGTCGTCCTCGAAAGTGACCCGGAGCGGGCGCAGCCGCATCTGGTGCTCGACACGCGTCAGCCATCGTCGCTGCTGATCGCCGACGCGCGGTCGCCCGACGTCCTCGAGGCGGCGGGCGTGCGGAAGGCGAACTGCGCCGGCCTGGTGGCGCTCACCGGCGGCGACGAGGTCAACCAGGCGATCGTCATCGACGCGCGCGTGCTGGCGCCGCGGCTGCCGCTGCTGGCGCGGGTGAAGTCGCAGGGCGCGCGCGAGACTCTGGAGACGATCGGCGACGTCATCATCGTCAACCCGTACGAGACGCTGGCCTTCAACCTGCAGCTGGCGCTGGCGAAGGCCGACGTGCTGCGGCTGGAGGACTGGCTCAGCGGCGTGCCGGGCGAGAAGCCGCCGCCGCGCATCGAGGCGCCGCGCGGGCACTGGGTGATCGCCGGCTACGGCCGCTTCGGCCACGCGGTCGCCGCCGCGTTCCATGCCGCCGGCCTGAGCTGCAAGGCGATCGATATCGACCCGGCGCAGTGCGGCGAGGAAGAAGGCATCCTCGGCACGGCGCTGGCCGAGGACGTGCTGCGCAGGGCGGGGATCGAGGAGGCCTGCGGCCTGGTGGCCGGCACCAACGTCGACGCCAACAACCTGGCGATCGTCAACAATGCGCGGCGCCTGCGGCGCAAGCTGTTCGTGGTGATCCGCCAGAACCACGCCGGCAACCGCAGCCTGATCGAGGCGGCGCGCGCCGACATGGAGTTCGTGCAGTCGGTGGTGATGACCAACGAGATCGTGCAGCAGCTGACCACACCGCTGCTGAATCGCTTCCTCCTGGTGGGCCGCGCGCAGGACAACGTGTGGGCGGCAGGGGTCGCCGGCCGGCTGCGCGACGTGGTCGGCGAGAAGGTGCCGCACACCTGGGCGATCACCTGCGATACCGCGCTGCTCGGCGCGCGGCACGCCCTGCTCGAGAAGCCCGAGCCGCCGCTGACGCTGATGCACCTGCTGCAGGACCCCGACGACCGGCTGCGACGGCTGAAGGCGGTGCCGCTGCTGCTGCGCTCCCAGGGCCGCGACGTACCGCTGCCTGAGGAGCACACAGCGCTTCAGGCCGGCGACAGGATTCTGTTTGCTGGCGACGCGGGTGTCGAAGGTCTGCAGCGGCGCACGCTCGCCGACGACATCGCCATCGACTACCTGCGCACCGGGCACGAGCCTTCACGCACCTGGGTGGGACGACTACTGGCCGGCGACGGCGGCAACGCGCAAGGCAAGACGTCGTAGTTGCAGATCGCCGTCGGGCGAGCGGCGTTGCGCGCCCGACGGGCTGGTGCGTGGCTCGCCGATTGAAGCTGCCGGCCAATCGGGAGGCTGCAGGCAGAAACAAAATCGCCCAGGCATGAGACCCGGGCGATTCGTGGCTGCCGCTGCCGCGGGCAGCGCGGCGCGGGAAACCGGTCAGCAGCCGCCCTTGGGCTTCTTCTTCTCTTCAGTCTTGGCCGCCGGGGCCGCGCCCTTCATCGCGGGCGTGACGGCGACGGCGACCGCCTCGGTGAAGGTTGCCTCGACCTGGTCGCCCTTGGCGACGCGCTTGAACTGCTCAGGGTCGGCGATGTGCAGGTCCACGGTGCGCTGCGGACCCTTGAGCTTGATCGTCTGCTTGGCCGGATCGACGTCGACGACATCGGCCACGACCTTGACCTGGCGGCCAACGGCGCCCGCCGGTTTCTCGCCCGGCTTGGCGGCAGCACCGCCCGCCTGCTCCGTGCGCTGCACGATCAGGCCACCGCCCTTCTTCAGTTCGAGCGCCAGAGCCCGCAGGTACTCGACAGTGACCACGTCGCCGACCTTGATCTGGTCGAAGTTCTTCACCTCCGGACCGGCCGTTACCGTCTGCTCCCCGCCCTGCGGGCCCTTCAGCTTGACCTCGCGCGTTGTCTTGTCGATGGCGGTGACAGTGGCCTGGACCTTGACCGTTTCGGCGATGGCGCCCTTGCCCGGCGCCGAACTGGTCACCACCGACCCGGTCTGGGCGGCGACAGGCAATGCAAGGGCAGACGTGATGGCGATTGCTGCACTGAGAACAAGACTGCGCACGGCGTGGCTCCTTATGACGTTGAATGCCGACGCGATGCAGGAGGGCGACGGCTGATGAAGGTCGCGGATGATACTCAGTTGCGCAGGCCGGCTCGCTGCTACCCGGGTGTGCGCGACTTGGGGGGCGTCTTTAGCTCGGATAGCGTCGGCGCAGTTCTGCGACCTGCGCCTCGCTCAGCGGACGCACTCGCTCGTGCCGCAGCAAGAGGTACAGGCGGGCGGTGGCCTCGAGTTCCTCTACCGTGTCAGCCGCAGCGGCGAGCGACTGGCCGGCGACGACCGGCCCATGGTTGGCCAGCAGCAGCGCGTGATGCCGGCCTGCATGGGCGCGCACCGCCTCGGCGAGTTGGGCGTCACCAGGCGCAAAGTACGGCACCAGCGGCAGGGTGCCCACGCGCATCACGTAGTAGGCCGTCAGTGGCGGCAGGACGTCGCCGGCATTGACGTCGGTGAGCACGGAGACGGCGACCGAATGCACCGAGTGCAGATGCACGACGGCAGAAAAGCGCGGCTGCTCGTCATACATCGCGCGGTGCAGGAAGGCCTCCTTGGTCGGCGCATCACCGGCAACATGCCGACCCGCCGCATCAAGCTTCGACAGCCGTGCGGGATCGAGGTCGCCGAAGCTTGATCCGGTCGGCGTCATCAGCCAACCATCGTCGATACGCACGCTGATGTTGCCCGTGGAGCCGTGCGTCAACCCGCGCTCGAACATCGAGCGCGCGGTGCGCACGATCGCCTCGCGGAAAGCGGATTCGCTCATCACCGTCCCTTCCCCCGGTTCACGGCGCAACCTCGAAGGCGCGGGTGAAGAAGTCCGGTCCGCCGAAGTTGCCGGACTTCAGCACCAGCGCGTAGGGCTTGCCATCGGCAGCGCGAGTCCATGGCACGCCGGGCGCAACCTCGGGGCCGATGGCCAGAGCGCGCACGCCGAGTGCCTCGACCACTGCGCCGGAGGTCTCGCCACCGGCGACAACGAAGCGGCGCACCCCGGCGGCGGCCAGGCCGACCGCGATCGTGCGCAGCGCGTGCTCGACGACCTGCGCCGCGCGTTCGCGGCCCAGCACTGCCTGCGCCGCCGCCACCTGTGCAGGAAGCGCCGAGGCGTAGATCAGCAGCGGCCGTTCGCCGAGCCGGGCTCTCGCCCAATCGAGGGCGGCGGCGCCGGCATTGCCCTCGCGGGCCAGCGCGAGCGGGTCGAGCTGCAAGGCCGGCAGCTCGTCCTTGACGCGCTCGATCTGCGCCAGTGTCGCCGTCGAGCAACTGCCGGCGAGGATCGCTGCGGGGCCGCGCGGCCAGTCGTCCGAGGCGGCCGCTGCGGCATGCGATTGCGGACGCAGCGACCTGGCCATGCCGGCAGCCAGGCCCGAGCCACCCGTTGCCAGCCAGTTCGCCGCAACGGCGGCGCCGAGCAATTCGAGTTGCGCGTCATCGATCGAATCGGCGATCACGTGACGGCTGCCGGCCGCGGCAAGCGCCACGAGCTTTGCCGCGACCGCGGCCGCCCCCTGCGCGATTACCGCGTGCGGCAGCAGGCCGACCGGCCGCCGGGTCTGCGCGGCGAGCACGCGTACCAGGTTGCTGTCGGTCATCGGCGTCAGCGGGTGCGTGCGCATGCCGGTGTCCGACAGCAGCGCCTCGCCGACGCGGCTGAACAGGACGTCGATCGGTATCTCGAGCAGCACCGGACCCGGCGCGCCGGACACCGCTTCCCGCATGGCCTGCGCCAGAAGGAACGGGATGAGTTCCGTGCGGGTCGCCTGCATGGCCCACTTGGTCACCGGCCGCGCCATGTCGATCTGATCGAAGCCACCCTGCAACGGCCAGCGCTCGACGTCCCGCAGCGGCGGCGCACCGATGATGACGAGCATCGGCGTACAGTCGAGGCGCGCCTGCGCGAGGGCGGTCAGCACGTTCGTGAAACCCGGGCCGGCCGTCGCCATGCACACGCCCACCCGTCCCCTCTGACGCGCATAGGCGTCCGCTGCGTGGCCCGCCGCTGCCTCGTGACGCATATCGACCAGCCGGATGCCCTGATCCATGCAGGCCTGGAAGATGGGATCCAGATGCCCGCCGTGCAGAACGAAGACATCGCGTACGCCTGCCAGCGCGAGGCTGCGCGCGCACAGTTCGCCGCCGTCCATTGTGATCTTGTCGCTCACGATTTTGCTCCCGGCACTGGTCTATGGTTTCAGGGTGCTCAGACCGTATTCAGACGAGCCCCAGCAGATGGTGCGCGATCATCGACGTATGCATTTCCGTCGACCCCTCCGCCACCATCTTGATCCGGGCGTCGCGCATGTAGCGGTTCACGCCGGTGCTGTTCATCATCCCGCTGCCGCCCCACATCTGCAGCAGGCGGCTGGTGCACTCGTGCATTGTGTCGCATATATAAGCCTTGCAGATCGAGCCGACCGGCCGGTCCAGACGACCCTCGTCGAACAGCCGCGCAGATGCATACAACAGGCACCGCGACGCTTCGATCCTGTTCGAGGCATCGGCGAGCCAATAGCTGATCGGCGAGAGTCTGTGCGTGGGCTCGTCGTAGAGAGAGCGTTCCTTCACGTACGCGATGGTCTTCTGCAGCATGCCTTCACCGCAGCCG
>Ga0209254_10006605_pt1 | contig 10697 bp, 16 predicted proteins | sample FrelakmetDIP11DI_FD_187148 | JGI IMG/M metagenome (GOLD analysis project Ga0209254, IMG submission 187148) | Freshwater lake sediment microbial communities from the University of Notre Dame, USA, for methane emissions studies - DIP11 DI (SPAdes)... | ecosystem: Environmental > Aquatic >... | reverse complement strand
GGCCATCAGCTAAGCTCTATAGAAGAGGTTCCTCGAAGCTAACACGCATGCCTTCGAGAAAAGTCACCATTCAATAAAGAAAATGTTGTAGAGTCTTAATTTCCAGCGTTTGTTTAGACCCCTATACAAGGGGCTAGGTAGTAGACGAGCTTTCCCTTGGAGAGCTCAAAGTCCATCTTGATGGGCATGTCAGTACTAAGCTCGATGGTAGCGACCTCGCTGATGCTTCCCGCCGCATTGGCTATTTCGTTTAGGTAACTGAGGGTGAAGGTCGCTGAACTGTCCTCCTCAGCCTTAAGGTCGATTAGATCGTCGCTACCCTTCTCCCACTCGCTGTGGGCGCTACCCCTATCACCGGTCGCGCTGATCTTAAGCATCTCACCCTCGACTGCGACTTTGACGTGCTCGCTGACGAGGTTAGCGTCCCTTATGGAGTTGCGGAGGCTGTCAGTGATAAGACGAGCCTTGGCTTTGAAGAATATCTTAGGCTGAGGCACCTCGTTGTCTATAGGCTCGAGGATAGGCATCTCAAAGCGTCTGCTATGGCCCCCGCGTTTGCAAAGGATGATTAGACGCGCCTTCTCTTCGTTGAGGCGTATCCAAGTCTCCTCATCCTTGTCAACGCGGTCTAGGAACTTGAGGAATTCCTTTATGTTAATGCTGAGGTGGGGTTCGCCTTCGCACTTGTAGCTATCGAAGAAGTCGGCGGGGAGCTCGAAGTCGACCATAGCGACATGGCTTGGGTCCATTGCTAGGAGCTTGATCTGGGCCTCGTTCATTACGAATGTGCCCTCTTCAACTATGACACTGAGCGCCTTGATCAGACTACGGAACGGATCTATGCGGGATACCTCTACCTCGAACAATTCTATATCTCCTTAGATGGGGATTGGTTGTCTTAGCCTAGGACCAGAGGGATAAAAGGGTTCCCCGGGAGGATCAACTATAGTCACGCCAAGTGTATCCACACTTGGTGCATCTATAAAACTGAGTGCTAGACTCGTCTATACCCCTCGTCTGGACCATCCACCAATAAGCCTTGTCGTTACCGCACTTTGAGCATTCCATCTTTACCTGAGGCGTCGTGCGGAGGTTCTGCTCTTTCTTCCCGATGACGACGATCTTGTCCTCGCTCTTGGCCTCTCGTTCTATCTTTATCTCCTCGGTCATGGGTTGCTCAGAGCCGCAGTTGGGGCAGACGTAGCACCTCTTCTTATGATCAAGGGTGCACATTGTCCCGCAACTAGAACAGAATTTCGTTTTTTACTCCTCCATCATTGCCCATAACCCGGAGGGGTTCTATTAATACCTTATGCATCTAGCCTAACGGGTAATGAGGATAGTATCAAGTCGGCGACCCTGAAGGCCTCCGGAGTGACGCCTTCGCGTGTGGACGCCTTCAAGACGCTCTCTGCGGACCAGCGACTGAGACCCGCGGCGGAAAAAACCACCTGTTTATCTCCGTTCCTCCAGGTATAAATGGGCTCGTCCCCGTCGCCGAGGAAGATCACTGGTTTCCCCACCTTAACGCTTAACTTATCTTTTGAGATCTTTGCCTCCACCGGTAGGCTTGCTCGGGTGAGCAGTATAACCCGGACCTGCCCGGAGTGTGGTGAGCGTCTGAGCATCTCCGCGATGGGCTCCGTTATGTCAGCTCCCACTGAGCGTGTTTTAAGAACCCCGTCTAGCCAGAGGCTCCCCCTAAAAACTACTCCTATGATAGTGATGCCTCCGGCATCACACTTAGCGGCTACACCGATGACCCTAATCTCCTTCTTGATCTGGCGGAGCCTTTTGATGGCCAAGTAGTTCCCGAGAGATAAATACAACTACGAGGACCTTTAAGTAAACTTAGTTAATGGTATTTTTAGATCACGTCCTCGATTGGTTTTCCTGATTAGCTTCAAGGACTTGGTAGAAGTTAATGAAGTAAAAGGGATAGCAAATCTGTTTGATTTTAAGTGAAAATATTCACGTGCGCTAATCGTCTCATCCGAAAAGCCCTAATAAATTCACATATTTCGTTTGATATTCGGTCCAATATCCTGTATGATACTCAATTTTCGTTGAAGGTGTAATAATGGAAGAGAAAACAGTCGTTCAAAAGGGACATACCAACGAGTTGAGTAGTGTGGACGAGCTTGGTGGTAAGGATTGAGGAAGGAACGGGGCCGTATTCTCAATAAATTTGAGAGGGATAGTTCTCATGTTTTATTTCGAGAATACCATCTAAAGTAGGAAGAAATTTGATGTCTGAACCTTACGAAGAAGGACGAAAATATTTCAAAGAAGGACTAAAATTCAAGGAAAGAGCCAAGCTACTCCTAAATAACACTGACTATGCAGGAAGCGTACACGCTTCCCAAAACGCTGTCGAGTTTTTCATTAAAAGTGCATACATCCTTCAGGGAAAGAAGCCTCCTATGAGTCATTCCCCGAATTCAGACTTCAAAGAAATTATAAAGAAGCTCAAAGAAGCAGAATCTTCATTACTAAATGCTAATGTCTTCAAACAGGTTAATTCAATATCAAAAAGATTCCAAGGTCTACATGGGAGAAGTATGTATGGGGAGGTTGGGAAGGTCGCTTCACAACTTTTCACAAAGAAGGATGCTATTGAATACTATCATTTGGCAAATGAGATGGGATTACTGATGGTTATAATTGACGTGGTGTATAGTGGCCACGCTAATCAGCTTCCGAAGGAGCATAATGAATTCTTCGATAAATTTATTGAAAAAAGAAAGACTTAGTCTTGCTAAGACAACCGTTTGGAAACGAAATCTAGAGGCCAAGAGTCTTGATGACTATACTTGTTTCTTCTGGAAATTCGCTCATAAGTTTCTCTATTAAAGTCTCCACAATGAACTTTTTGAACCCCGCCTCATCCATAGCGGGGGAGTAGACCCAGCGGTGACCTCCCTTGCAGGTCTCCTCAACCCCTCTCAGGACGCCCATCTCCCGCATGTCCTCCAAGCAGTTGATGACGCTGGCTCGGCTGATGCTTTCACCCTTTAGCGCCTCGTTTGCTTTCTGCCACACTATTCTGCTAATGATGCCCTCGGGATTGCTCCAGACAACCTGCAGCACCTTGATTTGCCAGTCTATAAGAACTGCGTGGAAACCAGACTTGGACGTATCGAATTCGATTGATTTCATTCTATAGATGCTCCTCTTGTACTATCTTTTAACATTTATTACAGATTCATTCATATATGCTTATGCTCTTATCGCTTAAGCGACAGGTGTAGTCTTTTACCATTGACATTTCTCTTGAGGGGGATTATGTATCCCGATAGAGAAGATGTCCATATTACTTTTATGTCATCTTAATAGAAGTCGAAGCCATGCTGAGATCAAGCACCGAAATTCGTGTCGATATATTAAGCCAGGTAAAAAACGGGGTTGAGTGCCGGACTAGGATCATGTATATGGTGAACAGCAACTGGCAACAACTAGGTTTCTACCTAAACGAGTTCGTAGAGCGAGGGCTTGTAGAGTACTCTGTCTCCGTGCGCGCGCGATAGTGATCGAGATTCTTGCGATGATTTAATTACTAAAAACCATGATGTTCTTACAGTGAAAACGATGGCAGATATCTCATTCCAGCTTGTTGACGTCGAGCTGAAACCACGTAGGAGATTCAGGAAGGGGAGCAAGTATGATCCCATCATAGACAAGTTCTGCGAGGGAGTCTCAAATCTCGTCAAGGTTGAGGTTTCAGGCAAGGAAGCGAACTATGTGAGGACTCAACTGAAGAAGAGGATCGATGCACGGGAACTGGGTAAGCAGGTTGAAGTCTCGGTAGTGAACAATATCATTTACTTGGAGAAGAAATAGACTGTTATAAAATAATAATCCATAATCGTTTAATTCTCATTTTGTTGTAAAGCTGTTTGCAGATATTTCAGCGACAGGATAGATGAAATGACCCGATTCATCCGAGGTTGATCGTACTGATTGACAGGTTGAGGCGAAAGAAGAAAGACACAACCAATGCGACCAACTTCTACTCAACTCCAAGCACCTATGAATATCACGAGCATCATAAAACCAAGCCACCAAAATCCAACACCCACAACGATAAATGGGAATCATCCTCATTTCTTGTGAAGAAGAGAAAAAAGAGGTAAATCTTCAATTATCCTAGCATTACCCTTGATGCTATCCCTGAACCTGAGCAGGTCGCTCCTGATGTCCCTCTGCTCTGAAAGATATAGGATGGACAACCTGTCTAACTCTGAACGGATTTTTGACCAATCTCCTAATTCGGTTATGTTAGGGTAAATAGTTTCAAAATACTCCTTCAAACTTGTAAAATAGGCGTGTTGAGTGTGCTTAGCACTATATTTGGCAAGAAAATCACTAACACTTAGCTTTGGCATGGCTTCAAGTAGGATATATGTAGTAAAAAAACTATCTTTAGGTTAATTTAAATTAGATACAATTATTACTTCTTAAAGTTGGAGACGCCCTGCTTAAACCCCTCATCAAACTCGTTGAGCTTGGCCTCGGCGTTATCTGCCGCCCTCTTCAAAACCTGCCTCGGATCACCCTTCTTCCCCTTGAACCTTATGAAGAGCTTACTCCTGTCCATGAGTGGGTGTGGACGCGTGTAGCCCGCCATCTCCACCGCGGGGTCCTCTAGTAGGCTCGTCTGGAGCAGATTGAGCAGGGTGTGGCTCTCCCCACCGAACTCAACCTCGACGTAACCTTCCTCTTCCTTTATTATGTTGAGCTTCATGATGATATGTCCTCCTTGCCGTAGCTTCTTGCTATCTGGCGGCGCTCGACGCGTTTGCACTTAGGGCAGGTAAGGCGCCCCTTCTGGTTCTCGAGTATGTCGCCGCATCTACTGCAGTAGGCGTAGACGACGCCGTAGTCGGGTCCCGCCATGCTTAGCTGTATGATCCTGTTCTTAGTGTTAGCGACGACGGCGCGAACTATGTCGCCGCTCCTCAGGGCTTGCTCCAGGTTTCTGTCGAACTCTCGTGCGACGTCGCTTATGTGGACGACACCGGTGTACGTGGGTTCTATTTTCTTAGCGTCGACGCGGAATATGTCTAAGCGCGCGTCCCTCCGGGTGACGGAGCCAGCCTCGGCTATTACGACGATGCCTTCAAGGGGCAAGTTTAGGTGTCTAGTGACTTTCTTGACCTCTAGTGCCCTCTTCTCCATGTCTAGCCTTGTCTCACCTAGCTCCTCCGAGCGGACCAGTCCATCCTCTTGGTAGCTACCCTCACCCTCGTTGAACTCCTCGATGACTGCGAGCTCCTCGCCGGGGAAGACATTCCTCTTGATGTTTCTTGCCTTAGACATTCTGTTGCGCCTACTGCGTCGGCAACCGCCGTTTCACGAGCTGGTCTCCTTGGGACCGGTCCTCTTATGCTCCCGCTTTTTAATAAACTGATTGGTGAAGCTTTTAGCCGAGGTAGAGACGTCCCCATGTTTCCTCCCAGCTCCTTTCGCCGAGTAAAACGCGAGCCTCTGCGGAAGTGAGGATGGGGCGTTTGACCCCGGCGACTCCGTCTATTGCTATTCGTGGGCACGCTGTCTCGATGAAGGCCTCGGCCTCGGTGAAATTGTTGAGGTGATCTGGGCATACCTCATCGAGGTAGATTAGGAAGGCCCTGATCTCCCTGTCGCCCAGTTTCTCGGCGAGAACCATCGCATCCGTGAGGGCTCGCTGTCCCGGCTTCGAGCTGACGAGCACTCCTATGGTCTTTGCAGTCTTTGCGACCGTAAGCAAGGCCATCCTCCTCTTAGCGAGTCGCATCAACTCAGACTCGTCGAACATGGAGACTGAGCCGTTGTATGGATTGGCGACGACGATAGGCTTCCCGGTCATGAGGGCGAGGCCGAGGGGGTGGAACTTGCCCCCTCCTATAAAGATATAACCATCAACTTCATCAGGGAGCTTCGTGGCGGCGGCGTAGCTGCAGCCTAGGACCTGTCCCGCCTCGGGGGTGACGCCTGCGCCCTCGCCGATGAGTACCTTGACTCCCTTCTGGTTGAGCGCATAAGCTACTTCACTTAGCTGCGTGGTGTGTTGGATGGTGCTTGTTAGTCCGACTCTACCCCAGCCGGCGATGCTTGGGAGGACTGCATCGACTATCTTGGAGACGTCGATGGGTATTCTAGCCTCGACGTAGAGGACTGGGATGCTTGGAGAAGAGACGAAGCAGGTGTGACCGTAGTGAATTAGCAGGTCGGCGCTGAGTTCGATTGTCTGCCTTGATGCAAGGTCGCATGCACCGTAGCAGGAGTCGCCACTTATCACGACCTCCGCCGAGGTGGCCTTCCGGATATACTCCGCCATCTGGAAGGCGAAAGGGCGCATCCCGTCGGGGAGCTGGAGGAGGACCCTCCTCGCCCCCTTCCTGCCGATCTCGGCGGCAACCCGCTCAAGCTCGAGCTCGTACATGCAACTAGACGAGTGATTGTAACCTTAAAATAGGCTCCGGGGGAGGAGGCCATCTGGAACAATGTCCCTTGAAAATGTGTTCAGATACATAGACTCCGAACGCGACGAGTACGTCCTGCGATGCCAAGAGCTACTCCGGCAGCCCAGCGTTTCTGGTGACCGTGAGGACGTCTACAGATGTGCCGGGATGGTGTGCAACATGATCCGGGAGACTGGGGCACATGCCGAACTCGTCCCAGTTGAGGGGGATGGTAACCCCGTTGTATACGGCAAGTTACTCAGTCCGGGTGCGCATCACACTATTACAGCGTATCAGATGTATGACACCCAACCCGTAGGCGAGTTCGATAAGTGGACGAGTCCACCCTTCGATGCGAAGATAGTGGATGGGAAGATCGTTGCCCGGGGCGCGATAAACAGTAAGGGCGCCCTAGTCGCGGAGCTCATGGCCATAAGGGCTCTCCGCGAGGTCTGGGGTCCCTGTCAACATAGTTTTCACCTTCGATGGCGAGGAGGAGATTGGCAGTTGGCAGCTACGCCGCTTCCTCAAGGACCACCCCGAGAAGATGCACAAGGCAGAGGCTGAATGGTGCCCCAGCACCTTCAGCATGGCGCACAGGGACACAAGAATCACGCTCGGCGGCAAGGGATGCATAGACCTCCAGCTCGTCTGCAACCATAGTAGGGGTCCAGTTCACAGCAGTTGCGCCCCCGTGGTGGAAAACCCCGCATGGCGACTAGTTTGGGCACTAGAGAGTATGAGGGGCCGGGACGGCAGGATAGTGATTGACGGATTCTACGACGACGTAAAAGGCCCTGAGCCCGGCGACCGGGAGCTCCTCGAGAAGCTCGCCATGGCGGGGGAGGAGAAGAAGATGAAGAGGCAATGGGGGGTCAAAGCCTTTATACGCGACCTCAATGGAGCTGACCTCATCCAGGCATACATGTTCGAGCCCACACTTACTATTAACGGGCTTCAGTCTGGCTACGTTGGCCCCGCCGCTTACACAATAAACCCTGCGTGGGCTAAAGCTAACATGGACATCCGCCTCGTCCCCGGCATGGATGCCAACGATATCTGGGACAAGGTTAAGGTACACCTAAAGAAGAAAGGCTTCGATGATGTCGAGGTCAAGCTGAATGGGTGGAAGGCGAACGCTCACAGGAGCCCATCGGACACCCGGATAGTCGCCGCTCATAGGGCAGCGATCAGGGATCTGGGCTTCAATGAGCCCATGATCTACCCTATGAGTGGTGGCACGGGCCCCAGCATGTACTACACCGCTCCGGATGGTCTCAGCCTCCTCTGGGAGTGATGGGATGCCTTCTCACTTCGCCCACGCCCCCAACGAGTGGATTGGGGTAGAGGAGTTCATATCAACGGCGAGGATGTGCGCCGCATTCCTCTGGGAGTACGGCAATCTCTAGAAAACTAGCGGGGGGACCCTGGATCTTATTCTTTGTTCTCGGTAACAAAGATCCTGCTAGATGTTGGGAACTTAGCTCTCGCCCTCTCAAGGGCCTCCTTCGCTACCTCGACGCCCTCGGGATCGACCTCGATTGTAATGAGGGGCTCACCCCGCTTGACGCGTGCCGCGGTACCCGTCGGTTTACCATAAGGTCTCTTCATTCCCTCCTGGAAACGGTCGGCCTGAGCGACGTTCACCCTCTTGTGTTCGCGGAGGACGATGTGGGGGAATGGGACCACCTTCATGTAGTAAAGGTCTTTCCCAAGCTTGAGCTCTAATTGCCTATTTGCCGCAATGCGAGCGGACTCAAGACTGTTGTGCCTAATTTGTCCATGTTCGAGGTTGATTAGTTCGACCTTGATTGGGAACTTCTTCGAGGTGTTCCCCATTGTGAACTTGACGATCTTGCTACCAGGGATGCCGCCCATGAACTTGCGCCTGGTATAGGCCATCGCCGTGGGGTCCCTGAAGTTCCTAGCGTTCAAGACTTATCCACCGTTAAACACCTCAGGATTCTTAAAAAGATAATGGCTCAACTCCCCTGGACAGCTATGACTTAGTGGAAGGCGCTGGGAGAACGCGAAATCCCGTTTGAAAAACGAAGGAATGCCCGTTAATGTCCATGCTAAGCTCTTTTCAGAGCGCGTGCGGGTGGCGATACAAGCTCATTCCTCACCTGTGCGGGGAGGTCGAGTATCTTCAACCCCCCTTCGCGCGTGGAGGTGAAGTTAGCGAACCATCTCTCCCCTCTGAAGATGCGCGCGCGCCTAATATTCACAATATTTAGCTATGCTTGATACACGTGATCGGCGCTAGGCCGTGTGAAAAGCAGGTACTTCTCCTCCCTGCTTAGCTCCTCAAGCACCCTCTTCGCGAGCGATCCCGCTGGGTCTTTTAAGTTAGCCCTCTCCTCGATGTCTCTGAAGTTTTTGAATGGAAATCTCTCCCTGATGTCGAGAATCTGAAACATTAGTCTCTTCCCGATCCCGGGTATGAGTTCGAGGCTGTGCATCCTCGGCGTCACCGGCTGGCTGATGTTGAAGAAGTTGACGAAGAATGGCTCATTCGCCTTTACGACGATCTCTATTATACTTGGTAACTCAGCCTTCGCTGAGCTTGTGAGGTCGGAGTAATTAACTCTCCCAATGATGTGGGAGACTAGTGCCCTATCGCCCTTACCGACGAATATTCTGTCCCTTGGGTTGTAGTCGGCGTCCCTCTTCGGCGAAGACTCTAGGAGGGTGAAATAGGCCTCGCCTATCATTTGGATGATACCACTCGAAGTGTGGGGGGTCCTGGGTGCGCCGGGTCGGCCGTGTGGGAGGTAGTCTAAAACATAGGCGTATTCCTCGTACTTCTTCTGATCCCTATACAAAGCGTTCACCCAAGGGAACCTACAGGAACCTATGGGGTGGTCCTGTATTTCTTAATTATTATCAAGATGCTGTTGACGGCCTCCTCGGATATGATCCTCTGGCGGCCTAGGAAGGTGCGTATCTCCGCAATGCTGCCTGGCATGCAGTTAGTTATTTGGACGGCGAGCTGCCTGTCAATGCCGCCTTTCTCCATGAGTTCGGAGACTAGCTTTTCGGAGTCCCCGCTTCCTGTTTTGGCGAAACGGACCGTGTAGTCGAGGACTCTCCGCTGGAGCGGATCCAACTCCTCAGCCTTGGACTCTAGAATCGCCTTAGCCTCTGCGACGGTTATCTCCTTCTTCTCAACCACGGACATGGACTAAAACCCCTCAATCTACGTGCTTCCTGATGTGCTGGGGTAACGCTATGATGGTTTTAACGATCTTCGTCTGCGGGATCTCTAATACATATGCGTTCCCGCGCTTAGCCACGATTGTGGCGACTTGCCCCTGGAACCTCTTGTGGGGCATGCCCTTGTGTATAGCTGGGTCGATCTTTATGATGACCTTCTCACCCTCATTGTACTCCGTTAGTAGCCTAGTGAGCGGCATCTTGCCACGCTCCCTGACCTTCTTCGTGAGGGCAGCCCTGCTCTTCCTGCGTATTCCTTTACTCTTAGGCATTATGTTCGCCCCATCTCCGGCGGCATAGCCCCCGGCTGAGCACCACTCCTAATCAACACACTCTTTAATAAGTTCTATTAATTTTTCTTCTTCGCCGCAGGATGTCTTTTTAAAGAATACAGAGAAACTTAATCTCGTGATAGTTCTTGGCTAAGAGGAAACCAGTTGAGATCAAGGACCTTTTCAGGCTCAGAATGGTCTCCGACCCTCGCATCTCCCCCGATGGGAGTCGCGTCGCCTTTGTCCACACGACCTTCGACTACGAGAAGGACGAGTACGTTAGCGATATATGGATGGCGGACTCGAGGACGGGGACGTCCACGCAGTTCACCTCGGGGCGAGGAAAGGACAAGGGACCAAGATGGTCTCACGATGGGAAGAGGTTACTCTTCACCTCGACACCCCTCGCTAATGAGGGAGAGGAGAAGAAGAAGCCCCAACTCTATGTAATTCCCATCGCCGGCGGCGAGGCGCGTAAGCTTACTGATCTCAAGCTCGGCGTCGAGGCACCGAAGTGGAGTCCCGATGAGAGACAGATTCTCTTCATCAGCCCGACTCAGCCAGTCGAGCCTAAGGGTGACACCAAGCATATCACGCGCTTAAGCTACAAGTTCAACGGCAGAGGCTTCTACCCGGGGATATACAAGCACGCCTTCACGGTGCCGCTCAAGGGAGGCAAACCTAAACAGGTCACGAAGGGTGAGTACTTGGTCGATGGGGCCGATTGGGTCGGCTCCGACATAGTCTTTTATGGCAACACTGAGCA
>Ga0209254_10006604_pt1 | contig 10699 bp, 8 predicted proteins | sample FrelakmetDIP11DI_FD_187148 | JGI IMG/M metagenome (GOLD analysis project Ga0209254, IMG submission 187148) | Freshwater lake sediment microbial communities from the University of Notre Dame, USA, for methane emissions studies - DIP11 DI (SPAdes)... | ecosystem: Environmental > Aquatic >... | reverse complement strand
CGCTTTCGCGGGAAGTTCTGGTTGAAGATGGGTGCGCTGGTGCCGCAAATGCTCCCACCGATCGTATTGGTGGTACCCTTGTACGTTCTTTTTAATCGGTTAGATTGGATCGACACCCGCCAGGCCTTGGTCGTTTCCTACCTCACCTTCACCATCCCGCTCTGCATCTGGATGATGACCGGATTTTTCGATGATGTACCCATCGAACTCGAAGAAGCAGCCATGATCGACGGTTGTTCCCGCTTTGGTGCCCTTTTCCGGGTCAGCCTGCCGCTTGCCGTACCGGGTATGGCAGCCACTGCGATTCTGGCCTTTATTTATTGCTGGAATGAGTTCCTGTATGCGGTGATCCTGACAGGTCGGGAAGCACGCACATTGCCGGTGATCATCACCTCATTCATGACCAATAAATCCATCCTATGGGGCCGCATCGCCGCGTCGGGGTCGCTGGTGTTGATCCCGGTGATCATTTTTGCCCTGCTCGCTCAACGGTATCTCGTGCGGGGGTTGGGGAAAGGCGCGGTCAAGGGATGAATCCCCGCACATCAGCCAGCGAATGGGTAAAGACATACCCTGCTGAGATCATGGTCTGCGATGCGGATGGCATCATTTTGGAAATGAGCGACACGGCCATAAAGATCTATGAAAAAAAAGGTGGGGCTGCTTTGATCGGCCGGAACGTGTTCGATCATCATGACACAACCTCACAAAAGCAAATGAAATCTGTGGTCGATCAACGAAAACATGTGATTTACTCAACCGAAAAAGGTGGTATTAAAAAGCTGGTTTCAATCGCTCCCTGGTACCATGAGGGGGAGTACGCAGGTTTCGCACTGATTGTTCTGGATTTACCTGATAATATCCCAAATATTAATAAAGATTGATCGATTTCTTGAGTCAGGGTTTTTGACTATTTCCTGAAAGGGCATATTTCGATGGATACCAAAAAAAGATCGAATATCACTTTCTTCATCCTGTTAGCCATCCTGGCGATTGCGGCTGGTTCGAATTCATTCCTCCCCCAGGGCGATATCGCCTCTCAAATCCCCCAATCCCAGATTCCCAAATGGCTAATCGCTTTGGTTAGTGCCGGAGGAACTCTCCTAATATATGGCATCCTGGGGTTCATCGGCCTGATCCTTTGGCGGAAGATAGGTTTCCCGGATATCTGGGATGAACGGATCTCCAACCGGCAGCGCTTCTTGATTCCCGCGATTGTTGGAGCTTTGATCGGGGTCGTATTGATCATTCTTGACCTGGTCTTCAGTCCGATCAACGGGGTCGGGAAGATCATCCACCCGCCCTTCCCCACCTCCCTGGTCGCTTCCCTTTCGGCCGGGATCGGGGAAGAAATGCTCTTTCGTCTATTCATTATTTCCTTCTGGACCTGGCTCGTGGGCAAGGTTATCCTGCGCGGGAAAGGGCTTACGACCGTCTATTGGGTTGTGGCGGTCTTTTCTGCATTCGCGCATGGTGCCAGCCATACGCCGACGGCGATGATCCTTTTTGGTGTCAATAGCCCGGCCTTGCTTCCCCCCGTACTAATGGCTGAAATTATCCTTATGAACGGCATCCTATCGTTGGTTGGAGCATATTATTTCAAGAAATATGGCCTCTTCGCACCGATTGGCATCCACTTCTGGGCGGATATTGTCTGGCATACGATTTGGGGATTGTTTTAGGGAATTCGAATCTAGACCCTGTTAATTCTCAACATCGCAACAATTGTGGATTTTGGTTGATATTAGAAAACCCTTTCTCGGGAATAATTTCCGAATTTTTTAATCCCGCCCTAAAACCAATCGATAGTTACCCTTCATCTGACTTGATTTCAACACATCGAGATATCAGTTGCTGGCTATTTCATTGATTGATATGCAAATTTATATTTGCTTTATTATGATAATTACAGTATTATTTATCCTAATAAAAAGGGAGAGAGAAAATGAAATCACAATTATTCAAAGCTACGTATTTAATACTTTTAGGCATGATCCTCGCTGCTTGCGGCGCAGCTCCGCAGCAAAACATGAGCACACCCGAAACTGCAGCTTCCACAGCTCAAGTGGAATCCTCCCCCACGCAAGCGCTTTCTCCGAAAACTACCCTGACCGCTGAACCATCCCCGACACCAACCCTGGTTCCCCTTCCGGAAGTGATCGACAATGAGACGGTTTCAGATCTTAATATTGTAAGATCATATTTTTTAACCACAGATGAATATCCCAATTTCATGAAATCATCATTCAGCCCGGATCTTCACCTGCTTGCCGCATGGGGTTGCACAGAGGATTCCAACAGCACCTGTGAAGCGCCAATAATCGTGCTATTTGATATGGATACCAGCAAGGTGATCCATAAACTGGATCCCCTGACTACAATTGTGTCAGGATTTAGATTTAGCCCGGATGGAAAAACCCTTGCCATCGCCGGCTGCCATACCCCGATAGCTTATTATGACCAATTTGGTACAACCTGCACCGAGCCGCGCGTGTGGCTGGTGGATACTGTAACAGGGGAAATCACTCACGAACTAAAAGGGTATAACTCGATAGTTGAAAGCATGGTATTTTCCCCCGATGGAAAAACACTTTACACAGGGATATTTTATTTTAAAAAAGAAAATTACCCAGATAGCACTGTCCGCGTTTGGGATGTCGCATCAGGTGAGAAAATCAAAGAAATTCAACCGGCCATTGAAAATTGCAGTACCATTTATCCCGGATTGACACCGAATGGTCGATATTTGATAACTAATGTTTATAAATGTAGAGGTGAAGGGAGGACAGACTTGTGGGACGTGGAGAATCCATCCTCAAAAGCTATCAACAGTTTTCAAGGAATTCGACCCGCCGTCAGCCCAGATAGTACAAAAATTGCAGTCATGGAGAGTTTTAAAAACCTGGTCATCCATGTCTATGATCTTCAAACAGGGGAAAAATTACAGACAATTCCCACCGGTTTAAGAACAGATACCAAATTTATATTCGGTTTTACGCCGGATAGCAAATCGCTATTACTTACCGATTCCGAGGCGGATAAGGGAGCAGGATATGCGATCATCGATATTGAAAGCGGGGATCTGATCACCCGCATCAAACCAGCATCGTTTGAAATCTATCCCACCGTTAAGTATGCGTTCAGCCCGGACGGAAAACTATTATTTATCGTTGGCAGACGTGGAGATTGGGAGGTGATCTCAGGTGATTATGACCCAAAAATCAGCGTTTGGGATACTGCCACCTGGAAAGAAATCGAAATACCCCAACCTTATTTTTCGGTTTCCCCGTTCGATGAACCAGACTTTCTCGCGTTCTCGCCTGATCAAAAAAGACTGCTCGCCATATCCGGTTTTAATTTCACCCAATTCGGGTTACCGGTGGAAGAGAAGGATTCCGCGCAAAAATTCCTGCTTGACCACCTCGATAAATTATCCAACGGAAAATATTCGGAAGCTTCAGATGACCTGAAGTTCACCGATGAACCATTGTTCAATGAATGGCTTTCCGGTCCACTTCCCGGTGTTGATCTTGAGGATAAAACTGCGGTTCTGGAAGCTCTGTGTACCGATGAAAGATTTCCCTGCCAACCAGTTTTGGATGTAACCTATGGAGCACAGACTCTCCCGGATACTTTTCTCTTCAGGGTTCAATTCTCCAATCCGGATGGTACCCCGGTTTTCTGGCCTCCATGCAAAGATCAACCAAAAAACCAACGTTGTGATTTTCGTACGGAATTTGATTACTATGTCCAAGCCCAGCCGGATGGGTCGTTCGCGATCCTGGATAGCGTCCCATATTCTTATTTACTCAACGTGAAATAAATTGTGAAAATGTGTAGGTTTTTCCATAAATCGTAATTTGTGCATGGAAATTGATGCTTCACATTTTCGAAAAATGACATTTGGATTACTACTCCGCGGGTTTAGGCAGACAAATCCCCGGCAGAATCCTTGTCCAAAAGCCAGCTAATGTTTCTGGCAGTCGATATTATTTCCTGGACGGGGATCTGAAGTGGATTCTTCGGATCTCCGAATGCGCAGGCAACTATTTTAGCCTTGTCCCTACCCGAAACAAGGAATATGATGTTTTTCCCTGCGCTGAGCACCGGGAATGTCAGCGTTACCCTATCCACAAGTGGTGGCGGGGGCGTATCGTGCCGAACACCCACCGCCCAGTGTTCTTTTTCCTTTAATGCGGTAGACCCGGGGAACAACGAGGCTGTGTGTCCATCGGTTCCCAACCCTAACAGGATCAAGTCAAACACAGGTAAGCAGTTCAAGAAAAACGACCGGAGTTCATTTTCATAGTCCCTGGCAGCATCATTCAGAGACAGCTCACCTTTTATTCGGTGGATATTTGAAGATGGGATATCGATAAAATCCAGGAATGTATCTGCTGCCATCCGGTAATTGCTTTCGGAATGTTCAGGCGGAACGCAGCGCTCATCCACCCAGAAAAAATGAATGCAGCTCCAATCCAAATCAGCATTTACCAACCGTTCATACATCTTTTTTGGGGTTGATCCCCCTGAAAGAGCGACTGTAAACCGGTCGCTTTGGGTTAGGGCTGCATTTGCCAGATCTTGAAAAACAGTCGCGGCATGGTTACAGAGAGCGTCACTATCCGGGAAAACTTCAATCTGAGGCATCCAACATTCCCTCGATCTCCGTGCAACCCTCTCGCCAGAAGTGGCCATCCCGTACCAGGAGCTCATCCGCTTCACGAGGTCCTGGTGAGCCTTTGGCGTAGATACTTAAGGGGGGAATATTCTTTTCCACCCAGCCCTGAATCACCGGATCCACCAACCGCCAGGATGCATCGATGCCGTCACTGCGGGTAAAGAGCGAGGCATCCCCACCCAGCGCATCCAGAAGGAGACGCTCATAGGCGTCCGGTAATCCGCCTTTGAAAGAAGAGGGGTATTGAAAATCCATTTCCACTGGGCGCATTTCCTGGTCGGAATCGGGTACCTTGGCTTGAAATCTCAAGTGAATCCCCTCATCCGGCTGGATGCAGAGCGAAAGGACATTGGGAGAAAAATTGCTCTCGGAGGGAAGGTGAAACATTAAATGCGGGGGTTTCCTGAACTCGATAATGATCTCGGAGGTCTTGCGGTGCATGGCTTTGCCGGAACGCAAATAGAAAGGCACTCCCTGCCAGCGCCAGTTATCGATGAGCAATTTCAAAACAGCAAAGGTTGGAGTTTGGGAACCAACAGCCACGCCTTCGGTTTCAGCATAACCCTCGTATTGGGCACGCACTGTATTTTCAAGTTTGATGGGGCGGATGCTTTCAAACAACTTGGCTTTTTCATTTCGCACAGCATCGGCGTTGAAGGAACTTGGCGGTTCCATGGCCACCAGCGCCAGGAGCTGAAGGATATGGTTCTGAAAAATATCCCGAACCACGCCGGCAGTATCGTAGTAACCCGCCCTGTGGCCGATATCCACCGTCTCAGAAACAGTGATCTGCACATTTTTTACATAATTCCGGTTCCAAACCGGTTCAAAGATCGTATTCGCGAATCGGAAAAAAAGGATATTCTGCGCGGTTTCTTTGCCCAGGTAATGGTCTATTCGATAAACCTGCTCCTCGTCGAAAACCTGGTGTACCACTTGGTTCAGTTCACGGGCTGAGGCAAGGTCTGTCCCGTAAGGTTTTTCAATGATGATTCTCCGCCAATGATCATTCACCTGTTCAGCCATACCCGCCGTTCCCAGGTCTTTTATCACGGGCGCATAGAACTCTGGAGCGGTGGCCAGGTAATAAAGCCGGTCTGAATCACCATCCTCCATAGCGGTCAGATATACGCTCAAACGAAGGAAATCCTCTGCCACCCCAAGGTTGCCCTGGAAATAGTGCAGCATGACCGAAAAACGATCCCATACTTCTTCCTCAAATGAATCAGAGCAAAATTCTGCTACACCCTCCCTTAAATGATCGCGGAAGGTGGCATCAGTAAAGGGGCGCCGGGCAAACCCGACGATATTCGCGCAGGTGGAAAGGCGACCCTTCTTGAAATTGTTGTAGAGCGCTGGGATCAGTTTCCGCCAAGTCAGATCTCCGGAAGCACCAAAGACGACTATGGTTATTGGGTAACAGGATTTATCCATTTGACCTCGCATTTCATTAATCTTACCTGATTCAAGCAAATTATCGCGAGTCCAATATTCATGGGATACTCAATATTATGCCATCTTCAATCTGGTGGATTAGGCGGGATCTCCGCTTGGCAGACAACCCTGCCCTGGACCACGCGCTCCTCCATGGAGCGGTGATCCCGGTTTTCATCCTTGACGATCATTTGCTTTCAAAACCAGCTGCTAAGCGAAAGAATTTCCTCTTTGAAGGGTTGCAGAACCTTGACAATGATCTGCGCTCGCGGGGAAGCCGTTTGGTCCTGCGCAAGGGCGAACCGTTACAAGAGCTCAACAAATTGATCGCCGAAACCGGAGCCGATCTGGTCAGCGCAGAAGAAGATTACAGCCCTTATGGGCGAAAACGGGATGACGAAATCAGCAGGCAGCTCCCCCTGAAATTAACTGGAGGTCTAACCATTTTCCATCCTTCTGAAGTTCTGAAAAAAGATGGAAACCCATATACCATTTTCACCCCCTATAAAAATGCCTGGTCCGCCTTTCCAATAATAAACAATGCCAATCCTGACGCCCCTCGCCAAATACAAGGTTACCCCCGAATCCAATCTTTAGAATTACCGGCATACCAAAAGGATTTGAATTTTCCAGCCGGCGAGTCGGAAGCCAATGATAGATTATCTCGATTTATTCACGAATCCATTTTTAAGTACGCGAATAATCGCGATCTGCTGGCTTGTGAGGATACATCACGCCTTTCACCTTACTTACGGTTTGGAATGCTCTCCCCGCACCGAGTGATAGGTGCTGCCCGGATTGCTATCGATTCTGCGCCTGATCTTGAAACGAGGAAAGGAGCACAAGTCTGGTTGACCGAACTCATCTGGCGCGAATTCTATGAATCAATCCTCTTTCATTTTCCATTTGTTTTAAAAATGGCCTTCAAACCCAGTCTTCGACAAATTGGTTGGGCTAATCCCGAGAATAGTCTTTCTGCCTGGCAGGAAGGTCGTACCGGTTACCCGGTTGTGGATGCCGGTATGCGCCAACTTTCACAGATAGGATGGATGCATAACCGTGCTCGCATGATCACAGCCTCTTTTCTGAGCAAAGATCTGTTGCTCAACTGGCAGTTTGGGGAAGCATGGTTCAATCAGCAATTGATAGATGGCGATCCGGCATCCAACAATGGCGGCTGGCAGTGGGCAGCCGGAACTGGTACCGACGCCGCACCCTATTTTCGAATTTTTAACCCGGTCACTCAGAGTAAACGCTTCGATCCGCTGGGTGAATACATCCGACGGTGGGTCCCTGAGCTAGTCCATGTTCCGTTGGAATTCATTCATGCTCCCTGGATGATGCCCCATAATGAGCAATCGAAATCCGGCTGTTTGATCGGGAAAGATTATCCACCCCCCATTGTGGAACATGACCGGGCAAGGGATCGGGCTTTGAAAGCGTATAAGGATAGCAGATACATATCCTGAAATCGTATAGAATCTTAGGAAATCTCCCAATAGGTGGACTATGATCCGAAATCAATGGTATATCGTCCTGGATTCAAAAGAAGTCAAACAAGGAAAACCACTGGGGGTTTTTCGCATGGGGGAGAAATTGGTTTTTTGGCGAAATCCGGATGGCCGAGTCAATTGCATGCGCGATCAATGCCCCCATCTTGGTGCGCAGCTTAGCCAGGGCAAACTGGTCAGTGACAGGTTGAAGTGCCCGTTTCATGGTTTTGAATTCGATCCGAACGGTGCCTGCAGGTTGGTTCCTTCAATCGGAAAGAATGGGAAAATTCCAAATGCACTGGAAGTGTCGACCTACCCGGTGCATGAAGCCCATGGATGGATTTGGATCTACTGGGGTACTCCACCTGAAGGGGAATTGGTTCCGCCAAAATTCTATGAGGATATCGATGATAGGTTTAGTTATGGGAGTTTCCGCCAGGATTGGCCGGTACATTATTCCCGCATGGTTGAAAACCAGCTGGACGTGATGCACCTGCCTTTTGTCCACCATAACACCATCGGTGCTGGAGGGAGGGCACTCGTGGATGGTCCCCTGGTTAAATTGGATGACGGAATATTGAAATTATGGGTTTACAACCGCCTAGATGATGGATCATTGGCTCTTAAAGCTGACGAAATCCCTGAACCCATCCGGGAACCCTTTCTAATCTTCATATTTCCTAATCTATGGGAGAACCGGATCGGGGAAGGCACCCGCATCCTGATCGCTTTCGTACCAGTTGATGAAGAAAATGGTATTCTTTATGGACGGTATTATCAAAACCAGGTAAAAATCCCAATCCTGAAAGATCTGGTGAATTGGATCGGGATACTTGGAAGCATCGTGATCGCCAACCAGGATAAACGGGTGGTCAGCAATATCCTTCCCAAGAGGACAGAACTTAAGAAAATGGGGCAGATCCTGGTTCCCGGTGATCGGGCTATCCTGATGTACCGGACGTACAGGCAAAAATTAAAGCTTCTTGCCGGACAGAAAAGCGAAATGGATAAATCCAATACTTAAAAGGATCTTATCCTCATGCTGGCTGGGCGACATCGATGGGACGTTCACCGGTTCTCCACAAATAAATCGCCAGCAAGCCGGTCACGATCGCGCAGAAGATCCCGGGGGCACCCGCGCCAAATTGCTGCAGAAGGATACCCCCCAGGATCGGCGAGATTACGCGGGTCATGCTTTCCAGAGAAGCCCCGATCCCAAGCATTCCCCCAACTTCATCCGGATGGACTGATTTACTGATCGAGCTATTGATCACAGTATTGAAAACTCCCCCGGCAAAAGCGATCGGGATCAAAATGATGATTAAAACTGGCAGAGATGGCGCCAATGCCCAACCTAATAGCGAAACAGACATGATCGCAATTGACCAAAAGATCAAGATCGCTTCCCTAAATCTTGCGGTCAGGAGACCGATCAGAAAGCCCTGAACAATTACGGAAAGGACTCCCACGTAAGCGAGAACATATCCGGTTGTTCGCGCATCCAATTTGAATTTATACAATCCGTATAGTGCAAACACCGATGTGAACATGGAAAAAGCAATGGCAAAAAAGAACCTGGTGGAGAGCAGCGGACCGACATGCGGTCTGCGAAGTACTGCGATCAGAGCCGGAATGGTGAATGGAATTTGCTTATTACGCCCTGCCATGGCGTCGCGTTTTTCCTTGGGGAGAGATTCGGGCAGCCAGAAGAACACAAGCACCAGATTAATGATCGCCAGACCTGCGGCTACAAGCGCGGGAACCATGAATCCAAACTGGCTGAGAATGCCGCCCAGTGCCGGGCCGAAAATAAAACCAAGACCGAAGGCAGCTCCAATCAAACCCAACCCTTTGGCGCGGTTCTTCTCATCGGTGATATCAGTGATATAGGCCTGGGCAACACTGATATTTCCACCGAAAAATCCGGCCATCGCGCGGGCCAGGAAGATCACCAGCAGGGTAGTTGCAAAGCCCAGGATAATATACGCCACAATGTTGCCTGCCAGGCTTACCAACAGCACAAACCGCCTTCCAAGACGGTCTGAGAGTCTTCCTAAAATTGGTGCACTGATGAATTGCATCAGCGCATATATCGCGACAAGCGCTTCCGTTGTAACCGCGTTTGCTCCAAATGTTGTTGCATAAAAAGGCAACAAGGGGAGAATGATGCTGAACCCGAGAAGGTCGATAAAAACGATCAGGAAAATTGAAAAGAGTTTCTTGTTATCCGAGAACATCATTAGCCTGCCAGTTTTTTAGAATAAGGTCTAAATATAACCTGCAGAAAACATTGCGTCAAATCAACCAATGAACATTTTTATCCAAAATATTTTTTCTTTTTTTTGACATACCGAAGAATAAAACAAGAATTTTTGATTTTAATTATTCTTACTATTTTCCTGGGGCGAAAGTTCCAGGCAGGTACACATGTTAATAAAACGAATCACCAACCTAATTGGTGAAATCTCAAATTCTTCATATAATAATGGGAATGAACAATAAAAGACTCCTTCAAGGGATTTTTTGGGTATTTCTTTATATCCTCCTAACTCTTGCGCCTTTGTTTATTCTTTTGGTTGGGAATCCTCCGCCCGGCAGAGAATTCTGGAGGGATTTTTCGGTTGCTTTAGGCTACTGCGGAATCACGATGTGGATGCTCCAATTCGTACTGACAGCTCGCTTCAAGATCATTAAAGCACCTTACGGTAGTGATATCGTATATTACTTTCATAAGCAAATATCGATTGTTTCCTACTTCCTTGTCCTGGCTCACATTCTGATCCTGTTTATTTTTTCTCCAGAGTTGATCAATTTATTGAATTTCTTTACCGCTCCTTTGCGGGCAAGAGCCGCGCTTATAAGTCTTATAGCAATCACAGCGCTGATCCTGACCTCAATTAATCGAAAAAAATGGAGAATCGAATATAACCGGTGGCGGATCTGGCACGGGATTCTTGCTATTGCAGCAGTATCTCTCGCCTTTGCTCATATCTACCTGGCTGGTTATTATTTAAATACCCTCCTAAAAAGGGAATTATGGGTCATTTATTCTCTTTTTTGGATCGGCTTGATTTTCTATGTCCGTGTTTAC
>Ga0209254_10006603_pt1 | contig 10699 bp, 11 predicted proteins | sample FrelakmetDIP11DI_FD_187148 | JGI IMG/M metagenome (GOLD analysis project Ga0209254, IMG submission 187148) | Freshwater lake sediment microbial communities from the University of Notre Dame, USA, for methane emissions studies - DIP11 DI (SPAdes)... | ecosystem: Environmental > Aquatic >... | reverse complement strand
CTCACGGGGAGCGAGGTGCTGGTCGCCAACAAGCTCTTCGCGACGCTCGACACCACCGTGCGCACCCTTTACCCCGAAAGCATCCCGCGCGTGCTGGTCAGCGACACGGTCGGCTTCATCAAGAACCTGCCGCACGGGCTGGTCGCGTCGTTCAAGTCGACGCTCGAAGAGGCGCTGGATGCATCGCTGCTGCTGCATGTCATCGACGCCAGCGATCCCGGCTTTGAACGGCAGATCGAAACCACCGAACACGTGCTGAACGAGATCGAGGCGCAGGACGTGCCACGCCTGCGCATCTTCAACAAGATCGACCATGTTGGCGATGCCGCGGCGCAGGCTGAACGCGAAGCCGCGCTCCGCGCCACCTACCCCGATTGCATCGTGATGAGCGCGCGCCGTCCCGAAGACGTCGCAAAGTTGCACCAGGCGATCGTCGCGTTTTTCCAGCGGGATCTGGTCGAGGCCGAGCTTTTTCTGCCCTGGTCGGCACAGCAACTGCGCGGGGAGCTATTCGCGCGCTGCGAGGTGCTGGAGGAACGTGCCGACGATGAAGGGGCGTTTTTCCGCGTCCGCAGCGATCAGGAAACCCTGGATAGCCTGCGTGAGCAGCTCGGCCAGGCGCGATGAAGTCAGCACTCTGTGTGCGCTGACGTACAGACTCGCGTCTGTCCCTGAGTAGGATGACAAGCAAGGCCACCCGGCTGCTACGGCTGGAAAGGCCTCGATCCCGGCGCCCGGCAAGCTTGCTGTCGCGGCTTGCCAGGTACGGGAAAACCCACTGACGAATAGGACCACGATCATGAACGATGCCAACCAAGAATTCATCCGCCCCGGTTACGAAGTCGAGCCTGTACCGGGCTTCCCCCATGCGCCGTTCGACTGGACGCGCGAACAGGCCGAGGCTATCGCCAAGGCCGAAGCGATCACGCTGACGGAAGAACACTGGCAAGTAGTACGCGCACTGCAGGAGATTTGCGTCCGCAATGCCGAACCGGCGGAAGCGGCAATGAACACGCGCGATCTGCACGATGCGCTCGACGAGCATTTCCATGCCGCAGGCGGCATCAAACATCTCTACACGCTGTTTCCCAAAGGGCCGCTGGGACAAGGCTGTTTGCTGGCGGGTCTGCAGCCGCCGGCCGGCACGCAGGAGCCGGGCATGGGCAGCGCGGTCTGAAGTTCTCAGGTGCGCCGGGAAGGATGAGCGGACGCGCCTCGTAGCGGGTTCCGCTGAGGGACGAGAAAACGTTTACGTATTCCCGGTGCAGGTTCTATGCTCCAGGCAGACCGTCAATTTCTGTCGTTCACTTTATCTGACTCACACAACGGCACGCCATGAAATTCAAGGATTACTACGAGGTTTTTGGGGTGCCGCGCGACGCGACACAGGACGACATCAAACGCGCCTATCGCAAGCTGGCCCGCAAATATCACCCGGATGTCAGCAAGGACCCCGAGGCCGATGTGCGTTTCAAGGAACTGGGCGAGGCCTACGCCGTACTGAAGGATCCCGAGAAACGCGCGGCCTACGATCAGGTAGGCAGCCAGTGGAAAGCCGGACAGGATTTCCAGCCACCACCGGACTGGGATGCCGGTTTCGAGTTTAGCGGGCGCGACTTCGGATCGGGTGCTGACCCGGGTCACAGCGACTTCTTCGAAGCCCTGTTCGGACGCCGGGCTCGGAGCGGCCAACGACCCGGCATGCATGCCCGCGGCCAGGATCACCACGCCAAGGTGCTGATCGATCTGGAAGATGCTTACCGCGGCGCCCAGCGCAGCATCTCATTGCGTATGCCGGTGCCGGACGAGCACGGGCGCATCGCGCTGCGGGAGCGCACGCTCGACGTTCGCATCCCCAAGGGCATTCGTGCCGGCCAGCATTTGCGCCTGGCCGGACAGGGCGAGCCCGGGGTGGGCGAAGGTCCGCCCGGTGATTTGTTTCTGGAGATTGAATTCAAGCCGCACGCGCAGTTCCGCGTCGTCGGCCCGGATGTCTATCTGGACCTGCCGCTGGCGCCGTGGGAAGCCGCGCTCGGCTGTTCGCTGACCGTACCGACGCCGGAAGGGTCGGTGCAACTCACCGTCCCGGCGGGATCGGCAGCGGGCCGGCAGTTGCGGCTGAAGGGCAAAGGCATACCGGGCAAAATCCCGGGCGATCTGTACGTCGTGCTGAGCATCGCCCTGCCCCCCGCCGTCAGCGAAGACGAGAAGGCGGCCTACCGCGCAATGGCCCAAGCCTTCGATTTCAACGCGCGCGCGCCGATGAAAGGCTGATCCGTCATGAGCAAAACAGAGATTCAATCCATCCATGGCCTGATCGTCGAAGAGGAGATTCCTCTAACGCTGGTGGAGTTATGCCAGGCGTGTTGCGCCCCGCAGGAGTACGTGGTCGCCTGGGTCGTTGAGGGCGTGCTGCAACCGCTCGGTGAAACGCCGCAAGACTGGCGCTTCACCGGCGCGTCGCTGCATCGCGCACGGCTGGCCTTGTGGCTCACCCGCGATCTGGAAATCAATCTGCCCGGCGTGGCGCTGGCGCTGGATTTGTTCGATGAAATCGCTGCGTTGCAAGCGCATCAGCAACGGACCGGATCGCGCTGACCGGGAAGTCGTTCACGTATTGCTCAGCGGCCCCGCACCGGTCCGGCCGATCATCGCCAAGAACTCGCGCCGGGTTGAACCATCCGAGCGGAAGGCTCCAAGCATGCGGCTGGTGACCATGGCCACGCCCGGCTTGTGCACGCCACGCGTGGTCATGCACTGATGGGATCCCTCGATCACCACCGCGACCCCTTTCGGCTGCAATACGTCGTTCAGCGTGTCGGCGATCTGCACCGTCATTCTTTCCTGGATCTGCAGACGTTTCGCATAGATGTCGACCAGGCGGGCAAGTTTGGAAATGCCCACCACCCGGCGGTCGGGCAGGTAGGCGACATGCGCCTTGCCGATGATGGGCACCATGTGGTGCTCGCAATGGCTTTCGAAGCGGATGTCAGTCATGACGATCATTTCGTCGTAGCCCTCCACCTCGGAGAAGGTGCGCGACAGGATCTGCACCGGGTCCTCCAGGTAGCCGGCGAAGAATTCCTCGTAGGACCGCACGACGCGGGCCGGGGTGTCGAGCAGACCCTCGCGGGTCGGGTCTTCACCGGCCCAGCGGATCAGGGTGCGCACCGCATCTTCGGCGGCCGCGCGATCGGGTCGGACCGACGGTTCGGAGGCTAGTGAGGAGGGGTCAAGCGGTTTGGTAGCCATGCGGACGGTCCTTTCCTGTTCAAGAAAATGGGGGGTCTGCTTCAGGATAGGCGGAACAGGATAATCCGCGCGTCCCACCATTTCTCGCGGCGCGGATCCGCTTTCGCTTCGCCAGCGAAGGCAGGGGGAAGATTATTCCTTGTCGCCCTTTGCCGTGTCCTGAATGCTTTCGCCGGCTTTTTCGATCTGCTCGCCGACCTTCTCGGTCGTCTGGTCGACTTTCTTGCCGGCCTGTTCCGCCGGGCCTTCCTGTTTCTGGCAGCCGGATAGCGTAACAAACAACACCCCCATGGCCAGAGACGTGAGGGCCATCTTGTCTAGTTTCATCATGTGATTCTCCTGGGTAACTTGCTTGCCCGGCAGCGAACTTGAGCATGTCGCTCATGCCTGCTGTGGACTCATGGCGATGAGTGAGCGTGACACACCGGCCGGGCAGGCAGGCGCTGAGTACGTTGATCATTTATCGCCGACTTCGTGGCCGCCGACCTGGCGATACTGCACATCGGGCAAAAGGCGGCTGAGTTCCTTCTTGACCACGGCATAGCACTCGCACGCGTGGGCCTCCAGTCCATGCCGGTCAAGCACGGCAATGTGGCCACGGCGGTAGCTGATCAAGCCGGCGCGTTGCAATTTCCCGGCAGCTTCGGTAATCCCTTCACGGCGCACACCCAGCATGCTGGCAACCAGTTCCTGCGTCATGACCAATTCATTCGTCGGCATGCGATCGAGCGTCAACAACAGCCAGCGGCACAACTGCTGCTCCAGTGAGTGGTGCCGGTTGCACGCGGCCGTCTGCGCAGTCTGCGTCAGCAGCGCCTGGGTGTAACGCAGCAACAAACGCTGCATCAAGCCAGCACGATAGAACGCTTCCTTCAGCAGTTGCCCTTCCAGCCGGTAAGCATGGCCGGCAGTCTGCACCACGGCCGTGCTTGATGTGGTTTCCCCGCCCATGAAAAGGGAGACCCCGACGACCCCTTCATTGCCCACCCCAGCGGTTTCAGCCGTTGCGCCAGACTCCATCACATAGTGCAGCGACACAATGGAGGTGGTGGGGAAATACGCGTGCTGCAACTTTTCGCCGGGCCCGTAAAGGATTTTGCCGAGCGGCATCGCAACCCATTCCAGGTGCACGGCCAGTGCGTCGAATTCCGCCGTGGGCAGCGCGGCGAGAAGATGGTTCTGGCTTGGATTAGGGGTCGAGGACATTACTGAGTGCGGTGATCCTGTGCGTTCTATTTTTCAGGTGAGTTTCACGCCGATTCCACGGTATCCAACAAACCGGCTGGACTGATTGAACATCGGCTCCCCGCTCACCCTGTACTGTTGTTGCGAGCCATCGGCATTGATGCGGTGGAAAACAAAATCCAGGAAGGGCTGCCGGGCGGCAATCTTTGCCTGAAGCTCTTTCCGCTCGGCGTCGTTCCAGCCTGTTGCCTGAGCATCGCCTGATTTTACCCCCAGGGCATCGACCCCGAGTCCGAGCATTTCCTGTACCGGGCCGGAAGTTTTGGTGAACTGCCCATCTTCGCCCTGCTCCCAATACCAGTCGGAGGCCAGCTCGGTCAGGCTGCGATAGCGGGCTTCGCTTTCGCGCAATTCGGCGGTCCGTTCCTGCACTGTTTGTTCCAGCTCTTTGTTGTAGTTTTCGAGCTTTTTATACAGCAGCCGCACTTCCAGCATGTTGTGGATGCGCGTCTTGACCTCGAGCAGATCGAACGGCTTGCTGATGAAATCCTTGGCGCCGGATTGCAGCGCACGCAGCTTGTGGCCAGGTTGAGCGGTGATCACGAGGACGGGAAGGTAGCTTTCCCCATCCATGGCCTTGAGGCCTTCCATCACTTCGAATCCATCCATGCCAGGCATCTGCAGGTCCAGCAGAATCAGGTCGTAGTCGTTTTTTCGATGCAATGCACACACCTCCTGCGGATTCACAGTCGAGGTCACGCAGACGTAGCCGGCTTCACGCAGCACTTGTTCGAGCAGCTGCACATTGGCTTCCTGATCGTCCACAACCAGAATGCTGGCGTTAAAAATATCGGTGCTGCTTAGCATAAGATTTTCTTTCGCTCATGTGCCCTATGGACTGATTCCCATGAGGGCATGGTTACGACAATACGCGCGATGACCAACAAATCGGCACGCGCTACGCTGCGACGCAGTAACCGTTCTTGCCGGCACGCTTGGTTTCATACAACGCCAGATCCGCACTTTTCATCAGTGTCTCCACCGTCTCGCCATGCGTGGGATAAATGCCGACGCCAATGCTGGTGGTCATGTGTACGTCGCATCCTTGAATGCGATAGGACTTTGACACGGCCTGCACCACTTTTTCTGCCAGCCTGGCCACAGCGTCGGCATGACTCGATTCCGACAACGCGATCACGAATTCGTCTCCACCCAGGCGCGCCACGGTGTCTTCCTGACGCACTGCGGCCACCAGGCGATCGGCAACCATCCGAAGCAGCGCATCACCGGCATCGTGCCCCATGGTGTCGTTGATATGCTTGAATCCGTCCAGATCCAGACACATCACCGCCATCGAACCTGAGTTCCTGCGTGCATGGGCAATGGCCAACGCAAGCCGGTCAAATAAAAGCCGTCTATTCGGCAGACCGGTCAGCGTGTCATGCAGCGCAAAGGATTCCAGTGCAAGGCTGTACTGCTCGAGTTGCTTGTACAACAAGCGCACTTCCAGCATGTTATGAATGCGCATCCTGGCTTCCACCAGGTCGAAGGGCTTGCTGATGAAGTCTTTCGCGCCGGCATTCAATGCCCGCAGCTTGTGACCCGGTTGTGCGGTGATCACGAGTACAGGCAGGTAGCCATCGGTCTCGATTTCCTTCAGGCCTTCCATGACCTGAAAGCCATCCATGCCGGGCATCTGCAGATCAAGCAGAATCAGGTCGTAGTGGTTGGCGCGATGCAGCGCACAGACGGCATTGGGATCCATCGTCGATGCAATGCAACGATAGCCCGCCTCGCGCAGCATTTCTTCCAGCAGCTGCACATTGGCCGCCTGATCGTCCACGATCAGGATGCTGGCATCAAGAATATCGGCGGCACTCATCATCACGAGGGGGCTGGCATGACTGCGCCGTCTATTCCTGTTTCTGCAAATTCCAGCGCCCGGTCCAGGGCATCCATGAATTCATCGACCTTGATCGGCTTGGTGAGATAGCGGAAAAATCCAGCCGCCAGTCCCTTCTCGATATCACGGAGCATGGCATTGGCACTGAGGGCAATGACGGGGATGTGCGCCGTTGCCGGGTCTTCGCGCAGGATCTTCAGCGCTTGACTGCCGCTGATGCCAGGCAGATTGATGTCCATCAGGATCACATCCGGGAGGTGGGTTCGAGCCAGCGCGATGCCGATATTGCCATCGCGCCCGCTCAGCATGCGTACATGGGGGAGGCCCTCAATGATTTGCTCGACCAGCATCAGGTTGGCCGGATTGTCTTCCACATAGAGCAAGGTGCGCAGCGCGGCGTTTCCCTGCGTTTGCTGCGCAAGTTCTGCGGACACGGCATTGCCAGAGGACAGTTGTGGCGCGACGCCTCGCATCAGTTCGACCCAGAATTCACTCCCCACACCGACAGTGCTTTCCACGCCGATGGTGCCGCCCATCAGTTTGGCCAGTTGCTGGGTGACCACCAGGCCGATGCCCGTCCCTTCCTCGGTTCCATTCTCTTGTCCGAGGCGATTGAACGGTTGAAACAGCTGTGCCAGCTTTTCCGGAGGCAATCCCGCACCGCTGTCCTTGATGCTGATGCGTAGATATCCAGGGCGACTCGCTGTGCACTTCACCTCAACCGTTCCTTGCTCGCGGTTGTATTTGATCGCGTTGGAAAGCAGGTTGATCAAAACCTGCTTGACGCGTGTTTGATCGGCCTGGGCAAACCAGGTGTCGTCGCACGGGACAAAATCGATATGGATGCCGCGTTGCTGCGCCTGCGGTTCGATCATCGCCTGGCATTCGCGCATGACCTCGGTCAGTAATACGGGCTCGAGCGACAGCGACAGTTTGCCGGACTCGATCACCGCCAGATCGAGGATCTGGTTGATCAGTTCCAGCAGATACCACCCCGCCTTGATGATCTGGTGCAGCCTGACGATCTGGGCGGCCGTGGGCGGCGGTGAACCTGACTCCAGTAACTGGGCGAAGCCGAGGATGGCATTGAGCGGAGTGCGCAACTCATGGCTCATGCTGGAAAGGAAATCCGATTTGGCGCGATTGGCTTTTTCCGCTGCCAATCTTGCGCTTTCCAGTTCGGTGTTCTTGTCCAGTAGAACCTGATCCAGACGTTTGCGCTCGGTGATGTCGGTGAAAATGACAGCCACTTTGTGGCTGCCCACCTCCCCGATCCGGAAGGCATAAAGATCGAACCAACGGTTATCAATGGCCTTCGCTTCGCTTACAAAGCGAATGGGTTTACCTGTCAGGGCGACGTTGCCGTAAGTTTCAAACCAATACTCTTCATGATCCGGGGCCAGTTCACGTATCCGTTTCCCCGTGATGTCGCGAATTCCCGTCTGTTTCTCGAAAGAGGGATTTACTTCCAAAAAGCGCCAGTCGACTGGCTTTTTGTGTTCGTCATAAATCATTTCGATGATGCAAAAGCCTTCATCGATTGACTCGAAGAGCATGCGATAACGTTCCTCGCTCTGGCTCAGCGCCGCTTTCGCCTGCATGCGCGCGGTGTTGTCGGTACCGATCAATAGATAACCGATGATGGCGCCTCGATCGTCTCGCAGCGCAGTGACCGACACGATGGCCGGGAAGCGGCTACCGTCCTTGCGAATGTAGGTCAGCTCGTAGATGTCCTCGATGCCGCGCGAGGCCTTGAATACCAGCGCCTCGAAGCCTGGCTCGATCTGGGTGCCGATCTCGGCGCTCAACACCTTCGCGCGCGCGATCACTTCCTGCGGATCGGAAATGTCGGCAGGCGTGATCCTGTTCAGAACATCGGCGGCCGCGTAGCCCAGCATGCGCTCGGCGCCGACATTGAAGATCTGGATGACGCCCTTCTCGTCGGTTGCGATACTTGAAAAGTTGGCGCTATTGAGAATCGCATTTTGCAAAGCGCCCGTTATAAGCAGAGCCTCCTGGCGTCGGACTTCGGTGATGCCATCACCCTTGCCTTGATGTCCTGTAAAAGCGGGATCATTTACTGTTTCGGGCATGGTTTTTTCCGTGAAAAGCGGACTTCAATCCGGAGGCGGGTCGGCAACCGAAGAAAAACCGCATCCTTGCTGAGATGAGCAGGAATCATCACCGTCTTTCCGGAGGAAGTCTGTGTGCTGGCGTACACACGCCGAAAAATCAGGCAAACCACCGTTGCCAAGCAGCCGCACGAGGTCGTCCGCTAGAATTCATGCATGAATCCTGATTTCAACGCCCTCTTGCCCCGTATCGCGGTTTTGCTTGACCGTCTCGACAATGCCGCACGCCCTGTGCAGCTGAACTGGAAAGCCGTGCGCGCAGCGCGCTGGTCGGCGCAGAGCGGAGGCTTGAAACCGATTCTGCATCCGCAGCCGCTGGCGCTGAAAGACCTGCTCGACATCGACGAACAGAAGCAGCGGGCTGACGCCAACACACGGCAGTTCGTCGCAGGCCGCCCGGCCAACAACGTGCTGCTCACCGGTGCGCGCGGCAGCGGCAAGTCCTCTCTGGTGAAGGCGCTGCACGCGAAGTACGCACCCAAGGGACTGCGCCTGATCGAAGTCGACAAGGCCGGCCTGCCTTCGCTGCCCGACCTGTTCGATTTGCTGGCCGATGCCGACTACCGCTTCATCGTCTTCATCGACGACCTCACGTTTGCCGAACACGAGCCGGGCTACGCCAGCCTGAAGGCCGCGCTCGACGGTTCGCTGGCCGGGCCCGCCGACAACGTGCTGATCTACGCCACCAGCAACCGCCGCCACCTGATGCCGGAGTACATGGCCGAGAACCTGGAAACGAAACACCTGGGCGGCGAGGTACATCCGGGCGAGGCCACCGAGGAAAAAATCTCGTTGTCCGACCGTTTCGGGCTATGGGTGTCCTTCCACGCCATGGATCAGGACAGCTACCTGAAAATCGCCCGTCACTGGGCGGCGCAACTCGGCGCGCCGGCCGATGACCACTTTGAACGCGCGGCGCTGCAATGGTCGCTCGGACGCGGTGCGCGCAACGGACGGGTGGCGTGGCAATTTGCTCGGGATTGGGCGGGAAAACAATGAGCCCGACGCCGATCACCGAAGTCGTCGCCGCCGTGCTCACCCACCCCGGCGGCGAAGTCATGCTCGCACGCCGACCCGAAGGCAAGGTCTACGCGGGCTACTGGGAGTTTCCCGGCGGCAAGGTGGAGCCGGGCGAATCACTGGAGGCCGCGCTCGCGCGCGAACTGCACGAGGAACTGGGCATCGTCGTCACCCGCAGCAGCCGCTGGATCACCCGGGTATTCGAATACGCCCATGCCACGGTGCGGCTGAATTTCTTCCGCGTGTTCGAGTGGCAGGGCGATCCGCACCCGCACGAGGGCCAAATCTTTTCCTGGCAGCTGCCCGACAAGGTGGTGGTGGAGCCGCTGCTGCCGGCCAATTTTCCGATCGTGAAGGCGCTCACGCTGCCGCCGGTGCTGGGCATTACGCATGCCGAGTCGCTCGGCGTGGACACCTTTCTGGCGCGGCTGGATATCGCGCTGCACAACGGCCTGCGGCTGATCCAGCTGCGCGACAAGACGCTGCCGGTAGACACGCGCCTGCAGCTCGCGCGCGAAACCGTACGCCGCGCCCACCCGTTTGGCGCACGGGTGCTGGTCAACGGCAGCCTGGAACTGGCGCACGCGGCAGGCGCCGACGGCGTACATCTGGATGCGTCGGCCGCCGCGCAATTGAACGCACGCCCTGATTGCGAGTGGGTCGGGGTGTCGTGCCACGACGCGGACGAGCTGGCGCATGCCGCCGCGATCGGTGCGGATTTCGCGTTGCTGTCGCCGGTGTTGCCCACGCTCACCCACCCGGGTGCGGCCCCACTGGGTTGGGAAGCCTTTTCCGCGCTCGCTGCCGCCAGCCCAATTCCGGTCTATGGGCTAGGCGGACTGGGGCGCGACGATGTGGGCCTGGCGCAGTCGCACGGCGCCCACGGCGTGGCGCTATTGCGCGGTGCGTGGGCATGAAGCGGGTACTGGCACCGCTACTGGTGGTCATTGCGCTGGTGGCGATTGCCGTGGCGGGCTACTGGCTGAAACGTCCGGCCGAGGCCACCGCAGTGCCCTGCCCCGACCCGCTGATGGGCTGTGCGTTCAGCCACCACGGCGCGCCCGCCAGCGTGCGTTTTTCCAACCCGCCGATGCCGATGGAAGCCTTCGGGCTCCATGTCACGGCACCGGGCGCCCGCACAATCAGCGCGGAGTTCCACATGGTCGGCATGGACATGGGGTTCAACCGCTACGACCTGCGGCCCGCC
>Ga0209254_10006602_pt1 | contig 10701 bp, 11 predicted proteins | sample FrelakmetDIP11DI_FD_187148 | JGI IMG/M metagenome (GOLD analysis project Ga0209254, IMG submission 187148) | Freshwater lake sediment microbial communities from the University of Notre Dame, USA, for methane emissions studies - DIP11 DI (SPAdes)... | ecosystem: Environmental > Aquatic >... | reverse complement strand
GGCTGTTATTTTCGACTTTCGATTTTCGACTTTCGATTTTTTCTTAGCCTTTATAATCCATTTTGTACCTTATCATTATATCTGCTTCACCACCTGCCCATTTTCTGCACAAATAGAGACCAAGGTCAATGGATGAAGTTACCGCACCTGCAGTAATACAGTCGCCATCTTCAACTATCCTGTCAGTGGTTACTTCTTCACAAAAAGGCTTCAGCATTTCATAGGCATCAAAATGTGTAGTAGCCTTTTTGCCCTTTAAAAAACCAGCAGCGCCCAGGATAAGGCTGCCGGTACAAACAGAAATTTTCCAGGGTATATTCTTTGCTGTTTGTATCCATTCAATAAAATCTTTTTGATGCATCATTTCACGGCTCCCTTTTCCTCCTGGAACAATGATGGCATCATAAACCGAAAGGTCATTTTTTACCTGGTTGGGAATGATCTTCATTCCGCCATGGTCTTCTACCACAGGTGTATATCCGCAAAAGTCCCAGCTCAGGTCTGGTAAGTAGCCGGTATATTTCAAGCGGGTTACCGGTTCATATACACCTGCAAGATCAAGCCAGGTAATACCATCAAAAAGGATAAATGCAATTTTCATATAAGCCAGTTAAAAAGTATAGTACTAAAGGTAAGTTTCTGTACGGATATTCATTGTGGTGATGTTCTGCAACTGCTTTTTACTAAGGTAAATACATAAAAAAAGGCGCCGGTTTTGCCAGCGCCTTTTGAAAGAAATAAAAATATCAGGGCCAGATACCGAGTTCGGAATAGCTCGTTCCCACTTTATTGATGGCAACAACAAAAGAAGCGGTTCTCATGTCCTGAATCGAAGGATTGGCCTTCCAGCATTCCACGATCTCATGGGTTGCATTGATCATGGTTTCTTCCAGTCCGCTGTTTACAAGATCAACTTCATCCGGGCCATGAAGCATAAGTTCTTTTTGTGTGCCGTTGACTTTTTTGCCGGTGAGTTCTTCAATTTGCTCCAGCATCTGGGCATTCTGGTTTTCGGTAAATCGCTTCTCCAGGCGGCCGTAACGCACGTGGCTGAGGTTCTTCAGCCATTCGAAGTAAGATACGGTTACACCACCTGCATTCAGGTACATATCAGGTATCACCAATATGCCTTTTTGGATAAAGACTTCATCCGCCTCTGGCGTAAGCGGTCCGTTAGCTGCTTCTCCGATTATTTTAGCTTTAACACGTGGGGCATTCTCTCCGTTGATAACGTTTTCGAGTGCCGCAGGTATCAGGATATCACATTCCATTTCCAGGGCGTCTGAACTTTTTGCAAAATTTTGTGCGCCGGGGAAATTAAGAATGGATCCGGTAGTTTTCCTGTGCTGGAATACCTCATCAACGTCCAGGCCTTTATCGCTGTAAATTGCTCCTTCATATTCAGCCAGTCCGGTGATCACTGAACCTGCGTCCTGAAAGAATTTCGCTGAATGATAACCAACGTTACCTAGACCCTGTACAACCACTCTCTTGCCTTCTACTCCTGTAGTCAGGCCGAGTTTAGCCATCAGGTCTTCCATCTTACACACTTCACGGATACCATAGAACACACCAAGGCCGGTTGCTTCCCTTCTGCCGCGTACACCACCCTGGGTGATGGGCTTTCCGGTTACACAGGCCATCGCATCCACTTCTCCGGGGTTCATGGCCATGAATGTATCCAGTATCCATGACATCTCTCTTTCACCTGTTCCATAATCCGGGGCAGGAACATCTTCGCCGGGTCCGATGAATTTCTTTTTGATCAGTTCGGTAGTATAACGACGGGTTATACGTTCCAGGTCGTAGGCGGAATATTTTTTTGGATTGATGGTAATACCACCTTTTGCACCGCCAAAAGGAACATTCACAATGGCGCATTTGTAGGTCATCAACGCAGCCAGTGCCATCACTTCATCCAGGTTTACCATATCGCTGAAACGGATACCACCCTTACATGGCAGTTTGTGCTGCGAATGTTGTACACGGTAAGCTTTGATCACTTCAATCTTATCGCCGATCTTAACAGGAAAATGGAGCCGTAAAACAGAATTACATTGTTTGATCTGTTCAAGCACGCCTTCATCAAATTTGGTGAATTTGGCGGCCTTGTCGAAACTTTTACATACGGCATCGAAGAAACTGTATTCTCCAGACATAATTAGAATTTTAATTTAGGTTTTCAATATGCAAGCAAAATCGTTTATTCATTATCTTTTTCCAGCCGGGTTATTTTCCGGTCGAGCCGCACAAGATAAAATATGAGCCCGGCAAGTATGGTGAGTATCACGGCAATGACCACATAGATCTTTCCACTTTGACGCATGCCGTCGGCCATTTCAACCTGGCCCGACTGTTCCTGTGCAAAAACCTGCAGGAAAAGCAGACTGGCGGTCAATCCAAGAACGAGAAATTTAGATATTTTATGCATGTAACCAGCTTTTTTCTTTAAGTATGGTGAGCCTGATTTTGAGGATGCTTATCCACACACCGATCAATGTCCACCCAATGATTGCCGGGTAAAAAACCATTCTCATACGGGCATCAATATCATTGAAATTAAGGGCGGGATTTCCTTCCTGTCCCGGGTGCAGGCTTGGTAAGAGCCTTGGCACGATCCAGATCGAAGGAAACAGCATCGCATAGGCGAAAACATTGTATACGGCACTTACGCGCGCTCTTTTGTCTATATCCGTTATGGAACTGCGTAAAACGAAATAAGCGAAATATATAAGTATGGCCATGGCAGCGCCAATGAGCTTAGGTTCCCTTACTATTGAACCAAAGGATGCATAGGCTGGATTATTTGGATCGGCCCAGGTATAACTTGCCCAGATGGCCCCGGTTGAATATCCAAGCAGGCCAAGTACCAATCCAACGGCTGCAAATTCACGGGCGTATATATCGTATTTATAGTTGAGGGTGCGCAGGTGTTTGATGCTGTACACAACCGATGTGGTGAACAGGATCATCATGGCAAACCACATGCAAACATGGTAATACAGGTTCCGGATGGTTTCCTGGAGCTGGCGCAGCGCGGGCACAGGCAATAACAATCCGCCAACGATGGCATACACAAGCAGCACAACGCAAACTATTTTCCACCAGGATTTTCGCATAAAAGGAAGCGGTTTAAGGCAGGGACTTTGCAAAGATGCACTTTCTTGGATTGCTAAAAATATTCCTGTCCTGCCGCTGTTTGATTTAGTGCGGCAAATTTAGGCTCTTCGGTGCTAATCTTTCCATAAAAAAGGAAATAAAATAACCGATAGTATGATTACCGACAGATCCAGCGCCAGTAATAATAATACTACCTGCAAAGAAACGCCGGCTTTAAACGTTTCAGCAAAAGCTATGCGGGAAAGCCTCATCAGGAGTAATAATTGCGGAATGATAATGGGAAACCCCAGGATCGCCATCAGGGAGGCCTGTTGCATGGCCTTGGAGGCAATGGCCGCGAGCATGGTAAAGATCAGGCCAAGACCCATGGCTCCCAGGAAGCTGATGCCTATGAATTGCCAGATATTATAGGTGGGATCGCCCATAAAAGCTATAAAGAGTACCAGGGTAACTGTATTCATTAGGGCCATCAGCAACAGGTTGTACAGGATCTTCGAGAGTACAAACTCAGCCGGACTGGTTATGGCATAATAATAAAGCATCCTGCCCCTTGATTCCTGTAAAAAACTTTTAGCTACAGCATTGATACATACAAAAAGTTGCATTACCCAAAAAAGGGCATTCCAGGTTTCCGACTCCGGCTGGTTAATGGCCAGGTAAAGTACAAACACAGTGGATACTACATATAATATCACCCCATAGAGTGCATATTGTTGGCGTAGTTCAAGAAGTACATCTTTTTTAAAGAGGGTAATGATGGAATGCAGTCGCAAGTAAGTGTTGGTTTTGGTGAAATATTTTTAAAAATGTCTGGTAAAGGCAATACAATATCAATCGTTTTTCCGAAAACACTTTCTGCATCTTGCTTCATAATGATCTTTTTCGCCAATCACCAGTTGATTTTCCTGGCTGGTTTTACGGTACGAATAATTGGCAATGGCTCCGCATTTCATGCAGATTGCGTGTAATTTGGTTATATATTCTGCAATGGCCAGCAGGTCTGGCATCGGTCCAAATGGCTTGCCGGTGTAATCCATATCCAGGCCGGCAACGATCACCCTGATTCCTTTGGCCGCCAGTGTTTCGCAAACTGAAATGATATTTTCATCAAAAAATTGAGCCTCATCGATCCCCACAACGTCAACACCTTCCGTCAAAAAAAGGATCTCACTGCTGTTATTCACAGGGGTTGATGCAACAGAACTTTCATCGTGCGAAACGATATTTTGTTCGTGATACCTGTTATCAATGGCAGGTTTAAAAATTTCAACCTTGAGATTGGCAATACGGGCTCTTTTCAGACGCCGGATCAATTCTTCCGTTTTCCCGGAAAACATGGAGCCGCAAATTACTTCTATCCATCCGCCTGCACCATCCCTGATATTTGGTTCAATAAACATGCTGGAAAAATATTCTGATAAACTGTTTGTACCTTTACCCCTTCTTAATCTTCTGTGAATAACGTACAAAAGTACCACATTACTATGGAAAGAGCGGAGGTTTTACTGGAAAAGCTGAAACAGCAATTTGCACAGAAAGCAGATAAAGGGCAACTGATAATTACCCTTCAGTTACTCCAGGCTGAGGTAATGGGTTTGCAACAGGAGAAACCGGAAGAAGCTAAGGCAAATAAAATTTCGGTGATTTTTCCCGGGATGAATATGATGGCTGCACAGCCAATTACTGAAGTATCTAAAGAGCAGGAGACCGAAGAAAAAATTGTGGCAGTGCTCCAGGTGGATGAAAAAGAAATCGAAGCAGAATTACAGGCCATAAAAGAGCAGGCCGAACTTAAGAACGAATTAAGCCTTAAGGGCAGGCCAATGCCCGAAGAATTCAACGATCCGATGGATGAAGTGCCAACCCTGGCTTCACATCAGGCCTATTTACCTAAGGAGAACTTATTATTCAATGAGCCCACTAAAAATTTCAACCAACAGGTTCATTCCGAAGAATCATCCCTGAATGATTTGCATAAAACAACAATCACTGAACTGGCCGACCGTTTGCAGGATGTCCCTGTGAAAGATCTGAAAAAAGCCATTGGCATTAACGACCGATATCTCTATATTAATGAACTTTTCAACGGTAATGAGGCCATGTTTGAGCGCACACTTAAAACCCTGAATGGTTTTTCCATCCTCCCTGAAGCGGAATTCTGGATTCAACGGGAACTTAAATTGAAAATGGGCTGGAAAGAAGAAAATCCGCTGGTTCAGCAGTTCATTCAATTGGTCAAAAGGCGGTTCTCCTGAATATAATCCATGATTTTGCCAGTTGCGCCGGATTCCTGCCGCACATAGGCTGATGCGATCTTACCCAGACGGGCGCATTTTTCTTTATCTATTAATAATTCATCCAGCAAAGATTCGAGTTCCAGTGCATTGAGTACGGTAAAAGCCGCCCCTGATTCAAGCAGGTCCTGGGCTTCCCTTGATTTTTGATTCACCGGTCCAAATAAAACGGGTTTGCCGTAAACAACCGCTTCCAGGATATTATGGATGCCGGCTCCGCCGAAACCGCCACCTATATAGGTTATGGTGGCATAGTGATATAGTTTCGACAACATGCCCATATTGTCCATGATCAGGATATTTTTTTGGGTGAAGGATTCTTTCAGCTCCCGGTTTTCATTTTCAGCAGCGTAAACAGAAAAACGGATGGCATTTTTGAATAATTTTTCAAGTTCATGCAGGTGCGCTTCATCAATTTCATGTGGAGCAACAATGAACTTAATTTCCTGATGTTGATTGGCATAATGATCCAGTATTTCTTCATCCTCCAGCCAGGTGCTTCCTGCTACTATAACTTCGCTTTTTCCGCAAAAACGGGCTATCTCCGGAATGTCAGTATGGTTATTTGCCACTGTAATCACCCTGTCGAAGCGGGTATCTCCTGATATGGTAGTATTGGCGCCATAACCTACAGACTCAAGCAGCGAAAAGGAGCCCTTATCCTGCACAAAGAGCTGTTTGTAACAACCGAGCATTTGTCGCCAGAATCTACCATATGACTTGAAAAAAGGCTGTCCATTCCTGAAAATGGCTGATACAAGCAGGGTTGGAATATGATTTGATTTTAAGGCAGTAAGGTAATAGTACCAGAACTCATATTTAATGAATATGGCCAGTACCGGGCGGGTGATCTCAATAAACTTTTTGGCATTTTCAGGACTGTCTGCCGGTAGATAAAATACCATGTCGGCCCCGGCATAGTTTTTCCTGATCTCGTATCCTGAGGGGGAGAAAAAAGTCAATAAAAGGGTATGTGTAGGATAGGCATGCCTGATAGCCTCAAGCAAAGGACGGCCTTGTTCAAATTCACCTAGAGAGGCGCAATGCATCCAAATCGTTTTTCCACCAAATTTGCGGCTGGCATCTTCAAGCCTGCGGAAAATGTCTTTCCTGCCTGCGATCCATAATCGGGCTTTTGGGTTCCAGGAAGCAGCAATCCTGATACCCAAAGTGTATATAAAAATGGAGAGTGAATATAGTATGAGCAAGGTGGAAAGTGTTTATAAACACTGCAAATCTAATGGGTTAGTAAATGCGTACGCTTATTTTAGTATTTTTGTGCCCTTTTAAAACAGGTTATACATGCGACCAATCCAGATGGTGGATCTCAAAAAACAATACCACCAGATAAAAGAAGAGATCGATAGTGCAGTTTTAGGTGTTTTGGAAAGTTCGGTATTTATCGGGGGCAAGCCCGTACAGGATTTCGCACAACACCTGTCTGATTATACAGGCGCGCGTTATGTCATTCCCTGTGCCAATGGTACAGATGCGCTACAGATTGCCATGATGGGACTCGACCTGCAGCCGGGAGATGAAGTGATCACCCCTTCATTCACCTATATTGCCACTACCGAAGTAGTTGCCTTATTAAGGTTAAAGCCTGTTTTTGTGGATGTGGATCCCCGAACCTTCTGTATTGACCCCGTTGCCATCGAAAAAGCGATAACACCAAGAACACGGGCAATCGTACCGGTTCATTTATATGGTCAGTCGGCCGCGATGGAAGAAATCCTGGATATTGCCCAAAGGCATAACCTCTTTGTTATTGAAGACAATGCACAGGCTATCGGTGCAGAATATACGATGAAATCGGGCCGGCAATATAAGACCGGAACTATGGGAACCATCGGAACCACTTCATTTTTCCCGTCAAAAAACCTGGGTTGTTATGGAGACGGCGGCGCCATGTTAACACAGGATGAGGTATTGGCTGAAAAATTAAAAATGATTGCCAATCATGGCCAGAAAGTTCGCTATTACCACGAAATGGTGGGTTGTAATTCCAGGCTGGATGCCATACAGGCAGCCATTTTGGATGTGAAATTGAAACGACTCGACAGTTATAATGCTGCCCGCCGCCGGGTTGCAGAAGCGTATAATGCAGCTTTCAATGGCCATCCAAAGATCACCACACCTTATGTGGCACCGGGAAATACGCATGTTTACCATCAGTATACCCTGATCCTGGAGGGCGTTGACCGGGATGCTTTAAATGAATTCCTGGCGCAGCAGGGAATTCCTTCCATGATATATTACCCGGTTCCGGCACACAGGCAGCAAATGTTTGCCTCTTTTGGGTCCGGAGAACTGGATTTACCCCATACAGATTGGCTCACAAAGAGGGTTATTTCCCTTCCAATGCACACAGAAATGGATGAAGATCAGTTACAATATATTATTTCAGCCGTTTTGTCGTTTATTAACAAATAAAAAAACAAAACATGAAAATCGCCGTAGTTGGAACGGGTTATGTTGGTCTCGTAACAGGTACCTGCTTCGCAGAAACCGGGAACCAGGTAAGCTGCATTGACATTGACAAGGCAAAAGTGGATAAACTGAGCAATGGACAAATAACAATTTATGAACCCGGGCTGGAAAAACTTTTCCTCCGAAACCAGAAAGAAGGCCGCCTGAGCTTTACCACAAATCTGGCTGAAGGGATCAAAGATGCCGTAATTATATTTTTGGCGCTACCAACTCCTCCCGGTGAGGATGGGTCTGCTGATCTGAAATACGTTTTAGGTGTTGCCCGCGATCTGGGTAAGATATTAACCAGCTACACTGTATTAGTGGACAAAAGCACCGTACCTGTTGGTACCGCGGAAAAAGTTCACGCAGCAGTAGCGGAAAATTATAAGGGTGAATTTGATGTTGTTTCTAACCCCGAATTTTTACGCGAAGGCGTTGCTGTTGAGGACTTTATGAAACCAGACAGGGTTGTTATTGGTACGCAGTCTGAAAGGGCCCGCAACGTAATGAAAGAGCTGTATGCGCCATTCGTTCGCTCCGGCAATCCATTAATATTTATGGACGAACGTTCTGCCGAACTTACCAAGTATGCCGCCAATTCTTTCCTCGCAACCAAGATATCCTTCATGAATGAAGTGGCCCAGCTTTGCGAAAAACTAGGAGCAGATGTGGATATGATCAGGCGCGGTATCGGTAGCGACGAACGGATTGGAAAACGCTTTCTTTTTCCAGGCATTGGATATGGGGGAAGTTGTTTCCCCAAGGATGTTCAGGCACTGGTTAAGAGTTCCCATGAAGTGGGGTATGATTTTCAGATACTCAATGCCGTTATGGAAATAAATGAAAAACAAAAACTTCATTTATTACCCAAGATCAAAAATTATTTCAAGGGAGACCTGAAGGGAAAGCATTTTGCCATCTGGGGCCTTGCCTTCAAACCCAATACGGATGATATCCGCGAGGCACCGGCCTTGTATATTATTGATGCCTTACTGGCAGCAGGTGCAACAGTAAGTACTTTTGATCCTGAAGCTATGCCTAATGTGCGTGGTATACTGGGCGATAAGATCACCTATGCAGAAAATCAATATGATGCGCTCACCGGCGCTGATGCGCTGATCATTGCAACTGAATGGAATGAATTCAGGCAGCCTGATTTCCTGCGGATCGTAACAGGATTGAAACAAAAAGCCATCTTCGACGGAAGGAACCTTTTTGATGTTGAAGCCATAAAAAATCTCGGTTTTCATTATGAAAGCATCGGTCGTACGGCCGCTACTCAAAACTAACCACAAATGGAAAAAAAGCGTGTACTCATTACCGGGGCAGCCGGCTTTCTGGGGTCTCATCTTTGTGACCGTTTTATAAAAGAAGGCTGTGATGTTATTGGTATGGACAACCTGGTAACAGGAGACCTTCGTAATATTGAACATTTATTTAAGCTTCCCCAATTTGATTTTTATCATCATGATGTCACCAAGTTCATCCATGTACCGGGAAAGATTGATTATATCCTTCATTTTGCTTCACCGGCAAGCCCGATAGATTATTTAAAAATTCCCATCCAGACACTGAAAGTGGGTGCGTTGGGAACACATAACTGCCTGGGCCTTGCCAAAGCTAAAAATGCCCGGATGCTGGTAGCATCAACTTCTGAGGTCTATGGTGATCCGTTGGTTCACCCGCAGACAGAAGAATACTGGGGTAATGTAAACCCGGTAGGGCCTCGTGGAGTTTATGATGAAGCGAAGCGTTTTATGGAGTCCATTACTATGGCATATCATACATTCCATGGTTTACAAACCCGTATCATCAGGATATTCAATACCTATGGTCCGCGAATGCGGCTCAACGACGGAAGGGCATTGCCGGCATTTATCGGGCAGGCGCTCCGGGGCGAAGACCTCACCGTTTTTGGTGATGGCAGCCAGACCCGCTCATTCTGTTATGTGGATGACCTGATAGAAGGTATTTACCGTTTATTGCTTAGTGATTATGCCTATCCGGTTAATATTGGCAACCCGGTGGAAATTTCTTTACTTGATTTTGCAAAAGAGATCATTACGCTCACCGGAACAAATCAAAAGATCGTCTTCAAGCCATTGCCGGTTGATGATCCCAAACAGCGCAAGCCGGATATCACCAAAGCCAGGGCACTTTTGGGCTGGGAGCCACGTGTAAACAGGGCTGAAGGACTGAAGATCACTTACGATTATTTCCGCTCTTTACCCCATGATGAATTATTTAAACAACCCAAAGAATTCAACAGTGCTAAATGACAATCTACCAGGATTTAATTGATAAAAAAGCAAAACTGGCGGTTATAGGTCTCGGCTATGTTGGCCTGCCCATAGCACTCGAATTTGCCAAAAAGATTTCTGTCATTGGTTTTGATATCAACCTCAAGCGTATTGATATGATGCGTCATGGTATTGATCCCAGTAAAGAAGTGAATCGGGATGATTTCAGGGATAAAGACATTGTCTTTACCACAGAACTTGATGTACTCAAAGAAGCCCGTTTCTTTATTGTTGCGGTGCCTACCCCGGTTGATAAATTTAATGTGCCTGATCTGAAACCGGTACTGGGTGCATCATCCACAATCGGAAAAGTGATCAAGCATGGCGATTATGTGGTGTTTGAATCCACCGTTTATCCCGGCTGTACAGAAGAAGATTGCCTTCCGGTGATTGAAAAGATTTCCGGCCTTAAACTCCATACTGATTTTAAACTCGGATATTCTCCGGAAAGGATCAATCCGGGTGATAAAAAAAATACCCTTCGTTCTGTAGTAAAAATTGTTTCCGGTTCTGAT
>Ga0209254_10006601_pt1 | contig 10701 bp, 8 predicted proteins | sample FrelakmetDIP11DI_FD_187148 | JGI IMG/M metagenome (GOLD analysis project Ga0209254, IMG submission 187148) | Freshwater lake sediment microbial communities from the University of Notre Dame, USA, for methane emissions studies - DIP11 DI (SPAdes)... | ecosystem: Environmental > Aquatic >... | reverse complement strand
GGTCACGCGTTTCGACGTGTCCGCACTCGTCGACTACCCGCAGGACTGACCCATGACCGCCCGCCTCCCGGCCCGCCTGCTGTGCATGCTCTGTGCCGTTTTGCCGCTCACCCTGGACGCCGCGCCCGCGGGCACACTGCCGCTCAGCGCCTTCCCGCGCGAACGCATCGCAGTCGAGACCCGCGCCAGTTTCCGCCGTCACCTGTTCGAAGCCTGGCGCGCAGAAACACCACAGACGCGTGAACAGGGATTCATGTTCGTCGAGGACCGCGACGTGCGCCCCGACCAGGCGATGGTCTTCATCTACGATCCGCCCCAGTACGTGGCGATGTGGATGAAGAACACGCTGCTGTCGCTCGACATGCTGTTCATCGACCAGCACGGCTGCGTCGTCACGATCAAGCAGAACGCCCAGCCCGGTTCGCTCGCCGAGATCAAATCGCGCGTGCCCGTGTCGCTCGTGGTGGAACTCAGGGCCGGGACCGTTGCGGCGCAGGGTATCGCGGTCGGCGATCGCGTGCTGCGCCCTGCCTCGAATTGGCCCGCCGGGCCAGCTGCCTGCAGTAACACCAACCAATAACCGCCGCCATTCTGTTGCATACTCGCAACACTCGCCGTAAAGGCAGGGCGCGACTGCCACAGGCAGTCTAGACCGTGTGTAAAAAGCCATAATAATCAGTCTATTCTGTAGCTTCCCCAAACGTGGTCCCAGCGCAACTTGGCCTTTCCAAATGGCCGGCATTGCATGTAGTATCTGCCGCACCTGTGGCTCGATCGGTACAAACCGGCGGTTACTTGGGCGGTGGTGGCGGGTCTCGTCACCAACACAAGAAAATTTTTAGCAACCCTCGTTGGGAGGAAACTGATGGCCAATCGCAAACTCGCGCAAGCGGTTCAGATCGCGCTGCTCGCATCCGGCTCGCTCGCCTCTTCCATTTACGCGCCGCCTGTGTTCGCAGCAGACGACACCGAACTCGAAGAGGTCGTGGTCACCGGCTCACGCGTCAGGCGTGTCGACGTCGAAACTGCATCGCCTGTCTTCACGTTCGACTCCGAGGCGATCAGCCGCTCTGGCGCAGCGACCTTCGGTGACGTGATCACCAGGGCACCGTCGATCGCCGGCGCAGCCACCAACCCGCAGGTGAACAACGGCGGCGGCACGGGCGCGACCAACATCTCGCTGCGCGGCCTCGGTGCTGCCCGCACGCTGATCCTGCTGAACGGCCGTCGTACCATCCTGACCGACATCAATGCGATCCCGATGAACTTCATCGAGCGCGTCGAGATCCTCAAGGACGGCGCCTCGGCGACCTACGGCTCCGACGCGATCGGCGGCGTGGTCAACTTCATCACCAAAGACAAGTTCGAAGGCGTCGAGGCGTCGTACCAGTACGGCATCTCGGAGCGCAGCGACGGGCAGCAGAACGTCGCGACGTTCACGCTGGGCACTGCCTCCGAGAAAGGCAGCTTCATGATCGGCGCCAACTTCAACGACCGTAAGCCGGTCGGTGCTGGCGACCGTTCGTTCTCTGAAGAGCCGTGGGCGCTGTACTACGGCGAGAAGATCTCGCTGGGTTCCAGCCGCGTCCCCAATGGCCGCTATGTGATCCCCCGCGCCGCGCTGATCGCTTCGGGCTTCAACCCGGCGTCCGATCCGAACTGCAGCACGACAGCCGCCACCCTGGGCGTCATCCGCCGCGATGGCACGACGGGCGCCTCGGGCTCGGATTTCCGTTGCTTCATCGGCGGCGGTGCCAACAACGACACCTACAACTTTCAGCCCGCCAACGTCGTCGTCACGCCGCAGAAGCGCTACGGCCTGTTCGTGCAGGGCAACTACGACCTGAACGACAACCTGGAGGCCTTCGTCGAAGCGACGCAGCACTACACCAACTCGTCGTTCGAGATCGCACCTGAACCGTTTGACGGCCGCCCCTCTAACGCCAACGTGCCTGTATCGGCCGACAGCTATTACAACCCGTGGGGCAACCGCGTCCTGGGTGCTGGCAACGGCGTCACCATCACCGACGCGCGCAAGCGGCTCGAAGATGTCGGCCCGCGCAGCGGCGAGTACACGACCAACCGCTTCGAAGCGACCGCGGGCCTCCGTGGCGACTTCCTGCCCGCCGTGATCGAAGGCTGGAACTGGGAAGGCTTCACCACCTACGGCACCGAGCGCATCGACGAGCGTTCACGCGGCGAGCTCTACACGCCGCGCCTGGCTGATGCCCTCGGCCCCTCATTCCTCGACACCGATGGCGACGTGAAGTGCGGCAGTGCCGGCAACGTGATCGAAGACTGCATCCCGTACAACATCTTTGCCCCGACCGACGCAGCGGCACTCGCCGCGCTGGTGCCGGAGCGTCATGGCCTGTACGACACGCAGGAAACGCATGCTGGCTTGAACCTGAGCGGTGACCTGTTCAGCCTGCCGGCGGGCGCGATCGGCTCGGCCTTCGGCGCGAGCTACGACCGTTACTACGCCAATAACCAGCCGGACTGGCTGGAGCAGCAGGGCCTGACCTCCGGTAACACGGGCGCGGCGTCGAAGGGTTCGTTCTCGGTCAACACGATCTACGGCGAACTGCTCGTCCCGATCCTGAAGGACATGCCGGGCTTCTCGTCGCTGAACCTCACCCTGGGCGCCAGCTACTCGGACTACAGCAACTTCGGCGAAACCACCAACTACAAAGTCGGCCTCGAATGGCGCCCGGTCTCGTCGCTGCTGGTTCGCGGTACGTATGCGACCGTGTTCCGCGCGCCGAGCATCGTCGACCTGTACTCCGCCAACGGCGAAAGCGCGGATACGTTCAGTGATCCGTGCAATGGCCTGACGGCAGCGGACCTCGCGTCGAACCCGAATGCGGCGGTGGCGTGCCAGAACGTCGTGCCCGACGGCACGTTCTCCCAGTCGGACTCGCAGACGACCACCATCTTCGGTGGCAACCCCGACTTGCAGCCGGAAGAAGGCGATGTGATGACTGCTGGCGTGCTGTGGCAGCCTGGCTTCCTCGAATCGCGCATGACGTTCTCGGTCGACTACTACAAGGTGTCGTTGGAGGACACGCTGGGTACGTTCGGTACGAACACCATCCTTAACAAGTGCTACACGGAAGGCCAGTTCTGCGACCTGTCCACCCGCGACGCCGCGGGCGACGTGGTGAGGGTTATTGACACGACCCAGAACGTGGGCAACCTCGATGCGGACGGCATCGACTTCGGCTTCCGCTACGACTTCGGCCAGACGTCGTTCGGCAGCTTCGCCTTCCAAGTCGACACCACGTACCTGCTGAGCTGGGACAACGAGCAGATCGCGGGTGACCCGACCACGCTGGAAGAGCGTGCCGGTACGTTCACGGATTCGTCCGCGGGCGGCGACGGTCACTTCACCGAGTGGCGCGGCCTGGCCTCGCTTAACTGGGCGTTCGACCAGTTCTCGGCTGCGATTTCCGCCCGTTACATCGGCGAAGTCACGGAGTTCGTGAATGCCTCGAACTGCGACGAACCGGTCGACGGTACGTGCCCGCGTGACATCGATGCGCAGCTCCTGACCGACGTCGAGTTCAGCTACAACGCCGAAGCCTTTGGCACGACGTTCACGCTGGGCATCAACAACGTGACGGACGAGCTTGCCCCGATCATCTACACGGGCTTCAACGGCACCACGGACGTGCGCACGTATGACGGCATCGGCCGCTTCTTCTTTGCACGCGTGAACTGGAAGCTGTAACCGGCACTCCAGGCGGTGGCCGCAAGGCCATCGCCCGGATCGGTACACTGGCCCCGCGGAAGCAATTCCGCGGGGCTTTTTCTTTGGGGCTCGCAGCACTCCGCAGTTACTTCGCGACGTGCCTGATGCCTCCCGCGCGGTGACAGGCGGCGCCACAGGCGCGATACTGGCGGCATGCTCGAACTGAAAGACTACGTCGTCACCTGGGACGACACGCTCGTGCCGGGCTTCTGCGATTCGGTGATCCGCACCTACCAGGCCTTGCAGGACCGGCAGCAACGCAATGGCCGCGACGTGCGACCGGGTCTCGAGGACAGCGCGTGGACGGAACTCAACGTCACCGACGTGGCCGACGACGCGTTCAAGGGCTACATCGAGGGCGAGGTGCTGCGGCGCTTCGAGCTGTACAAGCAGCGCCTCGGCCTGACACTTCCGATCTCGCCCGTACGCAAGCTGAGCCCGCTGATCATGAAGCGCTACTCGGCCGCCGCCGACGAGCGTTTCCAGCTGCATTTCGACTCGCTGGGCGAGGTCTGCAACCGTTACCTGGTGTTCCTGTGGTACCTCAACGACGTGGCCGAGGGCGGCGAAACTGAGTTTCCCGACCTCGGTGTCAGCGTCGCCCCGCGGGCCGGCCGCATGCTGATGTTCCCGCCGTACTGGATGTACCAGCACGTGGCACACCCACCGCAGTCCAACGACAAGTACATCATCTCCTGCTACGCGTTGTACTGACCCGGATGCCAGCGTGCCGCGGCTAGTCATATCACCCGATGCGATCGTGCGCCTGCAGCGCGGCGTGCTGGTGGCGCACAACGGCCATGCGCGTCACCCGCCGGTGGGGCTGGGAGACGGTGGCGCATTGAGCGCACTGCGCATGTTCGCGGCGCCCGCCGATCCCGCCGTGCTGCGTGCGCGGGTGCCGCCCGCCGGCCAGGCAGGTTTCGATCGTTTCATTGCAACGCTGCAGCAGGCAGGCATCCTGGTGGAAGCCGACGTGCCAGCCGACCGCGACGCCGCGGACGATGCCTGTACCGTGCAGCAACAACTCGGGCTGCTCGCGCAGACGCTGGCCGACCTGGCCGCCGACTGTGCCGCGCTCGACCCGGAGGCCCTGACGGGACTCGCAGCGCAGGACGGCATTGGGGTGCCGCAAAGACTCGAAGCGATCGTGCGCGCGGTCGGCGACCTGCGCGATCGCGTTGCCACGGCCGCCGACTCCGCAGCAAGCGACCGCCTGCGCCAACTGGACGCGGAGGGACGGCTGCAGGACGCGATGCTGCACATCGGGGCGGGCGGGCACCACCTGCCAGGCTGGATCAACATCGACGCGCACCCGGCCGACCTCGCGCTCAACGTGGGACGGCGCCTGCCGTTTGCCGATGGCACGGCACGCCTGATCTTCGCCTCGCACGTGCTGGAGCACCTGTACTACCCGGCGCCCGCCTTGCGCTTCCTCGCCGAATGCCTGCGCGTGCTGCGACCGGGGGGCCGTATCCGCCTGATCGTCCCCGACATCGAGCGCTACATCCGTGCCTATGCCGATGGCGACCAGGCGTTCTTCGACGCGCGGCGCGGGATCTGGCAGGGCTTGCCAGCGGGGCGGACACTGCTGGAGGAGTTCCTGACCTACGCCGGTGCCGGCCCGGATCCCGCGGCCTTCCTGGACGGCCACAAGTACGCCTACGACTACGCCACGCTCCACCGCATGCTGGAGCGCGCTGGCTTCGTCGGTGTCGAGCGCAGTGACTACATGGCCAGCATGCAGGCCGAGCTGCGCGTGGACGACGCGAGCAGCGTCGCCGGTGCATCCGCTGCGGGCCGGCACTATTCGCTGTTCGTGGAAGCGGTCCGGCCGGTCGCGTCGTCGCTGCCCTGAGATGGACGGGTTTCCGGCCAACGCAGTCGATGCCCTGCAGACGGGCAACCCGGCCATAGCCGAGCAGCTGTGCCGGCAGCGTCTCGCCGAGCGCCCGCGCGATGAGACCGCCGTGGCGTTGTTGCCTGTTGCGCTGGCACGGCAAGCACGGCACGACGAAGCCCTGCCGCTGTTCGCCCGCCTTGCGCGCGACCACCCCGCCGAGGCCGCGCATCGGGTAAACCTTGGCTATGCGCAGCTCGCCGTCGGGCAGGTGGACGCTGCGATTCAGACGTTCGACCATGCCATGCGGCGATTCCCGGCAGAACCGGCGCTCGGGCTGGGCCTGGGCCAGGCCTGCCTGCAGAAAGGCTGGGTCGCGCGCACTATCGAGGTGTTGCAGCCCGTGCTGCGGGCCGCACCGCACGATGCGTACGCTGCAGCGCTGCTGGCGCGAGCCCTGGTCGAGGCAGGCGATCGACAGGCCGAGGCGGCACAGCTGGCCGAGCAGTTGCTGGCGGCACGGATCGAGGACCCCGCGACGCTGACGGAGCTGGCGCTGGCCCTGATCGGCCTGCAGCGCGACGCGGACGCGGAGTCCTGCCTGCACCGCGCCGTGGCGATCGAACCGGACGATGACACGGCACGGCTGCACCTGGCGCAACTGCAGGAGCGACAGAACCGCACCAGCGATGCCGCAGCGACGCTCGCGGCGGTCAGCGCCGAACGCCGCCACGACGCGCTTTGGCTGATCGCACGTGCGCGCCTGCATCGCCGCGCCAGGGAACTCGATGAGGCCGACGCGCTGCTGTGCCGCATTGGCGACGACGCCCCCACCCCGGTCCGGGCCGAGGCGGCGACGGAACATGGCAAGGTGCTGCACGAGCTCGGTCGCCACGAAGACGCTTTCGCCTGCTTCGTCGAGGCCAACAAATTGACGCACGCTCTCGAGGTCGCGAACTTCGGCGCCGCCGATGACGGCCAGGGGCCCGACTGGATGCTGCGCACGTATGCGGCGTCCGAGGTTGCGACGTGGTCGCCGGCGCCCGCGCCGGCTGCGCACACGCCGATCTTCGTGGTCGGCTTTCCCCGCTCCGGCACGACCCTGCTCGAAAACATGCTCGATGCCCATCCCGGTCTGCAGGCACTGGAAGAGCGTCCCGCCGTTGACGCCATGCTCGCGACCTTGCAGTCAGGCGCGCCACTCGACCAGGCGCTTGCCCGACTTGACGACAGTCTTGCCGGCGCGGCGCGCGAGTCCTACTGGGCTGCCGTGTCCCGCCATCTCGCGCTGCGGGCCGATGCCCGGCTGGTCGACCGCTATCCGCTCAACATGGCGCGACTCGCCGTGATCTCCCGGGTTTTTCCGGGGGCTCCCATCGTGCTCGCCGTGCGTCACCCCTGCGACGTCGTGCTGTCCTGCTTCATGCAGAACTTCCACATCCGCGACCGCACGCCCGGCTTTCATACGCTGCTGAACGGGGCGCGGATCTATGACCGGCTGATGCACAAGTGGGTCGCCGAAGCGGCGGCTTTTGCGCCCCGGCTGCACGTCATCCGCTACGAGGACCTGGTGACCGACGTCAGCGGGCACGCGCAACGACTCGCTGCGTTCCTCGGCATCGAAGGCGAGACTGCGCTGCTCGACTACGCCGAACATGCGCTGCGACGTGGTCGCATCCACACGCCGAGCTACGCCCAGGTGGTGCAGCCGATCTACCGCAGCGCAGTCATGCGCTGGAAATCCTACGCCGGGCATTTCGGGCCGGCGCTGGCCTTGTTGACTCCCTGGATCCAGCACTGGGGCTACGAAGAGTGACGACGGCATGAAACTGCAACACCCTTTTTACCGCTTGCCTGTCCGTTTCGACGTCAACCTGCTGCGCCAGGAAGTCGCGGCGCTGCCGGAGCAGGCCTGGTCGCGCCATCCCAACGATTACCAGGGCAACACGGCCGCCCGGCTGATTACGGTGGGGGGCGAGCAGAACGACGCAGTGGGCGGCACCATGGCCATGACGCCGGCATTGCGACAGAGCCCCTACCTGCAGCAGGTGCTCGCGAGCTTCAACACCGTGATTTCGCGCTGCCGGCTGATGCGCATCGCGCCGGGCGAACAAGTGCCGCAGCACAGCGACATCAACCACCACTGGTTCTACCGGGTGCGCATCCACATCCCGATCTACACGCAGCCGAGCGTGCGCTTCTACTGCGAGCAGGAGGGCGTGCACATGGCCGCAGGCGAAGCCTGGATTTTCGACAACTGGCGCCAGCACCGGGTCGAGAATCCGTCGAGTGAACCGCGCGTGCACCTGGTCGCCGACACCACGGGCACCTCGTACTTCTGGAAGATGGTGGCGGAGGCGCAGACCAGCGGCTTCGAGCGGCCCGATCCACGCTGCCGCCTGTTCCAGTTCGATCCGCAGGCAAGGTTCGAGCTGATGATCGAGCAGTTCAACGTCATGCCGGTCATGCCGCCGGCCGAAGTCGAGCAACTGGCGTTCGACCTGCTGGCAGACCTGGCGCCGAGCAGCGATGCGCCCGAAGCCTCCGCCGCGGTCGGCAAGTTCATCGAAACGGTCATCGACTTCACGCGCGACTGGCGCTCGCTCTGGCATCTGCACGGTGACCGGCCCGCTGCGCGCGACGAGTACCGACGCCTGCTCGAGCACGTGCGCGAGACCTGCCAGGGACTGCCGGTGGCCGTGGCGTCGGTGGGTGTGCGCGCCGACCACGTGCTCGCGACGCGGATCCTCGAACACACGCTGCCGAACCTCGACGGTGCGCAGGAGGCCGGTGAATTCGATCGAACGCCGTCGCCCGCGGCCCGGCAGCCTGCCGCCGCACCCGCCCCCGCTTTTACCGGTGCGCTGGTAGAGCAGGCGCGCGCGTCGGAACCGCGGCCGGCGGCGTCGCCGGTGACGATCGAGCGCCCGGTCATCGTCCTGAGCGCCCCGCGATCAGGCAGCACGTTGTTGTTCGAAACGCTGTCGCAGGTGCCGGGGCTGTTCACGATCGGGGGCGAGAGCCACGCCTTGATCGAGCCGATCGATGCACTGCGCCCCGGCGGCGGATCGGTCGAGTCGAACCGCCTGACGGCGGCGGACGCCACGCCCGCGATCATCGCGCGGCTGCAGACGGGATTTGCACAGATGCTGCGCGACCGTCATGGCCACGCGCCAGGCGCGGGCGGGACCGTGCGCCTGCTCGAGAAGACCCCGAAGAACGCCTTGCGCATCCCGTTCCTGAACCAGATCTTCCCCGACGCACTGTTCGTCTTCCTGCAGCGCGAGGCGCGGGCCAACATCAGCAGCATCATGGAGGCATGGCGCTCAGGCGGCTGGGTCACCTACCGTGACCTGCCCGAATGGCCGGGCGAGTGGTCGCTGCTACTGCCACCCGGCTATGCGGCGTGCCGCGGCCGGCCGCTGGAACACACGGCGGCGTACCAGTGGGCGACCGCGAATCAATTCATCATCGACGATCTGGCGGTCTTGCCGCGCCACCGCTGGCTGTCGGTAAGGTACGAGGATTTTGTCGCGAAGCCATTCGCGGCGGTCAACCAGATCATTGAATTTGCCGGACTTTCTTCCGACGCGGCACTTGACGGATACCTGACGAGACCGCTGCCCAACTCGTTGTATACTCAGTCGCCGCCGGCCCCTGACAAGTGGCGGCGTAACCAGGCGGAGATCGACTCGGTAGCCGCCCTGTGGCAGCCGGTCGCAGACCGTCTGGCACTGCTGTGATCGTGGTACTTGCGCCCTACCTAGCGTTATATTCGTTGCCGCCGCCGGAGATTTCCATGCGACAGACACATCGCGCGCTGGCCAGCCTCGCCGCCTGCTTGTCCCTGTTGGCGCTGCCAGCGATCGCCGACGACACGACCGCGGCGGCCAAGCCGGAAGGCAAGGCGGCACCGACGACGGTCTGCACCAAAGAGAGGCCGACAGGATCGCGCCGGGTGGTCAAGGTCTGCCGTACGGCGGACCAGCTGGCCGAGGAGGAGAGCGGCTCGGAGCGCATCATCGACCGCACCAAGCATTACGGCAACGCCGGGTTTACGCCTCCCGGCGGCTGAACGCTACTCGACCCGTCGCACGCGGATGGCACCGCCCGTGTTCGGGCCGGTGGCCAGGAACGAGCCGAGGCTCGCGCGGCGGATTCGGATCTCGTCGCCCACGAAGAACCGCTGCCGCGGCGTCGGCTCTACCTGCGTCCAGATCTGATCGTTCTCCAGGATCAGCACGAACCGGTCGTTGCGCAGTTGCCTGACCACGGCCACGCGGGCGTTGATCGAATCCATTTCCTGCGGCACCTGCACCGGTTCTTGCTTCGCCAGCCGCCGCTCGGCCGACAGGCCGAACTCCTCGACCGGATTTGCCGGGGCAACGGCGGGTGCCACGGCCGTGACGGGGACCGCAGGCACAGAACCGGCCGCTGCGGGGGCGGGGGCAGCGGCCACGGCCACGCCCGATACCGCCGCATCCACGACCGGGGCAGCGGGACCGGCGTCCGGGACGGCCCGTCCAGCGGGGCGCAACAGCGCGTCATAACAGGTGAGCCGCTGCCGATCGTCATCGATGGTGGTGCAGGTGGCAAGCGCGGCGGGATCGACATTGGCCGCGAGCAGAACGAACAGCAATGGGTGCACGGCACGTTCCCCTGACGTTGGTACGAGAGTCTTGCCGGGATTATCCAGCATGGCCTGTCAGGGTGCGAGCGACGGCGACGCTGGCAGCCTTCCGCTAGAATCGGCCGATGGACCTGAGCGCCCTGCCTGTGCTGGACAAATCGAGCCTGATCGGTGCCGGCTGCACGCGATTGCCGCTGCGCGTGGATGCCGCGGAGGTGCAGGCCGAGGTCGCGCGACTCCCGGCGGACCTATGGGGCAGCCAAGGTGGACGCGGCGGCGTCCATGACCGGGCAGAGGCCGTCTGGCTCAAGGGCAACGCGCCGGCCACGCGGATACCTGGCTTCGATGAGAAGCCGGTGTTCGCCCGGCTGCCGCGGCTGCGCGAACTGGTGCTGCAGCGTATGCCGGCCGAACCCCTGCGTTGCCTGCTGGCGCGGCTGCCCGCCGGGTGCCACGTCCCCGCGCATGCCGATGCCGGCG
>Ga0209254_10006600_pt1 | contig 10702 bp, 9 predicted proteins | sample FrelakmetDIP11DI_FD_187148 | JGI IMG/M metagenome (GOLD analysis project Ga0209254, IMG submission 187148) | Freshwater lake sediment microbial communities from the University of Notre Dame, USA, for methane emissions studies - DIP11 DI (SPAdes)... | ecosystem: Environmental > Aquatic >... | reverse complement strand
GCGCCGATGTCCGCCGTCGCCCCCGGATCGAAGCTCGGCCCGTACGAGGTCCTCTCGCGCCTCGGCGCGGGCGGGATGGGGGAGGTGTGGCGCGCCCGCGACGCGCGGCTGCAGCGCGACGTCGCGCTCAAGATCCTGCCCGAGCTCTTCGCATCCGATCCCGACCGCCTCGCCCGCTTCCAGCGCGAGGCCCAGGCGCTCGCGGCGCTGAACCACCCGAACATCGCGCAGATCTATGGCTACGAGGAGTCGGGCGGCGTTCGTGCGCTCGCGATGGAACTGGTGGACGGCGAGGACCTTGCCGAGCGGCTGGTACGCGGTGCGCTCCCGCCCGACCATCGAGGGCGACCTCGTCGTGGGCCACGAGCAGCCCCGCGTCCACCAGCTCCGCGTAGAGGCCCGAGCCCATCAGCAGGTCGTAGTCGACGGCGCAGGAGGGCGCCACGTGGCGGTACAGCACGCCGTCGCGCCGGAAGATCTGGCCCGAGGGGTCCCGGAAGGAGGCCGGGTGGACCTCGTCAGCGCTCATCCGGGGGCTTCGCAGCCGTCGAGCGATCGCGTCGCGCAAGAAAGCCGCGCACCCGGTGCCAGTAGGCCCTCACGAGAAAGCCCACCGAGACGACCGCCGCCGCAACCATCTGGAACACGTAGCTTCCGGTCCCGGGGTCCAGGTACGCCTCGGCCGGGGTCGCCAGAAGTCCGAGAGCCACCGTCATCACGGCCGCGCTGAAGAGACCTCGCATCGTGCCCTGCGCCTCCGCCAGGGCGGCGCGCACCCTCGCGCAGCCGCAGCGGGGCTATGGTAACGCGATTCGAGCGCGACGTTGGGCGTCTCGGGCGGATCTGCTGGCACTCCCCCGGATCGGGGGCGCTGGGGCGAGCGAACTGGCCGTTCGGGACGCCGGCGCGCCGAGCCGTCCCCGCGGCCCGCCCGGCGCCCGACGAGCGGTTAAGATAGCGCCGTGACCCCGCCTCCCGGAGACCCGATCGCGTTCACGCGACCCTGGTTCGACTCGTGCGAGGAGGCCGCGGTGCGCGAGGCGCTCGCCGGCCAGACCTCGGGCGACGGCCCCATCGGCCGCAGGGTCGAGGCGCGGCTGGCCGGGCAGCTCGGCGCCTCCCGGGTCCTGCTCACGACCTCCGGCACGCACGCGCTCGAGCTCGCCCTGCTCGCGCTGGGGATCGGGCCCGGCCGGGAGGTCGTGTGCCCGTCGTTCACCTTCGTCTCGAGCGCCAACGCCGTGCTCCGCGTGGGAGCCCGGCCCGTCTTCGCTGACATCGAGGAGGACACGCTCGGCCTCGACCCCGCGGATGTCGAGCGGCGCCTCACGCCCCGCACCTCCGGCCTGGTCCCAGTGCACTACGCCGGCGTCGCTCCGGACATGGAGGCGCTGCTCGCCATCGCCCGCCGCCGCGGCCTGCGCGTGGTCGAAGACGCCGCCCAGGGGCTGGGCGCCACCTGGCGGGGACAGGCCCTCGGAACGCTCGGCGACGCCGGGTGCCTCAGCTTCCACGAGACCAAGAACATCACCTGCGGCGAGGGCGGCGCACTGGTGGTGGCCGACCCCGAGATCGCGCGCCGGGCCGAGATCGCGCGAGAGAAGGGCACGAACCGCGCCGCCTTCTTCCGCGGAGAGGTGGACAAGTACACCTGGGTGGCGGAAGGCTCGAGCTACGTGCTCTCGGACGTGCTGGCCGCGATCCTCGACGCCCAGCTCGACAAGCTCGCGAGGATCCAGGTGCTTCGGGCGGAGGTCGTGAGGCGCTACCGCGAAGGGCTCGGGGACTGGGCGGCCGAGCGAGGCGTGCGCCTGGCGCCCGAGCTGCCGGAGCGCGGGCCGAACCACCACATCTTCTACCTCCTCTACCCGGAGGCGCGGCTGCGCGACGCGGCGCTGCGCGCGCTGCGGAAGCAGGGGATCGTGGCGACGTTCCACTACGTCCCCCTGCACTCGGCACCGCACGCGCGCAGGCTCGGCCTGGACGTCGAGCTGCCGGTGACCGATCGGGTGGCGGCCACGCTGCTCCGCTTGCCGCTGCACCCCCGGCTGGCACCGGACGAGGTCGACCGGGTCATCGCCGCGGTGCGCGAGACGGGGTCCCACGCGTGAGCGGGGGCGGCCCGCACCTGAGCCTCGTGCTCGCCTGCTACAACGAGGCCGAGCACCTCCGGGCGAGCTTCGTCGAGATCCGCGAGACGCTCGAGCAGGCGGGCCGGCCCTTCGAGGTCATCTTCGTCGACGACGTGAGCCGGGACGGCACGCGCGCGATCCTGCAGGAGATCGTGGCCGCCCACCCGCGTCTCGATCTGCGCGTGATCCTCCACGACACGAACCGCGGCCGGGGAGCCACCGTCAGCGACGGCTTCCGCGCCGCGCGGGGCGAGATCGCCGGCTACCTCGACGTGGACCTCGAGGTGCACTGCCGGTACATCCCGTCGCTCGTGCAGGCCATCGAGGCCGGCGCCGACGTGGCCACGGTCCAGCGCATCTACGCCCTCCAGCTGTTCTCACTCGACCGGTACTTCATGAGCCGGGGCTACTCCTTCCTCGTCCGGCACCTGCTCCACGTCCACGTCCGCGACACCGAGACCGGGTTCAAGTTCTTCCGCCGCGAGGCCGTGCTTCCTCTGCTCGACGAGATCGAGGACGCAGGCTGGTTCTGGGACACCGAGTTCATGGTGCGAGCGGCGCGGCGCGGCCTGCGGGTCGTCGAGATCCCGGGGGCCTACATCCGCCGCGAGGACAAGACCTCGACGGTCCGGGGAGTGCGCGATTCCCTGCGGTACTTCTTCACACTCCTCCGCTTCCGCCGCCGTCTGCGGTCCGAAGGGCCATGAAGGCGCTCGCCGAGATCGGCTGGGCGCGGGCTTTGCGCTTCGGCTTCTTCACGCTGGCCATGGTCCCCTATCGCCTCGCCCTCGTCCCGCAGCTGCGCACCCCCTGGCTGCGGCTGCTGGGGGCCCGGATCGGCCGTCGGACGGTCCTCCACGACGTTCGCTTCTTCAACCTCTACCGGCGCGGGCTCGCCGGCCTCGACATCGGGGACGAGTGCTTCGTGGGCGACGAGTGCCTCGTGGACCTGGCGGAAGGGGTCCGGCTCGAGCGTCAGGTGACCCTGGCCGAGCGAGTGCTCATCCTCACCCACACGAACGTCGGCTACCACGACCACCCGCTGCAGACCGGCTTCCCGGCGATGGCGGCACCGGTGGTGATCGAGAGCGGCTGCTTCCTGGGGGCGAACGTGACCGTCCTGCCCGGGATCCGCGTCGGGGAGCGGTCCTTCGTCGCGGCGGGCAGCGTGGTGACGGCCGACGTCCCGCCGCGCACCCTCGTCGCCGGCGTCCCCGCCCGCCCGGTGCGGACGATCGGCTGAAGCACGTGGCCGCTCCGGTGGAGGACGACCGAAGGCTCGACTGGATCGGAGGCGGCCTCGTCACCCTCGTCGCTCTCGCCCCCTTCCTGCGCGGGCTTCTCTCCGGCGCGAGCTTCTACTTCCGGGATCTCTCGCTCCACTTCCTGCCCGTGCGGCGGTTCGCCCTCCAGGGGCTCGCCGCGGGCGAGGTACGGCTGTGGAACCCGTTCGTTCACGAAGGCGTCCCGCTCTCACTTCCCGCGCTCGGGTACCCGATCGACCTCCTCCAGCTCCTCCGCCCGGACGAGGCGGGCCTCTCGGCCGTCCTCGCCCTCCACGTGCCCCTGGCCGCCCTCGGCTTCTTCGTGCTCGCGCGGGGGCTTTCGCTCGGCCGCGTCGCCGCCGTCGGCGGCGGGCTGGTCTACGCCCTCGGGGGCTTCCTGCTTTCCAGCCTCAACCTCTACGTCCACCTCCAAGCCGCCGCCTGGGCGCCCCTCCTCGTGCTCGGCCTCGTGCGCGTCCTCGGCGGAGGCTCCCGGCGCGCCGCCGCCGCGACGGCGCTGGTCCTGGCCGTCGCCCTCTCGACGACCGGCGTCGAGATCGTGGCCCAGGCGCTCGTCTGCGGGATCGTGCTCGGCGCGCGCGGGCCGCGGGCTCGCCAGACGCGGACCTGGGGGCGCCTCGGCCTCGGGGTGGGCCTGGGCGTGGTGATCGCGGCGCCGGTCCTGCTGCTCGTCTCGAGCCAGGTCGCCGGCAGCGCGCGCGGGCAGGGCTTCCCGACGGACGTCGTGCTCGCCCACTCGGTCCACCCGCTCACGCTCGTCCAGACGGTCGTCGGGGGGCTCTACGGCAACCTGTCCAATCTCGCGGGCGAGTGGTGGGGGCAGAGCTTCTTCCCGCGCGGCTTCCCCTACGTCCTGAGCCTCTACCTCGGTGCGGCCGCCCTGGCGGTGGCCGCGGTCGGCGCCCGTTCGGGCCACCCGCTGGCCCGCCGCCTCGTCGTGCTCGTGGCGCTCGGCCTCGTCGTGTCGGTCGGGCGCTGGGCGGGACTCACGCCGGTCGTGGACGCGATGCCCGCGCTGCGGCTCGTCCGGTTTCCGGTGAAGGCGTTCTACACCGCCCACTTCGCCGTCGCCCTCCTCGCCGCGCTTGGCCTCTCCTCTCTCGCGGGCGCCGGCGACCGGCGTCCATGGCGGCGGCTCGCCGCACTCGCGGGCGGCGCCGGCGCGCTGCTTCTGCTGACGCCGCTTCTGCCGCGCCTCGTGCCGGCCGCGACCGGCGCCTTCGCGGCGGGCTTCTTCCCCCCCGGCTTCGCCGCCGAGGACCGGGCCGTGCTCCTCGCACGGGTCCTGGGCGACGCGGCCCTCGGGGGTGCCGTCGCGCTGGCCGTGGCCGGAGTGGCCGTGCTGGCGTTGCGACCGGCCCTCGCCGCCCCCCGGGCCGCGGGGATGGTGGTCGCCCTTCTCGCCGCCGACCTCCTCCGAACCGGGGCCGGCCTCAACCCCATGGTGACGGCCGCGTTCTTCCGGCCGTCGCCCGAGCTCGAGGCGCGCCTCGCGTCCTTCCGGGAGGGCCGCGTGTTCAGCTGCAGTGTCGAGGAAAGCCCGCGGTACCTCGCGGCGCGCGTCGCCCGGCACACGGAGCACGAGGCGTGGAGCTTCGCGCTTCTCCTGGAGACCCTGACCCCCGCCTTCAACGTGCCGCTGGGAGTGCCCGCCGCCCTGAGCCCCGACCTCACCATGCTCGTCCCCGACGACCGTGCTTTGTCTCCGGCGGAGGCGTCGTGCCGCGACCTCGACGCGATCCTGCCGCGCCTGCGCGAGGCCGCGGTGCGCTACGTCCTCTCCGTCGACCCGCTCGCCCACCCCGAGCTCGAGCCGGACGCCGTGCTCAGGCCCGAGCGCATCGCCCCGCTGGCCGTTCACGTCTACCGCCTGCGCGACCCCCGTCCCCGCGCCTTTGCCCTCGGCCCCGCGCGTGTCGTCGAGACCGTCTTCAGCGCGAACCACGTCGTCCTGGTTGTCGAGTCGGACGGGCCCGCGGAGGTGGTGCTGCGCGACGGCTGGGCCCCCGGCTGGACGGCACGCGTCGACGGAAGTCCCGCCCCGATTCGCGCGCGAGGAAAGCACCGCTCGGTGCCGGTCCCCCCCGGCCGCCGCCGGGTGGACATGGCCTACTCCCCCCCGGGTCTCGCGGCGGCGCTCGCCGCGTGCGGGCTTGGCCTGGCCGTGGCCTCCGTCCTGGCGCGCCCGCGGAGGCGCGCAGACGCCGTCCCCGCGCGCGAAAGGCCGCGCGTTTGACTGCCCGGCGCGGCGCAGACTACCATTTCCCGTGCACGGCGACGCCAAGCTGAACCTGGCCATCGTCGCGATCATTCCCGCCCGCTTTGCCTCGACCCGCCTCCCCGGCAAGGCCCTCGCCGACATCCACGGCAAGACCCTCGTCGAACGGGTCTACGAGCGCGCGCGGGCGGCCGCTACGGTGGGCCGCGTGATCGTCGCCACCGACGACGAGCGGATCGCGACGGTCGTGCGCGGCTTCGACGGCGAGGTGGTGATGACCTCCCCCGACCACGCGACCGGCACCGACCGGCTCGCCGAGGCCGCACGGTCGATCGAGGCCGAGGTGATCGTCAACGTGCAGGGCGACGAGCCGATGCTCGACGCCGCCGGGATCGACGCGGCGGCGGGTGCGCTCCTCGACGATCCCTCGCTCCCGATCGCGACCCTGTCGGTCCGCCTCGGCGGGGTCGAGGAGATGCTGGCCCCGTCCGTGGTGAAGGTGGTGGTTGACGCGCGAGGCGACGCGCTCTACTTCTCGCGCAGCCCCATCCCCTATGTGCGCCTCGGGGCCTCGGCTGGACCTCGTGCCGCGGCCGAGACGGCGGTCGCCCGGGGCCTCGCGCGCAAGCACGTCGGTCTCTACGCATACCGGCGCGAGGCGCTCCTGCGCTTCGCGTCGCTCCCCTCCTCGCCCCTCGAGGAGGCCGAGGGGCTGGAGCAGCTCCGCGCCCTGCACCACGGCTTGAAGATCCGTGTCGTGCCGATGGACGGGGACGGCGGCGTGGCCGTCGACACTCCCGAGGACCTCGAGCGCGTGCGGGCGCTCCTCGCCCCCGAGAAGGGAAGAACCGTTTGACCAAGTACATCTTCGTGACGGGCGGGGTCGTCTCCTCGCTGGGGAAGGGCCTCGCCTCCGCCTCGATCGGGGCGCTGCTCGAGGGGCACGGCTTCAAGGTCGCCATGATGAAGTGCGACCCCTACCTCAACGTGGACCCAGGCACGATGAGCCCCTACCAGCACGGGGAGGTCTACGTCACGGAGGACGGCGCGGAGACCGACCTCGACCTCGGGCACTACGAGCGCTTCACGCACTGCGAGACCTCGAAGGCCTCCAACATCACCACCGGCAAGATCTACGGATCGGTCATCGCGAAGGAGCGGCGCGGCGACTACCTCGGCCGCACCGTGCAGGTCATCCCGCACATCACCGACGAGATCAAGGCCTCGATCCGGGCCGTGGCCAGCGCGGGGTCCGGGGGCCACGGCGAGGATGCGGACGTGGTGATCGTGGAGATCGGCGGCACGGTGGGTGACATCGAGGGCCTCCCCTTCCTCGAGGCGGTCCGCCAGTTCCGCCAGGACGTGGGGCGCGAGAACGCGATCTTCGTCCACCTCGCGCTCGTCCCCTGGATCGCGACCGCCCACGAGCTGAAGACGAAGCCCATGCAGCACAGCGTGCGCGAGCTGCGGGCGATCGGCATCTCGCCGAGCGTCCTCCTCGGCCGCACCGACCGTCTCCTCTCCCCCGACCTCAAGGCCAAGCTCGCCCTCTTCTGCGACGTGCCCGAGGAGGCGGTCATCACCGCGAAGGACGTGGAGACGATCTACGAGGTCCCCATCGCCTTCTCCCACGAGGGCCTCGACGAGATCGTCCTGAAGCAGCTCGGCCTCCGCAGCCCGGGGCGCGACGTGGCCGCCTGGGAGGAGCTCGTCCGGCGGATCAAGAACCCGAAGGGCGAGGTGGTGATCGGAATCGTCGGCAAGTACGTCACCTTCGAGGATTCCTACAAGAGCCTCAACGAGGCCCTCTCGCACGGCGGCTTCGGCAACGACGTGAAGGTGGTGCGGCGCTGGGTCGAGTCGGACGAGCTCGACTCCGCGAACGCCGCCCTGAAGCTCGGGGGGGTGGACGGGATCCTCGTCCCCGGCGGCTTCGGCAGCCGCGGCACGGACGGGATGGTGGCCGCCGCCGAGTACGCCCGCAAGACGGGGACTCCTTACTTCGGGATCTGCTACGGCTTCCAGTGGGCGGTCACCGAGTTCGCCCGCAACGTGTGCGGCCTCGCCGGCGCGAACTCGACCGAGGTGGACCCCGACGCCCCCCACCGGATCATCTACAAGCTGCAGGATCTGCTCGGGGTCGACGACCTGGGCGGAACGATGCGACTCGGCTCCTATACCTGCCAGCTCAAGCCCGGCTCGCGCGCGGCGGCCATCTACGGGACCTCCGAGATCCGCGAGCGCCACCGCCACCGCTACGAGTTCAACCAGGCGTACCTGAAGACGGTCGAGGACCACGGCCTCGTCGTCTCGGGAAAGACCCCCGACGGGAAGTTCGTGGAGATCGCGGAGCTGCCGGACCACCCGTGGTTCCTGGCGGTGCAGTACCACCCCGAGTTCAAGTCCAAGCCGCTCGCCCCGCACCCGCTGTTCCGGGACTTCGTCCGCGCGAGCCTCGAGAGCCGGCAGGCCCGGGCCAGCGGTGCCACGCCCACCGCGGAAGCGGTCCGGCAGTCGTGAGCGCGAGCCTGCTCACGACCGACGGCCTCTGGCGCGCCCTCACGCGCCGCGACCGGCTCTTCCTGATCGCCGGCCCCTGCGTGATCGAGAGCCCAACCCATCCCCACCGGGTGGCGGCGCGGGTCAAGGCGGTCACGGCGAAGCTCGGCATCCCCTACGTCTTCAAGGCGAGCTTCGACAAAGCCAACCGGTCGAGCCTCGGCTCCTACCGGGGGCCGGGCCTGGAGCAGGGCCTGGAGATCCTCGCTTCCGTTCGCGAGCGCCACCGCGTCCCGATCCTCACCGACGTCCACGAGGTGGCGCAGGTCGATGCCGCGGCCAAGGTTGCCGACGTGCTGCAGATCCCGGCTTTCCTGTGCCGCCAGACCGACCTCGTGGTCGCGGCCGCGGCCACCGGGAAGATCGTCAACGTCAAGAAAGGCCAGTTCATGGCCCCCTGGGACATGGGTGCCGTGCTGCGGAAGGCGGCCTCGACGGGCAACCACCGGATCATGGTGACCGAGCGGGGCTTCACGTTCGGCTACAACAACCTCGTCGTGGACATGCGCTCCTTCCCGGTGCTGCGGTCCTTCGGCTTCCCGGTGATCTTCGACGTCACGCACTCCGTACAGCGGCCGGGCGGGCTGGGCGACCGTTCCGGGGGGGACTCCCATTTCATCGACACGCTCGGGCCCGCGGGTATCGCCGCCGGAGCGAACGGCCTCTTCATGGAGGTCCACGAGAACCCCGCGCGGGCGCTCTCGGACGGGCCGAACGCCTACCGGCTGCGCCGCCTGGGCACGCTCCTCCGGCGCCTCCAGCGCGTCAAGCGGGCCGCGAGCGCCGGGCGGGGCTGACCGATCCGCGGCCTGCTAGGATGGAGGCTATGTCACGCGAGACGGCGCGCAGGGTTCTCGAGATCGAGGCGGAGGCGATCCGCGAGCTGATCCCCCGCCTCGACGAGAGCTTCGACCGCGCGGTGGCGACCCTCCTCGCCTGCGCCGGCCGCGTGGTGGTCACCGGGCTGGGCAAGAGCGGGTTCATCGCCCAGAAGATCTCGGCGACCCTGGCCTCCACCGGCAGCCCCTCGCTCTTCCTCCACCCCGTAGAGGCGACGCACGGCGACCTCGGCCGGATCGTGAAAGGCGACGTGCTGCTCGCGGTGTCGAACAGCGGCGACACCGGCGAGATCCTGGCCCTGGTGACCTGGCTCAAGCGGCTGGGGGCGCCGGTGGTTGCCCTCACCGGCGACCCGCGATCGCCCCTGGCGCAGGCCGCCGACGTGCATCTCGACGTCTCGATCCGCGCCGAGGCCTGCCCCCTGGGCCTCGCCCCCACCGCCTCGACCACCGCCGCTCTCGCCATGGGCGACGCGCTCAGCATGTCCCTGCTCGAGAAGAGGGGCTTCACCGTCGACGACTTCGCGGTGCTCCACCCCGGGGGACGCCTCGGCAAGAAGCTCCTCCGGGTCGAGGACGTCATGCACACCGGCGACGCGATCCCCCGGGTGCGGCCGCAGACGCAGATGAAGGACGTGCTGTTCGAGATGACGCGCAAGCGCCTCGGGCTCACCACGGTCACGGAGGAGGACGGCACGCTCCTCGGCATGATCTCGGACGGCGACCTGCGGCGGCAGATGGAGCGTCACGGGTACGCTCTGCTCGACCGCACCGCCGCCGAGTGCATGACCCGCACGCCCGCGCTCGTGGGCCGCCGCGAGCTCGCCACGCGCGCCCTCGATCTGCTGGAGACCCGCAAGATCACCTCGCTCCTCGTCACGGACGAGAAGGGCTGCGTCGAGGGCGTACTGCACCTGCACGACCTGTGGAAGACGGAGATGATCTAGGCGGATGACGGACACCGCGCTCCTCGCCGTCCTCCTCGCCACCGCCGCCGGCGCGCTCGCGGGGGGCGCCTGGGTGGCAGGCCGCCGCAAGGCGGGCGAGCGCCAGCGGCCCGGCTTCCGCTCCTCGCCCCACTACACGGAGGGCCTGCACTGCCTCGCCACCGGGCAGCTCGAGACGGCCATCCACGAGCTCGGCAAGGTCCTGCGCGAGCACCCCGATGCGGTCGAGGTGCTCCAGGTGCAGAGCCACCTCTACCGCGAGGTCGGGAAGGTGGAGCGGGCGATCGAGATCCACCGCGCGCTGCTGGCGCGCCAGGACCTCACGCGGGCCGAGCGCGCCTACGCCCTCGCGAGCCTCGGCACCGACTACCGCAAGGCGGGCATGCTCGACCGCGCAACCCAGGCCTACGGCGACGCGCTCGACGTGGACCCCAGGAACCTCCACGCCCTCGCCGGCCGACAGAAGCTCCACGAGGACCAGCGGCAGTGGCGCGAGGCCTACGAGACCCAGACGCGGCTCGCCCGCATGCGCAAGTCGGACGACGCCCTCGTGCTCGGCTTCCTCCAGGTGGAGATGGGACGAGAGGCGCTGCGCGCCGGCCGCCGCGACGCGGCGGAAGAGTCGTTCCTCACCGCGCTGTCGCTCGACCGCCGCGTCTTCCCCGCCCACCTGGCCCTCGCCGAACTGTGGATCGAGCGCGACCCGCGCCGTGCGGCACGG
>Ga0209254_10006599_pt1 | contig 10703 bp, 6 predicted proteins | sample FrelakmetDIP11DI_FD_187148 | JGI IMG/M metagenome (GOLD analysis project Ga0209254, IMG submission 187148) | Freshwater lake sediment microbial communities from the University of Notre Dame, USA, for methane emissions studies - DIP11 DI (SPAdes)... | ecosystem: Environmental > Aquatic >... | reverse complement strand
CCCCTTCGTCCGCTCGGGCAGGCCTCCGTGGTCGAGTCTAGCGGCGCGGCGGGGCCGTACGATGCCCTCGTGAGCGGACGCGCGGTGGTCGTCGGCGCCGGCGCGGTGGGCGTCGCCTGCGCCTACTACCTGGCCGAGGAGGGGTTCGACGTCGGCCACCGCCACCGACCTGCGCGCCGCCAATGCTTCGATCGCGGTTTCGAGCCGGTGCGCCATTTCACCCAGGCGCATCGCGCCGGCCAGGCGCGCACCGCCCTTGAAGGTGTGCAGCGTGCGCAAGCAAGCCGACGCGGCGTCCAGCGCGCCGGGCTGGTCCAGCCATTCGCGCAGGCGCGACTGCAGCTGCGGCAGCAGTTCGTCGGCCTCTTCCTCGAAGATCGGGAACAGTTCGTCGTCCAGGGCATCGACGGCGTCGATGTCCTCCGCGTCTTGGTCCACCAGCGTGGTGACAACAGGCTCCGCGAGTCGATCGAACACCGACTCGACGCCGGGCGCCGGTGCCGGCTCCGGCGGCAGCCGCTCGTGAAGCGCCAGCCGCTCCATCAACTCAGGAGCCACGGGCCGCAGGAACCCGGCGGCAAACTGGTGCAACAGGCGGCGAATTTCGTCGGCGGTTGCGTTGAACAGGTCCGGCTCGCCATCGCGGCCGTGGCCGGCGACGTGCGATCGCATCAGCGCGTGCTCCAGCGCGCGGGCCAGTGCCGACAGCTCGCCGTAGCCCACCGTGGCCGAACTGCCAGCCAACGAGTGCGCCAGGGCGACGCTGGTTTCCGGCACCGGATGGCGCTCGTGCTCGATCGACCACTCGGCGATCTCGATGCCCAGGCGGCGCGACAGCTCGTCGGCTTCGTTGAGAAAGATGTTGAACAGCGGGATGCCAATGCGCAGCGGCCCGATGACCTTGATCTGTTCATCTTCGGCCGGCGTCGGCTCCACGGGCGAGGCATCGCTCGCCGACAGCACCTCGGTCGGTGCCTCTTCCCGGTCGATCGCCGCTTCCAGCGCGGCCACGTCGAACTCCAGCACCGGGGTGGGCTCGGGCGTGGGCGGCGTACGCGCCGACGGCGGCGGGAACATCAGATCGACAAAGCCGGTGTCCATCTCGACGGTCCGGACTTCGAGCGCGGGCAGGTCCGCAACGGCCTCGTCGGTCGGCTGCGGCGCCTCCAGCGGCAGATCGAGCAGGCGCAGCGGCTGCGCATCGACGGCCGGCACCGGGACGTCGGGCACCCACGGCACGCCCAGCGTGTCCAGATCGAGACTGAAGGTCAGGTGATCGGCGGAGGGCGGCGCCGGGGGCGCTTCTGCAGGCGCTGCCTCCGTCCCCGTCCCCGTCTCCGTCTTCGTCGACGCCGGCTCGCCGGGCTCGGTCGGGCCCAGGTCCAGGTCGGCCGCACTCGGCAGGTCGGGGACGCGCAGCGCCAGTGAGTCGAGGGTGGCTGGAAGCGGCTCGGCCTCTGCCTCATCGCCGAGGTCAAACTCGAAGTCGAGTTCCACCGGCGCCGGCGCGGCCGCCTCGGATGCTGGCGTCTCCGGCTGCAGGGCTGGCAGTGGCGCCGGCGGTGGCGGCGGCGATGCAAGGGGCAGACGCCGTCCGTCCAGGCGCAGCGCGTCGGCCACGCGGGTCACGACAGCGGCATCGTGGCCACCATCGCGGCCCGCGGCGATCGCCTCGACCCAGGCCCCCAGGTAATCCAGCGCTTCGCCGCTGAACAGACGCAGCGCCTGGTCCATGCGCGGCTCAAGCGCCAGTCGGGCGTTGTACAGCTGCTCGCAGGCCCAGGCCGCGGCGCCGAATTCGGCGTGCCCGACCATGCGCGCGCTGCCCTTGAGGGTATGGAAGACGCGCCGCACGGTCGTCATGTCGCCGGCGCTCTCGGGCGTGTCGGCCAGCCGCGCCACGGCCTCGCGCGCAGCGGCAATCACTTCACGCGCTTCTTCGATGAAGATCTCGCGCACCTCGGCGATGTCTTCGACGCCGCTGGTGCCGGGTACCGGCGGCGTCGGCGGCGGCACGGGAGCCGACGGTGGCAACGCCTCGGGAGCGGCCGGCGCACAGGTGGCCAGGGCAGCGGCGAGTTCGGCGCGCACGGTGCGGCGCGCGTCGTCGTCGCCCGCACGCAGCAGCGCCTGTTGCGCAGTGCCCAGCAGGCGCGCCAGCTCCGGCTGGTCGGCAGCCAGCGCCAGCTGGGACAGGCGCTCGATGCCGCCAGCGAGTTCGTTGTCGGCGACCTCGGCCGATGCCGCCGCCGCGGCCAGCCCCTCGACCTGCTCCAGCATTGCCGGCGTGGCCGGCTCGGCCTGAGGTGTCGCTGCGGCTCCCGACTCGAGCTCGGCAAAGGCCGAAACGCGTTCGGGCTGGCCCATCACCGCGCTCAGGCTGCCGGTTTCGGTGTCGAAACGGAACAGTGACTTGGCCAGCGCCGGCTGCACGCTGATCATGTCGATGAGGAAACTCAAGGCGCCGAGGTTGTCGGCCAAGCGGTCAAAGGTGCCGGTCTGGATGGCGCGCTGGGCATCGACCTCCGTCTGCGCCAGTTCATCCACCGCGTCGCGCATGTGAACCACCGCCTGCGAGGCCTGGCTCAAGCCCAGCACCGAGAACACGCCGCGCATGGCCGACAGCTGTGCCGGCACGGGGATCAGCACCTCGCGCCGGGCCGGGTTCCGGAAATACTGGTCGATCTGCTTTTCCACCTCGGACAGCGAAGCGCGCAGTTCCTGCACCACACTGCCCATGGTCTGACGGTCGCTGACGCGGCGGTACAGCTCCTCCATCCAGATCTCGAGCGGCTGCGGATCCGCGCCTGCGCGCACTTCGTCGATGCGCCCCGCCAGGTGCTGCACGCGTGCCGCGAGCTCGGGGTGGTCGAGCTCGCCGTCCTCGAGCGTGGCATCGACGTAGAGCATGGCGGTCGCGACCTCCATCGCCAAAGCGGCCGGCGGCGTCTGCACCGCCGCCACGGTCTGTGCCACCGCCGCTTCCAGCGCCTGCGCCAGCACGTCGCCCGCAGGCAGCAAGCGCTGCAAGGAGTCGCCGACGAGCGCAAACTGGTCGCTCAGCCCAGACAGGCGGTGCAACTCCTCGCCGGCGACCGCCGACCAGGCGTCCTTTGCCGCGGCGACACGCTTCCTGGCCTGCGACACCGTCGCCGGGTCGAAGCGCCCCAGGTTGGCAGCCTCGTAGTCGGCCGTTGGCCGCTCGTCCAGGCGCCAGGCCCGCCTCACCGCCGCCAACCGCGGCGCCGGATGGCCCGCCTGCGGCGGCTTGGCGTGGCTGCAGAAGAACAGCAGGTCCTGCGCCAGCCGGTCGGAGATCTCGTGCTGGCCACGCATGCTCATGCGCAGCTGCGCCAGCAGCCTCGAGGCGATGCGCTTGGCATGGACGTCGCTGGCCAGCAGGCCCCCGGCCTGGGCCTCGAACATCGCCGCTGCCAGTTGCCAGAAGGTCGCCAGGCGGGTACTGCCGAGGCCCGTGCCGGCGCCGGCCTGCGCTTCGTCATGCGCGCCGGCACCCAGATCGGCGCAGAGATCGCTCATCTGTGCCAAGGCGCCCTGGTTGGGGCCGCGCATCAGCGCGAGCACCAACGCTTCCATGCTGCCGCGGGCTTCGTCGCCGGCACGGCGCGGCTGGGCCAAGGCATCCGGTGGCAGCTCGCGCCACTGCCAGTCGATCTTCCACAGATCCGCAGGATGGATGCGATCGGCCCCGGCGAGTTGCCGTGCGGCGCGGTACTGCGGGAACAGCATCACCGGTGAGACCGGCTTGCCGGCGAGCTGGCGGCCGAGGAAGTCGAGCAACGCGAACGAAACGTGCTCCACCGTCTCGACCGCGGCCAGGTTGACCAGGGCCGGCCGCACCGCGAGGCGCTGCACCGCCGCTTCGCTGGCGCGCAGCACCGTGGCCAGCGCCGGCAGGCCGATCAGTTCCAGCGCGCCCACGCCCTGGTGCAGGTGCGAGCGCGCGCTGCGCAGCACGGCCGGATCCACGGCGTCGACATCGGACCCCGACAACGCTTCGGATTCCCTGAGGTAACGCCGCAACGCCTTGTGCGCCGATTCCAGCGAACGGCGCAACTCGACATGGACCCAGGCCAGTGCGCTCAGGTCGTCGTCGCGGCCGGCATTGACGGTGTCCATCGTGTCGTGCATGCGGGCGCGAAAGTTCAGCCGATCTTGAAGCGTGCGACCGAGGCCTTCAGCTCCTCGGCCGTGCGCGACAGCTCGCGCACCATCCTGGAGGTGGAGCGCGTGCCCTCGGAGGTCTGCTCGGTAACGGCGAAGATGTGCTGGATGTTGGCCGCCACCACATTGGCCGATTGCGCCTCGCGCAGCGCCTCGGCCGAGATGCGGGCGATCAGCTCCGACAACTCGTGCGTCACGCGATCGATGTCGGCCAGCGCCGTGCCGGCGGCATCGGACAGGCGCGCTCCTTCCACCACACCCTGCGTGCTGCGCTCCATGGCCGCCACCGCGTCCTGGGTGTCGGTCTGGATGGTGCGCACGATGGCGGCGATCTGCCGCGTGGCATCGCCCGAGCGCTCGGCCAGGCGCTGCACCTCCTCGGCCACGACGCTGAAGCCGCGGCCGGCTTCACCGGCGCTGGCGGCCTGGATGGCGGCGTTGAGCGCCAGCACGTTCGTCTGCTCGGTGATGTCGGAGATGAGTTCGGTGATCTCGCCGATCTCCTGCGAGCTCTCGCCCAGTCGCTTGATGCGCTTGGAGGTTTCCTGGATCTGGTCGCGGATCGAGTTCATGCCGCCGATGGTGTTGTTCACCGCCGTCCGCCCCGTCTCGGCGGCCTGCAGCGACTGCCGCGCCACCGAGGCGGTTTCCTGCGCCTGGGCCGACACGTCGTTGATGCGGCCGGCCATCTGCAGCACCGATTCGCCGGTGTCGCGGATTTCGCGCAGCTGCTCGGTAGACGCGGCCAGCAACTCGGTGGAGGTCTGTTCGACCTGCGACGTCGTCTCGGTCACGCGCGCCACCGCGCTCTGCACCTGCGTCACCAGCGATCGCAGCTCGTCGACGGTGTAATTGACCGAGTCGGCGATGGCGCCGGTGATGTCCTCGGTGACGGTGGCCTGCTGCGTGAGGTCGCCTTCGGCGACCAGCTGCAGTTCGTTCATCAGGCGCAGGATGGCCGCCTGGTTGGCGTCGTTCACGCGCTTGGCTTCCTGCTCCTGGCGCTCGGCCTCGAAACGCTGCGCGTCGGCCACCCGCGAGCGACGCGTCTGGTCGCGCACGAACAGGCGCAGCAGGCCGAAGGCGCCCGCGGCCAGCAGCAGCGCCGACAGCAGCCCGCCGACCAGCGGCAGGCCGCCGAAGCCGGCATCGGCAGCCAGGCTCTGCTGCAGGCCCTCCAGGCTCAGGCGCAGCGGTTCGCTGTCGGCGACGATCGCGGCCTGTGCGGCCCGCGCCGCGGCCAGGCCGGTCCGGTTGTCCAGAATCGCGCCCGCCTCGGTGCGCAACAACTCGTATCGCGCCAGGAGATCCTGCAAGGACTCGCGCACCTGCGGTTCGCGGCTGCCCGCCAGGCGCAGGTCGGCGTTGCCGTCGAGCAGGCCCCGCGTGATCATGCGGAACAAGTTCAGGTCCTCGCCGAGTGGCCGCATGACGTTCTCTTCCACCTTCTCGGCGGTGAGTGACCCGTTGGCGTTCTTGCCGATGCGCTGGGACAACATCGCCAGCCGGCCCACGGCCGACAACTCGGCGGCTGCGGAACCGCCCTGCAACTTGAGCGCCGCGACATGTTCGGTCGCCTCCAGCAGCTCGGTCGACTGCCTGTCGATGGCCTTCAGGGCCTGCCCCACCTTGACCAATGCCTTCTGCTGCCCCAGCACGACAGCGGCGTTCTTCGAACTGCGGTCCACCAGCGGCAGCACCGAGTCGAGCTGCCCCTGCAGCGCCGCCGACACCGCGGCGTCGCCGGCCTTCAGGCTGCTCACGCTGCCCGTGAGCGCATCGCTGCTTTCCTTGACCGCTGGAAATGCCTTGTCGTCACCCGCCAGCGCTTGCGACACCGACTGGGCCAGTCGTTGCGACTGCGTCGTGGCCTGGCCGGCGGCCACCAGCTGCACCGAGCCGCGGCTGCCGGCGGTCAGCGTCAGCACGGCCGTCAGCAGCAAGCCCAGCAGGCCCAGTGCAAACAGCGCCACCAGCAAACGCTGCTGGCGCGCCAGCGGCCAGGTGCCGATCAGCGGCAAGCCGCTGGAAGCAGCGTCGCCACCCCCCACGGCACCGGGCTGCCCGCTGTCGCGGGCCAGCTCCGAGGGCACGGCCTCGGAGATGATCGACGAGTCGAAGTCGCCATGAGCGGCACCCGACGCGAAGGAACTCTGGCCCAGGCGCACCGTGGCTTCCATCGGGTTGGCGGACGCGGACGAATCCTCGAACGCCGGTGCGGCGGCGTCGGAAGGGCCATCGGCCTGGTCTTGCGCGCGGCCGGAGGCCTTGATCCTGTCCAGGAAGCTCATGTCGTCCTCTTCATGTCTGCAACGACGGCACGCCGCGGGAGCCCGCGCGTTCGGCAACGGATCCCCGCATCATGCGGCGATGGCGAGAAAGGGCTCACTGCGCGCCAGCAGGCTGAGGTCGATCTCCTGCCAGCGGCGTCCGTCGGCGTCGCGCCATTGCCCTGGCGCGAAGGCCGGTCGCGGCTCGCCGTCCGGCGGCTCGGCCTGCAGTTGATCGGCGTTGCGCAACCCGGCCAAGCGGTCGACGAGCACCGCGCACTGCGAGCCCAGCGCCGCGTTGAAGGCCAGCAGCCGGGACTGCTCGCGCAGCGCGTCGATGGCCTGCGGAGCGCGCAGACCGAGGAACGCCGCCAGGTCGACCACGCCATGCAGCCCGCCGCGCAGGTTGGCCACGCCGAGGAACCAGGGCTGCGTGTGCGGCACCGCCTTGAGCGCGCCCACGGGGAAGATCTCGCCGGCCGTGGCCAGCGGCACCAGCAGCCCCTGGCCGGCACATTCGAGCGCCAGCCAGGAAGCCTGCCGTGCCTCGGTGCGTGCCAATTGCAGCCGCGCTGCCAGTCGGCTTTGCAGTTCACGCAGCGCTTCGCGATTGGCCATCGTGCGGCGGGGGACTCAGTCCAGCACCTTGATCTTTGCGATCAGCTCGTCGGCGTCGACGGGCTTGACAATGTAGTCGCGCGCGCCCTGGCGCATGCCCCACACCTTGTCGGTCTCCTGGTTCTTGCTCGTGCACATGATCACCGGTACGTCCGAGTAACGCGGGTCGCGCGTGATGCTGCGCGTGAGCTGGAAACCGTTCTGGCCGGGCATCACCACGTCCATCAGGATCAGGTCGGGCTTCTCCTCGGCCAGACGGCGCATCGCCTCGTCGCCGTTCTCGGCGGTGCACACCTTGTAGCCGCGCTTGCCGAGCAGGCCCGACAAGTGATGCAGTTCGGTCTTGGAGTCGTCGACAACGAGGATCTTCTGGATCGGCATCGGGTGGGTCCTGAGGCAGCGTCGGGCAGGCAGGCAGGCGCGGGGCGGGCGCCTTCAGCCGGCGGCACGGCGGAACGACTCGACCGCACGCAGCAACTGCTCTTTGGTGAAGGGCTTGGTGAGGTAGTCCTGCGAGCCGACCATGCGCCCACGTGCCTTGTCGAACAGCCCGTCCTTGCTGGACAGCATGATCACCGGCACATGGGCATAACGCGGATTGCGCTTGATGATGGCGCAAGTCTGGTAGCCGTCCAGCCGCGGCATCAGGATGTCGCAGAAGATCAGCTCGGGGTCGTGGTCGTTGACCTTGGCCAGGGCGTCGAAGCCGTCTTCGGCCAACAGCACCTCGTGGCCCCCCTGGCGCAGGAAGATCTCCGCACTGCGACGAATGGTGTTGCTGTCGTCGATGACCAGCACCTTGGCGCCGGCCGGTGCGTCGACCGCAGCCCCGGCACCGCCTTCAGGAACCTGGGTTTCCAAGCGCTGTACTCCTTGCAGATCCCCGGGCGACGGCTTGCCGCGGCTCGAGGCTCAGATCTGGACCATTTCGAAGTCTTCCTTGCGTGCACCGCACTCGGGACATGTCCAGTTCATCGAGACATCGGCCCACGCCGTGCCTGCCGCAATCCCGTGTTCGGGATCACCCACGCTCTCGTCGTAGATCCAGCCGCAGATCAAGCACATCCAGGTACGCGGTTCGCTCACGTTGCCACTGTCACGTCACTACAATGGAGCGAGATTGTAGCCACGCCGATTCACGGAAAGCCGAGGATTAGCCGGTACATACATATCGTTTCTAAGATTTCGCTAGAGGTTCGGCGGCTGCTCCGCGCCGAACCTTGCGCGCCGATCCCACACGCCGACGCCGCCGCCCATGACCCCCGACCCCACCCCGGCCACGGAGCCCGAAGACCCCTCCGCCGAGCCGCCGGCCCCGGCCTGCGTGATGTGCTTCAACGCCAGCGACCCGAGCGGTGCCGCTGGCTTGGCTGGCGACATCGCCACCGTGGCCGCGATGGGTGCGCACGCATTGCCGGTGGTCACGTCCATCGTCATGCGCGACACGGCCGACATCTTCGACCAGCATGAGATCGACGCCGACGCCGTGGCCGAGCAGGCGCGCACCGTGCTCGAAGACGTGACGCTGGCCGGCTGGAAGGTCGGCTTCCTCGGCTCTGCCGATGTCGTCAGCGCGGTGGCCGAGATCCTCAGCGACTACAGCGAGATCCCGCTGGTGTCCTACCTGCCCAACCTGTCCTGGCTGGACGAGGACCTGCAGCAGCCTTACCACGACGCCTTTCGCGAGCTCATCCTGCCGGCCACCGAGGTGCTGGTGGGCAACCACAAGACGCTGCAGGACTTTCTGCTGCCCGACTGGGACAACGAGCGCCCGCCGTCGGCGCGTGAACTCGCGGTGGCCGCCGGCGAGCATGGCACGCGCTATGTGCTGGTCACCGGTGTCATGCTCACCGGCAAGGGGCCCGAGCAATACATCGACAACGTGCTGGCCTCGCCGCAGGGCGCCATCACCGGCGAGAAGTTCGAGCGCTTCGACGCCGCCTTCGTCGGCGCCGGCGACACCCTGTCGGCGGCCCTGGCCGCACTGCTGGCCGCCGGCAGCGAACTGCAGGCCGCCGTCGCCGAAGCGCTGTCCTTCCTGGACCAGAGCCTGGACGCCGGCTTCCGCCCCGGCATGGGCAGTATCGTGCCGGATCGCTTCTTCTGGGCCCTGCCGCCGGCCGAGGAGGGTGGCCCCGACGACGGCGGGCCGCCGGAACCCGAACCCGACGATTCCAAGAGCCCCGGCGTGTCGCGCCGGGTCCACTGAAAGCATGAGCGCTTTAGGGCTTTAGGCGACAGACGAGATGGCGACCAACGAAGAGCTCTTCGAGCGCGCGCAGCGCGTCATTCCCGGCGGTGTCAATTCGCCCGTGCGCGCCTTCCGCGCCGTCGGCGGCACACCGCGTTTCATCCGCCGCGCGCTGGGCCCGTATTTGTGGGACGCCGAAGGCCAGCGATACATCGACTACATCGGCTCCTGGGGCCCGATGATCCTGGGCCACGGTCACCCGGCCGTGCTGGAGGCCGTGCAGAAGGCGGCGGCCGACGGCTTCAGCTTCGGCGCACCCACCGAACGCGAGATCGAGCTCGCCGAAGCCATCATCGGCCTCGTGCCGAGTGTGGAACAAGTGCGGCTGGTGAGCAGCGGCACGGAAGCCGGCATGAGCACCATCCGGCTGGCCCGGGGCGCCACCGGGCGCAGCAAGATCGTCAAGTTCGAAGGCTGCTACCACGGCCACGCCGATGCCCTGCTGGTCAAGGCCGGCTCCGGGCTGGCCACCTTCGGCTTCCCCACCAGCGCCGGCGTGCCGCCCGAGGTCGTGCAGCACACGCTGGTGCTCGAGTACAACAACGTCGCGCAGCTGGACGAGGCCTTCGCCACCCACGGCGCGCAGATCGCCTGCGTGATGATCGAGCCGATCGCCGGCAACATGAACTTCGTGCGTGCGAGCGTGCCCTTCATGAAGCGGCTGCGGGAGCTGTGCACGCAACACGGTGCGCTGCTTGCCTTCGACGAGGTGATGACGGGTTTCCGTGTCGCGCTGGGCGGCGCGCAGAGCGTCTATGCGAGGCTGATCCCCGGCTTCAAGCCCGACATGAGCGTGTTCGGCAAGGTCATCGGCGGCGGCATGCCACTGGCGGCTTTCGGCAGCACGAGGGAGATCATGAGCCAGCTCGCGCCGCTGGGCCCGGTCTACCAGGCCGGCACGCTGAGTGGCAACCCGGTGGCCACCGCCTGCGGCTTGGCGACGCTGAAGGAAATCTCGAGACCCGGGTTCTTCGAAGCGCTGTCGGCGCGGACCCGATCGCTGGTCGAGGGCCTGACCGCTGCCGCACGGCAAGCGGGCATCCCGATGGTCGGCGACAGCGAAGGCGGCATGTTCGGTTTCTTCTTTGCCGGCGAGTTGCCGCAGAACTACGGCGTGGTGATGGGCACCGACAAGGAGCGCTTCAACCGCTTCTTCCACGGCATGCTCGACCGCGGCGTGTACCTGGCGCCGGCGCTGTACGAAGCCGGCTTCGTGAGCGCGGCACACACGGCTGACGACATCGCGGCCACCGTGGCCGCCGCGGCTGCGGCATTGGCCGGCGAGGCCGCTCGCACGCGCACCGGCGGCTGAACCGGAGCCGCCGGGCCGGGCGCATCCGCCGTGGCGCCAGACGCCGACACGCTGGCCTGCAGCAACT
>Ga0209254_10006598_pt1 | contig 10703 bp, 9 predicted proteins | sample FrelakmetDIP11DI_FD_187148 | JGI IMG/M metagenome (GOLD analysis project Ga0209254, IMG submission 187148) | Freshwater lake sediment microbial communities from the University of Notre Dame, USA, for methane emissions studies - DIP11 DI (SPAdes)... | ecosystem: Environmental > Aquatic >... | reverse complement strand
GAAGAGAAAAAGCTGACCGCCTATCATGAGGCGGGACACGCCATCGTTGGCCGCCTAGTACCGGAGCACGATCCGGTCTACAAGGTGAGCATCATGCCGCGTGGTCGCGCATTGGGCATTACCATGTTCCTGCCGGAGCGCGATCAGTATAGTGCCAGCAAGCAGAAGCTGGAAAGCCAGATTTCCAGTCTGTTTGGCGGGCGCATCGCCGAGGAGATCGTTTTCGGCAAGGAAAGGGTCACGACGGGTGCTTCGAACGATATTGAACGCGCGACCAGTTTGGCCCGAAACATGGTGACGAGATGGGGCCTTTCAGAGCGCCTGGGCCCCTTGGCGTATAGCGAGGAAGAGGGTGAGGTGTTCCTGGGGCGCTCCGTGACCAAGCACAAATCGGTGTCGGAGGAAACCGCACACCTCATCGACGAGGAAATCCGTTCGGTGATCGACCGCAACTACGAGCGTTCCGAGCGAATCCTTCGCGAGAACCTAGAAAAGCTCGACGTCATGGCTGATGCCTTAATAAAGTACGAAACCATTGATCGCTTCCAGATCGACGATATTATGGACGGCAAGTCGCCGCGTCAGCCGCAGAATTGGGAAGATACGACACCACCGAGTGGCCAGGCGGGTGTCAGCGCCAAGGAAACCAAGGTTGCCGATTCTGCAGGGCTCGGCAAGCCGGCTGAACAGCACTAAGCTCTTCGCGCTGCAGGCTGATCCATGCACCCCCGCCTCCTCTGGAGGCGGGGGTTTGTTTTTCAAACCCGGAATTGATCGGATAAACAAAAGTGGCTAATTTTATTTGGGCGGGAAAAAAGGCCCTTGTCCGGACTGATCTCATGGTGAGATCGAAGCAGACGAGGGCGGATTGTACGAGAGGAGCTCCGCGTTGAAAAAGAAGTATTTTGGTACTGACGGCATCCGAGGCAAGGTAGGGGAGTATCCGATCACCCCGGATTTCATGCTCAAGCTGGGGTGGGCGGCAGGCCGGGTTCTTGCCAGGGAGGGAAGTTATCACAATGTGCTGATCGGCAAGGACACCCGGATTTCCGGTTATATGTTCGAGGCGGCCCTCGAAGCCGGGCTGGCCGCCGCGGGTGTGAATACGCAACTGCTCGGCCCCATGCCCACGCCGGCGGTGGCCTATTTGACCAGGACCTTTCGCGCGCAAGCTGGCATTGTCATCAGCGCCTCCCACAACCCCCATTACGACAACGGGATCAAGTTTTTCTCTTCGGATGGAATGAAGTTGCCCGATGAAGTAGAACTGAATATCGAAGAGCAACTCGAGATGCCGATGACTACGGTGGACTCGTCGCGAATCGGGAAGGCTTCCCGTGTCGCGGACGCCGCTGGTCGTTACATCGAATTCTGCAAGGGAACGATTCCTTATCGCATGGATTTCAGTGGGACCAAGATCGTCGTTGATTGCGCGCATGGCTCCACCTATCACATCGCGCCTCATGTTTTTGAAGAGGTTGGCGCAAGAGTGAAGCGCATTGGCTCGGATCCTGATGGCCTGAATATCAATGACGGGGTGGGCGCGACTCAGCCCGGGAAGTTGCGCCAGGTCGTAATTGAGCAAGGCGCGGACTATGGTATCGCCCTGGACGGTGACGGCGATCGGCTCATCATGGTCGATCATAAAGGGGAGATCGTCGATGGCGACGAGTTGCTGTTCATCATTGCCAAGTCCCGCCTCGACGATGGCCTTTTGCATGGACCCGTTGTCGGGACGCTGATGAGCAACCTGGGCATGGAGCACGCACTGGGCAGGATGGGCGTCGAGCTCAAGCGCGCTGCAGTGGGCGACCGTTATGTTATGGAAATGATGCAGCAACATGACAGCTTGCTGGGTGGGGAGGGTTCTGGTCATATCATTTGCAGGGATCGGACTACCACCGGCGATGGCATCGTTTCCGCGTTGCAGGTCATGGCGGAAATCTGGAAAACCGGCAAGAGTCTCCATGAGCTCAAGAGTGGGATGGAAAAGTATCCCCAATGCCTGGTCAACGTGAAACTGCGTGAACGGTTCGACGTCGACACCATCGAGTCGATTCAGAAGGCCAAAGATGCGGTTCAGCGGGAACTGAACGGCTCCGGCCGGGTATTGTTACGTCCTTCCGGCACGGAGCCTTTAATCAGGGTGATGGTGGAGGGCAGGGATCTTCAGCAGGTTCAATCATTGGCCGGCCGGCTGGCAGGCGCTGTCAGCGAAGCGTTGCCCGCCTGAAGAGCAAGCAAGTCCGTCATGCTTCCGGCAACAGTCATGTTTTGATTTTAGGGTGATAGGCGCGATGCGAATTCTGCATACGATGATTCGGGTCGGAAATATGGATCGATCGATTCGGTTTTATACCGAAACATTGGGAATGAAACTCCTCCGTCAAGCTGAATATACTGATGGGAAATTCACCTTGGCTTTCGTTGGCTACGGGGAGGAGCGAGACCATACGGTGATTGAACTGACCTATAACTGGGGCGTCGAAAACTACAATATGGGTGACGCCTTCGGGCACATTGCCATTGAAGTTGACGATGTTTACCAAGCCGTGGAAAAGATCAGGCAAGCCGGCGGCAAAGTTGTGCGTGAGGCAGGGCCAATGAAACATGGTACGATTGTGATAGCCTTCGTTGAAGACCCTGATGGATATAAGATCGAATTGCTGGGCAAAGTGAGCGGCTGAGTTCACATTTTATGCCGGCCAGGTTGGCGCAAATTTGTTTTTTCTCGCTCATGTGATGGACTGATCCGTCTTCTGGCGAAATCAGTTGTTATCTGCTTTAATACCACCAAACATAGCCGGTCGTGGGCGCTGGCCTGAAAAATAAGGAGAAAGAGGATGTCAAAAGGGCAAAACTTGCAAGATCCTTTCTTGAACGCGTTAAGAAAAGAACACGTGCCCGTGTCCATTTATCTGGTCAACGGCATCAAACTGCAAGGCAAAGTCGATTCTTTCGATCAGTATGTAATCATGCTGAAAAACACCATCAGCCAGATGGTCTATAAACACGCCATTTCCACCATTGTTCCCGCAAGGCAGGTTCGCGTGCCGAGCATGTCCGACCTCGTCGAGGACGAGGAATAGTCTGGACATCGCCTGCCGCCAGCCAGGAAACTCTTCGAGCGTCCGTACTCTCGCGCCATTCATCAAGAGGACTGTATTTGTTTGATCGGCCCGGGTCGGGCGAGAAGGCGGTGCTCGTGCATCTGACGAGCCAAAGCGTTAGCGAGGATTGGTCGGAACTGCAGGAACTCGCCATTTCCGCAGGCGCCAGACCGGTGGCCGTCATCACCGGCAAGCGACAGAAGCCGGACCCGCGTTTTTACCTAGGGAAAGGCAAGCTTGAGGAACTTTCCGAGGCAGTCATGGCACATGGAGCGGAGCTCGTCCTGTTCGATCACATGTTGACGCCCAGTCAGGAGCGCAACCTGGAAAAGGCGCTTTCGGTTCGTGTGGTCGACCGTACCGGGTTGATTCTGGACATTTTCGCCCAGCGTGCGCATTCGTTCGAAGGCAAATTACAAGTCGAGTTGGCTCAGCTCCGGCACCTGTCTACCCGGCTCGTGCGTGGCTGGACTCACCTTGAGCGCCAAAAGGGCGGCATCGGCTTGCGTGGGCCAGGCGAGACTCAGCTTGAAACCGATAAGCGCTTGCTGGCGAGCCGGATTCGGCTGATTCAGAAACGCCTGGAAAAGGTCGCGCAGCAACGCAACCAAGGTCGGAATGCCAGGCGGCAAGCCGAAGTGCCGGTGGTCGGTCTGGTCGGTTACACGAATGCCGGCAAGTCTACGCTTTTCAATGCTTTGACGCATGCGAATGTGTACGCGGCAGATCAACTATTTGCGACGCTTGACCCCACCTTGCGTCGGCGTGCGATTACGAGCAGTTTGACCGTCATCTTGGCGGATACGGTAGGCTTCATCCGTCACTTGCCTCACGAGTTGGTCGCCGCATTCCGTTCCACCCTGAGGGAGGTTTGTGACGCGGATCTATTGCTCCATGTGATTGATGCCAGCGATGACAGGATTGAGGAAACCATTGCACAAGTGGAAGACGTGCTCGCCCAGATCGGCGCGGAGCGGGTGCCTCAGATTCAGGTCTTCAACAAAGTTGATTTGCTCGAAAACGCCTCACCAAGGTTGGAGCGAGGTGAGCAGGGGCAGGTGGTCAGAATCTGGTTATCGGCCGTGACGGGCGACGGACTGGATTTGCTGGATCGTGCGATCGAGGAGAGTCTGAGCGGTGAGAAAATTCGCCGCCGATTTCACCTTGATTCGGCCGCGGCCGGCTTGCGCGCCCGGCTTTTCGAGGTGGCCTTGGTACTGAAGGACGAAGCCGATGAGTTAGGAGGCTGGGACATGGAAATCGAGATGCCCGAGAAGGACGAGTGGCTACTGAGGGACTATGGCTTGTCAGGTGAAAACGTTAAGCGCTGACCAAAATCGGATGCTGGTCTGGGTTCTCGACACTGACCGGGCAGGATCGCGAGGCAAGACGGAGGTTCTTTTTTGTGCGGGCCGGTGTTTTCTTGGATAATTATCGGTTAGAGATTGTCAGTGCTTAGGTGTTAAGTGAACATCCATGCGAGTTGAACTACTACAGGAGTCATTCAATGTCCTGGAACGAACCGGGCGGTAACAAAAAAGACCCATGGAGCGGGCGAGAACGGCAGGATACGCCTCCAGATTTGGAAGCAGTCATGCGTTCCTTGCAAGAGAAGATTGGCAATCTTTTCCGCGGTGGTTCGGGGGGCAGGAGTGGTGGCGGTAACCCCATGAGAATGATGGGGCTGTTGGTGGCCATCGCTTTGGCGATCTGGGCATTGACCGGTATCTACATCGTTGACGAGGGAAATCGGGGGGTAGTCACCCGCTTCGGCAGATACTCCGAAACGACCCTGCCGGGGCCCCATTGGCGACTGCCAGCACCAATCGAAAGTGTCACCATTGTCAATGTCGAGCAGCAACGCTTCATCGAAGTCGGTTACCGCTCCGGCGGTCGGCAGCAGGCCATGGGTTCGGTGCCGCGCGAAGCCTTGATGCTGACCCAGGACGAAAACATCGTCGATATCCGTTTGGCGGTCCAATACCAAATCAAGGACGCCAAGAATTATCTATTCAATGTGCTGGATCCCGATGTGACCCTGAAACAGGTCACCGAAAGTGCCGAACGTGGCATCATCGGCAAGAGCAGCATGGATTTCGTGCTGACCGAGGGCCGTAGCGGCATCGCTGACGAAATCAAGGCGGAGGTGCAGCAGATTCTCGATCAATACCATACCGGCATTCGCGTGATCACAGTGAACTTTGTCGATGCACAGCCACCGGAAGAAGTGCAGAATGCCTTCGAAGACGCCATCAAGGCGCGCGAGGATGAGCAGCGCCTGAAGAACGAGGCCGAAGCTTACGCCAATGAGGTCGTACCGAAGGCGCGGGGTGCGGCGGCTCGGTTAACGGAGGAGTCCGAAGCCTACAAGCTGAAGCTGATTGCCAAGGCGCAAGGTGAAGCGGGACGGTTCAAGCAGTTGTTGACCGAGTACGAAAAAGCGCCGGAAGTGACGCGCGAGCGACTTTATTTGGACACCATGGAGTCGGTGCTGGAAAAAACCAACACCCTCATGCTGGACGTGAAAGGCGGAAACAACATGATTTATCTGCCAATCGACAAGCTTCAAAGACAAGCAGTCTCCCCGGAAGCCGTGAAAGAAGCCGAGACCCTGCAGGCTCCGCAGGATGTTCTTGATAATGCCGTGAAGAACTCCCGCGCCACCACGCGTGGCCGTGAAGGGAGGGGACAATGATGGTTCAAAACAAAATCATCGGTTTGCTGGTCGTATTACTGATTCTTGCGGCCATGTCGGTGTTCACCGTCAGCGAAACGCAGAAAGCCATCAAATTTCGCTTGGGTGAGATCGTCGAGACCAATTACCTGCCGGGCCTTTATTTCAAGATCCCGCTCATCAACAATGTCAAGAAATTCGATTCTCGCATTCTGACGCTCGAGTCCAAGGCGGAGCGGTTCCTGACGTCGGAGAAGAAGAATGTGATGGTCGATTGGTTCGCGAAATGGCGCATCAAGGATGTCGCGAAGTATTACACAACGGTTGCCGGTGACATCGTGCAGGCGAATGTCCGGCTCGATCAGATCGTCAAGGACGCGATGCGGGGTGAGTTCAGTAAACGCACCATCCGTGAATTGGTCTCATCAGAGCGGGGCCAGATTCACGATATTCTCATCAAGGCCGCCAATCCCGCTGCAGATGAACTGGGTATTGACATCGTCGATATTCGTGTGATGCGGGTCGACTTGCCCAGCGAGGTCAGTTCCTCGGTTTACCGCCGCATGGAGGCGGAACGAGCGCGGGTCGCCAGGGATTTTCGCTCGCGCGGGGCAGAGATGGCCGAGCGTATTCGGGCGGACGCCGATCGCCAGCGTGAAGTCATCCTCGGTGATGCTTATCGTGACGCGGAACTCAAGCGGGGCGAGGGCGACGCCACAGCGTCCGAAATCTATGCTCAGGCTTACGGCAAGAACAAGGATTTTTTCGCATTTTATCGTAGCCTGACCGCGTACCGGCAGGCGTTCAAGAACGAAGGCGATACGATTGTGCTGGAACCCAATTCGGAGTTTTTCCAGTATTTTAACAAATCAAGATAACGCCACACTCCGAACCGTTGCTAACGTGACAGGCGTAAACGAGCCCGCCGATCCTAGTCTTTTTCCCGGGTAGGATCGGCGGGCTTGCTCAAGAATAATTATGGTTTACCAAGCGCTGAGCGATCATTCTCGACAATCCGCTGCCCGGTCTTCTCCACCGAATTCGAAATCTTGACAAGATCATCCATCATGTTGCCGGAAGACCGCTGGCTGCTCCCCGAGGGGATTGAAGAAGTCTTGCCGGCCGAGGCCGGGCGTCTTGAGCGCTTGCGCCGCAAGGTGTTGGACTTGTTCGCCAGTTGGGGGTACCAACAGGTCATCCCGCCTTTCATCGAATTTATCGAATCCTTGCTGACCGGAGCCGGTCACGATTTGGACCTGCAGACTTTCAAACTCATTGACCAGATTAGCGGTCGCCTCATGGGTGTCCGCGCGGACATGACGCCCCAGGTTGCGCGCATCGACGCGCGCAACCTGGGCAGCGATTTGCCGTCCCGGTTTTGCTACTTGGGCACGGTTTTGCACACACAGTCCGATCATATGGAGAAATCCCGCAGCCCCCTGCAAATCGGCGCCGAATTATATGGCCATGCCGGCAATGCGAGCGATCTCGAGGTGATTCGGCTCATGCTCGAAATGCTGGCGATTGCAGGTCTTGAGGACGTCTATCTGGACTTGGGCCATGTTGGCATCTATCGTGGACTGGTCGTGCAGGCCGGCCTGAATTCTAATCAGGAGATGGCGTTATTCGAAATTCTGCAACGGAAAGCGCGCCCTGAACTGCAGGCGTTCCTCGAGACCAATCGGGTCGATGACGCGGCGACTGGCATGCTGAGTGCGTTGATCGATCTGAACGGCAGCGTGGGGGTCATTGACGAAGCGCGTCACCGACTGGTTGCGGCAGATGAAGGCGTCCAAAGCGCTTTGGCCGATTTGGAGAAAATTGCCGGGGAGTTGAGCAAGGCCCTGCCCAGACTGCCCATTCATTTCGATTTGGCCGAACTGAGGGGGTATCATTATCACACCGGCGTCGTTTTCGCCGCTTTTTTTGAGGGCTATGGTCGCGAGATCGCCCGCGGCGGGCGTTATGACGAGATCGGCAAGGTGTTCGGGCGCGCCCGGCCCGCCACCGGGTTTAGCGCCGATTTGAAGGTGTTGGCACGACTTGCCATGGCGGATGATGACAGCGGGGTCGAGAGGATTTTTGCGCCGGCGGCGGACGAGGCCGCACTGCAGGAAACCATCTGCAGACTGCGGGCGAGCGGCAGGGTGGTCATTCAGGAACTCGGCGGCCAGCGCGGCGGCGCGGCGGCGTTGGGGTGCCCATATCAACTGCGTAAATTGAACGGAACCTGGGAAGTCGTGCCCGCCGGCTAAGTAACAGATCAACTGAAGAATTGGAATCGCGAGAAATGGGTAAGAACGTTGTTGTAATCGGTACTCAATGGGGAGATGAGGGTAAGGGCAAACTGGTCGACCTTTTGACCGAGCGCGCGGATGCCGTCATTCGCTTCCAGGGAGGCCACAACGCCGGCCACACCTTAGTGATCAATGGCAAGAAAACCGTGCTGCATCTAATCCCCTCCGGGATTTTGAGGGAGGGCGTTTGCTGTGCCATAGGCAATGGCGTGGTGCTCTGCCCTGACGCCCTGATGGAAGAAATCGGAGTGTTGGAAAATGCAGGCCTTCCGGTACGTGACCGACTCATGATCAGTGAGTCCTGCGCCCTGATTCTGCCGGTGCATGTCTCGCTTGATCAGGCGCGCGAGCGCGCTCGCGGCAATAAGGCCATCGGCACGACCGGCCGCGGGATCGGACCCGCCTATGAAGACAAGGTAGCGCGTCGCGGCTTGCGTGCGGGCGATCTGCTCAACCACGCGGTATTCGCCGAACGTCTCAAGGAACTGCTGGACTATCATAACTTCGTTCTTACCCACTATTTCCGGACAGAGGCAGTCGACTATACCTGGGCGCTGGAGCATGTGCTTGCCCTTGGCGAACAGATCAAGCCCATGCTGGGCGATGTCTCCGAGTTGCTCTATAAGTATCAGGATGGCGGGAAAAACGTCCTGTTCGAGGGCGCCCAAGGTGCCATGCTCGACATCGATCACGGTACCTATCCCTATGTAACCTCCTCCAACACCACCGCGGGTGGAGCAGCCTGCGGCACCGGCCTGGGTCTCCTGGATTTCGATTACGTGCTCGGCATCACCAAGGCTTACTCGACCCGGGTCGGCAACGGCCCTTTCCCCACGGAACTGTTTGACGATGTTGGCAAACATCTGTCCGCCAAAGGCGTCGAGTTCGGCGCCACCACCGGACGGGCGCGGCGCTGCGGGTGGTTCGACGCGGTATTGATGCGGAAATCGGCCAGGCTCAACAGTCTGAGCGGCCTGTCTCTGACGAAGCTGGACGTTCTCGATGGCCTGGAGAAGATCGGGATCTGCACCGGTTATCTGCTGGAAGGCAAGGAAACCGATTCCGTGCCGGTCGGTGCGGAGAAATATGCGCTGTGCCAGCCTATTTTGGAGGAAATGCCCGGTTGGCAGGAAACGACCGCGGGCGTGACGTCTTATCCAGACTTGCCCCGGAATGCCAAGGCTTATATCAAACGGATCGAGGAACTGGTCGGCGTGCCTGTGGATATCCTGTCGACGGGGCCGGACCGGAACGAGACGATCATTATGAGCCATCCCTTTGATTGAACAGGGCTGGCTTCTTGTTCAAGATTGACTGGGGCAATGTTGTCGAATGTCCCGGTGGTCTATCGGCGTGGGCGTGGACGATCTAGAAACGCCGTGATGGTGGCGCCATCGATTCCGCGAGCGAACCGCCGATCCTGCCATGAACGTCCATCCAGAGATGGGGTAGCCCCATAGCCTGCAGCCACGCCGGGCCTTCCTCCTCTTTGAGCATGGCGATGGTCGAAGCGCTGCCGGCCACCACGCAGAAATCTCCCACCACCGAGACCGAAGCCAGATGCCGAACCGGCCAACCGGTCTTGGGATTGAGCACGTGGCTGTAGCGGATACCGCCCACGATTATGCAGCGCTCGTAATCGCCGCTGCTGGCCACCGCCCCTTCGCGTAACGGCAGGGTTGTCAGCAGGGCGCCTTGTTCGCGGGGATGGGAGATACCGACTCGCCAGGGGCTGCCATCGGGACGTGCGCCGAACAGTCTGATGTCGCCGCCCAGGTTGATGATACCGTGCCGAATGCCGGCGTTGAGGCATAATACGGCAGCCCGGTCGACCGCGTATTCCTTGACGATGCCGCCGCAATCAAGCTCCAGACCGGGCAGGGGAAATTCCAGCCGCGGCGCGTTCCAGTGCAGCCTGTGCCAGCCGACCTTGTCGAGCAGCTGTTGGATTTGAACCGGATCCGGCAACTGGCCGAGGTCAAAGCGCCACGCGCGCCGCAGGATGCCGGAAGTAATGTCGAACAGTCCATCGCTCTGTTCGTGGCAGGTGGCGGCGTAATTCAGCAGACCTGCCGTTTCGTCATCGACCGTAAGGCTGCCACCCGTGGCCGCCACACGGTTGATGGCCGAAAGCAGGCTGTCGCTGCGGTAACGAGAATATTTAGCCTCCAAGCGTTGCACGTCGGCAATGACCGCATCGGCAACCTGAGTGGCGTGCTCCCGGGTTTCGGCAAACAGTTGGAGTTCGCAGGGGCAACCCATCGCCTTGAAGGCAAAACGAAAATACTTCAGTTGGCCTGGTCTCAAGCCGGTCCCGGCGAGCTTGAATGGACTTGCAAGTCAGCTGTGCCCAAGTGCCCGTCAGGGAGCCGGTGCCTCAGAACGTATAACTCCATGTGACGGACAATGAACCGGTGCGCTCAAGCTGGTAACCATTGAAGTCATCGGCGACGGGCTGCAACCACTCCACGCCGAGATTGTGGCCGGCAAACTGGCCGCCCGGCATCGAAAGATTGAGGCCGAAACCGATATCCCAGAAACGTCCACCGTAGTTGGAGGGGTAGTCCACCGGTGCCGTCTCGGAGTGCTTGCGGTCAAACTCACCCCTGATGGTGCCCTGAA
>Ga0209254_10006597_pt1 | contig 10704 bp, 6 predicted proteins | sample FrelakmetDIP11DI_FD_187148 | JGI IMG/M metagenome (GOLD analysis project Ga0209254, IMG submission 187148) | Freshwater lake sediment microbial communities from the University of Notre Dame, USA, for methane emissions studies - DIP11 DI (SPAdes)... | ecosystem: Environmental > Aquatic >... | reverse complement strand
GGTGTTGGCCAGCAGGGCGTTGATGGCGGCTTCCTGCAGCGCCCGGTCGCCGGCTGTGAAGGCAGCCTGCAGCCACGCCGCCGTGTCGGCTAGGTCCGGCCAGGCGCATGCCAAGGCATCGCGCCAGACGGGATCGTCGGCCAGGCGGGGTGCCCAGGCACAGGGCATGTCGCGTTGGCAGGTCCAGAGGATCACCTGGCACAGGGCCGAGAGCCGCTCCAAGGGGGGCTCGTCAGAATCGGGTTCTGCACTGCCTTCGAGGATCTGTAGCAAGGCTTCTTCCGTCGGGCGGCGTGGGCGGATTCGAGCGGTGAGGATGTCCGCCGGCCGGAGTGCCTCGATCGACTCTGCCTCGACGATCTGCGTCAGTATCTCCGGCTGGTGGAGTGCGTTCCAGATCGACGGGACGCGCAACAGCCGGGCCAGCAAATCGGCGCATAGGGGCGCCGGCAGGCGCTGCCCGAGCGCAGCTACGACTTCCGTGTCGTTGAGCATTCCCTGCCTCAAGAAGCCAGCATGCTGGCCGGGGCAATCTGCGTGGTAACCCAGTAGGAGAGCAGCACCAGCAGCGTGCCGAAGGCGATCAGGAAGACCCCAATCCCGTTCGCCGTGCGCACCAGCTGGTTGATCGACAGGACGAGCTCGGAGGCGCTGCTGACCAGCCCGCTGATGTCGTCGCCGATTCCTTTCTGGCCGAGCTTGGCAGTCTGGGCGGCCAAGGAGCGGACTTCCTTGCCGTAGCTGCGGGTGACCAGGATGAAGGTCCCGAGCAGGATGAACAAGATGCCGATGGCCAGCATCGTCACTGCGATGATCAGCTGAAGGTCGTGAAGGGTAAGGGGAATCATGGCCGCCTCCTGCACATGTTGCGTCAGGAGGCGGTTGTTGCAACTAGCGTGCCAGTGGCTGGTCAGGCGGCCAGTGAGCGCATGTCGGGGGGCAGGTGGCCGAGGTCGAGAATGTCCTCGTCGCAGAACAGCATGGCGCGCTCGATGGTATGGCGCAGCTCGCGGATGTTGCCCGGCCAGCTGTGGGCCTTGAGGGCGTCAACGGCGCGGGGCGAGATCCCGGCGATCTGGTTGCCGGTGCGCTGGTTGATCTGCCGGATGAAGGTGCCCACCAGCGCCGGGATGTCCGTCAGGCGCTGGCGCAGTGGCGGCAAGTGTAGGTCGACGACCTTGAGCCGGTAGTACAGATCTTCGCGGAATGCGCCTTCCTGGATCATGCCAGGCAGGTTGCGATTGGATGCAGCCAGAACCTGGATATCGACCGTGATCTCGCTGACACCGCCGATGCGGCGGAAACGCTGCTCGTCGAGCACGCGCAGCATCTTGGCCTGCATGTCGGTCTTGGTCGAGGAGATCTCATCGAGGAACAGGATCCCGCCATCCGCGACTTCGATCAAGCCGGGCTTGCGCTTGGTGGCGCCAGTGAAGGCTCCTGCCTCGTGCCCAAAGAGCTCCGATTCGATCATGGTGTCCGGCAGGGCGGCGCAATTGATCGGCACGAACGGCTGGTTGGCCCGCGGACCGGCCTTGCGGATCGCCTGGGCTAGAACTTCCTTGCCGGTGCCCGTCTCCCCGGTGATCAACACCGAGGCGCAGACCTGGGCGGCGCGCATTGCCTCGTCATACACCTGCAGCATGGCCGGGGTGTCGCCGACCACCCAGTCGCTGTCGGCCTGAGCGGTGCGGCGCAGCAGCGCCAGCTCACGCCGCAGGGCGACGACTTCCCGGGCGCGCTCGACCGCCCGCAGCAGCCGATTGAAGTCGACCGGCTTCTGCAGGAAGTCCTGGGCGCCCTTCTTCATCGCCTCGACCGCAGTATCGACCTCGCCATAGGCGGTGAGCAGGATGACCGGCGGGGAGGGGTTCTCCAGCACGATCCGATCCAGCAACGTCAGCCCGGAGCCGTCCGGCAGCATCATGTCGAGCAGGACGATGTCAGCCTGCCCCTGATCGACGCAGCGCGCGGCTTCCTGCAGGGTGCCGGCTTGCAGCGTCTCATACCCCGCGTCTTGCAGGGCCTCGGCGACAAACGAGCGCGCCGTTTCCTCATCGTCGACGATCAAGATGGTGGCGGTCATCTACCCTTCCCGCGATTGATTGAACTCCCTGCAGGCAGGCGGATGGTGAAGAGGGTGCCTGCCCCCGGAAACGACTCGGCCCGAATACTCCCCTTGTGGGCGGCCACGATTCGGCGGCTGATCGCCAGGCCGAGGCCAGTGCCCTCCTTCTTGGTGGTGAAGAACGGATCGAAGATGCGCGCTACCTGCTCGGCCGGCATTCCCGGGCCGGTGTCGGCGATTTGCAGCTCGACCATCGGCCCGGCTTCGGTCTCGGCCCTCGCCTTGAGCCGAACGGACAGCGTGCCGCCACCAGGCATCGCCTGGATGGCATTGGAAATCAGATTCACCAGCACTTGTTCCAACGCTCGCGGATCCGCCGGAACCGGTGGGAGGCCGGGCTGCAATTCGGTGTGGGGACGGATCTGTGCTTGTCCCATACGGGGCTTCCAGCGCTGGAGCAGCATCTCGACCAACAGAGCCAGATCGACCGGCTCCATCTTGAGCTCGAGCGGGCGGGCGAAGAGCAAGACATCGCGCATCAGCTGATCGAGCCGGTTGCACTCCTTGTGCACGCGGTCGAGGGAGGGGTAGAGAGGATGCTGGTCACCCAGGCGAGACGCGACCAATTGAATCCCGGTGCTGATGTTGTTGATCGGATTGCGCACCTCATGGGCGAAGATGGCGCTGACTTCTCCCAGCACGGCGCGCTGGTAGAGCACCTCGCTCTGGCCGGCAAGCGCCTCGCGTTCGGAGAGGTCCTGGATCGAGAGCACCAGGTGGACGTCCTCAGCGTCATGCTCGATGGGGGCAACCCGTACATGCGCCGGGAAGGGGGTCCCGTCGCGGTGATGCAGCACCAGTTGCGGGCGTTCGCCCGGGCGTCGGTGGCCGGCGGCGTCGAGCAGCGTAGCCGTCAAGTCATCCGGGCTGATCAGCAGGTCGTTGACGAGAATCCCCAGCAGCTCGGCTGGCTGGTATCCCAACAGATCGGCTGCCGCCTGGTTGCAGCGCAGGACGCGCAGCTCGTGATCCAGGGTGAGGAACGCCTCGCCGGCGACACCGAGGATTGCCTCTAACTCGCGGTCGGCCTGGCCCGTCTCGCTCGCCTGCGCCGAAGCCTGTGCCGTCAGACCGGCTAGCCGCAGCGCGGCGTGGCACAGGCTGGCCACCAGGCCCAGCAGCGCCGGTGCGTCCGGCGGAACTTGTGTAGCGTCCTTCCAGCCTGCGAAGGCGACCCCTACCCAGGCATCGGCTTCGCCGATGGTTGCAGCCTGCAGGGCCGCCAGTCCTGCGGCGCGGGCAGCCTTGTGGATCGGGTGGCCAGGGCGCTGGCCGATCATCCAGGATGCCTCTTGCCGCAGCGGTTCCAGTTGGGCAGGGGGCAAGGAGGCCGGGAAGCTGGCAGGGAGGTCGCCCACCCGCAGGTACTCCGGTGCGGTCGGGGACAGGCGGTACAGGCCGACAACGTCGCAGCTCAGCAACCGCTGCGCGGCTTCCAGCACGCCGGGCAGGCCCCGTATGGCCTCGACCTCCAACGCCATGCTCATGCTCGCCAGTGCCTCCAGCCGGGCGCGCGCCGCCTGCTCGGTGGAAGTGGCGGCCAGCCTATGGGCGGAGGGGCACAAGCGAACCACAATCGCCGAGCGAGCCGCACCGACGGCGACCGCTCGCAGATCGACTTCGAGGGGACCACTGGAGCGTCGCTCGAGCAGCGTGTCCTCCAACTGCGTTTCGCGGTGCTGGGAGGAAGCGCGCAAGGCTTCGGCTACGCGCTGCCCCGGCTCGCCGGCGAACAGCAGCGAGAGCTCCATGCCTTCTACGTCGCTGCGGGCGTACTCGGAGAGCAGCAGGAAGGTGTGGTTACAGGTGAGCAGGCGGCCGGCATCGCCGCTGAGCACGATCAGCGCATCGTCCGTCGTGTCGGCCAACACCCGGAAGAGATCTCGCGAGAGGTCAGGCTTGAACAGCCGGGCGAGCGGGTGGGCTGACGCGACGTTGGCGGACAAAGCTCAGACCCGTGCCGCGGCGTCCATTCGCTTGCGGTGGCGCAACCGTGCCGGCAGAATGCCCTCGATCGCCCGATACTTGGCCACCGTGCGCCGGGCTACCTGAACGCCTTCGCGCCGCAGGCGGACGACAATCTCGTCGTCGGTGAGCGGGCGGGCTTCCTCGCTGACGATTCCCTTGATCCGGTCACGCACCGACAAGCTGCGATCGAAGAATCGGTCGAGCGGAATGATGCGGCCGTCGGGCAGGGCAACGGATTTGTGAGACACGGCGCGCGAGACCGTGGACTCGTGAACGCCGATATCGACGGCGAGCTTGGCGCGCGTGAGCGGGTGCAGGTAGCGATCGCCCTGCAGGATGAACTCGCGCTGCCGGTCGACCAGGATCTCCATCAGCCGACGCATCGTGTGGTTGCGCTGCTGGAGACACTTCACAAACAGCGCCGCCCGCTCGAGATGACGGGACCACTCCTCGGATACCGGCGCCTCCTCTTCCGGCAGCGATTGCCGGAACAGCGGATTCACGCGCAGCCAGCCGGACAGCGGGGCGAAGATCTCGACCATCAAGCTGCCATCCTCAGCGGATGGATTGTGGGTGATGTGAATATCCGGCTGATGGTAGACGCCGGCTTCGCTGGTGCGAGGCTGGCGGCCTGAGCCCCAGAAGGCGCGCGCCGGGTAGGGATTCAGGTTGCGGGCGATGAACTCAGCCGCTTCCCGCACGCGGACGGGCGGAAGGTCGAGCTTGCGGGCGATGCGGTCATATTCGTGGCGGGCCAGTTCGTCAAAGCAGGTTTCAAGCACGGTTCGCGCCGTGTCGGTGGTTGCATTGTGGTAGGGCAGGTTCTCCAGCTGGGAGAGCAGCGCCTGGCGCGGACCGCGGGTGGCCAGGCCAGGCGGGTCCGTGGCGGCGATCGCCTGCAGCACTCGGTCGACCTGCGCCAGGCTCGAGCGGGTGGCGCGGGCGATTATCGGTGGCGGCTCCTGCAGGAAGCCGTCCTCGTCCAGACTGGCCAGGATGTAGGCCGCAATCGGGCGGTCGGCAACCTCCAGATCGGTTGCCAACTGCGACAGCACATGCAGCCCCAGGTCCTCGGGTGCCGCTGGCTCCCGCTCGAGGCCCTCTTCTTCGGGCAGCCTGCGGCTGATGCCAGGCGTCGACTGGCGGGGCGAAAGGAACACGATTGGCTGGTCGTCGCCGGATGGGCGGGCGCAGGTGGGGCACGGACCGCTGGCCAGCTTGCGATGGCAACTGGGGCAGACCCGCTCCTCGACCAGCTCCAGGGCGGGGTTCCCCGCCAGTTCCGCCATCACCTTGTCCCGCAACTCGAGGTTGGACAAGGTGAGCAGACTCATGGTCTGCGCCAGATGCGCCGTCGTCAGAGGCCGGATGGAGGTATCTTGGACCTGTAGCATGGCTTGCCTCGCAGGAGTATACAGGATGACCCTGGACTGCGCAAACTCGTTGCAAGAAGTATGCCGACCGCGCGATGGTAGAATCCCGGCCCCATGGAAGCGCTGATCAGCGAAAGAGAAATCGCAGGCACCGAGGCTGCCTGGCAGGCGGCCGAGCTTGGGCTGCAGGTCAAGCTGGCGGGACTGAGGCCTCACACACAGAACAGCGACCGTCGGACCGACCGGCTCGCCGGCCAGTTGACTGGGGCGGAGGGCTGCCAGGGGAGGGTTGCCACGCGCTCACGGGCCTGCTGGAACGAACCCTGCGTGGCACAAGGCGCCCCGGTGTTTGAGCCGCCAGCGGTGACATTCCTCGGTGGCCCGCTGTGCCGCGTGACTTCGGCGGATCGGCGCTCCTTCCAGCCGATGCCGTCACATCCCGGACCGCTGCCGTCGCTCTGCCCGAGAGCGCCAAAGGCGCACATAGAGCGCGGGAGGCGACTCTTCCACCGGGCGAAGCCGGCGCTGGGTGCGTTTCCAGGTGCTTCGGGCCGACGCTTATGCGCATAGCCACGATCCCTCCTTCACCCACACCCCTCACAGCCTGCTCCAAGGCACCAGAGGCTACGCGCACTCGCGCACGATCATGGCTGCTGCTTTCCTTCTGTGCGCTTTGCTTGGGCGGCTGCACCTCGGCGCAACCTGCGACGGAGCTTGTCTCGGATTTCGACGGAGAGAGGGCCCTGGCCGATGTCGCCAAGCAGGTTGCGCTGGGGTCGCGCGTTCCCGGGAGCCAGGCTCATCGCGAGGCTGGCGATTGGATTCTTGGACAGCTGCAGCAAGCCGGTTGGACGACCGAAGTGCAGGAGTTTGAGCACCGCGGCGTGCGCCTGAGGAACCTGATAGCGCGCGCCGGTCCGGAGGCTCCGGGGGGAATACTCCTGGGCACTCACTATGACACCCGGCCGCAAGCGGATCGCGACGCTGTGTCTCCGATGGCCGCTGTGCCTGGCGCGAACGACGGAGCCTCGGGGGTTGCGGTCCTGCTGGAGTTGGCCAGGGTGTTGCCCAAGGAGCGGTTGCGCGTACCGCTGCAATTGGTCTTCTTCGACGGGGAGGACAGCGGACGGCTCGACGGCTGGCCGTGGGCCGTCGGATCGACGGAGTTCGTGCGGCAGGGCAACAAGCTGCCGGCCCGGGCAGTAATCGTCGACATGGTCGGCGACGCCGACCTGCAACTCTACCTTGAAGGGAACTCGGATCCCGAGCTGGCTGCCGAGATCTGGGCGGTCGCCCGCGAGGCCGGAATGTCCGCCTTCATCGCTGAGCCCGGGCGCAATATCATCGATGACCACGTGCCCTTCCTCGACGCCGGCATCCCGGCCATCGACATCATTGACATCGACTACCCCTACTGGCACACAACGGAAGACACGCTGGATAAGGTTTCGGCCGCAAGCCTGGCGCAGGTCGGGGAAACGCTGTTGGCTTGGCTCGAGAAGGTGGCGCTCGCGCCCTGAACCCCTGACTCTGTCGCAAACGCGAGCCCTTGGCTGGTGCCTGCGACCGTCGGGTAGTCGTGCCATGGCCAAGCCCGCAGCGGAGTTCCTCTGGCGGTGCCCGTCCGGCGGGTCGGGCTTGGGGATCCCCTCGTTTGCGGATGAATGGATGGCGACTCGGTTGGCCTCGTTCCCCTTGGCAGGCGCGGCGGCTGGCCGTACACTCTGCGGCGCGGAGGCACGCATGCCCAGATCCAGACTCGCTCAGTATCATCGTCGGGCAACGCCCATCCCCACGCGCAGCGAGCGCGAGCGGGCTTTCCTGGTTGGCGTGGATCTGGCTGACTCCCATCGGTTTCTGGGGGTCGAGGAATCCCTGGCTGAGCTCGAGCTGCTGGCCGAAGCTGCCGGACTGACCGTCGTCGGCCAGGCAACCCAGCGTCTGCGCGCCCCCGACCCCAAGACCTTCCTGGGTTCCGGCAAGGTCAGCGAGGTGCAAAGCCTGGTCGAAGAGACGCGGGCCGATATCGTGCTCTTCGACGACGAGCTGTCGCCGCGACACCAGCGTGAGCTCGAACAGGTCTTCGGCGAGGATGTGCGCGTGCTGGATCGGACCGCCCTGATCCTGGATATCTTCGCTCAGCATGCGCGCACCCGCGAGGGAGCACTTCAGGTTGAGCTGGCACAGTATGCCTACCGGCTGCCTCGTCTGACGCGCGCCTGGACTCACCTGGCGCGCCAGGCGGGTGGCGGCGCCGGACGATCTGGCTCGGTGGGCGGCGTTGGCCTGCGCGGTCCTGGGGAGACGCAGCTGGAGGTCGACCGGCGGGAGATCGGGCGGCGCATGGCCCATCTGCGCCAGGAACTCGACAAGGTGCGCTCTCACCGCCAGCGTCACCGCTCGCAGCGGCGCAAAGCAGCCCTGCCGACGGTCGCATTGGTAGGCTACACCAACGCCGGCAAGTCCACGCTGCTCAATCGCCTGGCGCAGGCCGACGTGTTCGTCGCCGACCAGCCCTTCGCCACGCTCGACCCGACCACGCGCAAGATCGAGCTCCCCGGCGGGCGCCAGATCTTGCTGACGGACACGGTGGGATTCATCCAGAAGCTGCCAACCGCGCTGATCGCCGCCTTCCGCGCAACGCTGGAGGAGATCAGTGAGGCCGACCTGCTGCTGCATGTTGTGGACATCACCCACCCCAACGCGCAGGCGCAGGCGAAAGCTGTGCTGGGAACGCTGGAGGAGATACAGGCCGGCGAGATCCCGATGGTCACCGCACTGAACAAGATCGATCTTCGGCCAGATCCGGCCTTTCTGCTCGACCAGGTGGACGAGTTCGAGCGCGCGGTTGCCGTCTCGGCGCTGACCGGCTCGGGAACCGAGGCTTTGCTCAACGCGATCGAGCTCGAGCTGTACCAGGGGATGGCCGAGATCGAAGTCAGGGTTCCCTACAGCCAGGCGCGCCTGGCGGGCCTGATGCGCGAGCACGGCCAACTGCTGGAGGAGCGCCATTTGGCTCGGAACATCGTCCTGCGGGGGCGAGTACCCACGCATCTTCTCTTCGCCTTTCGACCCTTCCTGGTAGGCGGCGACGCGGGCCAATCGGGAGATGCCGAGCCGGCCGAGGTCGGATGAGCGCAGCCTCGGGGAGTTCACTGCAAGCCGAGCTCGAGCACGCGCTCGCCCGCCAGGTGGATGGCCAGGTTCGCTTCGACACCGTAACTCGGGTGCTGTACAGCACCGACGCCTCCAACCACCAGGTTGAGCCGTTGGGCGTCGTCCTGCCGCGCCACGACGAAGCTCTGCAGGCGGTGATCGAGATCGCGGCCGAGTTCCGGGTCCCCCTGATCGCGCGCGGCGCAGGGACGGGCCTCGCCGGGCAGGCGATCGGATCGGGCCTGATCGTCGACACCTCCCGCTACCTCGATCGCCTGGTTGGATTCGACCTGGAAGCCCGAACGGTCAGCGTGGAGCCCGGGGCGGTGCTGGCCACGGTCAATCAGGCGCTGGCGGCGCACGGCTTCATGATCGGGCCGGACCCGGCATCCGGCGACCGAGCCACGCTGGGCGGGATGATCGGGACCAATGCCAGCGGCGCCCACTCGATTCAGCACGGAATGACCGCCGATCACCTGCTCCTTGCCGAGACCTACCTCAATGACGGAAGCGCCGTGCGTCTTGAAGGGATGCCTGCATCGGAGGCCGAGCGCTTGGCTAGCTCGGAGGGCGCGCTGGGGCGCATCCTGCAAGCATGTCTGGCGGTTCGTCGCGAGCGCGGCGCGGAGATCGCCGCGCGCTGGCCGCGCACCTGGCGTCGCGCCAGCGGGTATGGCCTGAACTACCTGACCGGTTTCGCGGCGAGCGCGCCACCGGCTTGGGACGAGGCCGATCGCCCGTACGCCAGGCTCGACTGGCTGAACCTGGCGGGCCTGTACGCTGGTTCCGAGGGCACACTGGCGATCCTGCGCAAGGCCACTCTACACATCGTCCCGCGCCCGGCGGCCACCGTCCTGGTGGTTCTCCCGTTCGAGGGCGTGGTCGATGCCTGCGATGCGACGCCGCAGGTCCTGCGCTCCCGTCCGTCGTCGGTCGAGCTGCTGCCGGAGTCGCTGCTGATGCGGGCGCGGACCATCCCGGCTTACGCGCGCAAGCTAGGTTTCGTCGATGGGGAGCCGCGGGCGTTGTTGGTGGCCGAGTTCGCCGGCGCCACGCCGGCCGAGGCGCGTGCAGCCGCTGCCAGGCTAGGGATCGCGGGGAGGCTGTTGGAGGAGCCTGAGGCGCAAGCCGACCTGTGGGCGGTGCGCAAGGCCGGGCTCGGCCTGCTGATGTCGCAGCCGGGCGACAGCAAGCCGGTGGAATTCATCGAGGACGTGGCCGTGCCGGTGGAGCGGCTGGGGGAGTACACGCGCCGCGTGGATGACATCCTGCGCCAGAACGGCACGGCTGGCGAGTGGTACGCCCACGCCTCGGCCGGCTGCCTGCACATGCGGCCGGTTCTCAACTTGAAGTCGGCCGCCGGCGTGCGCGCCATGGATGCGATTGCCCAGGCCGTAGCGGAGCTGGCCGTCGAGATGGGCGGCGCGGTCTCCGGGGAACACGGGGACGGGATGTCGCGCACGCGCTTCAACGAGCTGCAGTTCGGCCCCGAACTGGTGACGGCTTTCCAAGAGATCAAAGCTGCCTTCGACCCAGCCGGCCGGCTGAACCCCGGCAAGATCGTCGCCGAGGCAGCCTCGCCCTCTCCGGCAGACTCGCTGAGCACGCTGCGCTACGGGCCGGCTTATCAGACCGCCGATGTCGACACTGTGATGGCCTTCCGCCGGGAGGGGAGCTTCGCCCAAGCGGTCGAGTTGTGCAACGGCGCCGGGGCGTGTCTGAAGGCTCAGGGAGTGATGTGTCCATCCTACCAGGCGACGCGCGACGAGTCGGCCTCGACACGAGGGCGGGCCAATATCCTGCGCGCCGCGCTGGCGGGCCGCTCGCTGCACCATGGCTTGACTTCGCACGAGGTGCATCAGGTCCTGGATTTGTGTCTCGAGTGCAAGGGCTGCAAGGCGGAATGCCCTTCGGCGGTAGACATGGCGCGGCTGAAGGCCGAGTTTCTCAACGGCTGGCATGCGCTGCATGGTGTGCCGCTGCGCAGTCGACTGTTCGGCAACATTGCCGCCCTCAGCCGGGCAGGGACTCGCGTGGCGCCCCTGGTGAACGCTGTGGCGGGGTGGGGACTCACGCGCC
>Ga0209254_10006595_pt1 | contig 10705 bp, 4 predicted proteins | sample FrelakmetDIP11DI_FD_187148 | JGI IMG/M metagenome (GOLD analysis project Ga0209254, IMG submission 187148) | Freshwater lake sediment microbial communities from the University of Notre Dame, USA, for methane emissions studies - DIP11 DI (SPAdes)... | ecosystem: Environmental > Aquatic >... | reverse complement strand
TGCCGCGACGCAACCAAACGCACACGCCGCGCCGCAGCCCAAACGCGGCGGCGTTGGGTGGAAAGTCGCGGTGGCGGCAATGATCGTGTTGGCCATTGCAGTCGGTGCTCTTTTCCTAGTGATCGCCATCCCCATCTTCAAGAAGGCATCCATACGGCAGCACGAGGAACAACCGGTTGCTGTCAGGCAGAGCGGAACAGCATCGAAGTTACACTTCGGCCCGGTGATCGAGAAAGTGGTCGGCAGCCCCGAGTACATCACCGCCGTGCCGGGCAGGATGGTGATCTTCGCCGGGTCGCTCACGTTGGGCGACGGGCCCACGGCGCCGCTGCATGCCGCGACGAGGGCTGCCGTGGCGGCGATGGCCAAGGCCAGGAGGAAATTCGGGGCGAGGCGGGCAGTCGAGAAGGTCACTGGCAGTTATCCCTGTGGTTCGTGCGCGCTATAAAGGCCGGAACGCGCGGGTCATTTGGCGATTCTACCCACAAGGCGCCGCGGCCGCCCGAAAACCCCCCGCCTCCCGCCCCGGAATGCGGCTGGAATTGTTGCGGCGCACTATACCCGCCGCTATGATGGAAGGTCCCGCACGACATGCCGACCGGGCGGCCCGGCCCCCGCGGTCGGGCTCCCCCCGACTCCCCGGGCCACAAGCCCCCTGCCGGCCCCGCGGTCCGATGGGCCCACCCGGCCCCCAGCACGCACGAAGCGAAGCACCGTGAAGAACGCTCCTGCCTCGGGGGCGACTCGCTGAAAGGATTCGAGATGCAGATCCCGGCCGGGCCCCCGCGCGCCCAAGGTCTCTACGACCCGAAGCACGAGCACGACGCCTGCGGCGTCGGCTTCGTCGCGCACATCAAGGGCCACAAGTCCCACGACATCGTGTCGAAGGGCCTCACGATCCTGAACAACCTCACGCACCGGGGCGCCACGGGCGCGGATCCCCTGCACGGCGACGGCGCGGGCATCCTCATCCAGATTCCGGACGCCTTCTTCCGCGAGGAGATGGCCAAGGCCGGCGTGAAGCTCCCCAAGGCCGGCGCCTACGGCGTGGGCATGGTGTTCCTGCCGCAGGACCCGGCCGCGCGCTCGGCGTGCGTGCGCGAGATCGAGCGGGCCATCGTGAACGAGGGCCAGAACCTGCTGGGCTGGCGCGAGGTGCCCTTCGACGTCTCCTCCCTGGGCCACACCGCCAAGAGCACCATGCCGGTCATCCGGCAGGTGTTCGTCGGCGCGGGCCGCGGCCAGCTCGATCGCGACGCGTTCGAGCGCAAGCTCTACATCATCCGCAAGGCTTCCGGCCACGCCATCCGGGCCCTCGGCCTCGCGAACGCGGGCCAGTTCTACGTGCCCTCGTTCTCGCACCGCACGATCGTCTACAAGGGCATGCTGCTCGCGCACCAGGTGGGCGAGTTCTTCACGGACCTGCGCGACACCCGCATGGTCTCGGCCATCGCCCTCGCGCACCAGCGCTTCTCCACCAACACCTTCCCCACGTGGGACCTCGCGCACCCCTTCCGCTTCATCGCGCACAACGGCGAGATCAACACGCTGCAGGGCAACCTCAACTGGATCCGCTCGCGCCAGGCCACCATCCATTCCAAGCTGCTGGGCGAGGACCTCGACAAGGTCTGGCCCCTCATCTACGAGGGCCAGTCGGACTCGGCCTCGTTCGACAACGCACTGGAACTGCTGGTCATGGGCGGCTACCCGATCGCCCACGCGATGATGCTGATGATCCCCGAGGCGTGGGCCGGCAATCCGCTCATGGACGCGAAACGCCGCGCCTTCTACGAGTACCACGCGGCCCTGATGGAGCCATGGGACGGTCCCGCGGCCGTCGCGTTCACCGACGGCAAGTTCATCGGCGCCACGCTCGACCGCAACGGCCTTCGCCCCGCGCGGTACTTCATCACCGACGACGACCTCATCGTCATGTCGTCCGAGATGGGCGTGCTCGACATCCCGCAATCGAAGATCGTGAAGAAGTGGCGGCTGCAGCCGGGCAAGATGCTCCTGGTCGACATCGAGCACGGTCACATCGTCTCCGACGACGAGCTGAAGCGCGACCTCGCCGCCCAGCGCCCCTACCAGGACTGGCTCGACCGCACGCAGCTTCGCCTGGAGGACCTGCCCTCGTCCGGCACGGTCCCCACGCCCGACACCGACAAGCTCCTCGACCGCCAGCAGGCCTTCGGCTACACGCAGGAAGACCTCAAGATGCTCATGACGCCGATGGCCGTCGCGGGCGAGGAACCCGTGGGCTCCATGGGCGACGACACGCCGGTCGCGGTGCTCTCGAACCGCTCGAAGCCCCTCTACTCGTACTTCCGCCAGCTCTTCGCGCAGGTGACCAACCCGCCGATCGACCCGATCCGCGAGCAGCTCGTGATGTCGCTCGTGTCGTTCATCGGGCCGCGCCCGAACCTGCTCTCGCCGGACTCTACCGAGCCCATGATGCGCCTCGAGGTCGCGCAGCCCATCCTCACCTTCGAGGACATGGAGAAGCTGCGCCAGGCCGCCGAGTTCACCAACGGCCACTTCGTGAGCGAGATCCTCTCGATGTGCTACCCGTCCGAGTGGGGTGCCGCCGGCATGGAGCCGGCGCTCGCCCGCCTTTGCGCGGACGCCGAGGACGCCGTCCGCAAGGGCGTGAACATCGTCATCCTCACCGACCGCGACGTGAGCGCCGAGCAGATCGCCATCCCGGCGCTCCTCGCCACGGCCGCGGTGCACCACCACCTGGTGCGCGCGGGCCTGCGCACGCGCTGCGGGCTCGTGGTCGAGACCGGCAGCGCGCGCGAAGTGCACCACTTCGCGTGCCTGGCCGGCTTCGGCGCGGAGGCGATCCACCCGAACCTCGCCTTCGCCACGCTCTTCGACATCAAGGACGGCCTGGCGCAGCAGGTCGACGACAAGGAGCTGGTGAAGCGCTACATCAAGGCCGTCGGCAAGGGCCTGCTCAAGGTGATGTCCAAGATGGGCATCTCCACCTACCAGTCCTACTGCGGCGCGCAGATCTTCGAGGCCGTGGGCCTCGACTCGAAGTTCGTGGAGAAGTACTTCACCGGCACCTCCTCCGCCGTGGAGGGCATCGGCCTCGCGCAAGTCGCCGAGGAGACGGTGCGCCTGCACCGCCAGGCCTACTCGCACGCGCCGCTCTACCGCGACCGCCTCGACCCGGGCGGGGACTACGCCTACCGCATCCGCGGCGAGGCGCACGTCTGGACGCCGGACACGATCGCCAAGCTCCAGCACTCGACGCGTTCGGGCAGCTACGCGACGTACAAGGAGTACGCGAAGCTCGTGAACGAGCAGGACGAGCGCCTCATGACGCTGCGGGGCCTGTTCGAGCTCAAGCCCGCCTCGGAGCCCGTCCCGCTCGGCGAGGTGGAGCCGGCCAAGGAGATCGTGAAGCGCTTCGCGACGGGCGCCATGTCGCTCGGCTCCATCTCGCACGAGGCGCACTCCACGCTCGCCATCGCGATGAACCGCATGGGAGGCAAGTCGAACACCGGCGAGGGCGGCGAGGATCCGATCCGCTACGTGCCGCTCGCGAACGGCGATTCCATGCGCTCCGCGATCAAGCAGGTGGCCGCGGGCCGCTTCGGCGTCACGACGGAATACCTCGTGAACGCCGACGACCTGCAGATCAAGATGGCGCAGGGCGCGAAGCCCGGCGAGGGCGGCCAGCTCCCTGGCCACAAGGTGTCCAAGTACATCGCCAAGGTGCGCCACACGGTGCCCGGCGTGGGCCTCATCTCGCCGCCCCCGCACCACGACATCTACTCGATCGAGGATCTCGCGCAGCTGATCCACGACCTGAAGAACGTGAACCCGAAGGCGCGCGTCTCGGTGAAGCTCGTCTCCGAGATCGGCGTGGGCACGGTGGCCGCGGGCGTCGCGAAGGCGAAGGCCGACCACGTGACCATCTCCGGCTTCGACGGCGGCACGGGCGCCTCGCCGCTGTCGTCGATCAAGCACGCCGGCAGCCCCTGGGAGATCGGCCTGGCGGAGACGCAGCAGACGCTCGTGCTCAACCGGCTGCGCTCGCGCATCTGCGTGCAGGCCGACGGCCAGATGAAGACCGGCCGCGACGTCGTGATCGGCGCGCTGCTGGGCGCCGACGAGTTCGGCTTCGCCACGGCGCCGCTCGTCGTCGAGGGCTGCATCATGATGCGCAAGTGCCACCTCAACACCTGCCCCGTGGGCGTGGCCACGCAGGATCCGGAGCTCATCAAGAAGTTCACCGGCAAGCCCGAGCACGTCATCAACTACTTCTTCTTCGTCGCCGAGGAGGTGCGCGAGTGGATGGCGAAGCTGGGCTTCCGCACCTTCGAGGAGATGGTGGGCCGCGCGGACCGCCTCGACACGCGCCGCGGCATCGCGCACTGGAAGGCGAAGGGCCTCGACTTCTCGCGCCTCTTCCACCGGCCCGATGTCGAGGCTTCGGTGGGCATCCGCTGGCGCGATCGCCAGGACCACGCCCTCGACAAGGCCCTCGACCACCAGCTCATCGAGAAGGCGAGGCCCGCCCTCGACGCGAAGCGCCCGGTGCAGTTCGAGAGCGCCATCTTCAACCGCAACCGCACCGTGGGCGCCATGCTCTCGGGCGAGGTGGCGCGCCGCTACGGGCACGCGGGACTGGCGGACGACTCGATCCACGTGAAGTTCAAGGGCACGGCCGGGCAGAGCTTCGGCGGCTGGCTCGCGCACGGCGTCACCTTCGAGCTCGAGGGCGACGCGAACGACTACGTCGGCAAGGGCCTGTCGGGCGGGCGGATCGTGGTCTACCCCGACAAGGACTGCCCCATCGTCCCGGAGGACAACATCATCGTCGGCAACACGGTGATGTACGGCGCCATCACGGGCGAGGCGTATTTCCGCGGTGTCGCGGGCGAGCGCTTCGCGGTCCGCAACTCCGGCGCCACGGCCGTCGTGGAAGGCGTGGGCGATCACGGCTGCGAGTACATGACGGGCGGCACGGTGGTCGTGCTCGGCAAGGCCGGGCGCAACTTCGCCGCGGGCATGTCGGGCGGCATCGCCTACGTGCTCGACGAGGAGGGCGACTTCTCCCGGCGTTGCAACCTGGCGATGGTGGAGCTCGAGCCCATTCCCGAGGAGGACCGCGTCGCCGCCGACGCCGGCGCCAACCTCGAGCTCGAGACGCACGGCAAGGTGCGGATCGACCACCTCGCCGGCAACGACGAGGCGACGATCAAGGCCCTCATCCAGCGGCACCTGCTCTTCACGGGCAGCGAGCGGGCCCGGCGAATCCTCGAGAACTGGCCGGCCTACCTGCCGCGGTTCGTGAAGGTGATGCCGACCGAGTACAAGCGCGCCCTGGGCGAAATGGCCGAGGAGCAGGCCCGCCGCAGCGGCGCCGCCAAGGCGGCCGAAGTCCGCGCGAACGACTGAACCGTCACCCCCGCGCTTCTTCCGTCATTCCCGCGAAGGCGGGAATCCAGGCTGGGCCCCCGCCTTCGCGGGGGTGACGAAACGGGAGGTGGCGCACCGGCAGCAGCACGAAAGAGGAATCATGGGAAAGATCACCGGCTTCATGGAAATCGCGCGCAAGGAACGCGGGTACGAACCCGTCGCCGAGCGCATCAAGGTCTACCGCGAATTCGTGCGCCCCCTGGCCGACGCCGAGACGAGCCAGCAGGGCGCGCGCTGCATGGACTGCGGCATCCCCTTCTGCCAGACGGGGTGCCCGGTCAACAACGTGATCCCCGACTGGAACGACCTCGTCTACAAGGGCAACTGGCAAAGCGCCCTCGAGGTGCTGCACTCGACCAACAACTTCCCCGAGTTCACCGGCCGCGTGTGCCCCGCGCCCTGCGAGGCGGCCTGCACGCTCAACATCAACGCCGACGCGGTCGCGATCAAGTCCATCGAGCAGGCCATCGTCGACAAGGGCTGGATGGAGGGCTGGATCCAGCCGGAGCCCGCGCCGCACAAGACCGGGAAGATGGTCGCCGTCGTCGGCAGCGGCCCCGCGGGCCTTGCCTGCGCACAGCAGCTCGCGCGTGCCGGCCACGCGGTCACGCTCTTCGAGAAGAACGACCGGATCGGCGGGCTCATGCGCTACGGCATCCCCGACTTCAAGATGGAGAAGCATCACATCGACCGGCGCATGGCGCAGATGCACGCCGAGGGCGTGACCTTCCGCGCCGGCGTGAACGTGGGCGTCACCATCCCCGCGAAGCAGATCCTCGCGGACTTCGACGCGGTCGTGCTCTCGGGCGGCAGCGAGCGGCCGCGCGATCTTGCGGTGCCCGGGCGCGAGCTCAAGGGCATCCACTTCGCGATGGACTTCCTGCCGCTGCAGAACAAGGTGGTCGCGGGCGACCGGGTCGCGAACCAGCTCGTGGCCACCGGCAAGCACGTCGTGGTGATCGGCGGCGGCGACACCGGCAGCGACTGCATCGGCACCTCGATCCGCCAGGGCGCGAAGAGCGTCGTCAACTTCGAGCTCATGCCCCAGCCGCCGGAGCAGGAGGACAAGCCGCTCACGTGGCCGTACTGGCCGATGAAGCTTCGCACCTCGTCCTCGCACGACGAAGGGGCCCGGCGCGACTTCGCGATCACCACCAAGTCCTTCTCCGGCTTCGCCGGCGCGGTGAAGACGCTCACCGCCTGCCGCGTCGAGTGGGTGAAGGACCCGAAAGGCGGCCTGGCGATGAAGGAGGTGCCCGGCACCGAGTTCACGATCCCCGCCGAGCTCGTCCTCCTCGCGATGGGCTACCTGAATCCGGTGCACGAGGGCCTGCTCGCCGAGCTCGGCGTCGAGAAGGATCCCCGCGGCAACGTGAAGGCCACGACCGACGGCGCCGGCTGCTACGCGACCAGCGTCCCGAGGGTATTCACCGCCGGCGACATGCGCCGCGGCCAGTCGCTCGTGGTGTGGGCGATCCGCGAGGGCCGCCAGTGCGCGCGCGAGGTGGACGCCTTCCTGATGGGCGGCGCCTCGGATCTTCCCCGCTGACGGCGCGGCCGTCATGAAGGCGATCTTCGTCGCGGCGATCGCCGCTTACCTGGCCGTGTGCGCCATCCTGTGGTTCGCCCAGGAGCGGCTGATCTTCCTGGGCGCGCTGCCCAATCCCCCGCCCACGGCCCCGCCCGGCTGGCGGCTCGAGCGGGTCGACATCGGGGCCGCCGACGGCACCCGCCTCGAAGGCGTGCTCGCGCTTCCCCCCGTCGAAAGGCCCGCGATCGTCGTGTACTTCGGCGGCAATGCGGAAGAGGCCACGACCCACGTCCGCGACGCGGCGCGCTTCTACGGCGCGCGCGCGGTGCTCGCCGTGAACTATCGAGGCTATGGCCGGAGCGGGGGCAAGCCCGGCGAGGCGGCGCTGGCCGCCGACGCTCTGGCGATCCACGATTGGGTCCTCGCCCGCGCCGACCTCGACGGCAGCCGCATGGCGATCCACGGACGGAGCCTGGGCGGCGGTGTCGCCGTCGCGCTGGCCGCCTCGCGCCCGGTGAAGGCCCTCGTCCTCACCACGCCCTTCGACAGTCTCGCCGCCGTGGCGCAATTCCACTACCCGTGGGTACCGGCCGGCCTGCTGATCCGGCACCGGTTCGATTCCCTGGCCCGCGCGAGCGAACTGAAGTTGCCGCTCCTCGTCGTGACCGCCACGGCCGACACGGTCATTCCGCCGGCGCACGCGGACCGCCTCGCCGCCGCGTGGGGCGGACCGGTGCAGGCCCTGAGGCTGCAGAACCGCGACCACAACGACGTCTCCCTCGATCCGCTCTTCGGGCCCGCCATCGCCGCTTTCCTCGACCGGCGGCTTTGACGGTTTCGGGAGCCGGCCACGCGCGCCGTGAGAGAATCGGCCCCCATGAAGAACGACAATTTCCTGCGCGCGCTCCTCCGGCAGCCCACCGACCACACGCCCATCTGGATCATGCGCCAGGCCGGCCGCTACCTCCCCGAATACAACGCCACGCGCAAGCGGGCGGGAAGCTTCCTCGCGCTCGCGAAGACCCCCGAGCTCGCCTGCGAGGTGACGCTGCAGCCCCTCGAGCGGTTCGCCCTCGATGCCGCGATCCTCTTCTCGGACATCCTCACGATTCCCGACGCGATGGGGCTCGGCCTGTATTTCGCGGAAGGCGAGGGGCCGAAGTTCGAGCGAACGGTGCGCACGGAAGCGGAGGTGAGGAAGCTTCCGGTCGCGGGCATGGACGAGCTCAAGTACGTCTTCGACGCCGTCTCTCTCATCCGCAAGTCGCTGGGCGGCCGCGTGCCGCTCATCGGCTTCTCCGGCAGCCCCTTCACGCTCGCCTGCTACATGATCGAGGGCGGCGGCAGCGACGACTTCCGTCTCGTGAAGTCCATGCTGTACACGCGACCGGACCTGCTGCACACCCTCCTCGAGAAGAACGCGCAGTCCGTGACGGCCTACCTCAACGAGCAGATCGCCGCCGGCGCCCAGGCCGTCATGGTGTTCGACACCTGGGGCGGTGCTCTTTCGGACGCGGCCTACCGCGAGTTCTCGCTCGCCTACGCGAAGAAGGTCTTCGCGGGCGTCACCCGCACGGCCGAGGGCCGCACCGTCCCTCGCATTTTCTTCACCAAGGGGGGCGGGCTCTGGCTCGAAGCCATGGCCGATTGCGGGGCCGACGCGCTGGGGCTCGACTGGACCATCGATATCGGCGCCGCGCGGGCCCGGGTGGGCGACCGGGTGGCCCTCCAGGGCAACATGGACCCCAATGCCCTGTTCGCCCCGCCCGAGGCCATCGAGCGCGAGGCGAAGCGCATTCTCGAGTCCTTCGGACGGGGTCCGGGGCACGTTTTCAACCTCGGCCACGGGGTCTCCCAGTTCACGCAACCCGACCACGTGGGAGCCCTCGTCGAGGCGGTCCACCGGCACTCCCTCGGGGTCTCGCAAACGCCGGCCCTGTCAAGCACTGAATTTTCGCGGAAGTGATTGCCTATTCACATGCGGCTCGTTCTAGCCGGGTGAAGGTAGCTTTCGAGGCGCGCGCAGCGAACGGCCCAATAAAGCAATCGTAATCAACAGATTGCAGAGGCATTTTCCCCGGCCGCTTGAAGTGTGACGCGCAAGTGAACGGGAGAGGACGGCCGTCCGGGCAGTCTATGCACAGACTTATCCACAGGCTTTTTCACCCCGGCCAACCGGGCCCCCGTCGCCCATGAGAATCGCCCGCGTCGCCCTCGACGTGCCCCTCGGCCAGGCCTTCGATTTCGCGGTCCCGGAAGGCCTCGAGCCGGCCCGCGGGAACCTCGTGCGGGTGCCCTTCGGGCGCACGGCAAAGGTGGGCGTCGTGCTGTCGCGGGAAAGCCGTTCGGACGTCCCCGAGGAGCGCCTGCGGCCCCTGGAGGCGGTGGTGGACGACGTGGCGCCCCTGGCCGCACGCGATTTCGCCCTGCTCGAGTTCTGCGCGTCGTATTACCACCGCCCCCTGGGCGAGGTGATCCACGCGTGCCTGCCGCCGCGCCTTCGCCAGGCGAAGCGCCGGCGCATCAAGCCGCCGGCCGCTTTGCCCTCGCCCGGCGGACCGTTCCCCTCGCCCGTCACGGCCACGCCGCGGCAGGAGGTCGCCGTGGAACTCGTGCGCTCGGGTTTCGGACGTTTCCATCCGGTGCTTCTCTTCGGCGTCACCGGCAGTGGAAAGACGGAGGTGTACCTGCGACTGATCGCCGACGCACTGGCGGCCGGCCGGCAGGCGCTCTACCTCGTGCCCGAGATCGGCCTCACGCCGCAGCTCGAGACCCGGGTGCGCGAGCGCTTTCCGGGGGTCGCGATCGTGGCGGCCCACAGCCACCTGGGCGAGGGCGAGCGCGCGGCGGCCTGGCTCGCGGCGCAATCGGGCGCGGCGCGCATCGTGCTGGGCACGCGGCTCGCGGCCCTCTCCCCGATGCCGGAGCTCGGCCTCATCGTCGTCGACGAGGAGCACGATCCTTCGTACAAGCAGCACGAGGGCCTTCGCTACTCGGCCCGCGACGTGGCCGTGCGCCGCGCGCAACTCGCGGGCATCCCGGTGGTGCTCGGCTCCGCGACGCCCTCGCTCGAGAGCTGGCACAACGCCTCCCAGGGCCGCTACGCGCTCGCGCGGATCGACGAGCGGGCGAGCGAGGGGGCGACGCTGCCGCGCGTCCGAACGGTGGACACGCGGGCGGACATTCCCGCCGACGGCCTCACGGACGGCCTCCTGCGCGCGCTCAAGGCGAGGCTCGCGAAGGGCGAGCAGAGCCTCGTCTTCCTCAATCGCCGCGGCTTCTCGCCCGTGCTTTTCTGCCGCTCCTGCGCGTGGCACTCGGCGTGCACACGCTGTTCGGCGAACCTCGTGCTGCACCAGAAGGCCGGCGAACTGCGCTGCCACCACTGCGGCCATCGCGAACGCGTGCCGAAGAAGTGCCCCGGCTGCGCCAGCCCCGACCTGGCGCCCGTCGGCCACGGCACGCAACGCATCGAGGAGACGCTGCAGGCGGCGCTTCCCGAGGCGCGCATCGCCCGCGTGGACCGCGACACCACCGCGAGGAAGGGCGCGCTCGCCGAGGTGCTGGAGCAGGTGCGCGGGCGCGAGGTGGACATCCTCGTGGGCACCCAGATGCTCGCGAAGGGCCACGACTATCCGAACCTCACGCTCGTCGGCGCGGAAGTCGACGCTGTAGAGCGCGCAGTCGCTGTCGACGGCGCCGACGAGCGTGAGGTTCGGATAGTCGTGGCCCTTCGCG
>Ga0209254_10006594_pt1 | contig 10707 bp, 8 predicted proteins | sample FrelakmetDIP11DI_FD_187148 | JGI IMG/M metagenome (GOLD analysis project Ga0209254, IMG submission 187148) | Freshwater lake sediment microbial communities from the University of Notre Dame, USA, for methane emissions studies - DIP11 DI (SPAdes)... | ecosystem: Environmental > Aquatic >... | reverse complement strand
CCCGCCGTAGCGGGCTTCGCGAAGGCGGGAGCGCTTCGGCGCCCAGGGGCGTAGGAGGGTATTTTCGTGGAGGTACCACGGGCTTAGCCCGTGGGGCTCCATTTTGCGGGAATTTTAACAGAAAGGATGTGGGAGGTCAAAAAATAGACAAAACAGGAAAGCCTTCCTCTCAAAGGGAAGTGGAGACAGAGTGCCTGCAGGGGCACTCTGTCTTATATTTTAGAATTTCTGTACCGATCCTTTTACCGCTTGATCAAGTCATTCCATAGTTGCCTCTATGTTTCGTCATTTCTTAAGTTGCCTTTAGCTCTGAGGTGCAATGACCACAGCGAGTTGCCTTGATGGGTATGGTTAAGAGACAGTAGGGGCACTCCTTTGTTGTCGACACTGGAGGCGGGGCTTTCTGCTGTTGCACGAATTTGTTGACATTTCTTATGAGCAGGAAGACCGCAAAGGCCACGATGAGAAAGGTGATGACGGTGTTAATAAAAAACCCATAGTTGATCGATACCGCACCAGCCTCCTTGGCAGCGGCAAGAGACGCGTAGGGTCCAGCCATTTTCCCCTCCTTAAGAACCGCAAAGAGGTTGGAAAAATCGATGTTCCCGAGCAGCAGCCCGATGGGTGGCATGATGACGTCCGTCACAAATGAGTTAACAATGGTGCCGAAGGCTGCTCCGATGATAATTCCGACTGCCATATCCAACACATTTCCGCGCATTGCAAATTCCTTGAATTCTTTTAGCATAGACATCCCTCCTTTCGGACCATTGAACTCTACCAAAGTTCCGGGAGTTTTTCAAGCGCTTTATGACCCACATAAGTGAGGCCTCAGTTACCGTACAGCACGCCTTGATTCCACTAAGGTTGACCTCCGTGGCCGACTGTGTGGTCCAAAAACTGAGGGATCATCCTACAAACAAAACGGCGCCAAAGCAATTGTTGACAGTGGATGGGGTTCCTCTATATACTTGGAAATCAAACAAGCTCAGACAATTGTAGGGGGAAAATATGGCTGGCTCAATATCGCCGCTTCCAATTGCCAAAGGGAAAGAAGACATTTCGTTACTGCCCAAGATGGCGAACCGTCATGGCCTGATTGCTGGCGCGACCGGCACGGGTAAAACGGTGTCGCTGCGGGTGCTCGCCGAGCAATTCAGCAGGATAGGTGTTCCGGTCTTCATGGCTGACGTGAAAGGAGATCTCTCGGGACTACCGTTTCCCGGTGGAGAAAACCCCAAGGTGGTCGAGCGGGTTCAGAAACTGGGACTTAAGGATTTCAAATTTGAGAGCTACCCTGCAACGTTCTGGGATGTGTTTGGAGAGCAGGGTCATCCTGTCCGCACCACGATCTCGGAAATGGGTCCTCTTCTTCTCAGCCGTATACTCAGCCTCAACGAAATCCAGAGCGGAGTGCTCAGCCTCGTGTTCAAAATCGCTGATGACAACGGCCTTTTGCTCCTCGATCTCAAAGACTTGCGGAGCATGGCCCAGTTTGTGGGCGACAACGCAGAGAAATTTAAAACTGCGTACGGAAATATCTCAGCGGCCAGCGTGGGTGCCATCCAGCGGAACCTTCTCACTCTTGAGGAACAGGGAGGGAGTCGATTCTTTGGAGAACCTGCCTTAAACATTCAAGACTTCATGCAGACCGATGGCAACGGGAAAGGAATGATCAATGTCTTGGTCGCCGACCGACTGATGCAGTCACCCCGGGTCTATGCCACACTCCTTCTTTGGCTCCTTTCCGAGCTTTTTGAGGAGCTTCCCGAAGTGGGTGATCCGGAAAAGCCCAAACTGATCTTCTTCTTTGATGAGGCGCATCTTCTCTTCGAGGATGTTCCAAAGGCCCTAGAGGAAAAGATCGAGCAGGTGGTTCGCCTCATTCGTTCTAAAGGAATAGGGATCTACTTCGTCACACAGAACCCCTCGGATCTTCCTGACATCGTCCTGGGGCAGTTGGGGAATCGCGTGCAGCACGCGCTCAGAGCCTTTACTCCCAGGGACCAAAAGACGGTGAAGGCTGCCGCCGAGACTTTTCGTGCAAGCCCCAAGCTCGATGTGGTTAAAGCCATCACGGAATTAGGTGTGGGCGAGGCGCTTGTCTCCGTGCTGGACGAGAAGGGGTCTCCGACCATCGTGGAACGAGCACTTGTTTATCCTCCTCACAGCCGCCTAACTCCTCTCAGTCCTGAAGAGCGGACCCAGATCATTCAGAAGTCAGTTCTTTACGGCCACTATGAGAAGGCTGTGGATCGCGAGTCGGCTTATGAAAGACTGAAGCAAAAGGCTGAGCAGGTACAGGCGGAGGAACAAGAAGCCGCTGCCGCACAAGCACGCAAGGCCGCCCCAAAATCTCAAGCCACGGATCTAATGACAGCGGCAGCCAAGAGCGCGGCCCATGCCATCGGCAGTCAGATTGGTCGACAGATCATTCGGGGTGTTTTAGGTTCCTTGTTCGGTGGAGCCCGGAAGCGTTAGCGGATGGATTTTCCCGTCTTTACCTTTTTCACTGGGTGAACTATCTTGGAAGTCATTCCACAAATAGAGGAGGAAACGTATGAAGCGTGCGATCGTGGTAATTGGAATTCTTTTGATTGTTGTGGCGTTTGCCTTTGCTCGACCGGCAAAGAACGACTATCAATGGACAGGGAACGTCGTGGAAGTGGACAATGACCACATTATCGTTCAAAAGGGAGATGAGAAGTGGGAGTTCGCCCACGACAAGACCACCAAGATGGCTGCCACCCCAAAGGTAGGTGCCAAGGTGACAGTCTACTATGTCATGAATGCGACCAAGATTGAAGCGAAGTAGGAGGCAAAGAAGGAGCCGTAAGAAATATTCGAATCGCTTTCAGTATCATTTGAAGAGAGGATGGCAGCTTCGTGAATGTATGGGGCTGCCATCTTTTTTTGAGTCTTACGCCACGCTCCCCTCTATTGGTTCTTTACCCTCCTACGCAGAAAGCCACGGTCTCTCAGACCGTGGATGGATGCGGAAAGGGTACCCTTCGAAGCTCTGAAGGAGCGTAGTAGGGTATGCTTCGGAGGGTTCCGCCCTTTGAAGCATGTGGAGGAGCCACGGGCTTTGGGCCGTGGGGCTCCACAGCCGCTCGACTCGTTGTCGTTTTGCCAACCCTGTAATCATATCTACATTTCCCGGAAGTTCCGCCCTGTGCCTGTCCCGTCTTAACGAGAGGGCGGGGAGCTTCATTTCCTGTGACCACCTGCCTGAACGCTTTTGCCTAACCCCTCCCTTCTTCCTAACCGGTTAAAATAAAAGAAGAAACTGACCTCATCCTTTTCCCATGAATTTTAGAATAAAAAAGAGGATGGTCTCGTCTAATCAGGTGAATACAAAAAATCGAAAATGAGAGCCATCAACCTAAATAAAGGGTATCAAAAAGGAGGAGCAAAAATGAAAACGCTAAAGCTCTTGATTCTAATTTCGGTTCTTATCTTTTTGCCGGGATACGGGTTTTCGTATTCTCTTGAGAATTTTCGGATCAGTTTGATCGACGGTGACGTCCAGATCAAAACGGAGGACACGGGCGAATGGGTGCCAGCCTCAATCAATATGCCTTTAAAAGATGGCGACGGCGTTTGGGTTCCTGAAGGAGGAAAGACGGAGCTCCATCTGATAGAGGGAACATTGCTGAGACTCGATCAAGAGTCTGCACTGGAGATTCTCACCGTTGAGAAGAACTCATCCCAATTCTATCTGACGGAGGGCCGCGCCTACGCTAATTTTACAGGAAGTCGTGGAAGTCTCTTACAAATCGACACGCCCCTGTCTTCCGTGAGGGCTTATGAGAGGGCAGATTTCAGGATCAATGTGAACCGAAGCGGTCAAACGACTATTTCTGTGTACCGAGGTTTTGTCTATGCTGAAAGCCAGAGCGGCAAGACAAGGGTCGAGGCGGGAAACGCGCTTTCTGTGGCCGAAAGGAATTATGCAGAGCTTTCTCCTCTGGCTCCGGCCGATGAATGGGAGAGATGGAACAAGAACAGAGATCGCCAGCTCGCACAGCGAAAACCTCCTTCTCGTTATCTCCCTGAGGAACTGCATGGCTATTCGAACGATCTGGAGGAGAACGGGACATGGACCTACGCCAGGGAATACGGTTATGTCTGGAGACCCAGTGTCGTTGTGTCTGCGGGGTGGGCTCCCTATCAAGTCGGCCGTTGGGTGTGGATGGCTGGCGATTATGTTTGGGTTTCTTATGAGCCCTGGGGATGGATGCCCTACCACTATGGAAGGTGGGCTTTTGTGGTATCGTTGGGATGGTGCTGGGTTCCTCCGGTTCACGGAGCCATTTACTGGGGTCCTGGATTTGTGGGATGGGTCTATACACCCACCTATGTGGCCTGGGTACCTCTGGCTCCAGGGGAAATTTACTACGGCCATGGTTATTACGGCCCCCACAGCGTCAACATCACGAACATAAATGTCACGAACATTTATGTTCAAAAGACAGTCTACAAAAACGTCCATGTTCATAAGGCCGTGACGGTAGTTCATCACGATACATTTGTCAATGGGAGACACAAGTACGTTGAAGCAAAGGAAAACCTCTTTCTGTCGAAGGAGGCCCATTCTGGAAGACCCAATATTACCCCAGACAAGAATATGGGGAGACCAGTGGTGCGAGAGGTTGCTGAAATCAAGAAACCTCCTCAAACGGTCAGGCAGATTCAAGTGAAGGAGTTGAAAGAGAAACGCCCGTTAGTGAAGGAAAAGGAAGCCTCTGTCTTAAGACCGGGGGCCCCCCAAAAAGAGATGCTGCTTAAGCAGGTTGAACGAAAAGAAGTGGAACGACCGAAAGAAATCAAACCCTCAGAACAAAGGAAAGAGAGTACCCCAACCAACCGCACCCATCTAAGTGAAACCGGGAGACTCGTGAAAACAACATCTCCAGAAGGAAAGGCGCAACAGTCGAGCCTCTTCCAACAACAAAGGCAAGTGACAGCCGGGAATGCGAAGAAAAACACAGAAAGTAACGTGAATAAGAATACGGAGAAACGTGAAACGACTCAGCGCACACAAAAAGAGGTGGAAAAACCCCAAGTGTATCAGGTTGAGCAGAAACGGACGAAGGAATCGCGAGAAAATACACCTCTCATGAGAGAAGTGCAGAGATCCCAAGAGATTCGACCCACGAAAAAAGAAGGAAAAGCCAAAGAGATCGTACTGACCGAAAGAAACCTCGAGAAAAGTCGCGCGTCGAATGGAGTGGAGCGAGAGGTGGAGAAAAACAAAACGTTCGCAACTCGGGCAGCAGGAGCGAAGACAACGCCTTCATTAACGCAATATGGACGAGAAACAGGGGGAGCGAAGCAGACGAAGAAAGAGATTCAACAAATTCCAGGATCAAGAATTTCAGCAAGAGGAACAGGTAACCCTATACTGTAGATAAGGGATTCTCAATTTAGACGACGAGAGGGGAAAATCGACTACACGGTTTTCCCCTCTTTGTTTTTTTAAGGTACAACAAGCCAGCTTGAAAAGCTCTGCAATAAGTTTCTAATCGATTTTGAAGATTTGAAGATTGGTTAGACCTGCATGGCTTATGACAGCACGATCCGTGTAAAGTCGTGTACATCAACGGCAGTTCGAGTCAATGATGGTATTGGCATATTCATTGCACATTCAAAGTCCAGAAGGAGGACAGCTATGAAGAAAATGGGGCAACTAATGATCGGGCTTGTGGGTGCATTATTTCTGTCAACCCTTGTTGTTTTAGGCCAGGCCATGCCGTGTCATGCTCAGGCGAAACTCGTCGGGAACGGTGCCATTTCAGGTGACCTTTTGGGATTTTCCGTCTCTACGAGCGGGGGTAGGGTTGTTGTCGGAGCTCCTGGTGATCAGGGCGATACAGGGGCAGCTTATGTGTTTTGGTATGACGGCTCAACCTGGATAGAGGAAGAAAAACTCACTGCCAAGGATGGGGTTCCCTTTGACTATTTTGGATGGTCGGTTTCGATCAGTGGAGATACGATCGTGGTTGGAGCTTTCGGAGACGAGTATAGCCAGGGCTCGGCCTACGTATTTCGGTATAACGGCTCAAGCTGGATACAAGAAGCCAAGCTCGTTGCAAGCGACGGAGTCTCCCCTGACAATTTTGGGTATTCCGTCAGCATCAGCGTGGATACAATCGCGGTAGGAGCTTTTGGAAAGAATGATTTCACCGGTGTTGCTTACGTCTTCCGATATAGCAGCACAGGCTGGGGAGAAGAAGGGAAGCTCACACCGACTGACGGTGCTCCAGGTGATCTCTTTGGGATGTCGGTCTCCATGAGTGGAAACAAAATTGCCGTAGGATCTCCTTATGGTGACGCCAATGATTTTAACCAGGACTCTGGAGCAGCCTATGTCTTCAGACGAGACGGTGCTGTTTGGACGCAAGAAGCCAAGCTCGTTGCCGCTGATCCCGATCTTTATGACAGCTTCGGAGCATCTGTGTCACTGAGCGGATCGAAGGCCGTGGTTGGAGCTCCCTCGGATGACGGACTCACAGGCTCGGCCTATGTCTTTAAGTATGACGGTGCTACTTGGGCACAGGAAGCAAAGCTCACTTCCAGCGCCCCTGTGGCATCTGATCGCTTCGGAGCCTCGGTTTCAATTAGTGGCAACAGGATTGTTGCCGGAGTTCCTGAAGATGATGACAAGGGCACCAATTCGGGCTCAGCCTATGCCTTCAAATTTGACGGTACTGGCTGGGTAGAGGAGCTAGGGCTTACCGCAAGTGATGGTACTGAATATGATTACTTTGGACCATCCGTTTCGATCAGTGAAAACACAATCGTCATCGGATCTACCGGGAACGAAAGTGATAGAGGGGCAGCCTATGTTTTCATCTTAGAGGAAGAGCCATCAGTAGAACTGTACGTGGATATCAGGCCTGGTTCCTGTGTCAATCCACTCAACCCAAGGAGCCAGGGTGTACTGCCCGTGTCCATCCTGGGTACTGAGAACTTCGATGTGAAGACGATAGACCCGAGGAGCATTCGGCTGTCCCGTGAAGGGGTGGATGGCGAGGTGGCGCCCATTCGTGGGCACTATGGGGATGTGGGAAATCCGGGTCAATGCGAGCCGGCCACTTACTACGAATGCCTACGCGATGGGTACAGGGATCTCATTCTGATGTTCAAGACTCAGCAACTGGTCAAAGCCCTGAGTCTTTGGGATGTGGCTGGAGAAACGGTAACACTGACCTTAACCGTTGACCTCAAAGAAGAATTCGGCGGTACAGCCCTCAGCGCTCAGGATGACGTAAAAGTGTTAGGGAAGAAGCCCAAACCAAAGCCCCCAAAGAAACCAAAGAAATAACTCTGGTAAAAGGCCGCTGTAAATCAAACAACGACAAGGGGAAATCCACTGAACGGATTTCCCCTTTTTCTTTAGAAAATCCGCCCCACGGTTTGTTGCCGTCTAATCTCACCAAGAGCCCTCGACCTCGCTTTCTTCTGTTCCAAACTAAACCGTTTAGTGTATAATGAAGAACCGCTCAAAATAGAGGAGATTGATCTATGAAAGACGATCTATTTAAAGAGCTGCAAAAAGGTATTCATGAAGAGTGGATTGCCCAGACTCTTCGGGAAATGATTCTCATCCGGAGCGAAAACCCGTTCGATGATCCCCCGTCTCCTGGCTCGCGAGAAAAAGAGATGGCAGAGTATCTGAAGAATCATCTGTCTCGGTTGGGCCTTCGGGTTGAGGCAAAAGAAGTAAAGCCCTCGAGACCCAACGTCTTCGGTTACCTCCCAGGAAGCGAGGGAGCATTTACACTTATGCTGGCAGGACACATGGATACGGCCCGGACAACCGGCTATCCCGGGGCCTATGACGTCAAGATCGAGGGCGGAATGATGTATGGCCGCGGATCCTGCGATATGAAGGCAGCACTGGCTGCCTATCTGGCTGTGGTTAAGGTGTTGCAAGAGTCCCAAATTCGTCTGAAGGGCAACCTCATCGTGTGCGGAAACATCGATGAGGAATACCAGATGATAGGCTCCAAGACCATTGGCCAGCACGGGCCGAAAGCTCACCAAGGTATTATTGGAGAACCGACGAACCTTCAGATCTGTCCCTGCAGCAAGGGAAGAGTGAGTGCGAAGATTATCACTCGGGGCCAAGCTGCCCATTCGAGTGTGCCCGAGAAGGGCGTCAATGCCATCGGTAACATGGCCAAGATTATCCAAGGATTCGAAGGATACAACGAAGAGCTCCTTTCCCGCCCCCCTCACCCCCTTTGCGGTCACGGGCGCTTCACTCCGGGTGTAATCCATGGAGGTGTTCAGGTGAACATGGTCCCCGATTATTGTGAGTTGGAAGTGGATCGCCGGACGCTTCCGGATGAAACGAAAGAAAAGGTTTATCAGGAGTTTCACGGACGTATCCGTAGAGTCGTTCAAGAGAACCCGGGGCTCGTTTATGAAATTACTGAGCCGACGTGGCTGATTGCTGCAAATGACATCTCTCCCCAGGAACCCGTGGTTCAGGCGTTGCGAGCAGCCCATCTGGCAATGAACGGCAACGATCCGGGGGTACAAGCCTTCGTCGCCGGTTCGGATGCCCCTTACATGGGATTTCCGACAGTGATCTGCGGCCCGGGATCGATTGCGCAGGCCCACACCACCTGTGAGTTCGTAGAATTAAAAGAGGTCGTGACTGCTGCGAAGATCTATCTCCATGTGGTACTTCAACTCTTGGGTTAATGCGCAGGTTGAATGGGTGTTTCTTGAGTCTCATGATCTTTGAGGACTTGTTCATGTGTGACTGAGCATCTTGATAAGATTTGAGAGGGTCGGTTATTGAATGGGAAACAAGGACATGGATCCCCATAAAGAAAAATCTCCCTTTGGATGGAGTTGAATCAATGGATATTCGGAAGCGCATGTCAGACATCATTGCCTGCCAAGCAAAAATCATCGCAGGGATCAAAGTCACGTCTGAGTTTGAAGCAGCAGTTTATGCCCTCCGCGCTTGTCAAGGTAAAGTGATTACGACAGGCTTGGGCAAGGCGGGAATTATCGCGCGGAAATTCGCATCCACTCTCTGTTCAACGGCAACTCCCGCAAGCTTTGTACACCCCAGCGAAGCAGCTCACGGCGACCTCGGATTAATGGATGAGAGGGACAGCATCGTAGCCTTCTCGACGAGCGGCAAGACAAACGAGGTGATCGAGATGTTGGAGCTAAGCAGACACCTCGGTGTCAAGATGATCATTGGGATCACATCGCACCCGGACTCGAAGTTGAGGAAAGTGAGCGATATCGTGCTGGACATGGGCGCGATTGACGAACCCTGTTCTCTGGGACTAACTCCCACGGCAAGCACTGCAGTCATGCTGGTCATCGGTGATGCCATTGCCCTGACATTGATGGAGCTGAAGGGCGTGACTCGCGAGGATTTCGGACTTCGCCACCACGGAGGATACCTTGGCCGCAAGACCCGAACTGACAACGTTCCTCATGACAAAGACACATAATTCTCTTCTCGTGCAATGAATCTACAAACGTTGCCACGTTTCTTCTTCGATATGACCTAGAAGTCATGACGGTAAATCAATTTTGCAGCCGAAGTTTGTTAGATGGATAGAATATATCCATTTGTGCCTCTTTTTCGAATTTCAATCTTTAGTAAATCTAGTAAATACAACTACTTATTTAACAACCGATGGGTGGCACCAATATTGCTTCCTGACTCCACGGGAATAAGGAACCTAAACCTTGCAGGCTTGGCTGTGAGTTTTGACAATGGAGTTCTATGAGAAAGGAGGTGCAGGAGGTTTTTTAGAAAATGGAAATAGGAGGAGATAGAGTTTCACGAGACAATTAACCAGAGGAGGAAAATGATGAAAAAGATCTTGAACACAGCGATTGTATGTGCCTTGGTATTAGGTTTTCTGTCAGTATCGGATGTCTTCGCAGTGGACACGACGAAACTTGCAGACAAAGAGTTCAAATTCACTGGCATTGCGAAGAGGTATGATGCAGACGGTTATGACGGATCCGGTCAAATCACTCAGGGCATGCTTGTCTTTGGAAATCCAGATGATGTACCAGCTGTTTTTACTGTTCACAATGTCGCTTCAGATATGATGGTCAGTCGTAATGACGGTTTGTTTGAATATTATTGCTTTACTGATTTAGGCCCATATACGACCGGGGTGGACAGAATCAAGAGTACCGCATGCCAAGTGACATGCTACACTGCAGACAGGAGTGAGTTTCTGACGTACGAAGGGCCTTGCGATGCCAAGATCGTATTCAGCTCAAATACAGAGTTCTCAGGAACGATCACAATTCCAGACATTTGGTATACCGGCTATCCGTACGTACTGACCATCAACGGAAAGTTTGTAGGAAAATACCCTCCTGCGACGAACGGAACATCTCTTCGTGATGCTTTTCGGAATAGAGTTCCTTAAGGCCTACGTGAATTTTTCAGGAAATGAATGAAACGGCTAGAAGAATAAGCCGTTTGGGTCTGGTTGGAGTCATCGATTGCAAAGACACAAGGGCAGGGTCAGAAATGGCCCTGTTTTTTTACGTTTCTACAAACAATCGTTGCATTCCGATTTTTCCGCAAACATCATAGTTCAAAGGGCCTTTTTTACAAATCTCGCGAGGAGCTGCATTCCCCGGAGGTTGACCTGCTCATCCGCAGCGGCTCAGTGGTGGATCCTAAGGAGAAGAACCTCC
>Ga0209254_10006593_pt1 | contig 10708 bp, 10 predicted proteins | sample FrelakmetDIP11DI_FD_187148 | JGI IMG/M metagenome (GOLD analysis project Ga0209254, IMG submission 187148) | Freshwater lake sediment microbial communities from the University of Notre Dame, USA, for methane emissions studies - DIP11 DI (SPAdes)... | ecosystem: Environmental > Aquatic >... | reverse complement strand
ATGTGCGAAGCGAGTAACTTCGAAGAGCCCGGTGCGGTAGTTCCGCACGCCGGGATCTGTACGGGGGCGGCCGGGTAACTGGCCGTCCTACCGTGATCCGTAGGCCGCATCGTGGTCGGTGTGCAGGGCGATGAAGCGGAGGTGGTCGTCCCGATGGACCACGGCACGGTTGCTGCGCGACAGACGGACCGTGAACTTGCCCGGTGCGCCCTTAATCTGCTCCCGCTTGAGCCTGGGGTCTCGGTAGACAGCCGCCCAGTCAAGGGTCGGCAGTTTGCGCAGGGTCTTGAGGACCAGCCGTACCTCGTTAGGTTCCAGTGCCAGCAGGTCGTCCTGGAAGGCGGGAAGGTTCAGGTCCAGCAGGACCTTCCTGGTCATCCGCCGGCATCCAGCCTGGCGGCCAGTTCGTCCAGGTCAGTCTCCCGCGGCGGGTTCTCGGCCATCCATGCCTCGGCCTGGGCCAGGCGCTCGCGCATCTCCGGCGTGTAGAGCCAGGCGTCGACCTCGGGGATGACGCGCATGGGTTTGAGGAGGATGGCGCCGTCCGGCTGGGTTGCGACCTCGAAGTAACGGCCGGCGTATTGCTTGCCCAGGGAAAGCTGGCCGCTGGCGCCTACCATCTTGAGCATGGATGCCTCCGTGAGATCGGTGGATTCATGCGGCATGATAGGGGTGCTTGGGGCGAGGGCAAGGGGACTGGGGCGGGCAGTGCAGGCTCGTTGCGGAGGCGCGCTTTGCGCCGAGGCCAGACAGCGCGGCGCCCGGCGGGATGTGACGACCTCGGGTACCTTGTCGGGCTGAAGCCAGACCTACCTTCGTCGCTGGGCTCGGGGTCGGTCGGCCTGAAGGCCAACCTACAAGGGCGCCATGCACAAAAAAAAGCGCCGGTCGGCGCCCTTTCACTTTTCGGCGTCAGCCGATAAGGATCAGTTGACCTTGGGGTCCAGCTCGCCCTTGGCGTAGCGGGCGGTCATGGCTTCCAGGGACAGGGCCTTGATCTTGCTCGCGTTACCGGCGATGCCGAAGGCCTCGTAGCGGGCTTTGTAGATGCCCTTCATGGCCTTGGTGGCGACCGCCAAGTACTTGCGGGGGTCGAAGTCCTTGGGGTGCTCCGCCAGGTACTTACGGATGGCGCCGGTGGAGGCCATCTTGCGTACGAAGTCGTTTGCATCAGCGGTCCGGACCAAGCGGCTCAGGATGGGCAAACTCCCGCTGAGGCCGGCGCCTTCGTGACGGGGCATGTCGCCCGGCGCTCTAGTGAGCCCGGGTGCGGAAAAACTGGTCGGAGCGGTCGGTCGCGACAAACTCCATGATGGAACGGGTATCGTCCGAGAAGTTCTTGAAGACGATCCGCTGAAGGATCTCGGGCCCGTGACGCAGGATCAACGAACCGACCAGTTCGTCGACGAAGGACTGTGTAACCGCGACCCCGGCGAAGTCCAGGACCACATCACCGCCTTGGGCCAACGCGGCTTCTGCCTGGTCACGAACTGGGACCGCAGCCAAACGCATGCCTGCCAAGCGGCCCTTGGCTTGGCCAGCAAGCCACAGGTGAGTGCGGGATACGGGGGTGTTCATGGGCCCACGATGGGGCTTTGGCCCCGCCAAAGTAAAGAGAACCTACTCAAACCGAAGGGGTATGCCTGGCGTGCCTTCCAGGACCGGCAGGAGATCGCCGACGCACACGCGGCCAAGGAGATCCCGCCGAAGCTCCAGTGCGATGGCCACTCCGCGCCACGAAGCCCCCGCCGGGAGTTGCCCACCGGCCCTGGCAGGATCGTGCTAGGCGTCGCCGCTAACGATGAGCGCCCTCCCCCCGGCATTCTGTGCGATACGTGCTACGGTCGTCAGGCCAACACCCTCGATCAGAACTGATGTGATCTGGAAGACGGCGTAGGGTGGATAAGCGCAGCGCATCCACCAGCGCTGCCGGTACTGGCTGGTGGATGCGGCGCGCCAAGCGCCGTGCCAGGTCCGCAATGTGGTGCCACGCGCCTTATCCACCCTACGACTGCTCGGGAAGCAGCAGCGAATCATGGCGGGCTGACCTCGTAACACCGCTCGGCGGTGTTACGCATCCGATGGCGCTCTGCGCCACGGCCGGGGCGCGGAGCGCCGAATCACGGGTGACACCGCAGAGCGGTCTCGCCAGACCGAAGGCGGGGCTGTGTCGCCAGGCCACGGCCATATGCGCCAGTCGGTCGAGGGTCAGGGAGCGACCAGACCGACGATTTCCTTGACCAGGGTCGCCACCGCCGGGACCACCCCCGCCAGGGCCTTGGCGGCCTCGATGAGCCCCTTGCCGGTGATGGTCAGCAGGCCCCGGTTGGGCTTGTCCGCCTTGGCCTTTGCGATCAGTTCCGCGGCCAAGACCGCCACTGCCGCGGCCTCCTCGGCCCTGTCCTGCGGGGTCTGTTTGAGGGCCTCGTCCAGGCGGGCCAGGAGCCCCGCCAGGCGCTCTCGGGCCGCGTCGTCGGCGCCGGGGAGGGAGCCCACGGATTGGGTCACCTGGGAGAGGCTCGCATCGACATTGATGATCGAACCGCTGACCCCGCTGATGTGCGTCGTCTTGCCGTTGCCCACTGCCGTCGCCTCCGCATTGACTTCGATGGTGCGCCCCGCCAGCCGGTTGACCACGGACCAGAGGTTCGCATTTTCTTTGCGCTGCCGTTTCAACTCTGCCGCCTTCGACCGCCGGGTCTGATCGGCCTCGGCCTTGGTCGCGCGGACCTCGCCTTCGAGTTGCAGGACCCGCGCCTCCGCCAGGGAGAGTTGCTGCCCGTACTCCGCCGTGACGGCCCGGTGGACGGCCTCCTTGTCCATCGCCACAGGGACCTTGAGCCGGACCACGAAGACCCCGTCCTTGTTCTCGATGGCCTGGACCTCGACCGCCTCCCCGCTCTCCCCGGCCTCGACCCGCAACCGGTCCAGGGTCACGACGAAGGCCCGCCAGTCGATGCCCTTGTCGAAGACGAAGTCCACGGTGTCCAGGACCTCCTCGAAGAGCGCGGCGAACTGGCCGGGGCCGAAGACCCCGCTGGCGGGGCGGCGCTCGGTCCGCCGCCCGCCCTCGGACTGGAGCCAGACGTACTCGGCCTGGGCCCCGGCCAGGCGGGTCCCGGGCTCGATGTTCCAGGCCTTCAGCAGGGCCCCGGTGAGGCAGGCCCCGGTGAAGTCGGCCCCCACAGCGGTGGCCCGGGACAGGTCCGCGTCGGTCAGGTCCGCACCGCGCAGGCAGGCGTCGGTCAGCTCCGCGTCGGTCAGGTTGGCGCCTTGAAGATTGGCCCCCTCCAACCAGGCCCCGCGCAGGTCGGCGTGGTCGTAGTCCCGCCCGGTCCCCTGGCCGCTGACCAGGAGGTCACGGACCCGGCGGTCTGCGTGGATGGTCCCGCGGCCGTCGGCCAGGTGCAGGTCGAGGGCGCCGCGGAGGTCGGCGTGGGTCAGGTCCAGGGCCCCGGCGAGCCGGACCCAGGGCATCCGGGCGCCGCGGAGGTCCGCCCCGCGCCGTTCGTCGTCCAGGGTCTCGGCGGGCGCGGTGTCCCCGGGGCCATCCCAGCCGAGCCGGGCCCCGCGGAGGTCTGTCCCGGACCAGGCCCCGAGGGCCAACACCCAGCGCTGCAGCGCGGCAAGTTGCGGGTCCCCCGCCAGGGCGCGGCGCCTGAAGTACCAGCCAAGCAGGGCCAGTGAAGCGGAGGCCCCAGCCCCAGCCGCAGCCCCCGCCCCGGTCACAGCCCAACCGAAGTCCAACGCCCCGGCCACAGCAACCGCCACGGCCACGGCCACAGCCCCAACCATAGCCCCAGGCCCGGCCCCGGCCCCGGGCCCAGCCATAGCCGCAGCCCCACCCACAGCCACCACCATAGCCATAGCCCCGGCCACAGCAACAGCCCCATCTCCAGCCCCAGCCCCAGCGACAGCCACGGCTACAACCAGGCCAGAGGCAGCGGCAAACGGCCATAGACGCTCCACGCGGGTGGCGGCGGACGCCCCCAACGCAAGGCCGCTGATCACGACCGAGGAGAAGACCCAGTCAGCTCCCTCGATTTCTTGCCCCGCAGTCATCCCAACGGCCACCTTCCACTCGTGGACAACTAAGGCCAAGAAAACGGTTCCAAAGAGCGCCAATATGCCGCTCAGAGCCCCGACGATAAACGCCGCAACATCCGTCGCCCACCGCCGCCAACCCCCGCGCCCCATCCGCGCCTCCCGCAGGTCCGCCCCCCGCAGGTCGGCGTCGCGAAAGGAGACTCCCCGCAGGTCCGCCCCGCGGAAGCTCGCGCCGCGCAGGTCCCGGCCGCGAAACGAGTGCCCTCGCAGGTCTTTCCCCGAATAGTCCTCAGCCATGTCGCTCTCCCCTGGTTCGGATAGGGGCATGATCCCCAACCTCGGCCGTTGGGACAACTCGCCTGCCGCGGTCCCAGCAATTCCGAATTTGGGACCATGGCGCAATGCCGGTGCCAGGACACCGTGGGCGCGCCGCCTCGGCCGCTGTTCCCTACGCGGCTCTACCTCTTCCGTCCCTGGAGTCGACGGCGCGACCGGGGGATGCGCAGCGAGCCCGGTGACCACCACACTACTCGGTCGCGGCGAGGCGCCGCTCCCACGGGCACCGATCTGACCTCCAGATTTGCCCTCGCAACACCGCCCCCACCCGCGTAACACCGCTCTGCGGTGTTACGCATCCGAGGGCGCTCTCCGCCACGGCCGGGGCGCAGAGCGCCGAATCATGGGTGACACCGCGGAGCGGTGTCACCAGACCGAAGGCGGGGCGGTGTCACCAGGCCACCTGAGTAGGGCGGTGGCCTAGATCTCCGGCCAGCGGCCGGCGCTCAACGCTTCCAGGTGTTGCAGGATCAGGTCCTGGGTGCGGAAGCAGCCATGGGCCTTCTCGTCCTGTTCGCGCACTATAGGGAAGGTCGAGAGGATGTAGCGGGCGTCGTCTGCGCCGAGGCCATACAGGTGGAAGAATAGGGCGTCGAGCCGCGCCATGCGCCGGGCGCGGTCCTCGGCATCCCAGGCAAAGGGCGGCTTGACGCTGCCGTCCGCGTCCACATGGCGCAGGTCGCGGGCGAAGGGGGCTAGGTCGTGGGCGGTGTAGGACAGGGCCAGCACCTCGGCGCGGACCCGGTCACCGATCCGGGTCCCGCCGAGGTCCTGGTCGAAGGCGGCTGGGGAGACGACCGGGAGTTGCTCCAGGATGTACCAGTTGAGGTGCTGCCCCTGCACCTTCTGCCGGGCGAGGAAATCGAAGGCGAAGCTGTTGAGGTTGGCCAGGAGCAGGGCGGCATCCCGCGGCGGCATCACCAATAACGGCAGGGTGTTGCCGAAGGCCGCCGCGGGCACGAGTGCCGCGATCATGGTGCGGACATTGGTCGGGGCCGTGACGTCCTTGAAGGCCAGGACGGCGGCGGGGAGGTCGAACCCGGCGGTCTCCGCCGCCGACACCCAGAACTGGGGTCTGGCATAGCGATCCGGTTGTTGCTTGATCCCGTCCGGAATGGCGGCTTGCTGGGCCGCCCGGTGCAGGTTGTTGATGTTCACCACCACGTCGGCGGCGCGGTGGTCGTAGCGCTGCACCATCTTGCCCTCGTACAGGGGCAGGGCCTGGGCCTCGCCCTTGAGCCAGCGGTTCAGGGCCCCCGGTCGAAACCCCTGCCGCTCCAACTCAGCGGCGGTGAGGAAGTGGCGGGAGTCGTTGGTCATGTCGAACATGCGGACATAGCGCAGCGGCCAGGCGCGGCGCTCGCCCTCACCCTCGGCCGCTGCTCCCGGCGCGGCTCTACCTCCTCCATCCCTGGAGTCGCCGGCCCCTCCCCCGGAGGGGGAGGGGAGGGAGCGGTCCACCAGCACCGGGTGGTTGCGATAGATCCGCAGGGTGATGTCGGCGTCCCGCCGGGTGCGGAAGACCGGGGCGGCCCCGGTGTTGGGGTTGATCAGGGCGAAGTCCTGGGCCCGCAGGTGCAGGACGCGCTGCGGGTCGGCCAGCTCCGCCAGGTCGTGGAGGTAGAAGGCGCAGCGGCTCGCCGGGAAGCGGCGTTGCAGGCCGCCGAAGACCAGGGTGCAAAACTTGAAGCTGGCGTGAACGTCCGGGAAGGAGACCTTCTTGTTCTCAAAGTCGTAGAGGGCCGCCAGGCGGCAGCCCTCGCCTCCCGTGGCCTCGTCGCCGTCCAGGGGGGCGTCTGGTATGGTCAGGGTGCGGAAGAAGGCCGCGGCCCCCTTGTCGGCGGCGATGCCCGAGGGGGTGAGCAGGCCGACGATGCCCCCGGGGCGCACCAGGGCCTGGGCACGTTCCACGAACAGGCTGTAGAGGTTGATGTCCCCCGCCGACAGGAGCGGGTAGTCGCCGCAGGTGCGGCTGATCCGGGCCGCCGTCTCCGCCGCCTCGCTGGCGGCGGCGTACTCCCGCCAGAGCGGGCTGTCCTGGGCCTTCTCGGCGGCGATCAGGCGCTTGCGGTCGGCGGCGCGGGCCTGGAGGGCGATGCTGGGCCGGCGCTCGGCGAACCACTCGACCTCCTGCAACTTCATCCGGTCCCAGGGCGGATTGCCGATGACGGCGTCGAAGCCGCTACCCTCACCCCCGGCCCCTCTCCCAAAGGGCGAGGGGTGAGGGGAAAAGACGGTGGGAAAGGCGAGCTCCCAGTGCAGCCAACCGTCCCGCGCGGCCTCTTGCAGGGCCTGCTGCACCATGCCATGGGCCTTGCGCTGGCGGTCGCCGAACAGCTTGATCCCGGACTTGCCCAGCAGGTCCATGGCCTCCAGGAGGTCGGCGCCGTATTCCTGGTTGAGCAGGCCGACCCAGGCCTCCGCATAGTCGGCGGCCTCGGCCTTGGTTGCCCAGCGCATGGCCTGGAGCAGGTCCAGGGTGCACCAGAGGGGGCGCAGGGCTTGCGTGGCGGTTTCCATCAGGGCCCTGGAGTGGTCGGCCTCGGCGATGTCGATGTCGGTCAGGTCGCCGATGGCGTCCATGGTCATGCGGGCGGTCGCAACCCGTTGCTGGTCGCCCTGGTGCAGGAGGCCCCCGGGGAGCCTGGCGAGCGCTTCGCCGATGTGCCGGATCTGGCCGCCGAAGAGGGAATCGCCCCGGCGTAGGTGGTGGTCGAGGAAGGACAGGGGCGCACCGACGGTGAAGGTGTGCAGCCACAGGGCGACCTTGGCCAGCTCCACCGCCATGGGGTTCTTGTCCACGCCGAACATGACGCGCTTGAGGATCATGCGCCGCACCAGGTGGCGGTCGTCGAGCTGGCGCGGGTCCAGGGTCCAGCCGTGTTCGTGCCCGACCTTTCGGATGCGGCGACGAATGTCGGCGATGCGCGCCACCAGGGGGGAGACCCAGGGGCGCCCCTGCTCCACCAGGTGCGCGGCGAAGCCGCAGGCGTTCACCGCCTCGGCGCTGACCTGGGCGGCCTCCAGCACCCGGTCGGCGAGCCAGTCCACCAGGGCGACCAGGAAATGCCCGCTGCCCATAGCGGGGTCGCACACCTTCAGGGCCAGAAAGGCAGTCGCGGGGTCCTGTTGTTCGAGGGCATCCCACTCGGGCGGGTTGATGCTGGCCCTCTTGCGGATACCCTTGAGCAGGTCATCGAAGACCTGTTGCCGCTCGGCGACCAGGCGCCCCAGGGTCTCGTCCAGGATCAGGCGGACCAGGGCGTCGTGGGTGTAGTAGCTGCCCGACCCCTTGCGTGCGAAACCGGCCTTGGTGACCGCCAGGCCGGTCGCGGTCGCCTCCAGGCGGTATTCGAGCAGGCGTTCGTAGATCCCGCCGAGGTGGGCGACGGAGAGGTCGCGGTAGTTGATGCGGGGGCTAAGGGGGTCTTCCACCCGTCGCGACAGGGCGTCAACGATGGGCGCGAGTTGGGCGTCGGCGACCTGGGTGCGCCCCAGCAAGGGGGAGCGGCCGGTCACGAAGAGGCCGCCGTTGTAGGCCGGCATGCCCACGGCGTCGTCGCCGTCGCAGACCAGCCGGAACAGGTTGGTCAGGGCGTCCCAATAGCGGGTCGAGCGGGTTGAGAGCACTTGGCCCGCGTCGCACGCCTTGGCGATGGCCTCGCGTAGCTCGGACAGGCTGTAGGGGGCGTAGCGCCCGTCCATGACTGGCAGGAGACGCCGGTCCTCGGCGTAGAAGAGAAACAACAGCCGGTAGAGCAGGATCAGGGCGGCCTCGCTCAGGGTCTCCAGATAGGCGTCGGTATAGACGCCTGCCGGGGTCCGGTCCGCCTCTGGGTCGCCTTCGGCCAGGGCGGCGCACAGGCTGGGGAATACCTCGGTGAAGACCCGGGTGCCCAACTGGTCCGAGACCGTCTCCTCGTAGGACCTGGCCGCGGATAGCGCGATGGCGTGGAAGCTGCGGCGTTGGCTATCCCAATCTTGCGGCGTGAAGGCGGCCCGCCCGAAGAGCAACAGGAACAGCTTGAGGCCATGGCGCGGTGGGTAGCCGTCGAGTTCCGGCTGGACCCCAGGCACGCCGATCAACCCGGCCAGGTCGATCTCGAAAAAGTCCTCGGCGCGGGAGCGGGCGTCCTGCCAGTACAACCGCCAGACCGCGCCATTGCTGAGCATGCCCCATTTCACCGCACGGTCGCTCATGACATCGGCGCGGGACAGATAGCGCAGCATCTGGGAGGAGGGGGCGCCGAAGTCGCGCTGCTTGCGGTTGCCCGTCGCGCCATCCTCGCTGCGGTCCAAGGCGCGCAGCCAGCGCTTGGCCTCCATCAGCGCAATGCCGTGGCGGGCGCGGGCGCTGTCCGGGACCTTGTAGGCCCTCTCCCGGGCAGCCAGGTCGGCGAAGAGCAGGAAGTCCGGTACGTCCTCCCGCCCGGATAGGGACAGGTTGACCTGGGAGATCCAGGCGCCCTCCCTGCCCAGGAGGTCTAGCACCGGGGCGATCAGGGCGTCCTCGGTCTGCGCTTCGTTGAGAGCGGAGTCGGCGGCGAAGGTCGCGTATTGGGCCTTAAGCCCTGCGATGAAGGCATCCAGTTCGGCGTCGGAGAGGGCGCGCCAGGCATCGGTTTCGCAGATGCCGCGCAGGAGAAAGTCCGTGGTGAAGAGCTGCCCTTGCATGAAGCCTCTATGCCTAGACCTGTGACCAGGTAAGGCGGCGCAGTTTGGCGAGGGTCTCCAGTGCGGCGAGCCGTTCCGGCTTCTGGAGCGAGAACAACTGCTCTTGAAAGACGGGGTTGTTCAGGTCAAGGCGGACGAGCCCGTCAGCCTTGCTCATCGGCAAGCCGCTCCAGTACGGTATCGACGGCGAAATCGTCGGCGGCATGGGTCGCTGCCCACTCCAGCGCGCGCCTCAGGTCCGCGGCGGATTGGGGTGCATGAAGCCAGCGCTCATTGTCCGGGATCACGGAAACGGTGCGGACCAGCCAGACCCCAGGCTCGTGCTCCTCGACCAAGACCTGGCGGCCGGCATACTGCTTGACCAGCGAGATCTGGCCGTTGGCGCCGATCAGCTTGACGGTGGAGGGGGTGGAGGTTGCGGTCATGATCGCCTCGCGAGGGTGTTTCGCACCAACGCACGATAGCACTGCGCTTGGCTGCCCTCAATGTGCCAGCCCTGGGGTCCTTCTCCGTCTCGACACCTGAATCCAAGCCCGAGGCTGCGAACACCATAGACTGGAGACGGCTGCGAGCCCGGTGGGGCCTACGCAGCGGGCTAGGGGCGGCCGAGCAATCCGGCGAGTACCGCTCACAGCGGCTGGAGAGCTTCCCTCTATGACACCCCAAACCAGGCGATCATCCACGCTGGCATAGCCATCGATCAGGACATTCCGGAAGACGATAATCCGGGGCAGGCCCGGGATGGTCGATGCGGTGCTGGGGTCGATGCGGGACAACTGATTCACTGCCTCGCCAACGATCTCGAACTGCCGCTCGCAGGCGGAGCGCAGTTGCTCGTCCGCGCGGTAGTCAGAGAAGGACTTGCCGGAGGTGAACGGTCGATGCGGTCGGCCGCCTGGCCGGCGTCCCAGAGGAGCTTGCCCGCTTCAGCGTGCATAGAGGGTGCGGGCCTCGGCCGTGACCTGTGCCCGGAAGTAGGGATTGGCGAGGCTGCTGTCGGTGATCAGGTCCACCGGGCAACCGAACAGGGTCTCCAGACCGGCCTTCAGGGCGAAGTAGGCGTCGGCGTAACGGGCCGGCGGAAGGTCGTCGAACGCCACCAGGAAATCGAGATCGCTGCTCTCCGGGTCGAAGTCGTCCCGTACCGCGGACCCGAACGCCGCCAGACGCAGTGCCCCGGTGCTTTGACAGAGCGCGGCAACCGCGTCGCGGTGCTGGTCGATGGCTTCGATCATGTGGCTGTCCCGGACCCCGGCTTGACTTGCTTGGGCAGGTCGCGGCCATTGTAGCGCAGGGTGTGGTGGCCCGGTCATCGGGGCGCCAGATTGCAAGTCAGGACAGGCTGCGCCGGGTGGCCGGGCGGCTGGGAGGGAGGTGCCGACCTCTGGCGCCTTGTCGGGCTGAAGCCCGACCTACCTCGGTCGCTGGCCGGTCGGCCTGAAGGCCAACCTACAAGGGCGCCATGCACAAGACAAAAAAAGGGCGCCCGAAGGCGCCCTTTCACTTTTCGGCGCGAGCCGAAAAGGATCAGTTGACCTTCGGGTCCAACTCGCCCTTGGCGTAGCGGGCGGTCATGGCCTCCAGGGACAGGGCCTTGATCTTGCTCGCGTTGCCGGCGGTGCCGAAGGCCTCGTACCGGGCCTTGCAGATA
>Ga0209254_10006592_pt1 | contig 10710 bp, 12 predicted proteins | sample FrelakmetDIP11DI_FD_187148 | JGI IMG/M metagenome (GOLD analysis project Ga0209254, IMG submission 187148) | Freshwater lake sediment microbial communities from the University of Notre Dame, USA, for methane emissions studies - DIP11 DI (SPAdes)... | ecosystem: Environmental > Aquatic >... | reverse complement strand
CGGCCGCAACGGCGTCGGCAAGACGACGCTGCTGAAGACGGCGATGGGGCTGGTGCCTTCGCGCAGCGGCAAGGTACTGCTCGACGGGCAGGACATCACGCGGCTGGCTCCCCATCAGCGGGCGCGGCTCGGCATCGGCTACGTGCCGCAGGGGCGGGAGATCTTCAACCGACTCACCGTCGAGGAAAACCTGCTGATGGGCCTCGCGCCGGTCGCCGGCCGGGCGGCGCGCAAGCTGCCCGAGCAGATCCTCGAGACATTCCCGGTGCTCAGGCAGATGCTCAGGCGGCGCGGCGGCGATCTGTCCGGCGGGCAGCAGCAGCAGCTGGCGATCGGCCGGGCGCTGGCCGCCAACCCGCGCCTGCTGATCCTCGACGAGCCGACCGAGGGAATCCAGCCGTCGATCATCAAGGAGATCGGCGCGGTGATCCGCTCGCTGGTCGAGAAGAGCAGAATGGCCGTGCTGCTCGTCGAGCAGTACTACGATTTCGCAGAGTCGCTGGCCGACGGCTATGCGGTGATGTCGCGCGGCCGGATCACCCATGCCGGTCCCGGCGGCGAGATGCGGGAAAAGAACGTCCGCGAACTGATCGCGATCTGACCTGGCCCGCCGTGGAACCCTGGCACGCCTCGCTGTCGCTCGAGTTCCGGCTGCGCGACGGGCGCACCGTGCTCGCGCGGCGGCACCGCGGTCCGCTGCAGGTGCAGAAGGCGCTGTACCCCGAGGGCGAGGCGCTGTGCCACACGGTGCTGATCCATCCCCCGGGCGGGATTGCCGGCGGCGACGCGCTCGAGATCGCGGCGACCGCGCACGACGGCGCCGGGGCCCTGGTCACCACGCCCGGCGCGACCAAGTGGTACAAGGCCAACGGCCGGCAGGCATCGCAGCGCGTGACAATGCGGGTCGGCGGCGCGCTCGAGTGGCTGCCGCAGGAGACGATCGTCTTCGACCAGGCCGACGTGCGCTCGGAACTGCTGGTCGATGTCGCCGACGACGCGGCGACGATCGGCTGGGACATCGTCGCGCTCGGCCGCAGCGCTGCCGGCGAGGCGTTCACGAAAGGCCGCTTCGCGCAGACGATCCGCCTCGCTGACGCCGGCCGGCTGGAATGGGTCGAGCGCACGCGGCTCGATGGCGGCGACGCGCTGCTCGACTCGCCGGTCGGCCTCGCCGGCCGGCGCGTGTTCGGCTGCCTGTGGGCCGTCGGGCCGCGCTGGCGCGACGACGACCTGGAAGCCTTGCGCGAGCGGCTGCCGGCCGAGGCGCCGATCACGCGGCTGGCGCCGCGGCTGCTGGTTGCGCGCGTGCTCGCCACCGGCACGCAGGCGGCGCGGTGCCTGCTGGAAGCGGTCTGGCGCGAGTTGCGGCCGCGCGTGCTGGGCCGCGCCGCCGTGGCACCGCGCATCTGGGCAACGTAGCCGCAAGCCGAGAAAGGAAACCGGGAGCAACGATGGAACTGACCCCGCGAGAGAAGGACAAGCTGCTGATTTTCACCGCCGGCCTGCTGGCTGAGCGGCGCAAGATCCGCGGCCTGAAGCTCAACTATCCCGAGGCGGTCGCCTTCATCACCGCGGCGATCCTCGAAGGTGCGCGCGACGGCCGCACCGTTGCCGACCTGATGCACTACGGCACCACGCTGCTGGCGCGGGCCGACGTGATGGACGGCGTGCCGGAGATGATCCCGGACATCCAGGTCGAGGCGACGTTTCCCGACGGCACCAAGCTGGTCACGGTTCATAACCCCATTTCGTGAGGCCGCGATGATTCCCGGTGAACTGATGGTCGCCTCCGGCGAGATCGAGCTGAATGCCGGCCGGCCGACGGTGCGGCTGACGGTGGCCAACACCGGCGACCGGCCGATCCAGGTCGGCTCGCACTATCACTTCTTCGAGACCAACGAGCGGCTCCGCTTCGACCGTGCCGCTGCACGCGGCTACCGGCTGAACATCGCCGCCGGCACGGCGGTGCGCTTCGAGCCGGGGCAGACGCGCGAGGTCGAACTGGTGGCGCTCGCCGGCGATCGCGTCGTCTATGGCTTCAGCGGCCAGGTGATGGGGCCGCTCGACGCCAGGGCGAAGAAGAAAGCGGCAGCCAAACGAACGCCGGCGAAGAAAGCCGCGAACAAGAAGGGGGCGCGGAAATGAAGATCTCCCGCCAGGCCTATGCCGAGATGTTCGGCCCCACGGTGGGCGACCGCGTGCGGCTTGCCGACACCGCGCTCGTCGCGCAGGTCGAGCAGGACTTCACCGTCTATGGCGAGGAAGTGAAGTTCGGCGGCGGCAAAGTGATCCGCGACGGCATGGGGCAGAGCCAGCGCATGAGCAAGGACTGCGCCGACACGGTGATCACCAACGCGCTGATCGTCGACCACTGGGGCATCGTCAAGGCCGACATCGCGATCAAGGCCGGGCGGATCGGCGGCATCGGCAAGGCCGGCAACCCGGACATCCAGCCCGGAGTGACCATCGTCATCGGCCCGGCCACCGAGATCATCGCCGGCGAGGGCATGATCGTCACCGCCGGCGGTGTCGACACGCACATCCACTTCATCTGCCCGCAGCAGATCGACGATGCGCTCGCCAGCGGCATCACGACCATGATCGGCGGCGGGACCGGCCCGGCCACGGGCACCTTCGCCACCACGGTGACGCCGGGACCGTGGCACCTCGAGCGGATGCTGCAGGCGGCGGATGCGTTCCCGATGAACCTCGGCTTCCTCGGCAAGGGAAATGCCTCGCTCACCCGGCCGCTCACCGAGCAGATCAAGGCCGGCGCGATCGGGTTGAAACTGCACGAGGACTGGGGCACCACGCCGGCGGCGATCGACGCCGCACTGACCGTCGCCGATGCGACCGACACCCAGGTGGCAATCCACACCGACACGCTGAACGAGTCCGGCTTCGTCGAGACCAGCATCGCCGCCTTCAAGGGCCGGGTGATCCACACCTATCACACCGAGGGCGCCGGCGGCGGCCACGCGCCCGACATCATCAAGGTCTGCGGCGAGAACAACGTGCTGCCGAGCTCGACCAACCCGACGCGCCCTTACACCGTCAACACGCTCGACGAGCACCTCGACATGCTGATGGTGTGCCATCACCTCGATCCTGCCATCGCCGAAGACATCGCCTTCGCCGAGAGCCGGATCCGCAAGGAGACCATCGCCGCCGAGGACATCCTGCACGACATCGGCGCATTCTCGATGATCAGCTCGGACTCGCAGGCGATGGGCCGAGTCGGCGAGGTGATCACGCGCACCTGGCAGACCGCGCACAAGATGAAGGTGCAGCGCGGTTCGCTTTCGGAGAAGGGCTTCGCCGATCCGAAGGAGCACGACAACGCGCGCATCAAGCGCTACGTCGCCAAGTTCACCATCAACCCGGCGATCACCCACGGCATCGCGCACGAGGTGGGGTCGGTCGAGGTCGGCAAGTGGGCCGACCTGGTGCTGTGGAAGCCGGCGTTCTTCGGCGTCAAGCCGTTCCTCGTGCTCAAGGGCGGCGTGATCGCGATGGCTGCGATGGGCGACCCCAACGCCTCGATCCCGACGCCGCAGCCGGTGCATTACCGGCCGCAGTTCGGCGCCTACGGCGGCTCGGTGGCGAAGAACTCGCTGACCTTCGTCTCGCAGGCGGCGCTGAAGGGCGGCATTGCCGAGTGCTACGGGCTGCAGAAGCGGGTCGTCGCCGTTGGCGGCATCCGCAGGCTCTCCAAGCGGGACATGGTGCACAACGCGCTGGCGCCACGGATCACCGTCGACCCGGAAACCTACCAGGTGCACGCCGACGGCGTGCTGCTCGACTGCGAACCGGCCGCCGAACTGCCGCTGGCGCAGCGGTACTTCCTCTTCTGATGCTTCGCTTCTTCCGTCTCGCGGACGCTGCGCCCGGTAAGGTGCCGGCCGGCGCGCTGCGCCTGCGGTTGACCTTCGACGAGCGCAGTCGCAGCCGACTGGCCACGATGAGCGCCGCCGGCACTGCCGTCGCCATCATGCTGCCGCGTGGCTCAGTGCTGCGCGACGGTGCGGTGCTCGAGGGCGACGGCGGCGCGTTCGCCGTGATCGAAGCGGCGCCACAACCGCTGGCGCGCGTGACTGCCGGGTCGATGCTGCAACTGTTGCGGATCGTCTATCACCTGGCCAACCGTCACGTGCCGGCGCAGATTGCCGAGCACGCCGTCCTGATCGAGCGCGATCCGGTGCTGGAGCGCATGGCGCTGAACCTTGGTGCGCGCGTCGAGCACGTCGAGCAGCCGTTCGAGCCGGAGGCGGGCGCCTATCACGAGGCAGGACACGCGCATGCGCACGGCAGCGAACCGGACGGCCCCGCGCGCAGCATCGGCGAGGAACTGTCGATCGCCGCGCACCGCGACCGCAGCGGGGCGCCGCGATGAAGACGGACGGTGTCGTGCTCGGCCGCGACGCGCGGCTGCGTTCGCTGCTTGCCGCCCTGCACCTGGCCAGCCCGGCGCTGCCGGTCGGCGGCTTCGCGTACTCGCAGGGACTGGAGCGGGCGATCGAGGATCGGCTCGTCGACGACGAAGCCGGCGCGCTGCGCTGGATTGGCGACCTGCTGCTGCTGTCGCTGGCGCGGGTCGAGGCGCCGCTGTGGCTGCGCGCCTTCGACGCCTGCGCGGCGGGCGACACGGCAGCATTCGCGCAGTGGAACGAGCAACTGCTCGCTGCGCGCGAGACCGCCGAACTGCGCGTCGAGTCGCTGCAGATGGGCTCGTCGCTGCTACGTTTGATGCCCGCGCTCGGCGCCGAGCCGCCAGCCGTCGAAGCGATCGCCTATCCCGCCGCCTTCGCCGCCGCCTGTGCGCTGCTGCGCGTCGATCGCGAGGCGGGGCTCACGGCATATTTGTGGGCGTGGGTCGAGAACCAGGTGCTGGTGGCGGTGAAGTCGGTGCCGCTCGGCCAGCAGGCCGGCCAGCGGCTGCTGTTCGCGTTGCACGCGTCGTTGGTGCAGACGGTGGCGATCGCGAGCGAACTTCCCGACGACCAACTCGGCTCGGCCGCAGTGAACTTCGCGCTGGCCAGCGCGCGGCACGAGACGCAGTACTCGCGGCTGTACCGATCCTGAACCTGCTGGAGCGACGATGAACGCAGCGACCGAACGCTCATCCCTCGCGCAGCGACGCGAAAGCGCGTCTTCGTCCCCGCTGCGCGTCGGCGTCGGCGGCCCGGTGGGCTCCGGCAAGACGACGCTGGTCGAGGTGCTGTGCAAGCGCATGCGCGAGAAGTACCGCCTCGCGGTTGTCACCAACGACATCTACACCAAGGAGGACGAACGCCTGCTGGTCGCTGCCCAGGCGCTGCCGCCGGAGCGGATCATGGGCGTGGAAACTGGCGGCTGTCCGCACACGGCGATCCGCGAGGACGCGTCGATCAACCTCGACGCCGTCGAGCGCATGTGCAAGCGCTTTCCCGACCTCGATCTCATCTTCATCGAGTCCGGCGGCGACAACCTCGCCGCCACCTTCAGCCCGGAACTGTCGGACCTGACGATCTACGTGATCGACGTGGCCGGCGGCGAGAAGATCCCGCGCAAGGGCGGCCCCGGCATCACGCGCAGCGACCTGCTGGTGATCAATAAGATCGACCTCGCGCCGCACGTCGGCGCGTCGCTCGACGTGATGCGGCACGACACCGAACGCATGCGCGGCGGCCGGCCGTGGGTGATGACCAACCTGAAGAGCGGCGAAGGGGTCGACCGGGTGATCGGATTCATCGAGCGGCAGGGGCTGCTCGTCGCCTGAGATAATCGACGCAGATTGCGCGATACCGCGGCTGCGGTCGGAACGTGGACAGCGGCTGAATCGACCTGAGGAGCCAACTATGCACCAAACCGTGATCGTGTCGTTCGGCAAGGACAAGCGCTTTGAATACAAGCTGACCCTCGACGACCTCGCCGGGTACACGGCCGAACAGGCGCGCAAGTGGTTCGACCGCGAGTTCCAGGAACTCGAGTGCGACGTGCCGACGCCGATGGGCAAGGTTCTGCTGGTCGACCGCATCCTGAGCGTCGCCAAGTATTCCGGCGAGCGGCGATTTCGCGAGCATCCCGACTGGGCGCAGCAGTTCGCCCGCCACGCGGCGGTGATGACGGGGCGCGAGGTGATTCGCGTCGACGTCGAGAAATACACGATCGACTACTGAGGTCGGCTCCCTAGTGCTTCGGCCGCGCGGCGAGCAGCGCCGAACGCCGGTCGAGGCTTTCCCGCGGCCAGTACTCTGAAAGCTCGTAGTACTCGTCGACCGCCGGCGCACCGGCGGGCAGCGCCACCCAGGGCTGCTTCGAACAGGTGAAGATGTGGATGTCGGGCGGCAGGCGGTCGGGCTCGTCAAGCGTGCCGACGCGGACGAAGCGGACCAGGTCGCCGCCACCGCCATAGTTGCTCCAGACGGCAATGCGGCATTTCGTGCAGTGGCTGATCTTCTGGCCTTTGCCGCTGGCCGACGGCGTGTCGACGACCTCGATTTCGCCGTTCAGCAGCTGCACGCGGTCGGCTTCGATCAGCGCATTGAGTGCGAAGGCACTTCCCGTTTCGCGCTGGCACCAGCGACAGTGGCAGCAGTGGACGAACAGGGGTTTCGTCGCCATCCGGTAACGGACGTAGCGGCAGGTGCAGCCGCCTTCGAATGGCCGGGTGTCGTTGGCGCTCATCGCCTCCTCCCCGGATTGCGTCACCGACCGCCTTGCACGATTTCGATTCGCCGGCGCAGTCGGTCGACCTCGGCGCTGGCACCCGCCTGCTCGGCGCGAATGAGTTGCACGCTCAGCCACGCCAGCAGCGGCCGTCGCCAGCCCTGCGCCGAGGCGGTGTCGACGGCGATCTGCAGCGCCTGCGGGCTGGCGCGGTCACCCTCGAACAGCACGCCGGCGGCGATCAGCCGCGACAGCGGATCATCGATTTCGGCGAGCGCCGACGCAGCCGAATCGGCGCTGCTCTTCGCGCCGGCCACCGTGCGGTGCGGCTCCGGCAACAGGGCGATGTCCTGCGGTTGCACACGGGCGGCGAGGTAGTCGGCATAGGCGCGCTCGGCCGGCGCCGCGTCCGCCCTGAGCTTTTCGAAGCCCTCGCACGGCTCGAATACGAGGCTCGCCACGCGCGCGGCGCAGCGCATCAGCTCGGCGCGGGCGAGCAGGTCGAGCCGGCCGGTGCGCGCGATCTCGTAACGCGCGCGGGCGGTCTCGGCCGCTTCGACGCGCGCATTGCCTTCCAGGTAGGCGGCCACGGCGTTATCGATCGCCTGCCGCGCATTCATCTGCCAGTCGGGCGGCGCCGGGCGGCTCGTGCAGGCGGCGACCAGCAGGCCGAGCGCGGCGACGGCCAGCGCGCGCAGGAGGCAGGCGAAGGGGCTCATCGCAGCTTCAGCTCAGTGTCGCGCGCGAACGGCCACTTGCGGTTGATCTCGTTGACCAGGTGCTCGACCTTGCGCAGACTCGACTCGACCTCGGCGCGCAGGGTGCCGAGGTCGGCGCTGGCCACCTTGGCATTGGTCGCCACTGCCTGCGCCTCGGCGAGCAGTTTGTCGGCCTGCTTCAGCGTATTGCGCGCATCGGCCAGTGTGCCGTTCAGTTGCACGATCGCGGCGCGCGTCTCCGGCATCACGCCCTCGGGGCCGAAGACCTGAACGTCGGCCTTGGCGACCAGGCCGTCGACACGCGCCGCCAGGCCGTCGACGCGGGCGAGCAGTGCGTTGGTGCGGTCCAGCGCGGCGATCAGCTTCTTCGCGTCGTCGTCATTGCCGAGCAGTACGCCGAGCGCACCATGACGGCCCTTCAGGCGTTCCGTCGCAGCCTGCACGTTGCCTAGCGTGGCGGTCAGCGCCGAATCGGCGTTCGACAGCGCCGCCAGGTTGCGCACCAGGTCACGCGCGGCGGCGACCAACTGCGGGATCTCGGCGGTGGCGTCGCCCACCAGCACCCGCCGCACCGCGCCGTCCGGCAGCGGCGGATCGCTGAGGACGCCGCTGTAGGCGCGGATGGCGACGTTGCCGACCAGGCCGCGCACCAGCGTGAACACGCTCGACTCGCGCAGCCAGCGCGCGTCCTTCTTCGGCACGTCGATCAGGATCCGCGCGGCGCCGTCCTCCGCCAGTTCGATCCGCCGCACGCGGCCGATCGGGAAGCCGGAAAAGGTCATGTCCATGCCGACGGTCACGCCCTCGGAGTCGTCGGCGACCAGCACCAGCCGCTGCGTCGCCTCGAACACGCCCCTGGCGTACATCACGTACAGCACCGAGCCGACGAGCAGCAGCACGAGGAGTACCAGCAGCAGCGCGGCCTTGAACTCCAGGTGCGCGACCGGCGACGGTTCGGGCGATGCGGGCGGTTGCTGGTTCACGAAGTTGGTTCAGTAGTAGTTGCCGACCAGTGATGCCGCCTCGATCAGCAGCATGACCAGGAACAGGCGGACCAGCGCCTGCAGTTCGGCGCTGCTGCGGGTTCGCCCGCGTGGCAGATCGTACAGAGCCGAGGCCACCGGCAGCAGCGACACCGCGAGCGCGAGCAGGAAAGTCTTGATGGTGAAGATCAGCGTCACCGCCGGTGTGAATACCTGGCCCACGGTGCGCGTGTAGCGCTCCAGCCCGCCGAGCGTGAAGCCGTGCACCGTGAGATAGGCGAGCACCAGGGTCACCACGCCGGCGACGGCAGCCAGCATCATGACGGCGAAGGCGCCGGCGATCACGCGCGGCAGCACTTCGTGGCGCAACGGGTCGAGACCTTGCTGGCGCAGGGCATCGAGTTCGCCGCGCAATCGCATGCGGGCAAGCTCCCGGCCGTCCGGCAACCCGACGCGCAGCGCGACGAAGATCGCCGCGGTGAGCGGGATCAGTTCCAGCACCAGCACGCGCACCACCATCTGCAGCGCGTACTGCGACAGGCCGTAGCTCGCCGCCGTCACCACCACGATGCGGATCAGAATCAGGCCGAGCAGCGATGACAGCAGCGTGAACCAGAGCAGGATCGGCGCGGTGCCGAGATAGATGTGCCGCGCCATGGCTGCTCGATTGGCGCGCGTATAGCTCGACGGCGACAGCGCCAGCACCAGCAGGAGCGCGCCCAGGTGAATGATCCGCCACCAGCCGCCGAACCAGCGCAGCACTGCGCGGCCCATGTCGGTGAGCGCGCCGGGGCGCGAGAGCATCGGAACCATGACCGGATGATAGGAGCGTGTGGCGCCCGTCGACGGCGCATGTCAGCCCACGGCGTTCCCGCGCAGGCCGGCGCGACGGCACCAGGCGAGGGCAGGCGACGAACCGCTAAGCCGCCTTCACCGGCATCCGGATCACCTGGGCGTTGCCCTGGCCGCGGAAACGCGCCAGCAGGGCGGCCTGCTTCGCTCGCGCCTTCTCGAGGTGCTGTGCTTTGACGTGGCCGTAGCCGCGTATCTCCTCGGGCAGGCTCGCCAGTTCGATCGCGACTGAGTGGTTGTCGGCGGCGAGCTTGCCGAGCAGTCCGTCGACCAGCTGCTCATACTCGCCGATCAGCGCGCGCTCCATGCGCCGTTCTTCCGTGTAGCCAAAGACGTCGAGCGCGGTGCCACGGAGAAACTTCAGCTTCGCCAGCACGCCGAACGCGCCCATGATCCACGGCCCGAACTGCATCTTCTTCGCCTTGCCGGTCACCGGGTCCGGCCGCGCCAGCAGCGGCGGGGCGAGATGGAAGTTCAGCTTGTAGTCGCCTTCGAACATCCCGGCGATCCTGTCGCGGAAGGCCGGGTCGGCGTGCAGCCGCGCCACTTCATATTCGTCCTTGATCGCCAGCAGCTTGAAGTAGTAGCGCGCCACCGCCTCGGTGAGCTTGATCGACTGCAGGCGGTCGGACTCGACGCGGCGCACGCGCTCGACCAGGTCCTTGTAGCGCTGCGCATAGGCGGCGCTCTGGTAGGCGGTGAGGAACTCGGCGCGACGGCCGACGATCTCCTCCAGCGATGACGCGCGCTTCAATTCGATCACCTGCGCGGGGAAGGCCGCTTTCCTGACTGCTTCGGGGTCGTGCGCGGCGGCGCGACCCCACTCGAAGGCGCGCCTGTTGGCATCGATCGCCACCCCGTTCAGTTCGATCGCCCGCAGCAGCGTCTCGTAGGCCAGCGGGATCCAGCCCTTCTGCCAGGCGAAGCCGAGCACGAACGGGTTGGTGTAGATGCCGTCGCCGAGCAACGCCGTGGCGAGTCCCGTGGCGTCGACGGCCGCCGCGTGCGCCTCGGTGCCGATAGCCTTGCGGATCTGCTGCAGCATGCCGGCCGCACCGGAAGACCAGTTGGGGTTCTTCACGAAATCCGCGGTCGGCGATTCGGCGGTGTTCAGCACCGCCTTCGTACGCCCGGAATGAATCTTCGACAGCGCCTCGTTGCTGGCGCTGGTGATGAGATCGCAGCCGAGCACGAGATCCGACTCGTTCATCGCGATGCGCGTGGCGAACAGATCCTCCGGCCGTGGCGCGATCTGTACGTGCGAGAACACCGCGCCGCCCTTCTGCGCCAGGCCGGCCATGTCGAGCACCGACACGCCGCGGCCTTCGATGTGCGCGGCCATGCCGAGCAACTGGCCGATCGTCACCACGCCGGTGCCGCCGATCCCGGTGACCACGATGCCGTAGCCTCGTCCGGCGGGAAGCTCCGGCACTTCAGGCAGTGCCAGTTGCGGCACGTCAACTGCGGCTGCCTTGCCCTTCTTCAGCTTGCCGCCCTCGACGGTGACG
>Ga0209254_10006591_pt1 | contig 10711 bp, 7 predicted proteins | sample FrelakmetDIP11DI_FD_187148 | JGI IMG/M metagenome (GOLD analysis project Ga0209254, IMG submission 187148) | Freshwater lake sediment microbial communities from the University of Notre Dame, USA, for methane emissions studies - DIP11 DI (SPAdes)... | ecosystem: Environmental > Aquatic >... | reverse complement strand
GATGCCTTCCTCGCCGAGGCTCTGCATGTAGAACGACATCTTCTTCTGCCGCTGCGCGGTGAGCATGCGCGCGTCGTACACGCGCAGCGTCAGCATCGCGCGCAGGCCCCTGATCAGCAGTTCGGTCTCGACCTCGGGCTTCCATGGGCCGACGGCGCGGCCATCGTCGTCGAGCACGCGCACCAGCCCGTAGGCGAGGTCGCTCGTCTCCGAAGGCAGCGCGTCGACCGGCGGCCGCCGCGTCTCGCCGGCGCGCTTGATGTGCAGGTACGAGAAGTCGGGCTCGTGCCCCGGCCGCTCGGGCGGCTCGGGCACGTGCAGCTTCAGCGGGCCGAACGATTTGGTCATGCCTGTCTCCGCGTTCGATCGTTTCTCGTGCGCGATTGTTGTCGATGCCGGCCAAGGAGGAAAGCCGGAAGCATCCGGCGTGCCCATGCTGCCACGTAGGCGTCCGGGCGGGTGGCGGCCAGACTGGCTTTCCTTTCGGGCGAATCGAACGCTTGATGCCGGTCGAGCGCCGGCGCCCGGCCGCGGTCCGGGTCGGGTCGGAGCGCAACAGAGCCGTCCGTCAGAGGCGGGCTACGTGGGGTCGAAGCCGGCCACGGAGATCGCCGGATGGCGCTCGACGCGACGGGCAACCAGCCACCGCGCATCTTCCGGCCGGCCCGCTTCGAGGCAGGCGGCGAGCAGCGTGTTCTCCACCAGGTCGCGCTGGGCGCGGCTGCCGCCGATGCGGACCGTCTGCGGCAAGGCTTGCTCCAGCCGCGAGGCCGCGGTGCCCCAGTCCCCTCGCGCATAGGCGGCAAAGCCCTGTGCGATCAGCGGCACCACCTCGCCTGCCGGGTACTTGCCGGCCGAGATGCGCTCGGCGAGTGCGCCGAGCAGCTGACCGAGCCCGTCGCCATCGCCCGCGGCGACGTCCCCGACGGCAGCGTGCACGTCGATGAACGGCAGGCCCGCCTTGGGAAACGCGCGCCGCGTGTACTCGTGCACCTCGCGCCACAGCGCGGGCTGGCGCGGTTCGCCGGCCAGCTCGGTGCGCCAGAGAAAGGAAACGGCATCGGTGGCCACGTTGATCGGCGGGCCCCAGGCGCCGCCGGGGTGCACCCCGGCGCGGTAAAGGTCCCAGGCACGCCCGGTCTGGCCGAGCGCCAGCGCACACAGCGCCTGATGCCATGACAGGTGACAGTGCATCAGGCCGCGCCGGTCGAATCCCGGCATCCAGCCGTCGAGGAAGTCGAGCGCCTGACCCATCTCGCCCGCTTCGTAGAGGACGTGGACCAGCACGTGCGCGCCATGCGCGTTGCCGGGGTTCGCCGCCATGCTCGCATCGATCAGCCGGCGCGCCTCGTCGAGCCGGCCGCTTTCGCAGGCGGCGAAGGCGAGGACGGTGCCGAACCACCAGTCGCTGCCGTAGTGCGGGGCCAGGTCCCGCAGCAGGTCGTACAGCTCCGTCTCGCGCTGCTGGCGGCCGCTGAAGCCGATCAGCCCGAACACGCCGGTCGCGGGGGCGAGCACCATCGCGTCGCGCGGCCATTCGGCGAGATGGGTCTGCGTGGCGGCCAGGGCTTCGACAGGCCGGCCCTCGATCGCCAGCGCGATCGCGTCGACGTGGCTGCGCTCGCGCGTCGTCGCCGCGGCGGCAAGCTCGCGCGCCCGTGCCGTCTCCTCGCGCGCCCGCCGGACGTCGGCCTGAAGGAAAAGCTCGCGTGCCAACGCGACATGGGCAAGGGCGAAGGACGGATCGGCGGCGATTGACTGGCGGAGACGCTCCTCTCCGCCGGCAACTGCGGCCAGCACGCAATCGACGCCGGCGACGTAAGCATCGCGCGCGGCCACCGACGGGGTCGAGACAGGAAGGGCGTAACGGTCGGCAAGCATGCTCCCTCCCTGTGCGCGCATTCTCGTCCGCGGCACGCTATTCCCGGCGTCGGGCAGGGTCAAGCGGCGCCGGTCGCCCTCCTGGGTCGGCGGCCTGCCGCGGGCCGCCCGATCTCCGGGAAGGCGGCGCTCAGCCGTCGGCGAGCAGGTAGATGCCCAACCCGACCATCACGACCCCGGCGATGAGCTTCAGCACGCGGCCCTCTTTCTCCTGCAGGCGGTGGCGGCTGAGCAGGGTCACGCCGACGCCGAGCACGATCAGGTCGTCGAGCATGTAGGCGGCGTTGTACAGCAGCATGTAACCGTAGTAGGCGGTGGCGTCGAGCTGGCGCAGGGTGAGGATGCGGGTGAACAGCGCCGGGAAACCGGAGGTGCACATGAACTCGACCGCCTGCACCAGCAGCGCCAGCACCACGGTGCCGGCGATTGCCGCGGTGTAGGTCGGCGCGCGCAGGATGCCGGCCATGCGGTGGTAGATGCGCGGCCTGGCGGCTTCCGGGATCGACAGCGTGATGCCGCGGCCGAAAGCGACGAAGTCCTTCAGGTTGATCAGCCCGGCGACGATCGCGATCAGGCCGATGGCGACCTGCGACGCGCGCGACAAGCCGATCAGCAGGAACAGGTTCAGCCACGCCGCCATCATCGCGAAGTAGGCGATGCCCTGCACCAGCACGAAGGTGCCGGCGATCGCCAGCATGCGCTGGCGATCGTTCAGCGGCGCCAGCAGCGAGATCATCAGCAGCAGCACCCACATCGAGCACGGATTGAAGCCGTCGAGCAGGCCGAGCGCGATCGAGAACGCCGGCAGGCCGACGTCGTCGAGGGTGATCGTGCGGCCGAGCGCGGTGACCTCGAACTTATCCTGCTGAGCCTCCGGCCCGCAGGCAAGGCTGTCCTCGGCCTCGCACGAGCTGGAGTCGTTCGGCGTGCCGGTGCTCGATACCTTGCCGCCGGCGAGCGCGCTGCGCACCAGCTTGTCGGTGCTCGCCTCGGCGGAGTAGCCGAGGATCAGCTGGCCGTTGACGTACACCGCCGGCACGCGTGCCACGCCCGCGCCGGTAGCCTGTACCAGTTCCTGCAGGCGGGCGAGCGCCTCCGGCTCCTTCTGCACGTCGCGCACGGCCACGGAAAGCTCCGGCCGCTCGCGGCGCAGTTCCGTCAAAAACGCTTCCGCCTGCGCGCAGTGCTGGCAGCCCTCGCGGACGAACAGTTCGATGCGGCCGGGGGCGGCCGCAGCGGCCGGCGCGGTTGCCGGGAAGCAAAGTGCCCCTGCCAGCAGCAGCCAGAGCGAGGCCAGCCAGCGCAGCCTGCTCGCGCCGAGACCGGTATCGAGGTACGACATATAGCGACGGATCGTTGACCCGCGGCGAGTCTAGAAAGCCGGCAGGCCGGCGTCTTGCGCCAACGCAGCCTTTGCGCCGAGGGAAACTTCCAAGATGACAAGTCGCATCTGCCATCTGGCAACGCTCGCCTGCCCCATGATGGTGCCGGGCATTCAGCGACAGGTGGCGACAGGCGACTTGGACCGATGCAACGCCATCGCAGGGCTGGGCGACCGTGCAAGTGACGGCTCGCCTACGGCGGCCGCGGAACCGAAGACGAGGGTCGCGCGATCTCGATCGGTCCGCCGCCGGCGACGGTCACCGCGTGCCGCGCGCGGCGGCCTCGAGCAGCGGCAGCACCAGCGCCCGCGCGTCGACGCGCGCCTTGATGTGCGCGAGGGTGAGGAATGAGCCGACCAGCTTGCGGTGCAGGAACATCGTCTCCGGCGGCGGCGTGCGCAGCAGGCCCTGCCGGATGCCGAGGTCGATGCCGAGCGCGCGGGCGCGCGACGGCAGGTCGGAGGCGGCGAAGTCGTAGCGGCCGGCGTGACGAAGCGGCTCGCACACCAGCAGGATCACCTCGGTGGTGGCGTCGAGCAGCGCCGGCGGATCGCTTTGCGTCGCGTAGCCGATCGTGACGGCGAGGCGGGCCACCGCGGCGCGGTCGCCGTCGATCACGGCGCGCGTGATGCGGGCGTAGTTGGCGACGAACCGCGCGTCGAAGCGCCGCGTCGCGCCGAAGTCGAGCAGCACCACCTTGCCGGTTTCCGGCTGCCACAGATAGTTGGCGAAGTTCGGATCGGTCTGCATGACGCCGAACTCGAACAGCTCGCGGAACATCAGCCTTTCGAGCAGCGTGCCGATCCCGTCGCGCGTCGCCTGCGGCACGCCGTCGGCGGCGAGCGAGTCCAGCGGCTCGCCGTCGACGTAGTCCATGGCGAGGATGCGCGCCGTGGTGAGATCGGCGTGCGCCCGCGGCACGACGAGGCGCGGCTCGTCGGCCACCAGCTGCGCGTAGCGGACGAGCGATTCCGCTTCGGCGAGGTAATCAGCCTCCTGGCCCAGCTGGCGCGCCGCCTCCGCCGCGATCGCGGTGATGTCCACGTCGTGCGGCAGCAGCTTGAGCAGCTGCAGGGCCGTGGCGAGGTTGCCGACGTCGCTGCGGATCGACCGCGCCACCCCCGGGTACTGGATCTTCAGCGCCAGCTCGCGGCCGTCGGCGGCGCGCGCGCGGTGCACCTGGCCGATCGACGCCGCTGCCACCGGCTCGTCGTCGAAGTGCGCGAAGCGCCGCTCCCAGCCCTTGCCGTATTCGCGGCCGAGCACTCGGCGCAGCTGCGCCGCCGGCATCGGCGCCGCCTGCGCGCGCAGCACCGCCAGTGCCTGCGCGAACTCGCGCGGCAGCAGGTCGGCGCCCTGCAGCGACATCATCTGGCCGAGCTTCATCGCGCCGCCGCGCAGCCGCGCCAGTCGCGCCGCCAGGCGGCGGGCGTTGTGCGCGGAAAGAAAGGCGCTCGTCGTTTCGCCGCCGTCGGCGTCAGTGCCGGCGGCGAGCCTGCGCACGCCCTCGGCGACGCCGCCGAGGGCGAACTCGCCCACCGCCAGCGCCGCGCTTGCCAGGCGGCCGAGGCGGGTCTGCGGCACGCGTGCCGGCGCGATGGTCCGCGCCGTGGCCGCGCGCCTGGGGCGGGGTTCGGTGGTCTTGATGGGATCGTCCGGGGAACGGGGCCGAAACGCGGGCGATCGCGCCGCGCCGCCTGCCGCTAGAGTAGCGTGGTGGACGTCATCTACACCGATCGGCATCGGCTGCACCGCGGCGAGTTCGAGTTCTTCGCCGGCGAGCTCGTGCCCTGCTACGAGAAACCGGAAAGGGCCGATGCCGTGCTCGCCGCGCTCACCGCCTGCGGGATGGCGGTCGGCGGACCCGAGTCCTTCTGCCTGGCGCCGATCGAGCGCGTGCACACGCCGCGCTACCTGCGCTTCCTCGAGTCTGCCTGGCAGCGCTGGCGCGCGCTGGGCAAGGAGCGCGATGCGCTGCCCGACGTCTGGCCGATCCGCGGTTTCCGCCACGACATCGAACCCGACGATTTCGTCGCGCAACTGGGGCTGTACTCGTTCGACACCGCGACGCCGCTGACCGCCGGCACTTGGACCGCGGCGCGCGCGGCCGCCGAGGTGGCGCTGACCGCGCAGCGGCGGATCGCCGGCGGCGCGCGGGCCGCGTTCGCGCTGACGCGCCCGCCCGGACATCACGCCGGCGCCGACTTCTTCGGCGGCTACTGCTTCATCAACAACGCGGCGGTCGCCGCCCAGGCGCTCATCGACGACGGTGCGCGGCGCGTTGCCATCCTCGACGTCGACTATCACCACGGCAACGGCACGCAGTCGATCTTCTACGAACGCGCCGACGTCCTCGTCCAGTCGATCCACGGTGATCCGAAGACCGAGTACCCCTACTACCTCGGCCATGCCGACGAGACCGGCAGCGGCGCCGGCACCGGCTTCAACCGCAACTACCCGCTGCCGGCCGGCAGCAGCACCGCGTCGTGGTTCGACGCGCTGGAGGCGGCCTGCGGCCGCGTGCGCGACTTCGGCCCCGCGGCGCTGGTCGTCCCGCTCGGCGTCGACACCTATGTCGGCGACCCGATCTCCAGGTTCCGCCTCGACCGCCCCGATTACCTGCGGCTCGGCGCCCGGCTGGCGGCGCTGCGGCTGCCCACGTTGTTCGTCTTCGAGGGCGGCTACGCGGTCGCCGAGATCGGCGAGAACGTCGTCAACGCGCTGCGTGGCTTCGAGGAGGCCGGCGGCGCCTGAAGCCCGTGCGGACGGGCGCTCCCGGTGCTAACCGCCCTTGCGTTTCCTGCGCTTCTTCTTCTCGCGCTGCGCGATGTCGTGCTCGCCGCGCGTTGCCTTGACTTTCTTTCGCCCCTTGGCCGCAGCCTCCTCTTGCGGCCCGCTGCCGACCAGCACGGTCGACACCGGGCTGGGCAGGGCGCGCCGCCGCGTTGCATGGCGCGGCTCGCGGAACGCCTCGCGGCGCAGATGGACGAAGTGCGAATTGGTTTCCAGGTTCGTCGACAGATAGACGTGCGGATGCTGGTCGGTGAAGCCGCGCGCAGCGAAGAACTTCATCGCCCGCTTGTTCTCGGGGTCGGTGTCCGTCATCAGGATGCGGATGCCGTCGACCTCGACCATCGTTTCGACCAGTCGGCCGACCAGCCGCGCGGCCACGTTGCGGCGGCGCCAGCGCGGGTGCACGCACATCCAGACGATGTAGCCGTAGTTCCACGCCGAGCCGGGCTTCGATACCACGGTGCCGAGCACGAAGCCGACGATGCGCTGCGCGCTGTCCTCGTCGTTGTTCTCGGCCACCAGGCAGTACTCGCCGTCGATGTGAAAGCGCGTGGTGACTTCGTACTCGTCCCAGCTGCGGTACAGCATCGGCCAGGACTCGGCCTTGAACTGCGACCGGCCGAGTTCGTAGACCTCGGCGAGGTCGTGGATCGTCATCTCCCGGATCGAACAGGACAGCGACTTCGGGCGCTTCATTGGAGAGTGATCGGGCTGACGTCGGTCAGGCGTCCGCGGCCTACGCCACGAGCTCGAGCCGGCCGGCGTGGACGCGGTTGCGCCCGGCCGACTTGGCGGCGTACAGGGCCTGATCGGCACGATGCAGCGCATCGGCCACGCCGCCCACCCCCGGGTGCGCGATCGCCACCCCGGCGCTGACCGACAGCGGCTGGCCGCTGAACCAGCGCGTGGTGTCGATCCGCGCCACCGCCGAGCGCACCTGCTCGCCCACCTGGACCGCCTTGTCGACGTCCAGGTCTGGCAGCACCAGCAGGAACTCCTCGCCGCCCAGGCGGCCGCCGACCATCGGCCAGCGCAGTTCGCCGGCGACCACGCCGGCCACCGTGCGCAGCACCTCGTCGCCGACGAGATGCCCGTGCTGGTCGTTGATGGCCTTGAAGTGGTCGATGTCGAGGATAAGCACGGCGCAGTTGTTGCCGGCGCCGAGCAGCTGGCCGAGCCGCGCCAGCACCGCGCGCCGGTTCGGCAGCCCGGTCAGTTCGTCGGTCATCGCCAGCGTGTGCATCGTCCGGCTGGTGCGGCGGTGCCGCCACGCCAGCAGGCCGAGCACGAACGCCAGCACAATGGCCAGCGTGATGGCGAGGAAGTGCGACCGACTGGCGCGCTGCTGCAGTTCAAGCGCGGCGACGGTGGCCGCTTTCTCGCGCACCAGCAGGGCGTTCTCCTTCTCGCGGGCGGCGGTGTCGAACTCGACTTTGAGCGTCATGAAGCGCTGGTCGAGCTGGCGCGCGTGCAGGCGATCGGTGATTTCCTTGAGCAGCCGCTGGTTCTCGAAGGCGGCGCGCCAGTCGCCGAGGTCGGCCTGGGCGGCGGCGAGTGCCGCGTGGGTGGCAGCCAGCTCGGCCAGCGCCTCGGCCTTGCCGAAAGACGCCAGCGCGCGGTTCAGCGCCGCAATGCTTTCGGCTGGCCGCTTCAGCCCGCGCAGGGCGACGCCGCGCACCAGTGCCAGCTGTGCCTGCAGTCGCGCGTCGGCTGTGCCGGCGGCGAGCTTCTCGGCCTCCGCCAGGCGCCCGAGCGCCTGCCGGTACTGGCCGCGTGCGTTGTGCACGCTGGCCATGCCGCGATGCACGTAGGCCTCGCCGCGCGCATAGCCGATGCTGCGGGCCAGCCCCATTGCCTGCAGGTAGGCGGCCTGTGCGCCGTCCCACTGGCCGAGGTGCTCGCGCGTGCGGCCGAGGTTGTACAGGGTCACCATCGCCTCGCGCTGCATGCCGGCGGCCAGCTGTTCCTTCGCCGCCCTTTCGAAGTGCTGCTGCGCCTGGGCGTAGTCGCCCATCCGGTTGTAGATGGTCGCGATGCCGTTGACCGCCGTGCGCGAGTGCTCCGGAAAATCGCTCTTCTCGTACAGCGTCACCGAACGGCGCAGGTCGATCAGGCCGAGCGCGAAGTCGCCCTGCACGCCGCGCAGCCAGCCGCGCTGGTACAGCGCGTTGGCGAGCATCTCGTCGTCGCCGGCCGCTTCGGCCTCCGACACGGCCAGTTCGAACGCGGAAAGCGCCTTGGCGGTCTCGCCGGCCGACTCGTGTATGTCGCCCTCGCAACTGTGCACACCGGCGCGCAGCCCGCCGCGGCGCGCCAGCGGCAGCTGCGCGGTGGCGCGGGCCAGCATCTCGCGCGCCCGGTCGAGGTCGCGTTCGGAGTAGTAGTCGCACAGCGCCAGGAGGGCGCGGATCTCGAGGTCGGCGTCGGGCCGCGCCGCGAGCAGGGACAGCGCTCCGTCCGCCAGCCGCAGGGCCTCGTCCGGCTTGCTGCGGCCCGCGCGGATCGCGTCCTTGACAAGGGCAGCCGCGGGATGTGGGGCGCCGCCGTTCTCCGCTGCCGCGAAGGCGGATGGCGCCAGCAGCGAAGACAGCGCGAGCAGCGTGGCGATGCGGTAGGCGATTTTCATTGCGCGCATTGTCGCCTCGAACGGCGCCGTCAGAATCGGCCGGGCGGCCGAGGGCGAGCACCGGGACAGGTTCGACCCGCATTCGGTTGCAAAACGGCGACGGCAAGTGCCTTGAGGCTTCCCTCGTGCAGCAACTGTCGCGCGCCGGACCTGAATGGCTACTTTTGCCTCCGACGATCCGGCGCCCTGGACCCGGGAGTTCAACGCGTACGCGAAACGGGCGGGCGGTCGAACGACGGCCGCTGCCTCCCGCGCCGGCCTACATGTCGATTTTCTTTGCGTTTTTCGACATATTTGCCGAACATGTCGACGCCGTCGACAGGTCGTCGTGATCGGTCGACGCGCCGAGACTGCCCATGCGCTTCGACCCGACCAAGCCCTACAACGATCTCCCGCTGCTGCCACCGAAGGTCGAACTGGAGACGCGCGCGGTCCTGAAGGCCTGCATCGAGGCGCGCGCCGCGCTGGCCGAGCTGAAGCAGGCCGGCGCGCTGATTCCGAACCAGAATGTGCTGATCAACACGATCCCGCTGCTGGAGGCGCAGTCCAGTTCGGAGATCGAGAACGTGGTTACGACGACGGACCGCCTGTTTGAGTATGCCGATCGCGACAGCGCCGCCGACCCCGCCACCAAGGAAGCCCTGCGCTATCGCACCGCGCTGCGGCAAGGCTTCGACGATTTGAAGCGGCGGCCGCTGTCCACCGCAACGGCCGTGCGGATCTGCCGCACGATCAAGGGGGCCGACATCGACGTCCGGCGGACGCCGGGCACGACACTGGTCAACGAGCGCACCGGCGAGGTGATCTATACGCCGCCGGCCGGCGAGCGGCTGTTGCGCGACCTGCTGGCGAACTGGGAGCGCTTCATCCATGAAGCACGCGACATCGATCCGGTGGTGCGTCTTGCCGTCCAGCACTACCAGTTCGAGGCCATCCACCCGTTCATCGACGGCAACGGGCGGACCGGCCGCGTGCTGAATCTGTTGTTCCTCGTCGAGCAGGGTCTGCTCGACCTGCCGGTGCTGTATCTGTCGCGGGCCATCCTGCGGCAGCGCGCCGAGTACTACCGCCTACTCGACGCCGTGCGGGCGGCCGCGGCATGGGAAGAGTGGAATCTGTTCATGATCGGTGCGGTCACCGACACGGCGCGCTGGACGACAGCGAAGATCCAGGCCGTACGCGAGTTGATCGACGAGACCGCTTTGCGGGTCAGCAGCAGGGCGCCCGGCGTGTACACGCGCGAACTGGTGGAACTGCTGTTCGTGCAGCCCTATTGCCGCATCGGCAATGTCGTCGACGCCGGTATCGCCAAGCGGCAGACGGCCGCGGCGTATCTGCAGCAACTCGTCGCCTTGGGCGTGCTGAAGGAGGTCAAGCGCGGGCGGGAGAAGCTCTTCGTGAATGCGCCGATGCTCGCGCTGCTGACGCGGGACGGCGCGAAGGTGGCCCCGGCTCGTGGCGCGAAGGGCAAAAGCCGGAAGTAGCGTTGAATCGCGAACGCGGGTGGAGCCAGTGGGGGATGCTGTGCAGCGCGGCGAGGTCGCGGTGGCCGCGCGAGCAAACCGCGACGTCCTGATCGTGACGTCGATACCTGCCGACCTTGAGGACTTACTGCGTCAGCTTGAGACCTTCCGGCGCGTCAGCCCTGACTAGCGGCAGTCACATGCTCCGCCGATACTGCCCCCCCACCTCGAACAGCGCATTGGTGATCTGGCCGAGCGAAGCCACGCGCACCGCATCCATCAGCACGGCGAACACGTTCTCGTTGCGGATCACCGCCTGCTTCAGCTTTTCCAGCATCGCCGGCGCTTCCTTGGCGTGGCGTTTCTGGAACTCGTGCAGGCGTTTGAGCTGGCTCTGCTTCTCTTCCTCGGTCGACCGCGCCAGCTCGATGTGCTGCGGCACCGTGTCGCCGTGCGGGGCGCGGAAGGTGTTGACGCCGATGATCGGGTACTCGCCGGTGTGCTTCAGGTGCTCGTAGTGCAGTGACTCTTCCTGGATCTTGCCGCGCTGGTAGCCGAGCTCCATC